>Ga0315277_10000133_pt1 | contig 122157 bp, 125 predicted proteins | sample YL17G05_15_MG_FD_203695 | JGI IMG/M metagenome (GOLD analysis project Ga0315277, IMG submission 203695) | Sediment microbial communities from Yellowstone Lake, YNP, Wyoming, USA - YL17G05_15 | ecosystem: Environmental > Aquatic > Freshwater > Lake > Sediment | place: USA: Wyoming | collected...
ACAACCTGCTCCCCGTCCTGACGGCGGTCGAGAATGTGGAGCTTCCCCTGCTGATAGTCGGCCACCCGCCTAAGCAGGCGAGGGCAACCGCGATGATGATTATCGAGCAGATGGGCATGAAGGGGTGGGAGCAGCACAAGCCCTCGGAACTCAGCGCGGGTCAGCAGCAACGGGCGGCGATCGCGCGCGCCCTTGTCAACTCTCCCGCAATAGTCTGGGCCGACGAGCCGACAGGGAACCTGGACACGGACACATCCCGCCAGATCATGCAACTCCTCAAACAGCTGAACGTCGGGAACCGCCAGACCTTCGTCGTAGTCACGCACGACCCGGCGGTCAGCGAGTGGGCCAACAGGATTCTCAGGATGAGGGACGGCAGGATAGTAGAGGACACCGCCGCCAAGTAGGTGGGACATTGCGCGACACGACCCTCGCCCTCCTGCTCGTTGCGGTAGTCTTCGCTGTCGTGATCATCGCAGCTGCGAGAAGGCGCGTCCTCCTCAGGATGTCCCTGAAGAATATCGCGCGAAGGAAGACGAGAGCCGCCATCGTCGTCTTGGGCCTCATGGTCGGGACGGCGCTGATATCATCGGCCATGGTTGTGGGCGACACCCTGGAGTACATCTTCACCGAGGATGTGCTGCAGCGCTGGGGCCAGGTGGACGAGGTCATCGGAACCCAGTCCGCCGGAGTGTACCTGAATTTCACCGATACCTACTACACGGTCCTGAGCCAGGACCTCGCGTCGAGGAACGCGCCGATTGACGGGATTGCGCCGGGGATCGTCCAGAGGCTCACCATCAGGAACGAGCTGGAAGGACTTTGGGCGGAGCCCGTGAGCGTGATCGGCATCGACTCGGCGCTGGAGGCAGGATTCGGCAGCTTGATCACGACCGAAGGCAGCTCTGTCGCGACGCAGGATCTCGTCCAGGGACAGGTGTACGCGAACCAGAGAGTCGCGGAGAAGCTCTCCGCCGCGCCCGGGAGTCAGCTGCGTCTGTATTTCTCGCAGGCCTCGTTCGTCGTCACGGTCGCGGACGTCCTGAGGGACGAGGGCACCGCCAACCTCGACAAGCAACAGATCCTCATCATGCGACTCGACGAGGCCCAGACGCGCTTCCAGATGCCTGGAAGGATCAATTTCATCCGCGTGTCGAACACGGGGAACGAGGAGGATGGTGTCCAGCACACTGCCGAGGTGACGGCTGCAATCAGCTCCGTCATGGACACGCATGGCTGGAATCCCGTCACGAGGCCGCGTGTCGCGGAGGTGAAGCAGGAAGGGCTCGACGACGCCCGTGACTTCAGCAAGGACGTGACCCAGGTCTTCTTCATCATGGGGGCGTTCGCGGTCGTGGCGGGGATCCTGCTCATCATCAACATCTTCGTCATGATGGCGGAGGAGAGGAAGAGCGAGATGGGCATCTCCAGGGCGGTCGGCATGACCCGCGGCCAGCTGACTCAGAGCTTCCTCTTCGAGGGCGCGATTTTCTCCGCCATCTCCGCCGTACTCGGCTCACTGGTGGGCCTCGGTCTGGGGTTCCTCGTCGTCTACTTCTTCTCGGTGGTGTTCCCGATTTCGGAGAGAGCGCTCACCGTCACTTTCCACTTCGAAATCAGCAGCCTCGTCCTCGCGTTTGCCGTCGGCGTCCTGATCACCTTCTTCACGGTCGTTTTCGCCTCATGGTTCGTCAGCAGGCTGAACATCGTCCGGGCGATCAGGGGCCAGCCCGAGCCGGTGCCGCGGAGGACGACTCCGGTTGAAGCTTCCGTAGCACTCCTCCTGGTTCTCGGGAGCGTGGCGGCCATCTGGTTTCGCTCCTACCCGCCAGCGAACATCGCCTCGATCCCCCTGCTGATCCTCGGAGTGATGATAGGCTCGCTTAGGATCGTGAACCCGCGCTACACCGCCACTCTCGGCGGCATCGGCATAATCGCCTGGGTCCTCGGCCCCAAGTTCGTCGAGAGCAACGAGCCCGACATTTACGTGCCGTTCGTCACCGCCGGCCTCCTTCTCGTCCTCGGGGCGGTGCTCATCGTCGTCTTCAACTCCTCTCCGTTCCTCCGCATGATCACCAGGTTCGGTGCGAAGGGCAAGGCTCACCCCGTGCTGAAGACATCGCTCACGTATCCCATGAGCAAGAAGTTCCAGACTGGCATGACGCTCGGGATGTTCTCCCTCATCATGTTCGCGATTTGCATCATCTCGATGATACAGGGGATGCAGGGGTCGGCGATCAGCAACCAGATACCGCAGCAGACCGGCGGGTACGACCTGGTCGCTCACACGACCGAGTTCAAGAGGATCGACGACGCGAACTGGTCGCGGGGCATGCAGGAGTCGGGCGTCTCGGAGTACATCGAAAGCGTCTCCAACGCGACGGTAGTGCCGGTCGGGGTTCTGCCGCCGGGAAACACCAAGACGATACCCTACACTCTCTGGGGGGTTGACAACGTCCTGCTGACGACGAACGAGTTCGGCTTCAGGGAGCTCGCCGATCACTACTACGACAGGGGGGGACAGTACCATCTGATCCAGACTCCGCGCGACGCGTGGACCGCGCTGGCGGACAGCGACGAGCTCGCGCTCGTGGACGGGAACGCCGCTGGCGGGACGGAGGTGTCTCCGGCCGAGGGAGAGCTCAGATTGGAGGTTGGCGACAGGGTCAGCGTCGTGTCCTACCAGACGGGGGCGACGCAGAACTTCACGATACTCGGCATACTCCAGCAGTCCCTGCCCGGGACGATGGGCCTCTTCGTCAATCAGCAGGTCGTCAGGGGCAACTACTCGATGACCTGGTCCGCTTACTTCTTCCAGCTGAGGCCGGGGGTCAGCGCGAGATTCGTGGCCGACTCGCTCAAGTCCACGTTCATCGAGTACGGCTATGGGCTGGAGACTGTCATCGTGGCCGAGGTACTCGGCCAAGTGATCGAGACCGCGGACCGGGTGCTACTGTTGATGCAGGCTTACCTGGGCATCGGCTTGATTGTCGGCATCGCCGGAGTGGCGGTGATAATGGTCAGGGCGGTCGTGGAGAGGAGGCAGCAGATAGGCGTTCTGAGGGCGATAGGCTACACGAAGCGGATGGTCATGGTCTCATTCCTGCTGGAGATCAGCTTCATCGCGCTCTTCGGTTCCGTCATCGGGATCGCGTGCGGCATAGTGCTGGCGTACAGAGTCTGGTCCATGTTCTTCCAGGAGGTCACGCCGTTCATCATACCGTGGCTGCACCTCGCGGCCGTGGCGTTGATCGCAGGCGTCGCGACCGTCCTGGCGACAGCATCACCAGCAGTTCGCGCATCGAAGACACCGCCTGCGGCGGCGCTCAGGTACTCGGAGTGACCTCTAGCGTGGATTCCTGAACGCGAGCTCGGCGGCGAGCGACGAGCTGGACACCATGTCGCCCAGCCCCACGGTCCCTTTCGGTTCGGGCACGACCTTCGTTGGCACGGCCGCCAGTCCGAACCCCTCGAGATATCCCTTCGTCGCCAGCTCGTCCGTGTCCTGCCTCAGCCAGACCTGCTCGAAGGCCTTCAGCATGTCAAGTCCACGCTCCGAGACCGGCACTCTCAAGGCTGCGTCCAGGTCCTTTGGTCCAGGTATCCCGCCCTTCAACGCCGCCGCCGCGCCGACCAACGCCCCGCACAGCATGCCATCACGAGCCGGCTCCTCCTTTCCCCGCACCTTGCAGAGGTAATATCCCATCGTGTGCAAGTGGACCCTCTTCGGCCCGAGACCCATGAGGGCCAGCATGCCCTCGACCTGGCCGAGCGGCCCTCTCTCAGGTTTGTGCCCTAGGCAATCCATCACGTCGCGCAGCTCGCCCTCGTTGAGACCGACGCTATCGACCTTCCTCACGACAATGTCGAGAATTTTCTCCAGCTTCATGAGTTCCTGCGTCGACGTCAGCTCCAGGTGGATAGTAATCCGGGGATTGCCGAGCCGCAGGAGCCTGATATGCTCGGCCACGCGGGCGAAGGCGCCCTCGTAGTCGTCGCCCATGTGGTTCAGTCCCGCCAGGAATGCGACGTCCACCAAGGGAGCGAGTTCCGGCAGGACCTCCTCCCAGTCGGTCTGGAACTCGATCGGGGTCGTGGGGCAGGCGATCATCCTGTTGTTCCTGCCGGCCCGCCCGGACGCGAAGGCCGTCCCGGTGCCGTACTCGAAGATGTAGTGCGCCTCCGGCTCCACCTCTTCCACAAACTTCTCCGCCGGTATGACCCGCATTCCATCGTGAGAGGGCAGGGCCACGAGCGCCTTCGTCTTGCGGTAGAGGGCGGCAGCGCGTGCGTCGAACCTGTCCGCATGGACGATAACCGCGCTCCTCTGGAACTTCGAAAGGAGGTTCGCGATTATGGCCACCTGCCCCCCGATCTGCTCCTTGTAGGGACCGAGCTTCGAGATCTCAGCGAAGACCTTCGGCTCGCAGACGACCTCCACGGCGACGTTGCGGCGGATGCTGAAGGCGAGGGCATCTGCGAAGTCTTGGATGTCCCTGACCCTCCGTGGCCTCCGCGACTTCGAGGGCTTCGGAAGCTTGGACAGGAGTCGCTCGTCGACTTTCACGACGCGGTCGAGGACCGTGTTGTAGGCGAGGAGCGCCCTGCAGCCGGCAAGGGGACGTGCGCTCTTGACACTCCTGTAGAGGCTCTCCCAGGAGTCCTTCTCCCTATCCTTGCGGGCCACCGAGGGGGTATTCCTATGGGGAGATATTATGGCTCCCAAGGCCGGTTCTCCTTTGACATAGTATTATATAGCGTATCGGTGTTATAGGACAATTGTCGGACAAATAGCCGGAAGTTGTCAGACGCACGAAGGAACCGCAATGGCTTCGGAATCGGAACGTGTGACGATCAGAATCCCACCGGACAAGATCAACAGACTACAGACACTGGTGAAGAGCGGCGAGTTCTCCACCATCTCCGATGCCATCAGAGCAGCCATAGATCGCTTCATAGACCAGCAATTCGCGCCTGACTACATCCGCAAGATGACCATCGAACTGCCGAAGGGCAACGTGGTGGACCTGCAACAGCTCGTTCGGAGCGGTGACTCGGTTTCGATCGAGGACGCAATCCGCAACGCGGTGCGGGAATACGTCCGGAGGCGGGTTACGAAGGCCATCGAGAAGACCGACGAATGAGGGAAGGGCCACAGAAGAGACGCGTGACACCCCCAAGAAAGAAGTAGTGCGGGATGCACGAGGTGAGGCGGGCTCACCGCCGCCTCACCCCGATACCCGCAGGAAGGAAGAAGGGATGGGACTGGAGAACCTGCTCGACAGGAGCAATCGGGAACTTGAAGAGTTCGCCTTCCGCAAGCCGCGCATCCTCGTCGTCGGTTGCGGCGGGGCAGGGTGCAACAGCGTGAACCGCCTCTCGCAGATGGGTGCCAAGGATGTGGAGATGACGGTGATCAACACGGACAAGGTTCATCTGGACCGCGTCCAAATCGAGAGCAAGTTCCTCCTTGGCGGCGGGATCACCCGGGGTTACGGGACGGGCGGGAACCCCGATGTCGCGGAGAGGGCGGCCCAGCTCCAGGAGAGAGAGCTGAGGGCGCTGGTTGGCGGTGCTGACTTGACTTTCATCACTGTCGGTCTTGGCGGCGGGACAGGGACGGGACTCGCTCCTGTCGTCGCCCGCCTCGCAAGGGAATCGGGCTCGATCGTGGTCGCGCTTGCGACGACGCCTTTCAAGGTCGAGAAGGGTAGACAGAAGGTCGCGCTGGCGGGACTGGAGAAGCTCCGTCAGGCGACGGACAGCCTCATCATCCTCGACAACAACCGCCTCGTCGAGATCGTGCCTCAGCTGCCGGTCGAGCAGGCGTTCGCGGTCATGGACCAGCTCATCTCCGAGGTCGTCAAGAACGTCACAGAGATGATCAACCTCCCCGGACTCATCAACCTGGATTTCGCTGACGTCAAGGCGGTGTTCCAGAGTGGCGGGATGTCCACCGTGCTCTACGGGGAGAACTCGATCTACGAGTCGGAGAAGCTCGTGGCCGAGACGCTCAACAACCCGCTCCTCGATGTCGATTGCAGCGCAGCAAAAGGGGCGCTCATACACATCTCATCCGGTCCTCGCCTGAAGCTCGGGACAGCGTACGCGGTCATCGACGGCCTGACGCGCGAAATGCCTGAAGAGGCGATGGTGAAGTTCGGCGTGCGCTTCGACCCCGAGAACGAGGGCACGATCAAGGTCATGTGCATCATGACCGGCCTGCAGCTTCCGATGACGCTGAGGCCGTCGGATGGCATCGTCAAGGTAAGAGGGGCTTCCGGGGACGCGCCCCCGGCACCGCCAAACGCTTCTGGATTCCTGAGAAGATAGCGATCATCTACCTCCTCCCCCTCTTTTTCTGATCACTGACAGACGAAGTGCCGTCGGGAGGTCATCCGCGGAACCCTGGTCTCAGACTGATTGGCTTCGGGAGGCTCAGCGGCTTGAACGGCCTGCCCTTCATCTCCGTGAGGATCCTCGCTTGGAGTTCCTCGACCGTCATCTCGGTCTGTTCCTTTCCGGTCCTCTCGCGGACGTTGAGCTTGCCCGACTCTACTTCCTTCCTGCCGACGACAGCGATGTATGGCACCCATTCCTTCTCCGCCTTGCGTATCTTCTTGTTCAGCGAGTCGTCAGTGTCATCGAGGTCCGCCCTCACACTCTCGAATCTCGAGAGCAGGGACTTGCAGTACTCCAGCTGGTCTGACGAGACGGGGACGAGTCTCACCTGCGTCGGCGAGAGCCAGAGGGGCAAAATCGGCACCTTCCCCGCCTTCATCCCCATGTACGCCTTTTCCAGGAGCGCGTAGATGTTCCTCTCGATCGCCCCCGCAGGGGATAGGTGCAGGATGTACGGGAACTGCCTCTTGCCGTCCGCATCGATGTAGGTGATGTCGAACCTCTTCGCGTTCTCGGTGTCGATCTGGTCGGTCGTCAGGGCCGCGGCCTTATCGCTCGCGTCGACGAAGTTGATTTCGTACTTCATGACATAGTAGAAGAACTGCCTGTCCCACATCTCGAGCAGGAGCGGCTTCCCCCACCGCCGCGCCATCTCAAGCGCGTGCTCCTTCCCGTTTTCCCAGAAGTCCTTCGTGACGCGCATGCTCAGCTCGAGGTCCGCGGGCACCGAGAAGCCGATGTTGCCCAGCAGGCTCATGGCGACCCCGAACCGCACGAGCATTTCGGACTTGGCCTGCCCCATGTCAGTGCAGAACGCATGGCAGTCGGGCATGGTGAAGGACCTGAGGCGCCTCAGACCCGCCAGCTCTCCCCTCTGCTCCGCACGGAACGAGTATCGCGTGAGCTCGTAGAGGCGCATGGGCATCTGCCTGTACGACAGGGTCATGTCGTGCGCCATGAGGAACTGTCCGAAGCACGCGGCGAAGCGCAGGAAGGTCTTCTTGTTCGGCGTCTCGAGGACGTACTGCCTGGCGGGGAACCTGTTCAGGTAGCTCTTGAGGGCGGGGTGCTCGAAGTCGTACATGATCGGCGACTCGATCTCCATGCCGCCGTAGTCGATGATCGTGCGAGTCGTGATTTCCTCCAGGAGCGACTTGATCAGCCGCCCCTTGGGGTAGAATCTGAAGTTGCCCGGGTCGCTGCCGGGCTCGTAGTCGACGAGCTCGAGCTCCCGCATTATCTTGGTGTGCGGCGGCTCCTCCTTGACCTCCCTGCTCTTGGCCATCTCGTAAATCGCGAACTTCCCCAGGTTCACGTGAGACTTGAAGTCGAAGCCGTCCACCTTGCCGTCTTTGATCGAGAGCGGTGACAGTTTTCCTGATGGATCGAGGATGAACCACTCGGAGACGAGCTTCTCCTCTGCCTTGACAGCCTCGGAGACCTCTTCCTTCTTCGCTTCCGCGGTCACCTCGATCTCCCTCGAGAGCTCGGAGAGGGGGTGGCCCTTGCAGGATATCTTGAAGGACTTGTAGTAGCCGAAGGGCGAGGACATGACCTCGTAGCCTGCCTCAACGAGGTCCTCGGCGATGAGGCCGAACATCTCCCTTGCGGGCGCGGCCTTCGCGAGGGAGGGGCTCAGGTGCGCGTAAGGATACACGACGACGCGGGTCGTCTTGACGGTCTTCGCGACATCCTGAATCTCCTTGACGGCCGCTCTGGACGTTCCGCCGACATCCTTCTCGTCTTTCTCCTCTGCCGTGATGAAGCAGACAAGAGCCTCGTCGATCTTCCCATGCTTCAGCTCGTCGGGGATGGGCAGGGCGTCCTTGGTCTTCTCCCTGACCTCGTACTCCATGTAGTCCGCATGGATGAATAGTATCCGCATGGTTGCGGAGGCAAAGGCGGTCTCCGTATAAATAGGATTATTATATCCGCCAGAGGATGCGACCGCGATGTCCTGGAACCCGCCAACCTACAAGCTCGTCTTTCCGGACAGGCAGATGATCCTCTCCCGGGCGCACATCATGGGAGTTGTCAATGTCACGCCGGACTCTTTCTCCGATGGCGGGATGTTTCACGAGCAAGATACCGCCATCAAGCACGCTCTGAGGCTCGTGGAGGAAGGAGCGGACATCATCGACGTTGGCGGTGAATCGACCCGCCCCGGCTCCAGCTCCGTCCCCGCAGATGAGGAGTGGCGGCGGGTCGAGCCGGTCATCAGGGCGCTCGAGCGCGAGACTGATGTGCCGATCAGCATCGACACGATGAAGCCCGAGGTTGCATGGAAGGCGATCGAGGCGGGAGCGATAATGGTGAACGATGTCTCCGGCCTGAGGGACAAGGAGATGGTCGATCTGGTCGCGAGGGAGCACGTTGCGGTGACGATCATGCACATGCTCGGGGAACCGAAGACCATGCAGGAGAATCCGGTCTACCGCGACGTTGTCAAGGACGTCAAGGACTACCTTCGCGACCAGATGCAGGCCGCGATGGATGCGGGTGTCGCGAAAGACTCCATAGTCATCGACCCGGGGATAGGTTTCGGAAAAACGGTAGAGCACAACCTCGAACTAATCAACCACGTCCCCGACCTCGCGGATCTTGGGCGGCCGGTGATGATTGGCGCCTCGAGGAAATCCTTCATCGGTGCGATCACGAGGGCAGATGTGACGGACAGGCTCGAAGGAAGTCTGGCGGCGGCGGTCATGGCGGTGGTGCGAGGGGCGCGCATGCTCCGGGTCCACGATGTGAAGCAGACTCTTCGGGCACTGAAAGTCGCCGAGGCGATACTGAGGGCGTGACTATACGGCGACGCCGACGACCAACCCGACCAAATAGGTGACGGCAGACGCGCCCAGTCCAATCAAGACCATTTCGACCCCGCTCCTGATGAATGGCTTCAGTGTCGAAAGAGAGCGGATTACGCCGGCGAAGAAGAGTGCCGTGCATGTGAACGCGACCGAGGCCGCGATTCCCGGCAGCGGGGACAGAAACAGGAAGGGGACTATCGGCACGATGCCTGCAAGCATGAATGCAAGCCCCGTGTACATTGCGAGACGCAACGGCTTCTGGAGATCGAGGTTCGCGACTCCGTGCTGCTCGGCGACCACGGCCTTCAGAAACTCCTCCCGGTTCTCGGCAAGGCGATTTGCCACAATATCGGCTTCCTGCTCCGTGAGCCCCTTCTTGATGTAGGCCGTCTTCAATTGCGCGCGCTTCGTCTCTGGCGAGACTTCGATTGCCTGGCTCTCGAGGCGGATCCTGGAGGACTGCACTTCCTGCTCCGCCTTGATGGACACGTAGTTTGACGCCGCCATCGATGCTGCCCCCGCCACAAGGCCCGCCAAGCCGGCGATAAATATGGTGACGCTATTGCTGATGGCCCCCGTCACTCCCGCAACGAGGGCAAGTATGCTGCCGAAGCCGTCGTTCGCACCGAGTATCATGCTTCTCAAGGCGCCTCCAGACGCAGACTCCCTGCCCATCTCGGTGAACAGGTCGACCTCGTGCGACACCTCGTCGGGCAGCACCTTGGCGAAGGCGGCCTGCGCCATCGGATCCTTCCACTTCTCCTGCTGCTTCCTGTACTTGGCTATCCCCTCGACCTCGCCCTTGTGGAGGATGGGGAGTACCGCCCCCGGGCCGAACACGCGAGCGAGGGCAATGAGGATTCTGTCGTTGGCAGTGCGCCTCGTTCTCGGCAACGGGTGTCCCAAGCTCTGCATCAAGTCCTTCCATGTCCCGGCGTGGTCCTTCTCGTAGTCCGCGAGCCTCCGCATGTATGCGGCGCGCTTAGCATCCTTGTCCATCTCGGCCAGCTTCGCATACATCCATTGCGCAGAGAACTCGCCGAGGTAGTCCTTCTCCAGCCACGTGAGGTCGCTCTGGGTCCATGTGAAAGGTTGCTGCGCCATCTGCGCCTCTGCTCCTTCTGCCGTCCATGCCGCCCTAGCACTAATGCCTGTCGGATTGCCGCGAGCCTCTGCATTCCTCCATTCAAGGGCCGGATTTAAGTAGCGCACGGAATATGTTTGTCGAGCATGCCTGAGAGAACGGCCGTGGTCACCGGCGGGGCGGGGTTCCTGGGCTCGCATCTCGTCGAGGAACTTGTGAGAAGGAAGTGGCGGGTGCGGATCGTCGATGATCTCAGCAATGGGAGTCGGCGCAACCTCTCGACGGTCAAGGACAGGGTGGATTTCAGGCGTGCGAGCATACTCAATCCCAAAGCCATGGATACAGCGTTCAGAGGTGCCGATGTCGTATTCCACATGGCGGCAAAGGTCTCCGTCGCCGAGAGCATCGAGAGGCCGGGACTGTATGCCCGCGTGAACGTGGCGGGACTGATTCAAGCGCTGGAGGCCGCGAGGCGGCACGATGTCAAGCGCTTCATCTTCCCCTCAAGCGCGGCTGTGTATGCCGAGAAAGGACCCGTCAGGAAGACGGAGAAAAGCCCGCTGCGACCGGTTTCGCCTTATGCCGTGACGAAAGTTCTCGGGGAGGCCCTGTGCCGCGTCTATCACGAGGACTGCGGGTTGGGGACTGTGTCGCTGAGGCTATTCAACATCTACGGCGCGAGGCAGGCTGCGGTCGGCGGATACGCCTCGGTCATCCCGAAGTTCATGCGCGCGATTGCAGACGGCAAGAGACCGGTTGTCCATGGTGACGGCAAGCAGACTAGAGATTTCGTTCACGTCGACGACGTGGTCGCTGCCTTTCTTCTCGCGGCAGAACGGAAAGGGGTCATCGGGGACGAGTTCAACATAGGATCTGGAAAGGCCATGAGCATAATCGCACTCCTTGACTTGATCAGAATCGCCGCGGGTTCGAAGCTGCAGCCCAAGTTCGTGGCGGCGAGACAGGGGGAAGTGAGGGATTCCTGCGCAAGCATCGCAAAGGCCAAACTCTTGCTTGGTTTCAGGCCAAAGGTATCCCTGCTGGAAGGAATCGAGGGTCTCAGCCGGCAGACGTAGGGCAACTTTCATAGCCTCAGTCATCTTTCTGGAACACAAGGTGGTGCAGTGGAAGGTAAACCTCCAAGTTCAGAGCCGCCTCACATGGAGAAAATCCCTGTTCAGCAGTTTGGAGAGCCTTTCGTTCAGAAACCTGCGAGGCCCCAGCCCAGCAACGGGATGGTCCTGGCGATGCTCATCACCGCCGCGGTCTTGGTGCTTGTCGGAACGATACTCCTGGAAGCGCGTGGGATTATCGAAAGGCCTTCATCGGGCCCGTACGCGGACTACGATAGACTGATCGCAAGGCTGACTTTCGCCGGTCATGTTCTCATAGCGGTCGGCGTGGTGCTGCTCGTCCTATTGGGGTGGACCGTGGCGATTATGAGGGCCGATATGCCGGAGGGAGTTCGCCGAAACGCCCTAATCGCGACGGCGATCATAGTGGCGGCGTGGCTGGTGTTCTCCATGCTGACAGTTACCAGGATTTTCATTGGGTTCCCGTGACCTAGCGAAAGTCTTGCTCGCAAACATTATATAAGCTCCGAGACACTACGCTCGCCCATCCATACCTCAGGGGAGGAGAGGAAGCTATTGTCCCTGGTTTCCCCGTCTAGATTCGTGGTGCTCGCGCTTTCGATTGCCATGCTTGTCTCGCCATTCATGAGCCGTACCGTTGCCGCGGACATACCGCCGGGCGGCGAATATGGCGGGAACATCAGGATTGCAATACTCGACACGGATACTGTAATCGCGAATCCTGCAGACACCGGCACGTCAAGCCAGATCGTCCACCAGCTGGTGTACGACTCTCTGGCCAGGATGTCGTCTGATGACTACCTGCCGGAGCCTTGGCTAGCTTCGAGCTGGACAGTGAATGGCAATACGATAACGTTCCAGATACGGTCAGGCGCCAAGTGGTCGGATGCAACCGATCTCACTGTGGACGACATCGTCTACAACTACGTGCAGGCAGGGTACACTGCTTCGCCGGGCGCTGGTACGGTGGCGATCACCTTGCCCACCGGTGGCGGGCGCTTCATGGGCGAGGGCATCTACCTACCAATCGCACACAAGAACAATCAGCCCGCGGTACTGAGTTATAGCGGACCTTATTACGCGAACGACACCACCTCTCCGGATCACTTCACCGTCGCCGCCAACCTGAACCACTGGCGGGGCCGACCTTACCTGGATTATATCAGATACGATTACTATTCGAACATGAGCTTGGCTGCATGCGCGTTCATTGACAGGAAGGCGACGTTCATCGGAATGGCGATGAAATCCGAGGACCTTTCCACGATCAACTGGCCATGCATGAAGAGGATCGTCGAGTCGGAACAAGAGAATCGTTTGCAGCACCTTTTCTACTCGCAGAACCCCGGGCTCGATGTAGTCTACATGGGGATGAATGACGCAGTGTCGTCGCCTCTCAACGATTCTGCCGTGAGACTTGCGATAATGAAGACGATCGACCGCGATTCCTATGCGGGCTCTTTCGGGAATCCGATAATAGCCAACAGCGAGATGGCGGACAGCTTCATCAGCCCTTACAACACCTATTGGTTCAACGTGAGCATCCCGAAGTACCGTGTGCCGAGGCAGATCGTGGGAACCACCGTCACCAAGATATTCGACGCGATAAACGCCGAACTTGAGGCTGCCGGTTACATGGACTGGAACTTCGATGGGTGGCGGGAAACGCCAACCCATCAGGCATTCACCCTGAGTCTCCTTCGCCTCAGCAGCGAAATACCCGCACTCGTCGACACACTCGAGAACGACATCCGCAGCATCGGCCTGAGGATAGATGATGTGCCGAAGGACACGATGACCGAGATCATGAGCGAAGTGCAGGCCGGAACATTCACACTTTACCTCGGGACCATGCGGGCAAGCCTCGACCCGACCTTCCTGAGCGATTACTTCCATTCCAGCGGTGTCAACAACTATTTCGGCTATGACAATGCGGCGATGGACGGCTACCTCGACGATGTCGAGAACTCGCTCAATACGGCCGTGAGACAAGACGCCGTGATGAACGCGCTGGATTGGATAGCGAATGACATACCGGCGGCCCCGATTCTTCACATGAAGGCACAATATGTTTACGACAAGCTCGTCTATGAGGGCTGGGTCAACCAGCTCGGCGGCATCAACAACTTCTGGTCATTCTACAACCTCCACGCGATTCCGCGAGGATCCATGATCGTGGATGTCTCAATATTGAAGCAGGGAAACAGATTGAACTCCGGAGAGTCGACGACGGTCCAGATCGCTGTGACGAACGAGAGCGGGGCGATCACCGGAGCCGATGTGGAAATAATTGTCACGGGTGGAGTCTTGGGCAGCGCCATCGGGATGACCGATTCACTGGGATGGTACAGGACATCATACACGGCCGCAGTGGTCGACCAGGTCACGGACGTGTTCCTCACGGCCCGCGTGACCAAGGCAGGGCACACGGAGACCTGGGGTCAGACCGCAATCGCCGTCTATCCCGGCCTGGGCAAGATGGACATCACTGTCGTCCTGACGCCGAACAAGAGGAACCTCGATTCCAACGAGGAGATTGAACTGCTGATCGAAATCGCTGACCTCTCGGATTCAACCTACAAGATACCGGGCGTAAACATCACGATATCAATCGTCCCCGACGGGGTTGGCGAGCAGCTCACGGAGTATCAGGGCTTCACGAACGCCGTCGGCCGGTTCACGACGAGGTTCAAGGCCAATGTGAACACGGACGTCAACTTCGCCCTGCGGATCAAGGCGACATATCCTGGCTACGAGGACAAGACGACCTCGCTGGGCATCATCGTCTCGAAGGTCGGAACTCCGCCCCCCACCCCGGGTCCGGACGTCATCGTAATCGTGGCTATCGTGGCGGTGCTTGCGTTCTCCTACGGAATGACCAGGCGCACCCGCCGAAAGGACTCCGACTGACGTCTTGAAGCGACTGCAGCCATATACGATCAAGTTCGGTCGGCAGCTTCCAACATCACAGGCCGCTCGATGAATCCCGCCAAACCTCGCGATGGAAGCTCCGATTCGCGACCGAAAGTGTGAAATCGAGTCCCCGCCATGGCTCGCGCATGGAAGACCTTGCCGCCAGAGGAGTGGACAGGATTGAATGGGCGAGGGCGCACATGGCCGTGCTCAGCGCTGCCCGCGTGGAACTGGTCCGCAAACGCACGCTGAAAGGGCTGCGGATCGGGATGGCGCTGCACACCGAGGCGAAGACCGCCGTCTTGGCTTTGACGCTCAAGGAGGCGGGAGCCCGGGTCCGGCTCGCGTCGTGCAACCCGCTCTCCACCGACGACTCGGTCTCGCAGGCACTGAACAAGAAGTACGACCTCGAGACCTACGCGAGGAAGCACGAGAGCACAAAGGAGTACTACGAGAACCTCAACAAGGTCCTCGACCTGAAGCCACAGCTGGTCGTGGACGATGGCGGCGACCTGATATTCCTGCTTCACACCGACAGGAAGGAACTCCTTGATGAGGTCGTCGGGGCGAACGAGGAGACGACGACGGGCATCAACAGGCTCAAGGCGATGGCGGCAGAAGGCAAACTCAAATTCCCTGTCATCGATGTGAACGACGCGAAGATGAAGCACTTCTTCGACAACCGCTACGGTACCGGGCAGAGCACGTTCGACGGCATCATGACCGCCACGAACCTGCTCATCGCGGGCAGGAAGTTCGTCGTGGCGGGATACGGGTGGTGCGGCAGGGGCATCGCGATGAGGGCGCGGGGGATGGGCGCACGCGTCGTCGTCACGGAAGTCGACCCTGTCAAGGCGATCGAAGCGCACCTCGACGGGTTCGAAGTCGCGCCGATGGCCCTGGCGGTGAAGGACGCGGATTTCATCGTGTCTGCGACCGGGTGCAAGGACGTCGTCTCGAGGAAACACATCCCCTCCCTGAAGGACGGCGTCGTTCTCGCGAACGCGGGGCACTTCGACAACGAAATATCGAAGCGCGATCTCCAGAAGCTCTCAAAGTCGAAGCGGCAGGTCAGGGACTCCGTGGAGGAGTATACACTGAAGGACGGAAAGCGAGCATACCTCCTGGCGGAGGGCAGGCTGGTCAACCTGGCCGCTGGCCAGGGCCATCCGGTCGAGATCATGGACATGAGCTTCTCGATCCAAGCTCTGTGCGTGGCCCATCTCGCTGAGCATCACGATCAGCTGAAGCCTGGAGTACACCCCGTGCCGCCTGAGATCGACGAGAAGGTCGCCCGCGTCAGGCTGGCCACGTGGGGCCTCGAGGTCGACCAGCTCACCGCGGAGCAGAAACACTACATGTCGAGCTGGTCAGAGGGCACCTAGGCGGTTGATTGGATGGGCAGGCTCAAGGCAGTATTCTTCGACATGGGCGGGACTCTCTTAGACATGAAGGCTGACAAGTCCTCGCACCTTCTCGTTTTAGAGGCCGTGAAGGCGCGCTACGGATTGGACATCTCCGTCGAGGAGCTGCACAGGCGCATCGTCCAGCACCTTGAGAGGTTCGAACCGTCGCAGGCCCAGCACTGGAAACCGATCCTGGAGCTCACGGAGGAGGCGTATCGGGAGCAGATGGCGGAGCTGGGCATCGACATCGGCAACAGGGACTCGGAGTGGTTCATGAAGACCTACAAGGCGACCTACAGGAAGGGGGTGAGGCTGGCGGCGGGGGCGATGGACGTGCTGCGCGGCGCCAAGCTCCTGGGCCTCCATGTGGGCATACTGTCCGACGTGGACGAAGAGTGGGCGGCGATGCTCGTCGACAGCCTTCGCATCAGGCCCATCCTAGATTCGGTGACGACGTCCCAGGTGGTCGGCGTGGGCAAGCCGAACCCCAAGATGTTCTATGCCGCCCTCAAGAAATCCAGATGCGAGGCCGGAGAGGCGATTCTTGTCGGCGACTCGCTCGAGAGGGATGTAAGGGGGGCGAAAGCCGTCGGCATGAAGGCCGCCCACCTGGCCCCTGCGCCGTCCGCGGAGGCGGACTACCAGCTGAGGTCCATGGGGGAGCTGCTGCCGATCCTGAGGACGCTGACGGGTGCAGGCCCATGAGGATGTTCGTCTCGGACTTCGACGGGACGATCACCGAGAAGGACGTCGCCAACCTGATCCTCGACAAGTACGCCTACCCGCAATGGCTGGAGATCGAAAAAGAATACAAGGCGAGGAAGATTGGCACTAGGGAGGCGATAAACCGCGAGTTCGCCCTGGTCAAGGCATCGCGCGAGGAGCTCACGTCATTCGTCGATGAAGTCGCATCGCTCGATCCGCATTTCAAGAGGTTCCTCGGCTTCCTCGGGGACAACGGGGAAAAGCTGGAGATCGTGAGCGAGGGCCTGGACTTCTACATCAGGTTCCTCCTGAAGAAGTGGGGTCTGGACCTGCCTCTCAGGACTAACAGGACCTCGTTCAAGGGGCGGATGATGAACATAGCGTATCCGTACCGCGACCCGCGATGCTCACTGTGCGGGACCTGCAAGATGGGGCGGGTGCTGGAGCTCAGGGGGAAGGGATACGAGGTCGTCTACTTCGGCAACGGGTACTCGGACATCTGCTCCGCCCTTGAGGCCGACAAGGTCTTCGCGAAGGGGCAGCTCGCGGTCCTGTGCGAAGAAGAAGACCGAGAGTTCATGCCTTTCAACGACTTCGGCGATGTCGTCAGGGAGGTCAGGACTTGGCGGTGAGGCACTTCTTGGGCGTCTATGGCCATGTCAATCTCGACTACATAATCGAAGTGTCCCGTCTCCCACGCCCGAACACGTCGATACAGATCGAGAGGGAACAGACGTACTTCGGCGGCACCGGGGCAAACGTCGCCCGGCTCGCCGCGACGATGGGCGTGGACACTGCGCTGGCGTCGTTCGTAGGCGAGGACTTCCCGGATTCCTACGCGACCGCGCTGCGCGACAGCGGAGTGGACATCTCGGACGTGATGCGAGTCGAGGGCTACGCGACGCCGCGCGTCTGGATCTTCTCGGATCCCCGCGGGAACCAGATGGCGGTGGTGGACCAGGGGCCGATGAGGATTGCGGAGAAGCTGCCGCTGCTGATGGAAACGGCGCTGATGGCGGACTGGGTGCACTTCTGCACGGGCAGGCCTGAATACTACGTGAAGGTGGCGAGAGAGGCTTCGAAGGCGGGCAAATCCATTTCTCTGGATCCCGCGCAGGAAATCCATTACGTTTACACCGCGAAGACCCTGAGGAGCATGATCAGGCATGCGAACCTCTTCTTCGGAAATGAGAAGGAGGTCGCCAAGGCCGCCAGGATGCTGCAGGTGACGGGGGCACGGGGTCTGCTCCGGCACGTGGATGCGGTCATCGAGACGCGGGGCGGGAAGGGCAGCCTGGTGCACGAGAAAGACGGGACGACGGCGGTGCCCGCGGTCAAGCCGAAGAAGCTCGTGGACTACACCGGCGCGGGAGATGCATTCAGGTCAGGTTTCTACGCCGGCCTGAGTCGGGGGCACGACATGGTGGTCTGCGCGATACTGGGCTCCTCCGCTTCCAGCTTCGCTCTCCAGGCGAAGGGCACCCAGACGGTCCTGCCAACCTACCGGCAGGTGCTCGAAAGGGCGAGGAAATCGAGAGCGTTTTGAGCCCGCCACTCGGGAAATCTCTCGCTTCGTTTAGGGAGAAAGCTTTATCAACCGATAGTCATTTGTCGGGCCGGTGAATCGGGGATGGCCATAGGTTTCGTCCTAATAAGCACCGCACCGGCCAAGGAGCATGAGGTCTACAACGAACTGCTGAAGGTCAAGGAAATCGTGGAACTCCACCCGCTTTTTGGCGAGTACGACCTGATAGCCAAAATCGAGGCCGAGGACTTCAACGTCCTTGGGCAGGTCGTGGTGGACAAAATAAGGTCGATCCCCGGAGTTATCGACACTAAGACCCTCACAGGAATCAAGTTCTAGGGAGGAAAAAACGATGGGTTTCACGGCACTGGACGGCTGGGTATTTGCGACCATATTTCTGTTCTCATTCGCGCTGTTTCTATTAATCACAGGCGCGTTCACGGCGTATTTCGGGAGCGGGAAGAGCAGGAAGATAGGCGCGGGACTGCTGATTGCTGGCCTCCTGATAGGCATCATGATTGCGCTCCTGCGCTACATGAGCTACTGGGGCCCGAGCGGAACCAGCGGCTGGCTTCTCGACGTGGTTGTCCAGACGATCGTGGTCATCTTGGCTGTCATCGTCGGTGCCGGTCTCGCTATCGGACTCTTCCTCTTGGCCATAATGAAGAGCTAGGCGAATCCGGCCCGTCCGCATCCTTAAAGGCTTTAAGCATCCAGCGCACTTGCTGATTCCCATGTCACCTGACGTGCTCATCGTCATTGGCAGCAAGAGCGACGAGGAGGTGGGGAAGAAGGCGGCGTCGCTCCTGAAGGACTTTGGAGTAGACCACAAGATGGTCGTCGCGTCGGCGCACCGCACGCCGGATCACCTCAGGGAGCTGATCAGGAACAGCGACGCGAAGGTCTTCATCGCGATAGCCGGACTGTCCGCCGCCTTGCCGGGGACGATAGCCGCGTACACCACCAAGCCGACAATAGGGGTGCCCGTGAGCGGGAAGGTGAACCTCGACTCCATACTCTCGATTACGCAGATGCCGCCGGGGATACCGGTGGCCGCCGTGGGGCTCGACCGCGGCGAGAACGCGGCACTGTTGGCGGTCCAGATACTCTCGCTGAACGACGAGTCCTTGGCCGAGCAACTGCAGGAGCACCGCAAGAAGCTCGCAGAATGGGTCATGGAGGACAACAAGTCCCTCGGTGAGTGAGTGAGTGTTCGACGCGAAATCGTTCACCGAGAAGCAGGTCGAGGCGATACGCAGGCAGGTCGAAGGAAAAGCGATCATGGCCTGCTCAGGTGGCGTCGACAGCACCGCCGCGGCCGTCTTGGCATCTCGGGCTCTCGGCGCGAACCTCCTCGCGGTCTACGTCGACAACGGGCTCATGAGGAAAGGGGAGAGTGAGCAGGTCGCCGCAATTCTGGAGAAGCTCGGCGTTAGCTATCGCATTATCGATGCCGCCAATGAGTTCCTCTCTGCTTTGGCGGGAGTGACCGAACCTGAGAAGAAGAGGCGGATCATTGGAGGCAGCTTCATCGAGATCTTCGAACGAGAGGCGATATCGTTCGGGGCAGATTGTTTAATCCAGGGGACAATCGCCCCCGATTGGATAGAGAGCGGCGGGAAGCTGAGGGACAGGATCAAAAGCCACCACAACGTGGGAGGCCTGCCCGACGTCATGAAGCTCAAGCTGGTCGAGCCTCTGAGGGACCTCTACAAGGACGAGGTCAGGCAGGTCGCGAGGGTCCTGGGAGTTACAGTTTCGGAGAGACAACCTTTCCCCGGACCGGCACTGGCCGTGCGGGTCATGGGCGAGGTGACCCGGGAGAAGGTCGCGCTCGTCAGGGAGGCGTGCTCTATCGTCGAGGAGGAGATTGAGAAGGCGGCGAAGGCGGGGGACATGCCGCTGCCGTGGCAGTACTTCGCCATGCTCCTCGACACGAAGAGCGTCGGCGTGCAGGGGGACCTGAGGGTCTACGGCTACACGGTGGGGATAAGGGCTGTCGACTCAGTCGACGGCATGACCGCTTCGTACTCGAAGATACCGCACGATGTTCTCGAGACGATCTCCGTGAGGCTGACGAACGAGATCAAGGGGATCAACAGGGTCGTCTACGACATCTCGAACAAACCGCCGGCCACGATCGAATGGGAGTAGCTAAGGGCCTGGCGGGGGCTGCCAGCGTAACTCTTGGACTTGAATCGGAGACGGCGCCGCCATGGATTCCCATACGGACTTGATCTGATGGGATTTCAGGCGTCCATGGACATCCCGGTACAGCACCAGGAACGTCACAAGCGAGATGAACGTGAGAAGGCCGGCCACGATGGCGGGGATGAGCCATGCGGGATCGAGAGGCACCGAGCCGGGAGGACTGAGAAATCCGAGGAGGGCGAGAATACCAAGCTCAGGACATAAGCAAGGACGGGGGAGAGCACGTAAAATCCGATTGCCATGATGCCCAGGCTCTGCTTCTCGGGTGGTGTGAATGACTTGACGATGTAATGGGGCAGGATTGCCACCGCCGCTGCGAAAAGCGTGCCGAAAACGGCGGAGACCGCCACGAGGGCGGGAGATGGGGCATATGATACATCAGTAGGATTGGCGAAATCCATGGACGCGAATTGGGCGGCGATAGACATGGCCGCGTTGACGAAGAAGAACACGATGGCCATTATGAACAGCATCATCGCGCGTCCGATGTCCTTCTCGTGCGCGCTCCCGTACTCCATCTTTCCCCTGTACACCCCCCAAAATCCGATGATCGCGAGGATGATCACGACTAGATACAGCACGAGAACGCCGCAGGAGAGTGCGAGCACCCCTGCCGCCTTCGCTAGGATACTCGGGTCGTATCCCCACTGACCAATTGGCCGAGGATGGTCAGCGCGGCTATATCCGCCATCAATCCGAGGAGCGTGGCCGAGATGCCAATACTATCGTGTTCGACAAGCCGCGAATCCCTTTCGCAGTCTGCGTTTCCGGCGCGAAAATCGGTGTTCCAAAATAGCTAGCCATCCTGGAATCCTCCTTGTGCCATCAGCCTCACTCCGTGCTGCATCTTTCGCCTCAGGATGAATCGCTCCAGTTCCACTTAATATCTGCCGCCATCCACCGCCGCCCACGAATCTGACAACCCTTATAGTCCCATCAGACCGTGCCCAGAGCGGATGAAGGTCTACGTCGTCGACAATGGCGGGCAATGGACTCACCGCGAATGGCGGGTGCTGAAATACCTGGACGTCGAAGCGGAGATAGTCCCCAACACGACTCCCCTGAGCGAGCTCTCCAGCGTACAAGGTCTTGTGCTCTCTGGCGGTGCCCCGCGAGTCGGGCTCGACGCCAGCCAGATGGGACGGAATGCTGAGTACATCGCCGAGGCGCCATTCCCGATCCTCGGCGTCTGCGCCGGGCACCAGTTCATGGGACTCATGTTGGGAGGCGATGCAAAGCCCGCCAAGGTCCCCGAGTTCGGGAAGGCGGAGCTGACGATAGATGAGGAAGACGATCTCTTCAAAGGCCTCCCAAGGACGTTCGAGGTCTGGGAGAGCCACAACGACGAGGTCACCAAACTCCCGCCAAAATTCACCCTGCTGGCGCACTCGAAGAACTGCGCGATACAGGCGATGAAGTCGTCGGAGAAGCCGCTTTATGGTGTGCAGTTCCACCCCGAGGTGGAGCACACACAGCACGGGTATGAAATCTTCAAAAACTTCCTGAAGGTATGCGGGGATTGGAGATGACCGACGCAGAGGTGCTCGCCGAGGCGATCAAGCGCAGGCGTGGAAAGGAGACGCTGGAGCTAGCTGTAGGTCGCGCCGTACGAAACCGCGCGGGCAAGTACGAGGACTACATGAGGATAATGGCGGACGTGCGCGACCTGGCCGAGACCAAGGGCATCAGCGTCGACGAGGCGGCTAAGGAGATCGCGAATCAGCCGTAGATCTCTTTGTTCACGATGAACTCCGGCTTGTTGCCGCGGAGCACCATGTCGACCTGGTCGACTATCGTCATCCCCGCGCGCAACTGCGCTTCGTGAGTAGAGGCGCCGATGTGCGGCGTCATGAAGACGTTCTCCAGGTTTAGGAGCGGACTGCCCGTTGGTGGCTCGTTCTCGAACACGTCGAGGGCCGCCCCCGCAATCGTGCCAGACTTCAGAGCCTCGGCAAGTGCTTTCTCCTGGACGACTTCTCCGCGGGCGCAGTTGATCAGGAACGCGGTCTTCTTCATCGCGGCGAACTCCTGCGGTCCGACCATTCCCTTCGTCTCCGGGGTCAGGGCGGTGTGGATGCTCAGGAAGTCCGATTCCGCGAAGAGCGAGCCCTTGTTGACCAGCTCGATCTTGTTCTGCTTGGCTATCGCTGGCGGGAGGTAAGGGTCGAAAGCTATCGTCTTCATGCCGAACGCCTGCGCTCTCTTCGCGACCTCCGTGCCTATCCTGCCAGATCCGAGCAGGCCGAGGGTCTTGCCGTTCAACTCCGTCCCCATGAACGCCTTCTTCTCCCACTTGCCAGACTTGATGCTTTTGTCGGCCGTGGGCAGCTTCCTCGCGAGCGAGAGCATGTGTCCGATGGCGAGCTCGGCAACGGAGACCGTGCTCCCTGTCGGCGCGTTCACCACGGCGATCTTGCGCTTCGTGGCGGCTGCGATATCGACGTTGTCCACGCCGACGCCGGCGCGCCCAACGACCTTCAGGTTCTTGCCTTTCTCGATGACCTGCGCGGTCACCTTAGTCTTGCCGCGGACGATTAGCGCGTCGTACTTCTCGATGTTCTTCAGGAGGTCATCGGGACTCATCTCGATCGCGTCGACCTGATGTGATGACTGCAGTTTAGCGAGAGCTTCCTTCTCAATGCCGTCTGTCACGAGTACTTTCATGGTAATCGGAAGTGGTGATACTGAGGTCCGATAAATAACTCACCGCGGGAGCTGAGTCGCGAAGTACCACATGGCGATGATGAGGAGAATCACGATAACCAATGCCACGACAAGCATCCACTTGGCGACCTTCTTGTCCGAGCCGAAGATAATCGGTATCGGACCGACGAAGACGACCCCGCCGAACTTCTTGGCGGGCTGTTGCGGAACGGTCGCCTGCGGTTCGGAGGCGTTCGACTGGGCCGGAGTCTCTCTCATGGGCGCGGCCATGGAGAAGAAGAACAGGAATATCGCGGCGAAGATCAGGGCCATCCCCGACAAAGCCCAGACGCTCGAACTCTGGACCACCGGTATGATGACAACTAAGGTGAACGTCATCTCGCCAAGGTAGGCGGCGTATGCCAGCAACACAATCCCGAGGACGAATAGTGCTAGTGCTGCGGCTGTGAGGCGGCGCATCGGGGGTCAATAGGCACCGTCAGCTCATAATGCTTCGGTCACGGTGCTGCAGCTCACCAGGAGTCTAGTCGATTCTCCATCTCGCCAATGCCGGATCGCAGCGCGCTAGCTCTTGATTGATCCCTGGAAAGTGCCTTGTTGGCTCAGCCACGAGCTTATCGTGTTGACCAGCTCGTTAAACTGCTTCTCAACCTTGTGCATGCCCCACAAGCCTCCCATGAGGCCCGTGTTCGCCTTGTGCAGCCTGAGCGTGTGCTTTTCCGTCCCCTGGTAGATCTCAAAGTTGACGGCGTAGTACTGGGCCAGAGACCCTCCGACGAAGTTTGCCGCTTTGCTCCCTTTCTCCGCCTTGCCCTTCAGCGGGCCTCCCCATTCGACCCTGAAGCCCTGAGTCGAGAAGGCGTTTTGCACAACTTGTTGCAATGCATTTACAGGCGCTCGCACGGATATATCTGCGTAGTCCACCACGTTCTCCACCTCCCGAAGCTGGAGTGTCGTGCTTCGTCTTAATTGTTGCGCCTGTAGAGGTGGCCGAATCCAAGTTGTTCTCAGGATTGATGATTGGGTGGACAGGCTGAAATAAGCCTCGCAGAATCGATTCTCGAGCGTGATCGATTGACAGCGGTCTCACCGGAGCTACTGGTAGTGCTGACCCTATCGATTCTGTGCGGCGTGCTCGGGATTTTCCTGATGACGCACAAGACGATTCGGAAGATGCGTGGCGGTCTGCTTTATAGGCTGAGCATGGGGCTCGCGGCCCTGGGCGTGGTGCTGACGCTCAACGCCGTCGCCCGGCTTTTCACCATTCAAGAGCCGTGGCCGGACGGTCTGCTAATCGCAGCTCTGGTCATTCTGTTCTTCATCGGATATTCCGCCTGGAACAATGCGCACGAGATGGGGATAGAAGGGTAGGACATGAGCCCGCTCTGGAACATGGGTCTGGTCTGGAGCGAGGTGTATGATCGCATCCTCGCTGACATGAAGACGATTTGGGGGGAGATGGCCGTCTTCATGATCAAGAAGCGGGCGAACGACGTCAAGGCAGACCTATCGCGTCTTAGGAAGGAGGACTTGGAGAGGATCATAGAGCTGCTGCGGGAAAAGACGCTGCCGTCCACGCTGGGACCGGATGGAGCTGATGCGAAGGCGCGGCAGTACCTGGCATGGCTTGGCGATGGGTCGCCGGTGACATAGGCTCGCGGACCACCCGTCTAGCATTCTTGCGATCCGAGATTCAACCGTCTGGATGATTCAAGGCACCAAGCGATGATCCTACCGACGACAAGATCGCCTCGCGCCCACGGAATCCATGTCGTCGTCAGAAATCAGATTGCCTGACGGGGGCTGGTCGTCTTGTTGACATGTTCCAATAAAGAGGAGCATTAGAACAGGAAGGTAATTGGATAAGAGCAGGTTCATATTGGGTGACCATGGATTCTTCGACATGAGGCGTTGGGAGGAGGCTTGGCGGATTGACCCGGAATCCTGCATGCAGTCGCGCTTCAAACGTCAATCGGCGAGTCCTTTCGCAGGCTTCTCAGCGTCATGAAAAGGAGTCCAGCCAGGAGTATCGCCAAGTCGACGCCCGTTCCGAGCCCTATTATCGGCGGCATGGACAGTTGTCCCGTCAACAGAGAGACTATCCCCGTGCCCGCCTCTGCGAGGACGAAAGGCAGCGAGGTGATCGTGAACGCCTTCACCACCGCCATCCTGTCTTTCCCGCCCCTCTTCTCGGATGAAAGAAAAGGATATTAGTGGTCGTTGCGTCCTTGTGATGTCAACAGGAAGGTCTGCGCAATGAGAAAGGTCGCGATCGTGGGCGGAGGTCTGGCCCCTTTCGGCGTTCGTCAGGCGACTTGGAAGGAACTGGCTCAGGAGGCAGGTGGAGCGACATTCCGCGACATCAAGAATCTTGAGAGAAAAGATGTGGACAGCATGTTCGTCGGCGCCGCCATGCCCGAGAGATTCGCGTTCCAGTCGCACGTTGCCCCGATGGTTGCCGAACAGGTCGGAGTCACGCCGACTAAGGTGATCACCCGCACCGAGCTTGCCTGTGCATCCGGTCAATCTGCGATCAGGATGGCGTACGCATGCATCGCGGCCGGGCTCAGTGACATTGCGCTCTGCATCGGGGTCGAGAAGATGAACATCCCGGATCCGCCGGAGATGCAGACGAGCATGGCCTGCGTCCTCGACAGGGAGTTCGACGGCGTCCAAGGAGCATCGGCCCCGCCATTCTTCGCGCTCTGCGCCAACCGCCACATGCACGACTACGGGACGACGAGGGAACAGATGGCGATGGTGTCCGCCAAGAACCATCACTTCTCAACAACCAATCCCTTCGCCCAGTTCCAGAAGGACATCCCAGTGGAGAAGGTCCTCGCCTCCCCAATGGTCGCACCGCCACTGAGGCTGTTCGACTGCTCGGGAATCACCGACGGCGCGGCGGGTGTCGTCCTGACCACCGCCGACAGAGCGAAGGAGTTCACAGACACGCCGATGTACATCCTAGGCTCCGGTCAGTGCTCCATGGGCAGCAACCTGGCGAACTACAAGAGCTTCAGCACATGGTTTCCTCTGAAGGAAGCCGCCAAAGAGGCATACAGGTCCGCGAAGATCGGGTCGGGTGACATGGACCTTGCGGAAGTCCACGACTGCTTCACCATCTCCGAAATCATGGAGTACGAGGACCTTGGTTTCTGCGAAAAGGGCAAGGGCGGCAAGTTCATCGAGGACGGCCAATCCGATCTTGGCGGGAAGATTCCCGTAAACACGCGCGGCGGTCTCTTGGGGACCGGCCACCCGCTCGGCGCGACAGGCATCGCCCAGGCGATTGAGTTGATGCAGCAGTTCAGAAGCAGCGTCCCGAGGCAGAGGCTCGTGGACAACGCGGAGATCGGAATGGCCCACAACCTGAGCGGCGCCGCGAACGTTCATAGCATCCTCATCTACGGGAGGAACCCCCCATGACCGCGACGATCCGTCTTCCCTACCTGCTGGACTTCTATCCTCTTCAGGAAGAAAAGTTCACCCGCATCCACCAGTTCTTCACGAACCTCAAGACGGGGCGATTCACGACGACGAAATGCAGAGAATGCGGAAAGATGCATTGGCAGCCAAGGGCGGTGTGCCCGGACTGCGGCTCGGAGAATCTGGAATGGGTCGACCTGCCGAAGACGGGAGAGGTCCACGCATTCACCGCCATGCTCCTCGGGGCTCCGATGGGCTTCGAAAAAGACTTGCCTTTCGTGATTGCACTCGTCAAGCTGGACGGCCTCGACTTCAAGATACTCTCGCGGGTCGACGGCATCAAACATGAAGACTGCAAGATTGGAATGAAGCTCAGGTTCAAGACCGTCACCAGGGACGATGGCCGCGTCTTCTTCAGGTTTGAACCGATAGGTTAAATCTCAATCCCCGATTCCCCGCGCCGGGGTCGGTAAATGACCAAGATTTGTGTAGTCGGTGCAGGCAACATGGGCGCGGGCATCGCCCAGAGATGCTCCCAGTCCGGTTTCGCAGTCTCGATGGTGGATATCAAGGAAGAGTTCGTCAAGAAAGGCTTCGACAGCATCAGGAGGACGCTCGATGAGGGCGTCAAGAGAGGAAAGGTCAAGCCTGAGCAAGTCGAGGCGATCATCAAGAACATACACGGGACTATCGATCTGAAGGAGGCTTCCGCCGACGCCGATCTGGTGATCGAGGCGGTCTTCGAGGACATGGAGATAAAGAAGAAGCTCTTCGCCGACCTTGACAAGTTCTGCAGGCCTGACGCGATCCTCGCCACCAATACGTCGTCTCTGAGCGTCAACGAGATGGCAGCAGTCACAAGTCGCCCCGCCAAGTTCGCCGGGTTGCATTTCTTCTATCCTGCGGCGATCAACCAGCTCATAGAGGTCATCCCCGGCGATAAGACCGCGCCCGATGTGATCAGCAAGTTGATCGACGTCTCCCGCCTCCTCGGCAAGCTGCCCATCACGGTCAAGGACGCACCGGGATTCGCCGTTAACAGGTACTTCGTGCCGTTCCTCAACGAGGCGGTCAAGATGCTCGACGAGGGCGTCGCGACTATGGCGACCGTAGAGGAGTCTGCGAAGAAATCGCTCCAGATTTCGATGGGGCCATTCGAGCTGATGAACGCGACGGGGGTGCAGATCGCGTACCACGCGCAAGAGTCGCTGCACAAGGCCTTGGGGCAGTTCTACAGGCCCGCCAACGGCCTGCAGAAGCAGTTCGAGTCGGGGCAAAAGTGGACGATCTCGGGGACAGTCGAGCTTGAGAAGATGGACAAGGTCGGTGAGAGATTCCTCGGGATGCTTTTCACCATAGCCCTGCACCTCGTTGACGAGGGCGTTGCGACGAAGGAGGCGGTGGAGAGGGGCGCGACCGTCGGCCTGCGTTGGAAGCTCGGCCCGTTCGCCATGATGAACGAGATAGGCATCGAGAAGTCTCTGCACATCGTGGAGAGGTTCTGCCAGAGCTCCGGCCTCAAGATGCCCGATATCTTGGTCAAGCAGGCGGAGTCGAAGGAGCCATGGTATCTGCGCAGCGTCCGGACATCCAGGGAGGGCTCGCTCGGCATTATCACGATTGACAGGCCCGATTCCCTCAATGCGCTGAACTCGAAGGTCCTGACCGACCTGGGAGAGGCGGTCGACAACCTCGCTAAGGACGAGGCCGTGAAGGTAGTCATGGTCACGGGCGAGGGAGGCGCGTTCGTGGCAGGCGCGGACATCAAGGAGATGATCGTCAAGACGCCGCTGGAGGCAAGGGACTTCACCTATTTTGGGCAGTCCATCCTCAGGAAGCTCGAGGATATGGAGAAAGTCTCGATCGCCGCCATAAACGGCTACGCGCTTGGCGGCGGGCTCGAGTTGGCACTTTCCTGCGACCTGATCGTGGCGGCTGAGGGAGCGAGGCTCGGTCTGCCCGAGGTCACCTTGGGCATCCATCCCGGCTTTGGCGGGACTCAGAGGCTGTCGCGGCAGGTCGGCAAGGCGAAGGCCAAGGAGCTCATCTACACGGGCCAGATGATCGACGCGAAGGAGGCGGAGCGGATCGGCCTGGTGAACAAGGTCGTGCCGCGCGACAGGCTCTACGAGGAGGTCAAGAAGCTAGCGGACAAGATAGCCGCGAACGGGCCCGTGGCGGTGAAGCTCGCGAAGGCGGCGATCAACAGGGGCACCGAGGTGGACCTGGTCACGGGGCTTGCCTACGAGGTCGAGACGATCTCCCTGTGCTTCTCGACGGAGGACAAGAATGAGGGCATGGGCGCGTTCATAGAGAAGAGGAAGCCGCAGTTCAAGGGGAAGTGATGGAATGAGGAAGCAGGAGTTTCTCGGCAAGGATCCGAAGGAGTTCGATTTCAAGGAGATACTGTACGACAAGAAGGACTGGATCGCGAGGATTTCGTTCAACAGACCGAAGGCGTACAATGCCTACTCCCTCCTGACTCTGCAGGAGCTCGCGAAGGCGTTTCACGACGCGACTATGGACGACACGGTCGGCGTCATCGTGCTCACCGGGGCAGGGGACAAAGCGTTCTGCACCGGCGGCGACGTGAAGGAATACGCCGAGAACTACACTCGCTGGCCGCGTGACTTCTGGAAGTGGATGGGCTACTTCAACCAGACTCACGACCTGATGCGGAATTGCGGTAAAGTCATTATCGCTAGGGTCAACGGCATGACTGCCGGCGGCGGGAACGAGTTCCACATGAGCTGCGATCTGTCCATCGCCTCCGAGAACGCCGAGTTCTTCCAGGTCGGGACGAGGGTCGGGAGCGTTGCGGCGGGAGGAGCGACCCAGTTCCTTCCGATAATCATCGGTGACAGGCGAGCCAGGGAGATGCTGTTCCTCTGCAACAGGATCCCCGCCAAAAAGGCGCTGGAGTGGGGCCTGGTCAACCAGGTCGTCCCCTACGACGAGCTCGACAAGGCGGTGGACGAGATGGCCAAGACCGTTCTGGAGAAGTTCCCCGAGTGCACACGGTACACAAAGCAGCAGGTGAACTTCTGGAAGGACTTCGCATGGAGCATGACTGTGGGCCACGCGCGGGATTGGCTCGCGATGCACTTCGCCTCGCCCGAGACGTTCGAAGGCATGGGGGCGTTCGTGGAGAAGAGGCCGGTGGACTTCATGAAGCTCAGGAAGCTGGCGGCTGAGGGCAAGAGCAACGAGTACTGGTGGGGCGCAAACATCAAGACTTGCCCCAAATGCGGCACCAAGGCCCTGCCTGAGGATTTCGACTTCTGCGGGAAGTGCGGATCGAAGCTGTGAGTTTGACCTAGTCCAGCGTTCACTCCATTTCAGGCTCAGCCTTGCGCTTCCTTCCCCACTTAAGCCTGGCAGTCATTATCTTCTCAGACGCGAAGAGCCTCGCCGCTATGAAGAGCACGACAGCGGTGAAGACAAGCTGGTAGACGACGCCCAAAGCCACAACGGCATAGTCCTTGGTGTAGAGTGCCTTTGAGGCGATTGAAGGATACGAGAAAGGTATGGCGTAGATAATCGCCTGTAGTCCTCCCGGGAGTATATCGACAGACGTAAACATGAGGAGGAAAGCGGGCAGGAAGATCGGGAGGAACAGTATCCCGAGCAGGGATTGCGCGCTCCTCACATCCTTGGTGTACGCGGCGAGCAGCACGGCGAGCGCCAGCGCCGATATTATTGACAGGAACAGCGAGGCGGCAAGCAGGGCGTATCCGGTCATGTCCGGCGTCATTCCGACCGCGGCGAGGTCCACCTGAGTACCTCCAATGGTGGTGAAGCTCGACATGTAGTATCCGAAGCTGAGCAGCATAGCGATCGTGGCCAGCGCGGAGACCACTATGACGCCGCTGAGCTTCCCCAGGAGGATGTTGATTCTTTTGATGGGCAAGGTCAGCAGCACCTCCAGGGTCTTCTGTTCTTTCTCCATCGCGACCGACGTGGCGGCGAGCTGGGCCGCGAGCACTATGACTATCGAGATGGCCATGGGGATAAGCATCCCCGAGGTGAAGATCGAGTTTATCAAGTTCGAAGGCGAGACGTTGATGATCTCCCCCTTGACAACCGATTGCGGCACCACATTCGCAGGCACCGGCGGCTGGAACGGATTCGAACTGTTGTAATTGTCTCCCAGCATTTCGTGGAGTATGATATTGTTGAACAGGGTGAATACCATGTTCACTCTCTCAGACCCCGCCATCTCGTCGAATCCAAAATGACTGAGCACCTGGTAGACAGACACATTCACCGATCTGCCGCTATCGATTTCCTCTGAGAATGTCGGAGGGAGCACGACCAGCGTGCCTATGTCGTTCTGCACAGCCCAGCTCACTGCAGAGTTCGTGTCTGGCGCCGTCGAGTTCCTGATAATCACGTTGTTCTGGACCATGAGCCAATAAAGCGTGTCTGAACGGCCGTAATTGCCGTCTGTCCGGTCCTGATTCAGCAGACCCGTTTCCATCTTGGAAACCTCTACCTGAGTAGCTTCCATTGCCGATCTTATGCCGACGCCCATGAGCGGCATCATGAGGACAGGCACGATGATCATGCCAATAAGGAGGCGGGGGTCGCGGACTATCTCCCTCAATTCCTTGACGACGATGTTGCGCAGCTCATGCGGCATGCTTCACTACCTCCATGAATACCTCTTCCAGGTTCTGTGCTTTGTATTTCCCTTTCAGCTCGGACGGCGTGCCTATCTCGTGGATGCGGCCGTGGTCGATCAGCGCGACCCTGTCGCACATGAACTCCACTTCGAGGAGGTTGTGGCTGGAGAGGACGGCGGTCGTCCCTCTCTCCTTGATGAGCCCTTTCACTCTCTCCCGAACGTACAGGGCGTGCATGACATCTAGGCCCGCCGTCGGCTCATCCAGGATCGCGAGCTTCGGCGCGGTCATCAGGGCCCTGGCGATCAACAACCGCCGTTTCATCCCCTTGCTATATTCCTTAATCCTGGAGTCGATGCGCTCCTTCAGGTCCGCGATTCGGACTCCAATGTCCACGGTCTTCTTCGAATCACCCTCGTAGAAACCCGCCATGAATGCGAGGTACTCGCGTCCTGAAAGGTTCTCATAGGCTCCCGCATCCTCCGGCAGATAAGATATCAGGCCGCGCACGGTCATCTGTTCCTTTACTACATCATGATCAAGGACAGAGACCGTTCCGCTGGTCGGCTTTAATAAAGTCCCCAAAATCCTGAGGGTTGTCGTCTTTCCAGCACCATTTGGGCCAATCAGCCCGAATATCTCGCCCTCATCGACGGTCAATGTCACTCCGTCAATGGCCTTCAGCCCTGTCGAATATGCTTTCACCAGCCCATTGATGGCAACTGCACGAGTACTCATCATTGACACCCTTTCAACTGAGCGGATGGATTGCGCGCTCATACAAAAGGGTACTGGAACGAGGGCACATGCATCCGGCTATTTGGAGGCGCACGAATCCTTAAGTCGGACAGTCCCGTTCAGCCGCGCATGAAGATTCTCACCTACGACGAGGTCGACCACGACCAGGTTCTCGTTATGCACATGTCTGGTTTCGGGTGGCCGCTCACGGAAGAGCGGGCAAAGGCGATGGCGGAGCACGACAGGAGGATTTGGAAGCTCTTCGGGATCTACGCGGTGAGGGGGGACAAAGTCCTGGGACAGATTATCCCCTTCAGGCTGAGGCTCAGGTCGACGGAGGGCTTGGCGGATCAGCTCGGCGTTGCCGAGGTCGTGACCGCCCCTGACGAAATAAGGAAGGGAGTTGCGACCGCGCTGATGAAGAGGATCGAAGAGCTGGGGGTCGAGGAGGGCATGAGGACCTCGTGGCTCATGACGGGCAGGCACCTCGTCGCTCACAGCTTCTACAGGAAGCTTGGATACTTGGATATCTCAACCTTCCCGAGAGGTTTCAAGCGCATCCCCAAGAATCGGTCGAAGGGTAGCGAGATCAAACTCAGGCAATATCGCAAATCTGACTGCAGGGGGCTCGCCGAAATTCACAAGGAATATCTCAAGGGCAGCCTCGGCTTCACGGAACGGCAGTGGGATTTCCTGGAGACCGGCATAGCTACTAAGCAGCTCGAAAAGGATGCAATCAAGGTCGCGTCGCGTGCGGGGAGGACAGTCGGGTACGCCGTGACCTCACCCCGGGATGGCGTTGCCTTCATCATGGAGGTCGTGGCACCGGATCAGCGGGATTTCGATTCAATCGTTAGCACTCTTGAGCAGCAATACAGGGGTTCATTGGTCGTCGGTTCGAGCCTCGTTTGGAAAAGACAGAGAGTGAGGTTTGCATCGCTTGGCTATCAGATTCACCCGACGCACTGGTACAGGCTCATGGCAAAGCCTATTGAGAAGAGCATGTCGAAGCGGGAGATGGAGCTATCCTTCGGCCTCTACGACGGAAGATTCGCGTTCATGTCCCTTGACGGTTTCTAGGCACAGTTAGGTCAGTCAGAATCTGAAATCTCTTCCGGCGATCTTCATCTTGTCTTTCCATTTCTGGCGGGCGGCGGGAGTTAGGTCGATGAAAATCTCGATGTGACCTAGGGTATCGAACCCGCGATCATGGAAGAATCTGATGGCGGGATCGTTCCGCGCAACCGGTCGGACGAGCAGCATCTTTGCGCCTTCCTTGCGTGCGGCTTGAATCACCCTTTCGGATAGCAGCCGCCCGATCCCGCTTCTCCTATATTCCTCACTCACAATCAGCGGCTCCAGTCCCGGTCCCTCGTCGCCTGAGATTAGTCCCGCCATTCCCACAGTCCTGCCGTCGACTTCTGCGACCCACATATGCCTCGGCCCGTGCTTTCTAAGGTATGAATCGAAATAAGCACCAGGGTCGGAGCCGCCAATCGTCGGATCATCGTAGATTTCGCGATGCCATAGCGAAAGCTCTGTCCACAGCCCTCTGCATCCGTCATGGTCGGAAGCCCTGAACTTGCGAATCTTGGCGGGGACATGCGCTCTTCCCTCGGAGGCATTCTGCTTCATCGATGTCATCTCTTCTGGGTGTCGGCAAGACTCATAGCTGATTTCATTAGAATTTCGAGTGCCCTATCCTCAGCGACGGTGAAAGCCTTTCGATTCCATCCAATAATCCATTCTTCATGAAGCAGGTCCGAGACCACCAGCAGACCCGCCACGCGCGCCTTCCTCAGACTTGCGACTGCGAACAGCGCGGAAGTCTCCATTTCGACGCCGATGGCCCCCTGTCTCCTGTATCTTCTAATCTTGGCGGGTGTCTCCATGTATGGTGCGTCGGTTGTCCAGATCAGCCCCCGTCGGACCACCGTGCCCAGGCTCGCCGCGGTGGAATCGAGGAGATCCGCCATGGCGGCATTGGTTTTGAACCTCGGTCCATCGGATGTGTAAAGCGGCGATGTCCCCTCCTCCGAAATCGCCTCGACGGGCAGGATGATATCTCCAATCTTCAGATCCTTCGCGAGCCCGCCGCACGCTCCGAGGAACAGGAAGTCTCCGTACCCGCGCCGAAAAGTCTCCTCAAGGGTCAGCACCGCGGCGGGGGCTCCAAACCCGGGATTCACGACCGCCACACGACGGCGCGCCAGACGTCCTTCCTGTGCAACGATATGCGGAAGTTTCTCGACACCAGCCTTCTTGGCAAGCACCTCCTGACTTCCGCGCAGGAACGGCATGAGCACAGGAACGCGCTGTCTCATTCTGTTTGTTCGCCGCTGGAGAATGTGATGCGAAGGGGATTTCGCCCTTGCCATGGATGGGACAAACCGCCATGGATGGATTTAATGCCTGCTGCGGAACCGACGGGCTTTCATGGTATCTTTGCGAGAACTAGCGGTTTCCGTATTTGCGGAACAGAACTATTCCTGCGATCAGCACGACGACGCTGAAGACGAGCACGACTGCTAGGTCGACGACAACGGACTGACTTGTGACCGGCGCGCCCCGCGAAAACAGCGAAGTGATCGCATCTGTGACGTATTGACTCGGCATGAACCTGCCAATTTCGGTGCTTATCGGGCTCGAGGCGGCTGCGGACACGAAAGTGCCGAAGAACATCATGGGCATGATGAACACGAACGCCAGTCCTGTCGCGGCTCCGGTGGACTTTGCCACCGTTGCGCAAATCAATCCAAGGCCGACACAGCAGAGGGAGAAGACCGAAACAATAAGGAAAGCCATCGCGATACCAGAAGCATCGCTCTCGGGTCGATAGCCTATGGCGAATGCTGTGGCGAAAACGACGATCACCTGGATTATTGCTATGACCATGTTCGACAGCACCTGAGCGGTCATGAACTCGGAGGAAGTCAGAGGTGTAGTGTTCATCCGCCTGAGCAATCCTTCCTCTCTCTCCACGGTGAAAGATTGTCCGACCTCCATAATGATGAAGATTGTGCCGTAGGCGAACACTCCCGGAACCATGTAGAAAAAGACGCTCCTCCTCTCCGCCTGCACCAGCGAGGCGGTGCCAAGGCTCACGGGAATTGACACGTTGGACTGTTGGCCAACCAGCGTGGCGACGAGCGCCTGCTGAATGAGGGGTGGGATTGCTTGAGTCGCAATCATCGAACCCTTATCGACCGATACGTTCAGCGTCGCCCGCACCCAGAGGCTCTCATTGGTCGGATGTTCTTGGAACGAGGCGCAGCTCTCGTCGAAGTTGTCTGGGATCGTGACCAGTGCCGCCATTTTCCCTTGGGAGAGCGCTTCGGCAGCGGAATTGTCATCAGCATAGCTCTGGATATCCAGCATCGGGTTGGCGGTTAGGTTCTCGATGAAACGAGTTGACCAGGATGCTGACGGACCGCTGTCGTGGTTGACGACGCCAAGAACAAAGGTCTGAGTGGTGTCACCACCGACACCGCCCATGGAAATCCCGAAGACTAGGGTCAGCATCAGTGGGAAAAGGACGATGAGGAAGAGCATGGCCGGTTCCCTGACAGTCTTCTTCAGATCCTTCCCCACTATCGCAATCACGCGCTGCCCATTCATCTATGCGGCCTCCTTGATTCTCCTGCCGGTCAGCTTCAGGAATACTTCTTCGAGGTTCGCGACATTATGCTCCCTCATGAGGTCCGATGGCTTGCCGAGTGCGATGAGCTTGCCATGGTCGATGATTCCGACCCTGTCGCAAAGGTATTCGGCCTCTTCCATGTAGTGTGTCGTCAGGATGATCGTCCTACTGTCACCACCGAGCTCCTTGAGGAATTCCCAGACGGCTCGCCTTGATTGGGGATCCATGCCCGTGGTAGGTTCGTCCAGGAAGGCGATCTTGGGATCGCTTACCAGCGTCATGACGAGGCTGATCCTGCGTTTCATGCCGCCGCTGTAGGTTTTCACTCTCCGGTCAGCGTCTTCGGTGAGCGACAACTTCTCGAGGAGCTTCTCGACGCGGCTCTTCAATTCCTTTTTCGGCACGGCGTTCATGTTCCCAAAGAACTCGATATTCTCCCGCCCTGTCAGGTAGGGGAACACGCCCATCTCTTGCGGGCACACTCCAATCAGCTTTTTGATCTTGCCAGGTTCCGTCTTGACGTCGTACCCGCCAACGCGCACCGAGCCCTTCGTCGGCTCGAGCAGTCCGCAGAGGATATTGATGGTGGTGCTTTTGCCCGCTCCGTTCGGGCCGAGAAGGCCAAACGTTTCGCCCTCTGCAACGTCCAGATCAAGATGCTCGATGGCGATGACATCGCCGTAGTCTTTTCTCAGATCCTTGATTTCGATAGCGATCTTGTCCATATTCTAGCCTTCTGCCACCAGATTGCAGGACCGGAGCTTAAGCCCGCGCCAATTCCTCGTGCATGAATGTGGGGGAGTCGACGGATGGCATGTAACTGGCATTAAATTCCATGACGGATGTGGATTTCAAGCTTTTACAGGAACCTTCGGATGCTCGACCACAGTGCCCTTTTCCGGCTCTCTCTCGGGCACCCTCTCTGCCGCCGTGAATATCTGCAGGTAAGGTACGAGAGCGTTCATGATCCCGTTCTTTGCCTTTCTGATTGATCCTCACGGCATTTAGAGGGTTAACTCTCTTTTTGCCGTTCATTGGGCGATTTGACTGGCATCCTGCGGTTACGAATTCATCTGGCATATCTCGCAATACCATTTCTCATAAGGGGTAATCCAGGTCACCGGATTATTGCACCGCAGGCACCTCACGAATGGCGGTGGAGGAGGGGAACGCAATGAAATCCACAAACCGAAGAAGGAAGCTGTGATTATGAGAGCGATTCCAAGGATCATCATGGCGAAATCCTTGAATTGATCGTTCGCAGAACAGCCCCACCCACAGTACGTTGCAAGGCCAAGCCAGCCGGCGAGGATTAGGGTGATGTCGACTCCCACAATCGGAGGCGCGATGAGGAATATCAACAAACGCGGGTCACGCGGGATAACGGAAGGCCTAGTCGGGTACAAGAGATTCCTCAAATCGACAGGGTTTCTTCATCGCCTGAAACTTGTCCCAGCGATTCGCCGCCGTGGCTGATTTCAGAAATGTTGGGGGCAATGTCAATCCGTTTGCTCACTTTCCCTGCTCCGGCGGGACGAACACCCTCTTCCAGATCCACCCCGAGCTCGTGAACACTATGAGGTACCCGAGGGCCACGATGACGACGAAGATCACAGGGAGGAGCATCTGTCCGACCGAAGCGGCGTCGGCGAGATCATGGCGTCCGGTGTCGATTGCCAATGCCGAGAGTGCTCCCGCCGCGAGCCACGAGAAGATTGTGATTCCAGCCGCCACGCTGATTGGCAGGACCCAGATCGCTTGCTTGTGAAACCTCCGAAGGAGGTAGTTGACATAGCCGAAGAGCAGCAGGAGCCCGAAGAACAATAGCACATAGCCACCGAGGTAATTGCCGAGGTTCGGATAGGCGGGGTCCCCGCCGGGTGTTCTTGCAGCTTGTATGCCGAGTATGATTAGGATCAGGAAGCCCCATCCGATCAGGGCCCCGATAAATGGGCCAAGGTGGTGAAACCTCCTTTCGTACCGGGTCTCCCAGCGCCTCCCCGCGCCCTCGAACTGCCTGCCGAATCTCTCTCCCGCCTTCGCCATCTCTCTCCCGAAGCGCTCGCCGGCGGCAGCCATCTCCCTGCCGAAGCGTTCACCGAAGTCCCCCGGTGGCGGTGCCGGCGGCTCTGGTGGCACTGGGCCCAAGGTCTGCGCTTGTTCGGGCTTTTGCCTCGTGACCAAAGGCGAACCGCACCTGTCGCAGAACTTCGCGTCGTCGGTGTTCTGACGGCCACACTGGTTGCAGCATAGCATCAGTATTCTCCCCGTCGGCGTAGATTCCTCCGCCTGTATTACTCTTTTCCCTGGACATCATTGGCGGAGTGGGCAGCTACATGATTCTCAGCGAACGGTTCAGGCTCGCCAGGAGAGAATGGCGGGATTCAAATCGATGGGGCCGTGTGACTAAACGAATCCCCTCCAAACATTATTAATAGAGCGCATACGAATCGAACCTCAGCAGGTATGCGGGAGAAATAACACATGCCAAGGAGTCTGGTGCGTTTGCATGTATTGGGAAAATCATGCGCATACGGATTGGTGGGCTTGCTGTTGCTTGGGGCGCTGCTGGTGCCGGCGAGGGTGAAATCGGATCCGGGGATTGACTACGTCTTCATCAGGGATGCTCCTGGAGGTGGCGGATCAGTCGTAGGTGACAGGACCTACCACACAGGCGATCAAGAAACCTACTACGCAGCCGGTTACAACAAAACATATGGCTACCTGATGGATATTGAGGCTCAATGGAACACGAATGACTCTTGGGCCATCGACATATCATCCTATCTCGGCATTTCCACTAAGGTTACCGCAGTGGAATACGGGATTACGGAGGTCGAAGCGTGTGCGAATGACAGTTTCGTATTCACATGTGGCTATACCGGCAAGCTCTCCGTTTTCTCCGACATCGACACGATTGTACTGAGGGACGGGTCCGGCGGGGGAGGGAACTGGTATGGCGACAGGGTTGTGCAATCTGAGCAGTTTCTGACCATCTACGCGGCGGGCTACAATAATACTCGCGGCTACTTGAGGGACGTACCGGTTGTTTGGTCCTCCACGAACACCACGCTATGCTATGTCGACCCCTGGAGATATAGCAGCGCTTGGGTCCAGACTTACGGAGAGGGTACGTGCAGAATTGAGGGCACGTATTCTCCCGGGGTTACGAACAGCACCGGGCTAATCAGAATCGACTCAGACGTAGACTACATCGTTATTGAAGACATGCCAGGCGGCGGCGGTTCGTACGTCGGTGACACAACATATCTCATAGATCAGCTTGACACCTACTACGCGGTCGGGTACAACATGACAGTCGGCTATCTGAGGATTGTTAAAGTGCAATGGTCCACGAGTAATCCCTCCGTGTGCGATGTAGGCAACTGGAATTCCAGCTCGCTAGGGATATCATTCTTGTCAGAAGGATTCTGCTATGTCACCGCAAACTATGCGTGGATCGCCTATAACGCCACAGGAAAGCTGACGATCCTGTTCGACATCGACTATCTGACAATTCGTGACGGTCCCGCGGGTACCGGTCTACCTGTGGGTGCGCGGACCCTGTATGTGGATGATAAGATCACCATGTATGCCGCCGGCTACAACAACACCGATGGATTCAGGCGGGACCTCGATGTGGATTGGGGGAATTCAAACACCAGTGTCTGCAGCGGATACCGGGGATCTCAGAAATCCTACGTATTGACGGCGTGGCTCCCAGGGGTCTGCATGATGACCGCGAACTACAGGTCGAGAATAACGAATTCAACCGGGCTCTTGACTGTCATCATGGATATCGATTATTTCACCATCAGAGACGCGTCTGGGGGCGGAGGCAACGTCCTCGGCGACAAGACGGTCTACTTGGGCACTTCGTACCACTTCTACGCCGCTGCCTACAACTTCTCAGCCGGCTACCGTAGAGATCTGGATGCTTCGTGGACAAGCTCCAACTGGTCTACATGCGAGATATATTCGAACGGCTGGCTGGATCCACTGTTGCCAGGCGCATGCACGCTCACTGTCGACTTCAGAAGGCTGTTGGCGAACACGACAGGAACCATATCGGTCTATTCTGACATAGACTACATAGTCATACGCGACGGGCCGTGGGGTGGCGGGAGTCCGGTCGGAGACAGAGATATCGGCATCGGCGAGACCGGTCAATTCTACGCCGCCGGATACAATACGACCCTCGGATTCAGCCGTGACCTGAACGATGCGCATTGGTCCTCCGATAATATAACCGTGTGCAATATCAATTACTATGGAGAGGTCGAATTCGCGGCTGAGGGGACATGCAGAATCACCGCCGATTGGCGGGGCTTCGTCAACGGCAGCACTGGCATCTTGACTGTCATTTGGGATATCGACTACATCACGATCAGGGATTCTCCATATGGGGGCGGCAATGTCCTCGGAGACCGAATTTACTACATCGGGGACTACGACCTCTTCTACGCGGCCGGTTACAACTTCTCAACCGCCTACAGGGCGGATTTGAAGGTTCAGTGGACAAGTTCCAACACTTCGGTGTGCACTGTATCCAGTTGGTTCGATGCCTCAGCGCGGTTCGAAGCGCGTTCCCCGGGATTCTGCATAGTCACCGCCGATTATCCCGGGAGAATCTCCAATTCCACGGGCACACTCACGGTCTGGAAGGAGATCAACTACATCGTTATCAGAGACGGCCCCGGCGGCTCGGGATCATGGGTGGGCGACACAGAATACATCCAGACGACCGAACACGAGCTGTACGCTGCCGGTTACAACACCAGTCTGGGCTATCTAAGGGATGTCAGCGTTGCATGGACCACCAACAATTCCGCGAGCTGCGGCTTGGTCAGTGCCGGGACCCATGTCACTGTACGGGCGGGTAGAATCGGATTCTGTCACGTGACTGCCGACTATCACGGTTATGCCTTCAACTCCACCGGAACAATCCATATCGTACCCAGGCCGATCATCACCGTCGACGACGACCCCGGCGCGGACTATTTCACGATCCATGAAGCGCTCGATGCGTCGGTCGACGCGACGATAATCTTGGTATACAATGGGACGTACCGCGAGCACCTTGTGGTGAACAAATCGGTCACCATAGCAGGAATCAACAAGCTCAACACATGGGTTAATGGCAGCGGCACGGGCACCGTGTTCCTGATCACGGCGGAGGGCGTGAGGATAACTGGGCTTACTGTCGAGTCGGCGGACTACGGCATATTCCTGGAACATGCGAAGTCCGCCAGCATAGATCACAACACGATTCGGTGGTACAACTACGGCATCTACAGCAATTATTCGGAGGCAGGTATCATCGAAAAGAACTTCGTGACCAGGGGTTCCTATGGCATCGTCACCGATCACTCCACGAACGACGCGGTCTGGAACAACGAGGTATCTTACAATACGGTCTATGGAGCGAAGGACTACGACTCAACCCTCAAAAAGTGTTTCAACTGGAACTACTTCCATCACAACAGAATCGCATACTACTACGATCCCGACCCTGCCCCTCCGACTCTCGTCCTTGACAGCAACGTCTTCGAGGACAACGAGATTGCCATCATTGCCGAAGGGGCATCATCCATCGAGGTGACTAACAACTCAGTGATTCGTGGTGAGAAAGGAATCGTGGTGACCAACGGCTCGCCGTTGGTGGCGAACAACTCGATATCCGAAGTCAGCTACGGAATTGAGCTTGTGAACTCCTCCAGCATCGTTTTCAACAACGTTGTCTCGAATTCACAGAAGGCTATCACGGCGACCGGGGGCTCCCCGACTTTCGAGGCGAACCGCGTCAGCGGCTCAATCGAGTATGCGCTCAGGCTCGAAGGATCCATCGACGCCAATGTGACGATGAACGACTTGGACGGGCAAAACGCAATCATGGTAAATTCCACTCTAGTCGATTTCTCAGCAGACAACGGCACCTACGAGTTAACGAATTGCTCGTGGGAGCAGTTGGACATCGGCGGTAGCGCAGATGTGCAGGTCATGTGGTGGATCAGCATCCAAGTGTTGTCGGAAAGCGGCGTGCCAATTGGCGGGGCGAGTGTGAATATCACGGATTCTCAAGGTAACCTCGTTGCCGAGATGACATCTGACGAAAGCGGACTGACACCTCTAATCGCCCTCGCCCAAGAAAGGATAAGCGAGGCCGGCACCTCGATCCTGAACCCATATCACATCAGGGTCATTGCTGGCAACCTGACGCAGGAATTCGACCTGACCGTGGAGTCTAACAGGCTTTTCGTTATCAGGTTCCGTCCGACAGGCGGAGGGGAGTCTCTGCCCTGGTATGTCCTTGCCATAATCGCTCTGGCATTGATCGCTCTCTGCATTGCGGCACCTCTTGCCATAGAAAGGGGTCGATACGCAATGTGGACGCTCTTCATCCCGCTCTATGCCAAGATCAAGAAGGAGGAGGTCATCTCGCAATTCACACGAGGCAGGATTCTGGGCTACATCGAGGCGAATCCGGGAGAGCATTTCGGGGCGATTCTACAAGGCCTCTCGCTCTCGAACGGAAACGCGGTGTACCACCTCAGGCTGCTGGAGAAGGAGGGTTACGTCGTCTCGAGGAATGACAGGACGTTCAAGAGGTTCTATCCCAAAGGCATGAAACTGCCGCCAAATAACGGCGCACCGCTATCGGAGCTACAGCAGCGCATCCTCTCTTGCGTGCGTCAGGCACCTGGAATATGCCAGAAGGAAATCGTTGGCGCACTTGGCTTACGCCAATCGACCCTGGAATATCAGATTCAAAAGCTGGTAGACGCAGGTCTCATCAAGAGAGAGAAGGCAGGGAGGAAGGTCCCTCTATGCCTGGTGAAGGCCGAGGAAAAGTAGGCCAGACCATTAGGGAGGCTCGCGATCACCTGCGTAGCGCGTAGATTACTTTCAGCTCCTCAACATCTTCCATGATCTGAGGCACCGCTTTCAACTCCATCCCAATCTTCAGTTCCTCCTGTGGGATTCCTTCGACCCATGCGAGTAGCCTCCCGCCCTCTTGGAGGTCGATCACTCCGATAGTGTACGGCGCGATGTCGTCGAAGCCTGTCGGAGCGGCGTGGATCGTAGTGAAGGTGACCAGCTTCCCCTTCCCGCTGTAGTTCCGCCACTCCATGTCGTTCGACATGCACTTCGTGCAGTCGGCCTTCGGCGGGAAGTAGATCTCCCCGCACTTCTTGCACTTGGTCCCCATGAGCTTATTGTCTCTCAGCTCGTCCGCGAAGCGCTCGACCTTTGTATATGGAGTGAAATTGACTTTCCCGAAGATCTTGAAGCCCATCTCCTCACCTCCTGAACACGTGGACGAAGCAATACTGGCCTATGCCACCGACGTTGTGAGTGAGCCCGACCTCGGCGCCGTTGATCTGCCTTTTCCCCGCCTCTCCTCTTAGCTGCTTTACCATCTCAACCGCCATCGAGGTCCCCGTCGCTCCGACGGGATGCCCCTTCGACTTCAGGCCGCCATCGACATTGACAGGGATTTTCCCGCCAATCTTTGATTGTCCGTCCTCGATGAACTTGCCACCCTTGCCCTTCTCGCAGAAGCCGAGGTCCTCGTAGGCCATGATCTCGGCGATCGTGAAACAGTCGTGGACATCGGCCACGTCGACATCATTCGGCCCGATCCCCGCCATCTTGTATGCCTGGCGGGAAGCCTCCACCGCGCTCGGCAGGCTCGTGAGAGTCTCCCGCCGCAGAATCGACATCGGTGCGGATGCGGTCGCAGATGCGGCGATCCAGACAGGCGTGTCGGATATCTTCTTGGCCTTCTCCTCGTTCGCGAGGATGAGGCATGCCGCCCCGTCCGCGTTCGCACAGCAGTCGAATAGCCTCAGTGGATATGCCACCATCTCGGACTTCATCGCCTTTTCGAGCGTGATCGCCTTCTGGAAGAGTGCCTTGGGGTTCATCGCCCCGTACTCGTGGTTCTTCACCGCCACCATGGCCAGGTGCTCGGGCTTCGTGCCGTACTCGTACATGTGGCGGTTCGCATACATCGCGTAGTAGCCAGGGAAGGTCGTGCCGAAGATAGACTCCCACTGCACGTCCCCGACCCGCCCCATGAGCGCCAGAATCTCCGGAGTGGACAGCTCGAGCATCTTCTGCACCCCGAGCACCGCAACGACGTCGTGGACGCCGCCTTTGATGAGCCCATAGGCGGTCCTGATCGCCGCGCTCCCGGACGCACAGGCCGCCTCGGTCAGCCATGTGGGTTGCGGGTTCATCCCGAGGTACTCCGCAATGACGCCGGAGATGGACCTTTGCTTGTGATATTCAGGGGACGACCCGATCACGGTCGCGTCGATGTCCTTCTTCTCGAGTTCGCAGTCCTCCAGCGCCTCCTTGAACGGCTCGAACGCGAGTTCCTGGACTGTGCAATCGTCCCGCCGCCCGAATCTCCCGTGGCCGATCCCGACGATTCCTACCTTCATTCTCCCGCCCTCACATGTACTGCCCGCCGGAGACGTTGATCACTTCACCGGTGATGTGCCTCGACTTGTCGCTCGCGAGGAATATTACGACATTCGCGATATCCTCCACCTTCGCAATCCTCCCGAGCACGGTCTCGTCGACCGCCTTCTGCAGCCACTCCCTCGGCAGGTCCGCCGCCATCTCCGTCTCCGTCATGCCCGGCGCTACCGCGTTGACGTTCACGTTGAACTTCCCCAGCTCCCGCGCGACGGCCTTGGTCATCGCGATGATCCCGCCCTTCGAGGCGGAGTAGTTGGACTGCCCGAACTTTCCCCTGAGGCCGTTGATTGAGGTGACGTTGATGATCTTCCCGTACCTCTGGTTCTTGAAGACCTCGGCGCACGAGTGGATGTAGTTGAAGTAACCCTTGAGGTTCGTCGTGATGACCTCGTCCCACATCTCCTCGGTCATCTTCCAGACGACGCTGTCGCGGGTGATGCCCGCGTTGTTGACGAGGATGTCGAGACGGCCGAACTCCTTGACGGTGTTGTGGACCATCGCCTCGGCTTCCTTGAAGCTCGCGACGTCGGCCTTGATGGCGAGGCCCTTGCGGCCGAACGATTCGATCTTCCTGACGACCTCCTTCGCCTCCGTGTCGTGCTTGCGGTAATTGATAGCGACATTGGCGCCCTCCTTCGCGAGGGCGATTGCGATTGCGGCCCCGATCCCGATGCTCCCGCCAGTCACTATGGCGCTCCTGTTCTCGAGTTCCATGAGAGACCCCCTATCTGGTCCGATTCTGCGCTCAAAGTCACCGACCCTCTCATCCGTATAATAACCTTTCTCGGCGGCCATGAATCCTGCGTTATCCCGAATCCGGTTCTTGCTGATTCCCGCCCGGATTTGGGAAACCGATTGGGCATTCGACCTCTACTCCGCCAAAGCAGCGGAACTCATCCCCATAATGGCCAGGCAACCTTCGAAAGCGGCTCCTAAACCGACCGGCGCGTGCGCATATCGTCGCAATTGCCCTATCTCTGGGACAATTGGGATGGAGGTCGGGACAATCGGGATACAGTGTCGGACAATCGGAATTGAACTCGGGACAAGAGTCGTGGATGCCAAAACAGCTTCACGGGGCTTCGGACAATCGGGATGGACTCTCGGACAATCTGACGAACGTTCAGGGCAATTGGGAGAGGTTCCGGGGCAACTGTCCCGGCTCCAGGGCAAATTGGGACGGACATTCGGGCAATTGCCCCAAGGTTTCGGACAATAGGGATGTTCTTCGGGACGAATATTCTGCATATACGGACGCCATGACGGATGGCGGGACAACTGGGACGGACTCTCGGACAATCTTCCTAGGTTCCGGGACAATGGGGACAGGCTTCGGGAGAATTGGGCGGGGTTCTCGGACAACTGTCCCTGATTCCGGGGCAATCGCCCCAAAAGCCATTCCGATTGGGATGCAAGGAGTTCTGTATGGAGTAAACACCGCGCGAACGAAGAAGCAGCTGCTGCGGGATAGTATCATTGGGCTTATCGATTCATGGTTCTGAAGACATCTTTGGATGGGGATGGTGGCTAGAATCCAGCCGACCATCTCACAGGTCTACTCATCACTTGAGAATCCCGTACATCTGATTGGGTCCGAGCGTCTTCGGAAAACGTTCGCGAAGTATGCCCCGCGCTTCGTAGCAGAGGTGACACGCATCCGCATATCCTGCCTCGTGACGCAGCTCGTAGCGGCGGACAAGCTCTGCCGGCCCGCCATCCAGCAGGGGACCGATGATCGGGTGCGAGTCCGGGTCGTATACTTCGCAAAGTCTGCTCAAAGGTTTGCGAAAGACATTGCCTGCCATGATCCCCTGGCAGACGTGCACGTTCCCGAGCGGATCCAGATGAACGCGGTCGGGCTCCCGGAGCTTCTCATGGGAGCATTCCGTGAACGATTTCCAGGGTTTCTTGGCCGCTCGTCCAGCGAGCTTCTCCACCGCCCTTCCTCGGAACATGACCGTGGACTCCCCGTGGGGCAACTGTCCGACGACGCTGGCGGCTTTCATCGCCTCCGGCTGGGCCACCTGAAGCAGCCCGGCGTTTATCCCCAGCTTCCTCGCAGCCGCCCTCGCGTTCCTCGCCTTGTCGCTGACCATCTTGTCGTAGTGGTACAGGTCGCTGCTGAACGAGACGCCGTCGACGAGACCCGCGAGGGGCCTCAGCCATTCCATCGCGTCCTCCACGGTGTTCGCCCAGTAGCTGTTCGAGAGGACGCCCACGCTGAAGCCCATCTTCTTCGCCATCTGGGCTCCCTTGACCATGACGGGATGATAGAGGAACGGTTCCCCGCCCTCGAAGAAAATCGACTTCACGGTGCCCAGCTCCTTCCCCTGCCGCAGGATCTCCTGCAAGTTCTTGATCGTCATCGTGCCGGTCTGCTTGGGGCTCCCCCAGACGAAGCAGTGATCGCAGTCGAAGTTGCACTCGTAGGTCAGGAGCAGGTGCAGGCTGAAGAGTCTCATTCGAAGCCTCCGAGAATGAACGTCACTGGGTTCAGAATCGATGACCCTCGAATCCGTATATTAGACCTCCTTCGGAATCGTGGCTTGATGGGTTCTGTAGCGGGTAAGAGCATGAAAAGAGAGCTAAACTCGTTTACCCTTGTCTGGTGACCCTGATGGCCCTAAGTATCGCGACAGAGAATCCAACCAGGAGTATCGAAACGTCCGCAGCAGTGCCGACCCCCAGGAGCGGCGGTATCGACAGCTGTCCGGTCATCAAGGACACCACGCCTGTCGCAGCCTCTGCCAGGACGAAGGGCGCCGAAAAGGCGGTGAACGCCTTCAACACCGCGATCCTGTCCTTCCCGCCCTTCCACGGCCTCCTCTTCGAAGACCAGACTCCCGCCAATTGTAAGACTAGATTGCGACCGTGCCCACGGCGCCAATCCATCTTACCTATCCTTCCACTGGCTCTTGTTCAAGGGGCGGGGCACATTGATACCCCGATAGGAGACTCGGAGACAGCCGCCAATCTATATATAGCGTGTTCAGAATCGGAGACTCCCTCAACTGCATCAGTAGACACGTTGCGGGCAGTCCGGGACTTGTTCCCGAGGGGAAGGGGGCGGAAGAGTGAGTCCAGAGCGCGCCAAGAAGCTGATGACTGCAAGTGAAGCCGTTGATAGATTCCTGAAGCCCGGGTGCATGCTCGGCGTCGGCGGGATGCACATGCACAACAACCCGATGGCTCTCATCCGGGAGGTCGTGCGGCAGGGGAAGAGGATAGGCACCCTCGTCACCAGTCCATCCGCGAACATCAACGCAGACCTTCTCATCGGGGCAGGCCTTGTCGATGAAATCTACTGCTCGTACGTTGGCTTCGAGCACCTCGGGCTCGCGCCGAATTTCAGGGCGGCGGTAGAGCAGAAGAAGATTCGGGTGAGGGAGGGCGACGAGGCGGCGGTGGTCTACGGCCTGAGGGCGGGGATGAGCTCGCTCCCCTTCATCCCGCTGCCGAGAGGCCTCGAGCTCGCGCAGACCTCGAAGGTCAACACTCTCGATTTCAAGACTACCACGGATCCATTCACCGGTGATTCCGTCCTCTGCCTGAGGCCGATCAAACCGAATATCTCATTCATCCATTGTCAGAAGGCGGATGCTCACGGAAATGGGATCTTCGAAGGCAGCAAGTTTACCGACGTCGACATGGCGAAGGCGAGCGACCAGGTGATTCTCCAGATTGAGGAGATTGTCTCGGACGATTACATCGAGAAGAACGCTTCCATCGTCGCGATCCCCGCCATGCTTGTCGACGCAGTGGTCCAGGCACCCTTCGGTTGCCATCCGACATCCTCGCACTCGTACTACACCTACGACGAGCCTCACCTGCTCGAATACCTCAAGGCGTGCAAGGAAGGATTCGACGCCTACCTGCAGAAATATGTGAAGGGCCCGAGGTCGCACGAGGAGTATCTCAAGGTAGTCGGGGAACACACGCTGGCGAATCTCAAGGAGGGGCGGTAATCATGCAGCCGACCGTCGCGGACATCATGGCGGTTGCGATGTCCCATCACATGAAGAACGGGGAGGTCGCGATCATGGGCGCGTACAGCGCGATACCCATGATGGCGTGCAGGCTCGCTCAATTGACGCACGCCCCTGACCTGACTTTCATCGCTGGCGGGAGCGGGGCGGTGAACCCGAAGCTGAGGCCGATGGTGCAGTCTTCGTGCGACTGGAAGCTCCTCACCGCGGAGTCGGTCCTCCCTCTCTCCGACGTGATCGATCTTGAGGCGCGCCCCGAGATTGACGTGTTCTTCGCCGGCGGTCTCCAGGTCGACAAGTTCGGGAACTGCAACCTCGTGTGCGTCGGCGATTGGGCGAACCCGAAGCTCAGGGGACCGGGATCGGTCGGACTTCCGTTCCTGTCCAGGGCGGGAAGGTTCGTCATCTACACGAACGCGCACAACAAGCGCCTATTCGTCGAAAAGGTGGATTTCCTCAGCGGACCGGGCTTCCTTGACGGTGTGTCGTATGAGAAGAGAAAGCCGATCGGCAATGGGCCGTCGCTGGTGGTGACGCCTCTCTGCACGTTCGGCTTCGGCAGGGACAGGACGATGGAGCTGAGGACGGTCCATCCGGGAGTCACGGTCCCGCAGGTGATCGAGAACACGGGATTCCAGCTAAAACCTCCCGCCACGGTGCCGGAGACAACGCTTCCGACCGGGGAGGAACTCGAACTGCTCGTGAAGATCGATCCGAAAGGAGTCGCCAGGAACTCAGTCAGGTGAGCTAGGGGTAGGAACATGACGTCCACGAGCGAGATCGCATGGAGACCGCCGAAGGAGTACGTCGAGAAGGCGAGCATCACCCGGTTCATGAGGAAGCACGGGATTAAGACGTACGACGAACTGATCAAGAGGAGCACCGACGACATCGAGTGGTTCTGGGACGCCGCCCTCAAGGACATCGGGATCGAGTGGTACAAGCCCTACGACAAGGTGCTCGACCTGACCAAGGGGATTCAGTGGGCGAGCTGGTTCGTTGGCGGGAAGATCAACATCGTCCACAACTGCCTGGACAAGCACATGAAGACCGACGTGCGCAACAAGACCGCGCTCATCTGGGAGGCGGAGGACGGCCAGGTCAAGAAGCTCACCTACGCGGACCTGAACGCCCAGGTAAACAAGCTCGCGAACGCGATGAAGGACATGGGAGTGAGGAAGGGCAACACCGTCGGTCTCTACATGCCGATGATACCCGAGGTCGTCGTCGCGATGCTGGCGACTCTGAAGATCGGGGCGATATGCATCCCCGTCTTCTCTGGTTTTGGCGCCGCCGCTCTCGCGAATAGGCTGAACGACGCTGGTGCGAAGGTGCTGTTCACCGCCGACGGCTCCACGAGGCGGGGGAAGCAGATCAGGATCAAGAGCGAGGCGGACCTCGCCGCCGCGAACGCGCCGACTATAGAGCGCATGGTTGTGTGCAGGAGGACTGGGGAGAACGTCTCGATGGTGGCGGATCGTGACGTCTACTGGGATGAGTTCGTGAAGGGCAAGTCGGCGGAGTGCGAGACAGAGCAGTTGAACTCTGAGGATTACTCATTATTGATCTATACATCAGGCACGACAGGCAAGCCGAAGGGCTCAGTCCACACGCATGCTGGTGCGCTCGCTCAGATCGCGAAAGAGCTCGCCTACAATTTCGACGTGCGGCAGGACGAGGTCTTCTTCTGGCTCACGGACATAGGATGGATGATGGGACCGTGGATGATCATAGGCGTTTACAACATTGGCGGGACAGTCTTGATTTTCGAAGGAGCGCCGGACCACCCCAAGCCAGATCGCCTCTGGGAACTCATCGAGAAGCACAAGATTGCGACCCTCGGGATTTCTCCAACCGCCATCAGGCTACTGAAGCGGTACGGGGACGAGTGGGTCGAGAAGCACGACTTGACATCGCTCCGCCTGCTCGGCTCGACCGGGGAACCGTGGGACCCCGAATCTTGGACGTGGTTCTTCGAAGAGGTCGGAGGCCGCAGGATACCTATCATCAACATCTCTGGCGGGACTGAGATTGTCGGCTGCTTCCTCGCGCCGCTGCCGATCTGCGATTTGAAGCCGTGCACTCTGCGCGGGCCGGGTCTCGGGATGGCCATTGACACGTTCGACGACGACGGCAAGCCGGTGAGGGGGAGGATGGGGCACCTCGTTGCGCTGAAGCCCGCCCCCTCGATGACGAAGGGCTTCTGGAAGGACCCTGACCGGTACATCGAGACATATTGGTCAAGGTGGCCGAACGTGTGGTACCATGGGGACTGGGCGCTGATCGACGACGATGGCTTCTGGTTCCTTGGCGGGAGGTCAGACGACACAATCAAGGTCTCCGGGCGGAGGACGGGACCGGGCGAGATCGAGTCGATCATGATGAACCATCCCGCCTGCGCCGAGGTGGCGGCGATCGGAGTCCCTCATGAGATCAAGGGCGAAGGCATAGTCTGCTTCGTAGTGCTCAAACCAGGCTTCAAGGCGAGCGACGAACTGAGGACCGAGCTGAAGGAGCAGGTCGTGAAGGAGCTTGGCAAGACTCTGAGGCCCGAGGAAGTCTGGTTCGTTGCGGACCTGCCGAAGACGAGGACCGCCAAGATCGTGAGGAGGGTCGTGAGAGCAATGTACCTCGGGAAGGAATTGGGCGACACGTCCTCAATCGAGAACCCAGACGCCATCGCAGGAATCAAGAGAGCACAGTGATTCGCGGCTGGTCACGGAATGGCGATTCCTCGAATCATTGTGGGTTCTCCGCTGTCCAGCAGCTTGAACCCGTCATTGATGTCGTCGAGCTTGAACTTGTGAGTCACCATCTCCTTGACCTTGATCCTCCCGAGTCTCACCATCTCGATGATTCTGGGGTAGTCCTGCGGCCCGCAGCCGAGCGAGCCCTTGATCTCAATCTCACGGAACATCAGCCGTGCAGAGTCGATCGTAACCTCCTTCGATGAGTACCCCACGACCACGACCCGCCCGCCCCACCTGACCGCGTTGAACGCCTGCTGGATGGTGATCGGGTTGCCGATGACCTCCAGGGCGACATCGACACCGCCGCCGGTCATCTTCCTGATTGCTTTCGCGACATCTTGCTCGGTCTTTCCATTGACAGTCTGCGAAGCTCCGAACTTCATCGCCATCTCCAGCTTCTGGTCGAAGACATCCACGGCGATTACTTTCCCGCCAACAGCCGCCGCCATCTGTATCGTCGAGAGGCCGACGCCTCCACAGCCGAACACCGCCACAGTCTCGCCTGGCTTCACCTCCGCCCTGTTGACGACAGCGTGGTATGGTGTCGAGATGGCGTCAGAGATGATCGACGCTTCAGGCAGAGGCACATTGTCAGGTGCGATGAACATCTCGCTGGCAGGCACCACGACGTATTCCGCGAACCCGCCATCGCGGTGATTTCCCACCATGATCTGGTTCGTGCAAAGCGTCGGACGCCCCGTGCGGCAGAAGAAGCATTTCCCGCAGCCGAAGACAGGCGGGATGATGACCTTGCTCCCGTTCTTGAAGCTGGTCACGTCGGGCGCGGCGTCTTCCACCGTCCCACTGATCTCGTGGCCGAGTATCATCGGCGGCTTCTTGAACGTCGGGGTGCCATGGAGGTAGTGTAGGTCGGTCCTGCAGAGTCCACATGCCGCCACCTTGACAAGGACCTCGCCCGGCCCCGGCTTCGGCGTCGGCACATCTTCGATTTTCAGAGGCTGCCCCTTCTCATAGAACACTGCCGCCTTCATCGATGCACCTTACATGGCGGGAGAGGCTAATGCGGTTTAAACATATTCATCGCCGAGGCTTTATCCGAAAATTGGTCGCCTCATACCCGGTCGCCGCTTCTTCCTGGCAACGAACCTCAAGGGCAACGAGGCAGGGCTTCCGATTTTCACTGTGTGGTCACGTCTTGGACGATCCGAATGGTCGGTTGAATCAATATTTCGGACTTGACCGAGTTCGCTACCAGACTGTATTTCTGAGCGGCGCTCAACGCTCGGCGCGTTCTCGCCTCTACCACATCAGGACTCTCCCTCCCTGCATTGACCCGAATCTCCGGCCACAAGCGGATGTGGGTAAAAGTCTCAGTCCGGTCGAGTTCGATTTGCTTCGTACCCTCCGCGCGGCACTCGTACGATACAAGCTTGAGGCGAAAGCGCTCTGCCGCCCAGACAAACATCATCATGATGCAGGTGTTGGCTGCGGCCACGAAAGCATCTTCGGGCGTAAGGACGCCCGGGTGTCCCCGAGAATCCGGCGGCGCGGAGAAGTCCATGTCCGGACCGTTTCCCATGACGATGTGCCCCCGATGCTCCCCCGTCCACTTGACCACCGTGTGGTATGTCGCCGTGCGCGTCAACGGCTCATCCTCTTGCTGGCGCGGTACGCCTCATATTCCCGCAGCAAAGCTCCGGCGTACGCCGTCTCCTTCTCAGGCGAGATGAAATTGTACACCCGGGCCGCCTTCAGCAGCTCCCGCCCGCTCTCTTCGCGAGCCACCTTGTCCGAATCGAGGAATCGCTCGAAGACCAAAGGCAGCCCGAGCATGCTGACCTTCTCCCCATCGACACTGATCACACTTGAGGGGGGCGTGGAGGTGCAGGAACACGCATTTTGTGAGGGAGGCTGATTTTCCATTGGAGGCGACGGCGTGCTTGATGGCGCCGTCGCATGTTGGCGCGGACGCCCGGTCCGCAACTCGTCCACCAATGTGGCGATCCGGGCAGCCGTCGCCTCGACGGCGGCTTTGCCACGTTCGTTCAACCGGCCTTTTCCCTCTGGGCTGCCGAGTTCACCGCCAGCCGTGAGGTCTTTGACCACAATGGAGGCTGCAGGCTTCCCAGAGTACATCTCGGTCCCCTTCGCAGCGCAACGCCGTTCGCATCCGTCGACCGCAATCGTGGGGTAGTACCGTGCAAACGTTCTCTCGCCCTGTCCACCTGCCAGGAAGAGAGGTAGGCAAATCGTGACGGTATCATCCGGACGGAGTTCCCACAGCACCTTCAGTGTCGCCAGCCTCGTCACAGTCCCTTCGGGCATTTCTTCGCCAGAACACGACACTATCCCGACCTTCTTCTTGGGAAGGTCAGGCATGTTCGCTCTCCTCCTTCCGAGGGGTTGACGCGCCGGGGACACGAGCCGCCAAGTCGTCTACCTGATGCGCGATTTCCTCCGCGATCACGCGAGCCAGCTTCAGACCCTCCAGGTTCAACTCGGCAATCCCGAGTGGTTTCAAATCCCGGTGTCGGCGAAATACGTCAAGGACCGCAATGTCCTTGGAAACGGTCCCTCCGCTCTCCTTCACCATCTTCGTCGAGCAGGCCAGCTTGCATCCATCGATGGTCACGGCGAAGCCCTCCTCGACTGTCGCTCGCGCTTGGGGGTCCCCTAGGACCAAGAGTGAGAGCGGAACGAGCTGGGTCTGGTCGGGGCGCAGCTCCTCGGTCACGATGTACGCGGCCTCACGACTCACGGTTCCGTAGGGCTTGCCGATCCCACTGCACGGAACGATTACCACCTTTGGTTTCGCCCTGCTCACGCCCCGCTCGCCTCCTCTCCAGCCAGCCGTTTCACTGCGTTGAGGTATGCTTCCGGAGTGAGGAGGCGTCTTTCATCCGCGGACCAATCGCTCGCTTCGATGATCGCAAGCCAGCCGCTCCCATACGGGTCTCCGTTGATTGTCTCAGGAGCGCTCTGCAATACTGGATTCGTCTCCGTAACTCGTCCCGCCACGGGTGAACCGAGGCCGACATTCACCTTTACAGTTTCGATGGTCGCGATTTCCTCGCCGGCGTTCACGCGTGCACCAACCGGCTTCACATCCACGAAGGCTATATCGCCGCTTCGTTGTTGGAGGAAGTCGGAGAGCCCGACACGGACGCTCCCAGCTTCCAACTTCGCCCATACTCCTTCTTCTGTGTAAAGGCGGTCAGAAGCCACTCTGAACGTGAACTTGTCAATAGCGACTTCGAGGAATTCTGGCATGGTTTCCGCACCATCCGGACTGGGAGGAAATGTTCTTCACGAGGGCTTCTGCATCTTCATTTGCAGAGAGGCTTGTTCGACCAGTCGAATAGAGCACTGTTCTCCCCTACTTCTGACGGCTGGATGCTATAATAGCGACATATTTAAGTTCTTTGATATGATGAATGCTCGGAGTAAATGAACATGGAAACAAAGGAAATAGGGACTGTGAAGGTCCTGGGGCCCGGATGCCCCAGGTGTCAGGAGATGAAGAAGCTCGTTTTCAATGTGCTCGCTGAGCTGCAGATCGCTGCGGACGTCCAGGAGGTAAGCGACGGCATGGAGATTGCGAAGCTTGGAGTAAGGTTCACGCCTGCGGTAATCGTTGGGAACGAGATATTGGTCCAAGGAAGGATACCGAAGCCCGAGGAACTGAAGAAGTGGTTTCTTGAGAGGGCCGCACAATCTCTCAGGACGAAATAGGCGCAGGAGGCCAGGCGAGACGATGCCACGTCCGGCAGAGGGTTCCGATGTAAGTGAAGTCCCGGCAAAGAAGAAGCTTTCTTTCCTGAACAAGTATCTGACCGTTTGGATTTTCCTCGCAATCTTCATAGGAGTTGGCTCAGGAGCTGCCATACCTGGAATTGCCGACGGTCTGAACAAACTAAGCGTCGGGACGACCTCCATTCCTATCGCCATAGGTCTGATTCTGATGATGTGGCCCCCGCTGGCCAAAGTGAAGTACGAGGAGCTCAAGGAGATCCCCAAGCAGCCAGAGGCCAAGAGGATGTTCGGCACCTCCCTCGTCCTCAACTATGTCGTTGGCCCGTTCCTCATGTTCGCCTTGGCCTGGATCTTCCTGCCTGACAACGTCTACTTCCGCATAGGCCTCATACTTGTTGGCGTGGCGCGGTGCATAGCAATGGTGATTGTCTGGAACGACCTCGCGGAAGGAGACTCGGAATACGCAGCCATCTTGGTCGCTCTCAACTCAATCTTCCAGATCGCCCTGTACTCGTTCTATGTCTTCTTTTTCGTGGCCGTGGCATCGGACTGGGTGTCGCCGGGCTCCGGTACGGAGATAAACATCGGCGTTTGGGAGGTGGCGCAGAGCGTCCTGATCTACCTAGGCATCCCATTCGTGATGGGCATGGCCACTAGGTATCTGCTGCTGTCAAGAAGAGGGCATGGTTGGTACAACGACAGGCTCATGCCCGTGCTCGGCAAGGTCTCCCTGCTGGCGCTGTTGTTCACCATCGTCGTCATGTTCGCCTTCAAGGGTGAGTACATCCTCAACCAGCCGTTCGACGTCGTGAGAATCGCGATACCCTTGGTCTTCTACTTCGTCATCATGTTCTTCCTGTCCTTCGGATTGTCGATCAAGCTGAAGTTCGACTACCCGCATGCGGCAGCGCAGAGCTTCACCGCTGCCAGCAACAACTTCGAGCTGGCCATCGCGGTCGCTATAGGGGTGTTCGGCATCGGATCATTGATAGCCTTCGCCACCGTCATCGGACCGCTGATCGAGGTGCCGGTCTTGATCAGCTTGGTGAACGTGGCTCTCTGGATCAAAAAGAGATACTATGACACAGAGGGAAGGCTGCTGTCTTCCCGGGCCGTTGCAGATGGGGTAGCGAAATGATCCGGGAGACCTGTCGCCTCGGCTATGAGAGCGAGATTGATGTGACAGGGAGATGGAGAACCGTTTCCTGGCACGAAGTAACTGAGGGGATTCAGACATGCACAGTACTGTGAGAGCAACGAAAGCGAGGTTACGACGACTGGTTTCGTCAGGGATGTGCGAAGCTGACAACGCTGAAAGGTACGCAGGGGAACTTAGACAGTCCGGGAAGAACCTGGAAGATGAGGCACTCTTCAAGTCCAAGGAGCGTTTCTTCAAGGCGCTGGGTGATTCCACTCGCCTCAAGATGATAAAACTCCTCGCAGAGAGAGAAATGTGCGTCTGCGAGATAATGGTCGCACTGGAAATCACGCAGCCCACCGCATCGCATCACCTCAACATCCTCGAGCGCGAAGGAATAGCTAAGAAGCGCCGCCAGGGTAAGTGGGTTCTGTATCGACTGGCAACAACAAAGTTTTCTGCAGCAATCGATTCCATTGGTCTTTGATCACCGGGGCAAGTCCGACTTGCCTGCAACGAGCCGGCTACGCGGTTTCGGTAGCCAGGTTGAAGCGAACCGCCGCAGGCTCCAGAATACGTCCTATGAGTATAGTTATGAATACTGCTATTAGAATCCCCGCATCCTCAGGATTTAGGATATCGGGAGGCATGGAGCAGAATGAGTCCCGTTCAAGGTGAGCATGTCAGTTGGAAGATCGCGGCGCTAGTCGGGGTCTTGCTTCTGGGCGGAATAGTGCAGACGACCTCGATGAGAGCGGCCGCAGACATCTCCGAGAGCTTCGAGACGGATTTCGGAGGCTGGGTGCCCAACGTGAACTACGATTGGGCGTACTTTGACGTCGCCAGGTCAACCATCTATGCATATGACGGCCTGTACTCGGTCAAGATGCAGGCCCACGGGCTCCCGACCCCGCCGTATCCGCAGATGACCGTGTGGATCGAGAAGCAGCTTCAGGTCCCGCCGAGCATCACAATGGACATCGGCGTCACATTCTACCTCTACAACGAGAACACAACGTACGGACCCGAGAACGTTCTGGCGTACTTCGGTGACTATGCCCCGGTCGACTACCTGGACTTCGCCGTCATAGGCCAGACGCAGTCCACAGTCGGTTGGAAGTACTTCTCGTACCAGACCAACATCATGACTCCAGCGAATGGCCAGATCTATGCGGCCATCGGCTTCAACAACCACATCACCGGTTTCAAGTTCTTTTTCTTCGACTTGGTGAACCTGACAGGGGTGAGTACCGACTTCACGCCGCCTGTCATCACGAACTTGCAACCCCTCAATCAAACGATGATAAGCGACAGCACGCCATTGATTGCCGCCAGCTACAGCGACGCATCAGGCATCGACACGTCCGAGGTCGTGTTGAAGATCGACTCCACCGATGTGACGCTCCTCTCCACGGTGACGGCCTCGGATGTCTCTTACACGCCTTCGAGTCCGATGGCTCAGGGGATACACAACGTCTACCTGGATGTGAAGGACAACTCCGCGAACAAAAACAAAGCCGTCGCTACGTGGCGGTTCATCGTCGACAGCATAGCGCCAACCATCGCCAACCTCGCCCCCGCAAACCATTCGACCGTAGGCGGAACGACGCCGGCGATTGGCGCGGGCTACTCCGACACCAATGGAGTCAACACGAGCCTTGTCGTTCTTGAAGTGGACTCGATCGATGTCACAACCTCCTCCTCTGTACAACTCACGAGCATAGATTACACTCCAACCGCTCCCCTCTCCCAGGGCATTCACAACGTCCGCTTGTCGGTTGGCGACAACTCAAACCCGCCGAATGTTGCGGTGGCCATATGGCAGTTCACGGTGGACAGTCTGCCGCCCTCGATTACGAACCAGCGGCCCGCGAGCTCGTCCACGGTCAGCAACAACAAGCCGCAGATAGGCGCAGACTACAGCGACCCCTCGTCGATCGACACATCCAGCGTGAGACTCCTGGTGGACGGCGTCGACGTGACAACCTCGGCTTTCGTCACGCTCGGCTACACGACCTACACGCCGTCTGCACCGCTCATCGAGGGCGACCATACCGTCTGGATGCAGGTCAGGGACGACTCGCCCGCACACAACCTCGGAGTCGCGTCGTGGCAGTTCACGGTCGACAGCCTCGCTCCGACGATCTTCAGTCTGAGGCCCGTAAATAACACGCCGATAGACGATGACACCCCCCTGATAGCTGCCAGTTACGCGGACGATTCAGGGATAGCCACCGCCGCTGTCGTCCTGACGGTGGACTCGGTCAACGTCACAGCTTCCTCCGTGGTGACGTCCAACGAGGTCACCTACACGCCGTCGACCCCTCTGATCGACGGACTGCACGACATCCGCGTCTCCGTGAGGGACGCCTCTCCCAATCATCTCCTCGCAAGTGCCTCATGGGCTTTCAGGACCGACACGACGCCGCCGACCACGACCTTCACCGCCCTATCGCCGAGCTACCTCAACACTAGCTCAGGCAAGAGATACGTGAGCTCATCGACGCTGCTGCGCTTGACTGCGACGGATGCCGGAGTTGGAGTGCAGTCGATTAAGTTCCTCTACTATGCCTTCGGTGAGACACCGCCTTCTTACGGCAACTACGCGACGGAGTTCAGCATACCCTCCTCGAAGGCGGAAGACCTGATCATTGTCAAGTTCAAGAGCGTCGACACCCTCGGGAACGAGGAGCCGGAGCAGACGGTCCAGCTCTACCTTGACAACACGCCTCCGACGGCCGATGCGGCGGGCTTCGGCGAGACTTCGATCACGTACCTCAACAATGCCCTAACTCTAATCACAATCGATTCGAGCGATGACGGTTCCGGAGTGCAGACGGTCAGTTATGGCGTCGACGACAACACCTGTCCGCAGGCATACACCACGGCGATCACCGCCAACGTGGCGGGCGAAGGAGAGCACAAGGTCTACTACAGGGCAATCGACAACGTCGGCAATGTCGCGTTGGTCAAGTTCACCTGGATATTCCTGGACACGCAGGCGCCGACCGCGGAGGCGGGCCTAGACCAGAAGGTCAACCTCGGGTCTGACGTGGATTTCGACGGCACCGGTTCCATCGACAACTCTGGCGGGAGCGGGATTGTCAACTACACCTGGTCCTTCACCTACGAGGACGACATCGCGATCCTCTACGGTCCTGAGCCTCAGTTCAGGTTCGAGATCCGGGGAGACTACGAGGTCAACCTCACCGTCCGTGACCGTGCGGGCAACACGAATACGGACACCATGAGGGTGACATTCAACACGGACTCCGGGACGACATCGGGCGAGTTCCCGCTTTGGGTTCTGCTGTTGCTTGCGGCAATCGTCGTGATTGCGATGCTCCTCTTGGTCTTGGCGATGAAGAGGAGGAAGAAGGATGAGGAGCTGAAGGCCGAGAAGCCCTCCCTGAAGTGCGCCTCCTGCGGACGACCGCTGAAGCCCACCGACGAGTTCTGTTCGAAGTGTGAAACTCCGGTGAAAGAGGAAGGAGAAGCGTCAGAGGAATGATTGCCAGAGGTGATCGTGTGAGCCGCACTGCTTGGATGAAAAAGCTTTCTTCGATGATGCTGGCGTTGCTGATCGTCGTTTTGTCCCTCGGCAGTTTCGCGGTCACGCGATCGCTCGGGTCCTCCGATACAGGGAACACTGTCGATGGGTGGGCGTCAGCGTCAAACGGTCTGACCGGGCCGCCGGCGAGTCAGCACTCCGTCTGGTTCGGGGACATCAACAACGACGGGAAGCTGGACATCGCCACGGCCGGGTATGAAGGCGTGAAAGTCTGGCGGGGAGATGGGGCGGGCAATTGGGTGCTGAACTCCACGAATCTCCCTACGGCCTCATACGATGGTGGGGTCTGCCTGGGCGACATCGACAACGACGGGAAGCTGGACCTTGCAGCCGCCAACTACGACTATGGCCCCGCCGGGGTCACGGTGTGGCGGGGGAATGGCGCGGGCGTCTGGACGCTCGCGTCAACTGGTCTGCCCACGATCAGGGGTCATACGGGAATCTTCCTCGGCCACGTGGATCACGACAACAACCTCGACCTCGCGGTCACCAGCGATGTCTTCGAGTCGAATCCTGGCGGCATCCAGGTTTTCAGGGGGAATGGGGCGGGCCAGTGGACTCCCGCATCTACAGGCCTGCCGACCTCGGGGAAGTACTATGCCGTCTGGATGGGCGACGTCAACAACGACGGCAACAACGATCTGGCGGCATCAGGCCCGGGACTGCATGTCTGGCTGGGAAATGGCGCGGGGGTCTGGACGGAATCGTCGAACGGTCTGCGTCCCGCGGATCAATGGAACAGCGTGACCCTCGGCGACTTCAACCTCGACGGTAACATGGACATCGTGTCCGCGATGGACATGGGTGGGCACGGGATTAGGGCATGGCTTGGTGACGGGCGCGGCAATTGGAGCGAGGTCTCGACGGGCCTTCCGACGACCGGCCTGTTCTACGGAGTAGTTCTGGCTGACCTCGTCGGTGATAAGTATCCAGACATCCTGGCTGGCCAGTACAATGGCGGTGGCATCAAGATCTTCAGGGGGATCGATGGGAGCTCGTGGGCGGGCGACTCGGCTGGCATGCCCGCAGGGAAGGTAATCGGCGTTGCGGCGGGAGACATCAACAACGATGGCTACATGGACATCGGCGCAGTCGGCGAGAGCTTCGGCGTGCAAGTCTTCAAGAACACCGAGACCTCGCCGCTACTGACGGCGACGGTCAAGCAGCCGAATGGCGGGGAGAGCTGGGAAATCATCACCCAGCACTACATCAACTGGACCGCGACCGGCGGCACGCCACCGTTGACCATCTCCATCGCGTACTCGGTTGCGGGCATACCCGGGCCCTACTCGGTGATCGCGGCGGGCGAAGCGAACGATGGGTCATATCTCTGGACAGTGCCGAACGCGCCTTCAGACATATGCTACATCAGGGTCAACGTGACCGATTCGGTCTCGCGTCAGAACTGGGACAAGAGCAACAACTCATTCGCGATATTCCTTGCTGATCCCAACCCCCCAACCATCAGCAACCTGCAACTGCCAGATCTCACAATAACTGGGGACACCACACCCGCCATCAGCGCAAACTATGCCGACGCCTCCGGGATTGCCCTCGCGAGCGTGGCGCTCGAAATCGAGTCGGTGAATGTCACCTCCTCCGCGACTGTGACACCGTCGGGCGTCACATACACTCCATCCACTTCCCTCTCAGAGGGAACTCATAATATCCATCTGGACGTCAGAGACAACTATGTCGCTCACAACCTTGGCACGGCCTCCTGGAGCTTCGTGGTCGACACGCTCTGGCCCACAGTCTCAAACCTGCAGCCCGCCAATCAAACGACGATAGGCAACAGCATGCCGCCGATAAGCGCCGGCTACAGCGATGCGTCCGGCATCAATCTGGGCAGCGTTGTATTGAAAGTCGATTCAATCGACGTGACTGGTTCCGCCTCCGTCCTGGCAGCATCCGTGAGATATGTCCCGTCGACACCTCTGATTGACGGGAATCACGATGTCTATCTGGAGGTCGGCGACAACTCGGTCCCGCAGAACAGGGCGACGGTCACATGGTGGTTCACGATTGACACGACGATCCCGGACACGACCCCGCCCACGATCACGAACCTTCTGCCGGTCAACCACTCGATAATAAGCGACAGTACTCCCGCCATATCGGCGAGCTACAGCGATTCCTCCGGCGTGGATACGACCAGCCTGGTGCTGAAGCTCGATTCGGTCGATGTCACTTCATCCGCCACGGTCACCGCGTTCGACATTTCATACACGCCAGCTTCACCGCTCTCAGATGCGATGCACTTCGTCTCCCTTGTTTTGGAAGACCAGTCGCTCAACCGCAACGTTGCGGTGGCGACCTGGCAGTTCAAGGTCGACACGACCCCGCCGGTGGTCATGAGCATGGACCCCACCAACCAAACCACGATCACCGTGACGACCCCCGATATAGTTGCCAGTTACGCGGACGCCTCGGGCATAGATATTGCGAGCGTCGTGCTGAAGCTCGATTCGATCGATGTGACATCGTCGTCGGTGATATTCCTCAGCGATGTGACATACACTCCTCCGTCGCCTTTGGCGTTCGGTCGTCATGACGTGTTCTTCTCGGTCAGGGACATCGCAGGGCCGCCGAACACCGCAAGCAGGACATGGTGGTTCGTGATCGATAACGTCCCGCCGGCGATTTCCAACGTGCAGCCGACGGACCAGTACATCACCAGCATCAAGACACCGACGATAAGCGCCAACTACGACGACCCCTCCGGGATAGCTCTGGCGAGCGTCGCGATAACTCTGGATTCCGTGAACGTGACATCAGGGGCGAACGTGGCCCCCGACGGATTCACCTACCTCCCGCCATCGGTATTATCTGAGGGAATCCACAGCGTGTACCTCGAGGTAAGCGATGCATCGGGGCTCCACAACAAGAACACCTCTAGCTGGCAGTTCACAGTGGACAGCCTCCCGCCAGCGATCGTGGATATCCGTCCCGCCAACCACACCATAATCACGACGAAGAGACCGGTAATCGCCGCCAACTACAGCGACGCCTCCGGAGTCGACGTGCTCCGTACGGTCCTGAGACTCGATTCGACGGACGTCACTTCCTCGGCATCGGTGACCGATTCCGGCTTCACATTCGCACTGATGGCGGATCTCCCCGACGGCCTTTACAGCGTCCTGCTATTCCTTTACGATAAATCCTACCCGTCGAACACCGTCGCGGTCCAGTGGGACTTCACGATTGACACGACGGTGCCCATAGACCACACCCCTGTTACATCTGGGACAGCCGGACAGGACATCACAATCAATGCGGACATCACGGACCCGAGCGGACTGGGCTACGTTCATCTCTATTACAGGAAAACGGGAGCACAGGAGTACACGGAGGTGGACATGGTCAAGGGCTCAGGAGACACCTACAGCGCCGCCATCCCCGGTTCGGCGGTGACTTCCGATGGAATCCAGTACTACATCGAGGCGAACGACACTGTTGGAAACATCGGCAGGCTGCCCCAGTCCAACTGGCTTACGTCGCCGTTTAACATCGACATCGAAAGCCTCCCGATTAGCGACACCCTCTTCTGGGTTCCATTGATTGTGATTGCTGCCTCACTGATCGCAATCGGCGTCGCGGTTCTACTCTATTTCTTGAAGCGCAAGAGGAAGAAGGAGGAGGGTAACGTACCGGAGGGGAACGAGTCCCAGAGACCATGATTCCCCGAGCCCCACACGTTACCTCCACATACGGTGCTGCCGATATCTATTTAAGCCCTGAATAGCTGTAGAGTAGCTATAAAGTCGTCATCTTATGACGACAAAACGACTGTTGCTTGCCATGCCCAAGAAAGTTGCGGTTTCGAAGTTCGAGGTCTTCGGCGAAGAGATGATCGAGAAGGAGGTGAAGCCCAGCGGCAGCAGCGGCAGGGTCTACCTCCCGCCAAACTGGATAGGCAAGCACGTGAAGATAATCAGACTCGAATGAGTGGTGGTCTCTTGTCCGTCAAGATACGGTTCATGCGTCTATCGGATGTCCCGGCGATCGTCAAGATACAGGAGGCCGTCACGAGACGGAAGGTCTCCAAGGAGTTCGGCAAGAAGGTCAGGAGCTTCGTCAAGAAGGGCGGCGGTCTCTCCCTCGTCGCCGAGGTCGGCGGGGAAAACGCGGGTTACATCATCGGGGACATCAAGACGTGGGGGTTCGGAGTGGAGGAGAGCGGCTGGATCGAGATGGTCGGCGTCCACCCCGGGTCCATGGGTCACGGGGTCGGCAAGAAGCTCGGCGGGGAACTTCTGAAGAACTTCCGCGCGAAGGGCATCAGCTCCGTCCACACCACTGCCCGGTGGGACTGGGGCGACATGCTCGCATTCTTCAAATCACTCGGTTTCGAGCAGAGCGAGTTCATCAACCTTGAAAGGAATCTGAGGAGGTAGTCGGAAATGCTGGAGATGTACAAGGAATGGTTCGACGCGAGGCACGAGTACGCGAAGGAATGGAAGGAGAATAACGGTGGGAAGGTCATGGGGTACTTCTGCACCTACGCCCCCGAGGAGATCATGTACGCGGCGGGAATATTGCCAGTCAGGATCCTCGGAAGCCACGAGCCGCAGGACGTCACCGAACCGCACATTTTCGCGATGTTCTGCCCCTTCTGCAGGGACTGCCTGGCTCAGGGGCTGAAGGGGAGGTACGACTACCTCGACGGCATCATGATCTCCCAGTCGTGCCTGCACATCAGGCAGGCGTTCACCAGCTGGAAGATGCACATCCCCATGGATTACTCGTATTACCTGCCGATGCCGATGAAGGTCCAGAGCCCGAGGGCGCTGCCCTATCTGAGGGCTGAGCTTGAGAAGTTCAAGAAGTCACTCGAGGAGTGGACCGGGAACAAGATCACCGACGACGACCTGCGCAACGGCATCGAGCTGATGAACGAGAACAGGCGGCTGATGCGCCAGGTCTACGAGATGAGGAAGAAGGACAACCCGCCTATCACGGGGCTGGACTCCATGTACATGGTCGTCTCGAGCCAGATGACCCACAAGCAGGAGCACAGCAGGATCACGCGGGAGGTCATCGACGAGCTGGGGAAGAAGGAGAACGGCAGGAAGACCGGCGAGAGGCTGATGATCATCGGTAGCGAGGACGACGACTCCAAGTTCATACAGATGTGCGAGTCGGTCGGGGCCACGTTCGTGATCGACGACCACTGCACGGGGAGCAGATACTTCTGGAACGAGGTCGAGCCGAACGGAGACCCGCTTACCGCCATAGCGAAGAGGTACATCGAGAGGCCCGCCTGCCCCAGCAAGGACTGGGAGGAGCGCAGGCGCATACCGCACATCCTCCAATTGGCGGTGGACTGGAAGGTGAAGGGTGCGGTGCTCATTCAGCAGAAGTTCTGCGACCCGCACGAGCTGGACACCCCCGCCATCAGGAAGGCGCTAGAGGGCAAGGGCATCAAGACGCTGTTCCTCGAGCTGGACGTCACCGTGCCGATCGGCCAGTTCAGGACGAGGGTGGAGGCGCTACTGGAGATGCTCCAAGAGGAGGACCTGTTCTAGGAGGTTGAAAACATGGCCAACAAGTACCCAACAGAGCCGCTGAAGGTCTGGGACAAGGCGAAGAAGCTGAGGCAGGATTATTACGACAATTTCATACACGCAAGGGAGAAGGGGGCGCTCAGGTGGGCTGGCGGGGCATGGGCCTTTGACGCGGTGCCTTACGGCCTCGGCGAGGACGTCTACCCGCTGACTGGCGAACCGTACGGAGCATCGACCGCATTCAATGGCGAATTCTCCCTGAAGTGCCTCGAGGCGGCTGAGAACGCCGGCTACGCCAGGGACCTCTGCTCCTACATGCGCAACTACTGGGGCAGCATCCTGCTGGACAAGTTCACGTTCGGCGGGGAGTTCCCCAAGCCGGACTTCATGTGGCAGGCGCACATATGCTGCAGCCACGCGAAGTGGTACCAGGTCGCCAGGGAGCTGGAGGGCGGCAAGATTCCGTACTACTGCGTGGACGTTGCGGTGGGCCCATACGACACCATGGACGACAACAAGGTCAACTACATCGTCGGGCAGCTGAGCGACGGCATCGACTGGCTGGAGAAGGTCACCGGCCGCACGTACGACGACAATAAGCTCATCGAGGCGGTGAAGAACGAGACAACCGCCATGTCCACCTGGGCGGAGATATGCTCGCTGAACAAGAACGTCCCCGCCCCGCTAGATGAGAAGACGATGTACTCTCTCTACGTCTTCGGCGTCCTGATGAAGAGCAACAGGAAGGTCGGCGAGCTATACAAGGAGCTCCTCGTGGAGGTCAAGGATAGGGTGAAGCGGGGGATCGCCGCGGTGCCGAACGAGCAGTGCAGGGTCATGACGGACACGCAGCCGCCATGGGCTTTCCTCGATGTGTTCAGGTACATGGAGAAGTTCGGCTGCGTCTCGGTCGGCTCGCTCTACACCTACGGGCTGACTGGCATGTGGGAGATTAAGCCCGACGGGCAGTGGGGGCCGAAGACGACACCGATGGCCAGGGGCGTCCCGATGAGGAACAGGGAGGAGGCGCTCAGGGCCCTGGTAGAGTGGAACCTGGCGAAGCCGGAGTGGCAGCACTTCTACGACCCCGCGCTCAAGACCGAGATGATGGTCAGGATCGCGAAGCAGTGGAAGCTGAACGGGGTCATCCTGCACTATAACAGGGGCTGCGAGGGCCTGAGCCTGGGCATCGCTGAGAACCGCCTCGGGATCATGAAGGCGGGATTCCCCGTCATGACGTTCGAGGGGAACATGGGCGACGGGCGGGAGTTCGACAAGGCCAGGACAATGTCCAGGATTGACTCTTTCATGGAAACGCTTGGGATGAAGAAGCTGGAGTCGTGAGAACGTGATCACTGCAGGGATAGACATCGGTGCGAAGACGGTGAAAGTCGTCGTCCTGAAGGACGGGAAGGTAGCGGGGAAGGCGATGGATCTCGGCGGTTTCGATCAGAAGGGCACCTCTGACAGGCTCTTCAGGAAGGCCCTGGCCGAGGCCGGCGTGGACATCAAGGACGTGAAGATGATAATGGCGACCGGCGCGGGCAAGGGCGAGTTCCCTCACGCGAACGACCCGGTGACGGAGGTCACGGCGGACGCACGCGGGGCGAACGTCATCCATCCGAAGGGCCGCACGGTCATCAGCGTGGGGGCGGAGGAAGGGCGGGCGATCAGGACCGACGCGCAGGGCAGGGTCGTCGACTTCGCTGTCAACGAGAAGTGCGCGGCGGGGGCGGGCGCGTTCACTGAGGCAATGGCCAGGGCACTCGAACTGAAGGTCGAGGAGCTGGGGGCGCTGTCCCTCCTATCGACCAACGCAGTCCCGATGAACGCGCAGTGTGCGGTGTTCGCCGAATCCGAGGTGGTCTCGCTTGTCCACGCGGGGACCTCGAAGCAGGACATCTCCAGGGCGATCCACGACGCGATCGCGAGCAGGATATCGTCGATGGCGAGGAGGATCTCCGTCGAGAACGACGTGGTGCTCATCGGCGGCGTCGCGAAGAACAAAGGCTTCGTCGAGTCATTGAAGAGGGACCTAGCCACCGAGGTCTTCGTGCCGCAGGACCCCGAGTTCGTCAGCGCGCTCGGCGCGGCTCACATCGCTTTCGAGAAGGCATCGAAACAGGGAGGCAGCTGAGATGGTCGAGTTCTGGCGATGGAAGGAATACAGGTGGACCGCGCCTGATGCCGATTGGAAGAACGCCGGGACAATCTCGTGCGGCATCGATGTCGGCTCGGTCAGCTCGCAGGCGGTCATCATGACAGACGGCAGCCTATACGCCTACAGCAACATGAGGACCGGCTCGAACAGCCCCGACAGCGCGAGGAGGGCGCTTGACTGGGCGCTGGAAGGGACTGGCCTGAAGCAGGAGAACATGCACTTCATCGTCGGCACGGGCTACGGCCGAATCAACATACCCTTCGCCAACAAGGCGATCACCGAGATCGCGTGCCACGCGAGGGGAGCCAACTTCATGTACGGCCCGACCGTGAGGACGGTCCTGGACATGGGCGGGCAGGACTGCAAGGCGATACGCTGCGACGAGAAGGGCAAGGTCACCGCTTTCCTTATGAACGATAAGTGCGCGGCCGGGACCGGCCGAGGGATGGAGGTCTTCGCGGACCTGCTGCAGGTTCACATCGAGGAGGTCGGCGACCTCTCATTCAAGGTCGACAAGGAGCCGCCGCCCGTGAGCAGCACCTGCGTCGTCTTCGCGAAGTCGGAGGCTTCCGCATTGCTCAGGAAAGGCGTCCCTAAGAACGAGGTCCTGGCGGCCTACTGCTCCGCGATGGCCCACCGCATCTTCTCGCTGCTCGAGAGGCTCGGCGTCGAGAAGAACTTCGGCATCACCGGCGGGATATCGAAGAACAGGGGCGTCGTCGACAGGCTCCAGAAGGAACTCGGCATCACGTCTCTACAGCCGAGGTACGACCCGCAGGTCGCTGGAGGAGTCGGGGCCGCGCTGTTCGCCAAGTCCCTCGTGGAGAAGCAGAGGGCTGGGCTGGTGGCCCGATGAAGGCGAACTACGGCTACAAGGACGGCTCCGGCGAGTTCTTCATCACGATAGACACTGACAAGTGCAACAGCTGCGGCGACTGCGCGAAGGTCTGCCCGCCGAAAGTCATCGTCATGATTACGAACGACTACGACGAGGTCGTGCCTGCCGTGGCGGAGGAGCACAGGAAGAAGATCAAGTACGACTGCGCGCCGTGCAAGCCGATCAGCGGGCCGAGGAACCTCCCCTGTGTCGCCGCTTGCAAGCCCACCGCAATCGTACACTCATGGTAATCCGCACACCGGAAGAAGCGTCAGTTTCGTGAATGGCGGGGACAGGAATGATTTCCCTATCGGTCGACGGAAAGAGAGTCGAGGTCGCGGCAGGGGCGACCATCCTAGATGCCGCCAGGGCCGCGGGAGTCTACGTTCCGACGTTGTGTTCTCACCCGGACCTCCCGCCATCGAAGGGCAAGGCCGCCGCCGCGTTCGTCTATCGCGGCAGCACGAAGGTGGAGCGCCCGCCAAGTGCGATGGGGAAGGAATTCGAAGGATGCAAGATGTGCCTGGTCGAGGTTCAAGGGAAGCCTGACCTCGTTGCCGCGTGCAACACCGCCGCCGAGGCGGGGATGGTCATCCTCACCGAGCAGCCGAGGATCAGCGAGACAAGGCAGAGGAACCTCGTGCCGATCCTCGCGAAGCACCCTCACGCGTGCCTCACCTGCGCGCAAAGAGAGGGGTGCAGCAGGACTCAGTGCTCTTCGAATGTCCCTATCGACGAGAGGTGCTGCCCCAAGCTGGGCAACTGCGAGCTGCAGCGCGTGGCAGACTTCATCGGTATCAGAGGAGACACTCCAAGGTATGTCCCGCGCAGGATTCCCCTCGCAGATAGCGATCCTCTCTTCATCCGAGACACCAATCTCTGCATCTCGTGCACGAGGTGCGTCAGGGCGTGCGAGGACCTGCGAGACGTGAGGGCGATTGCATTCACATTCGACGGGAACGAGTTCGTCGTCGGAACGGCTGTCGGCCCCACGTTGGCTGAGTCGGCCTGCAGGTTCTGCGGCGCGTGCGTCGAGGTCTGCCCGACCAGTGCGCTTGTCGACAGAGACCTGAAGCTCACGGACAAGGAGAAAGAGCTCGTGCCGTGCAAGTTCGCCTGCCCCGCCGGAATGGATGTGCCGAAGATCATGAGGCTGGTGGCGGCGGGCAAGTTCGGAGAAGCCTCTGCAGTCGTCCGCGAGAAAGCGCCATTCCCCCTGACCCTCGGTGCAATATGCTTCCACCCGTGCGAGCAGTCGTGCCGCAGGGGCAAGGTGAACGAGCCGATCGCCATCTGCGACATCAAGAGGTTCGCTGCGGAAAATGATTCAGGAGAGTGGAAAGCCAGGTTCAAGCACGCCCCGCCAACAGGGAAGAAGGTCGCGGTGGTGGGCTCTGGTCCGGCCGGCCTCACGGCGGGATACTACCTGTCGATGCTCGGTCACTCGGTCAGCGTCTTCGACTCGAACGACAAACCTGGCGGGACTTTGCGGACTGGTGTACCGAGCTACCGCCTTCCGTCGAGCGTCGTTGACGAGGATCTCGAGGGAGTGATGGAGAGTGGTATCGAGTTCAAGGGCGGAATCAATGTTGGTCAGAGCGTTCTCATCAAGAATCTGAGGTCGCAGGGCTACGAAGCGATCTTCGTGGCGGGAGGAGCGACTCTCAGCAAGCGCATACCACTGGAGGGATCTGACCTGCCGGGCGTCCTCTGGGGTTTGGACTTCCTTCAAGATGTCAGGGCGGGAAAGCCGGTCAAGGTCAACGAGAGGCTTATCGTCATCGGCGGCGGCAATGTCGCGATGGATGTTGCGCTGACGGCCCTCCGCCTCGGGGCTCGGGACATCGAGGTTGCGTGTCTCGAATCGAGGAAGGAGATGCCCGCATTCGAGTGGGAGATACAAGAGGCCATGGACGAGGGCATCAATATTCACTGCTCATGGGGACCCAAGAGGATACTGAGCGATGGCGGGAAGGTCACCGGCATCGAGCTCAAGAAGTGCACGTCGGTCTTCGATGAGCAGAGGCGGTTCAACCCGAAGTACGATGAATCAGTGATCACGAAGCTCGAAGGTGAGACGGTCATACTCGCAATCGGCCAGGGCTCGGACACAGCCTATCTGGCGGGTCTGGAAGGACTCAACACCACCCGGGGAGGGAACATTATTGTCGAGCCCGCCACGCTGCAGTCAAGCATCGAAGGGATTTACGCTGGCGGTGACCTCGTCACCGGCCCCAAGTCCGTCATCGAGGCAATTGACATGGGACGGAAGGCGGCGTCCTCCATCGACAAGAAGCTTGGCGGAAGTGGAGTCATAGAGATCAAGCTCGCTGAACCGGACACGCCGAATCCGAAGATCGGGAGGATAGAAGGGTTTGCCGCGATGAAGCGGCCCCTGATGCCGAGCATCGAGAGAGAGCAGAGGCGCTTGTCGTTCGACCGCGTCGACCTCGGGTACGGCCGAGAGGAGGCTGTGTACGAGGCAGGCCGGTGTCTGAAGTGCGACCTGAGGCTCACAATCAGATCACCGCCATCACCGCCGGAGAAGTGGCTGGAGTTCAGCGAGGCGAACGTCGCGAAGGTGCCAGAGACAGATGGAGTCTTCCAGCTGTTCGATGAGACGAGAGAGGTCATCAAGATCGCCGGAGCCGCCAACATGAGGGCGTTGTTGAAGGAGCAGCTCGCGAGCAACAAGAAGGCGAAATATTTCGTGTTCGAAGAGGACAAGATGTACACGAAGAGGGAGACGGAGCTCCTCCAGCAATACATGCAGAAGTACGGGAAGATGCCTGGCGGCGGGGATGAGCTAGACGAGCTCTTCTGACATATCACTCTCAATGACGGTAGATGGTGCTTCTGTGGCCAAGGGTGAGCACATACACCACTTCTTCCGTCCAATCGATGTCCGCTATCAGGCGGTAGTCCCCAACTCTGATCTTGAAGGCGCCGATGCTCCTCAGCGAGGTGACATGCCGCTTTGGATTCTCGGCCACGTCACGCAGCTTCTTGACGATTCTATCTTGGGTTGATTTGTCAAGCTTCCTATATTTATCGGCGGCGAGCTCCGTGAACTCCACCCTGAAGGGCAATCGTTCACTTTCCCCTGACGAGCTTCTTCAGTGGAATCGTCCTGCGTTGCCGCACTTGCTTGCGCGCCTCGAAGACCTCCTGCAGCGTCTCGACGCTCAACTCCTCTTCGAGGGACCTGGCGACAGCGTATCTCACGAACTCCGACTTCGAAGGGAAACCCCTCTTGGCGGCCGCAGCAGCAATCATCTCGTCCTGTTCGGGGGAGACTTTCAAGCTGATCGTCTTCATGCATGATTGGTATTACCACCGTATTACTTAATGATTGTCACTGCATATGGCCTCACCTAGCCGGGCTCACCAACCTGGCCGACCTGCCCGCTCTGTGATCGCGTTTCAGCTTTCAATCAAAAACAGGCAATTCATCCAATCAGGGGATATCGTCGGGATAAGGAGGGCACACCTGAGCAGCTGAAGTCTGAGTGGGTTTGGCGCATTTCGCAGTCGATGAGGACACGACATAATCGGAGAGGAAGAAGGAACTCCTGCAGCAGTAAATGCAGAAGCATGGGAAGATGCCCGGTGGCGGGGACGAATTGGACGAGCTGTTTTGACGATTTACGGTATCTATAGGAGTATTCCTGCGGTCAGATGTGAACGTGACCGAGGCTGGGAAGGCTTATTGTCCAGAGGAACGATGTCGTGACTGGAGTTGAGGATGTGACCCCGGGAACTGGTCTGTATCACGACTTCGATGTCACCTCGCCTGAGGAGATCAGTTACTACCCGCCGGAAATCGTCGTGCGACGAACCCGCTTGCTCTTGCGATGGGTTGTCCCCGTGTCTGCAGGCATAGTCCTCGGAAGTCTCGCGTTCGTCATCCCATACGCTATCTGGGCCGGGTTCAACGACACAGTGCTCGTCTGGGTCATCGTCGTTCTAGCCGGGTTCTCCGGGCTCATAATCGGCGGCGTTACCGTGCTGCATTCGCCTCCAACAATTGAACACGGCGTACTGACATATGCTTCGCGGAGAATCGTCGCCATCAACCGCCGCACAGCACCTACAAATCGCTTCCCCCTCAAGGATGTCCTCGACGTAAAGGTCAACATCAATGTCCATAAAGAATACGCTGGCGACGCTATGTATGCGGTTCTGAAGGAAGGATTGGAACTCTACTTCCCTGGCGGCATCCGCATCTGGTTGGAGGAATCAGACTTCCGCGGGTCGGGCATGGCGATCCTTGAGAAGATTGCCCGCCTCCACGGGATTTCATATATTGAGGAGACGAAGAAGATTCTCTTAGGTCCCAATCGCCCTCGCTTCCGAGTCTTCAATGCACAGCGCCTCGATGGGGAGATTCTCATCTTTGAAAAAACAATCCCCGCGTACACGCTGATCTCTTGGAAGTCTGATGGAAAGACAAAGCGGATGGCCCCTCAGGATATCTTGTGGATCGAGCCAGTGCGAACACAGTACGCCGGGGACTGCTATCTGGTGAACCGGACGGATGGGATTCGTTTTCTCGTCCCCGCCTCCGAACTCGAAGGTCTTAGGCTCCAAGAAAGAGCAGCTTGGAGGCTGAAGTTCACGACTTCAGAGAATCCACGGTTTAGGTTGTCGGCTTTCGAGCAGTGAAATATTCGGCATCAGTCTGAAAGTGGCGAGACGGGATTATGCTCACTCCCTCGCCGTCCGATATCATCATGCCAGGAGGAGGGAGAGCAGAGCAGGCTTCACTGAAGGCCAAGGATCGATAGAAGACAGGAATGCCTGCCCTGCCAACTTGGACGTGCCGAAGATCATGAGGCTGGTGGTGGCGGGCAAGTTTGGTGAGGCCTCGGCGGTCGTCCGCGAGCGGGCGCCTTTCCCTCTGACACTCGGCGCAATCTGCTTCCACCCATGCGAGCAGTCGTGCCGAAGGGGGAAGGTGAACGAGCCGATCGCCATCTGCGACATCAAGAGGTTCGCCGCTGAGAATGACCGGGGGGGAATCGCCGCCGGAGAAGTGACTGCTGGTGACGGTGAGAGGACCGCCGCCACCGATTGAGGTAGCGGTGAACTACAAGCCTATCGTGGCTCTTGTGTTCGCGATTATCCTGCTCGTGGCGGGAGTCTGGTCTTCGACGAGGAGGCCGTGGAAGGGCGGGAGAGACAGGATGGCGGTGGCGAAAGCGTTCATCATCACTTCGGTGCCATTCGCGCTGGCGGAAGCGGCGACCGGGATAACTCCCTACGTCACCGGCCAACTCTCCATACCGCCAGCGCTGGGGTTCGGAACCGCAGTCGATTTGGGTGTTCTTATGGCGGGGTTGATCGTCGCGCTCGCGAGGGTATTGAAGGCGAGAGAAATGGGGGCTAAATCAACGAACGAACCCGAGAACCGATGATGATCTGTGAGCCGCCGGTCACCGTGATTGGCAGCATCGCCGCATGCACCATTATGGCTTGCCACCATCTGCTTTGCACGCGCCTCAACAAATGAACGCTCCCGCCCTCTCCGCCACGTTTTCAAATCGCGGACCTAGATTGGCGTCGCGACAATCACATGCACTCGCTCGTCCTCAGGTCACGCCTTCCACTCTTCTTTGATCTCTTTCCGTTCCTCGAGATTCAACACCCGAACCGAGCCTCGGACAGGTTCCCAGTGACTCCGGACGACTCGCCCGGGCATCCGGCAGTGCCCGGGGACATCGGGCGGTCGCGCGGAGACCATGGATGGACACTCTCCCGACCTCGGGCGGTCCGCCGGCTCCTCCGGCGCATCGAACTGGACCCCCGGGCGACTGCGGAATGTTGAGGGGACACCCGGACACACTTCCCGAACCCCCGCACAGCCTCCTGCCGAATCGGGAAATGTATGAGTGCCCCGCCCGGTGTTCCCTTCCGGCCGTCCGCGGGTTCCTCCCGCCCTGCCTGAAATCGGGGCGAACCGTGCGGAGAACCCTCCGGGGTTCCCCGAGATCGGGTCAGGTCTTCCGGAAGTCGCGGCAGAGGATGCGGAGACAAGGCGACGGAGGCCAGAATGGGACTCGCCCCCGCCACGCGCCGCATCGAGCGTCCCGACTTTGGCTGCGGGGTGAATGTCACCGAGTGCAGGACGGATGGTGGGAGCTGGATTACGTACTCCGGCGGCTTCACACTTCCCGAGGGAGAGCACAACATCACCTACTACTCTAACGACAACCTGAACAACACGGAGCGGGAGAAATGGCTTCTTGTTACCGTGAGTGGACAGCCGCCACCGTCAGAGGTCACGGTGAACTACAAACCGATCGTGGCACTATTGTTCGCAATCATCCTGGCGGTTGCCGGGCTGCGGGCATCGAAGAGAAGGCCCTGGAAGGGCGGGAAGGACAAGATGGCGGTGGTGAAGGCCTTCGCAATCACCTCGCTGCCTTTTATCTTCGCGGAGATGGCGACTGGAGCCGCCTCATTGCTGACCGGTCTGCTCCAGATACCGCCGATTATTGGGCTTGGCACGGCCGTTGACCTGTCGATTCTCCTGATTGGGCTGACTGCCGCGACCGCAAGGATGGCGATGGCGAGTCCTCTTGGAGCCGCGGAAACGCCTGAGAGATAACGACAATCTCCGGGTTGACTTGATGCATAGGGCCAATTGAGGGGCAGATGAGTCATGTGGCAGTGATTATGGCGACGCCATGACGACGGCCATCATGCATCTCTGTCAGGTGCGAAGTGTTGAATCTGGCGGATAGTCTTATATGTGGCCGGGATAGTATCCATATGGCAGGTATTCCGTCCATATGGCAAAACCAGAGTTCAGCCCGCTGGCGAGCAGGCTTGAAGACATCCTAGGTTCCCCCGTCAGGGTGAGGATAGCGAGACTGATGACGGACATCCCCGACAGCGAGCTCACGGGTCGCGAGCTGGCGCGCCTTCTGAGCGTGAGTCACTCCTCGGTCCAAGAGGCGATGAAGGTCCTCGAGGCAAGCGGACTCGTTGTGCGGCATTCGGTCGGGCGCGCTCACCTCTACCGGACGAACCAAGAATCCCACCTTTTCAATGCTCTGCAGGGACTGTTCCGCAGGGAACGTGATGTGTATGACGATCTGCTGAGCGAATTGAAGTCGGCCTTCGGCAAGGAGGCAGTCTCGATCACGCTGTTCGGGAGCTACGCGGAAGGGATTGCTGGCCCTCGGAGCGATTTGGACATATTTATCGTCACGTCAAAACCACATTCCTCAGAGGAGACCGCCCACCGATTGGGGGCGCGCTTCCTGCGGAGGTATGGCCTTCGACTATCAGCGAAGATACTCACCCCGGCAGAGCTCAGGCAGAAGAAGAATGTGCCGTTCATCAAGACGGCGCGCAAGGAGGGGTTGGTAATTGCAGGAAGGTCTCTGGACGAGGTGGTGCTGAGTGGCGACTAGAACCCGCCGAGTCGGGAAGGACAAGTATCGCAACTACCTCAGGAAGTCCGACGAATTCTACCGCTCCGCGCAGGAAGCGGCAAAGCGGGGGGATTCGACGGTGGCGGTCTCCAACGCAGTGCATTCCGCCATCTGCATGACCGATGCGCTGACAGTGTTCTATGCGGGCGAGAGGTCAACGGCCCAGAGCCATGAAGAGAGCGTGAGACTCTTCTCCACCCTGGGAGTCGCTCGGAAGGAGCTTGACCGCAACATGAAGCACCTGTCCTTGCTGCTCGAGGCCAAGAATCTGGCGGAATACGAGGACCGCCTTCCCACGCAGAATGAAGCGGAATCGGCGATGCGGAACGCAGACCGGTTCCGTCGATGGGCGCGCTCGAAACTGCCTAGCGGCGGCTGATGCGCCGATTCTGGAAGATGACCGAGGTTCCTGACAGACACCCGATGGCGATTACGTCCTCTCGGGTCATGAAGGGAGAACCATCGAAGGTCCAATCAATCGACGAACCCTTTTAGTACCGATTCGTCTTGGCTTGAAATGAGGAGAAGAACGAGTGCCCGCCAAGAAGAGCCGCAGGGAAATCCTTGAGGCAGAGGGATGGACCAGGCAGTTCATCGCTTCCGAGCCGAGGCTCAGCGAGGCCAAAGAGGCCTACGAGGAGATGGGCCTGGAAGTGAGGTTCGAGCCCGTCGACAAGGAAGACCTCGACCAGGAATGCAAGGAATGTTTCGAGATGGACGACAGCTGCCGCACGATCTACACCAGACCGAGACGAGAAGGCAAGGAAGTCAGATGAGACTCGTCATCATAGGTGCAGGTGCTGCCGGACTGAGTGCTCTGAAGGCAATCCGCGAGATCGACTCAAGTTCCGAAGTCACGGTCGTGAAGAAGGAGAGCGTCCCGCCATACTCGCTGTCCTCGCTGCCCTTCAGCCTGGCCGGAGAAATCAAGGATGAGAAGATGAGCAGGTTCGACGACGACTACTTCCAGGTCATGAACGCCAATGTCGTGGTCGGCAGGGCGAACGGCATTCTGACCGATGCCAAGAAGGTCATCCTCGATGGCGGTAGGAAGATCGGTTACGACAAGCTGCTGATAGCCTCAGGCTCCTCGGCGATAATGCCGAGGATCGATGGCCTGGAAAAGGATGGGGTGCACACCATGGGTTCCCTCTCCGACACCTTCGAGCTGCGAGAGGCCGCCAAGTACGCCGACAGGATCGTCGTCATAGGTGCCGGCTTCGTCGGTCTCGAGGCCGCCATAGCCCTGAGGAAGCTTGGCAAAGAGATCGTCGTCGTCGAGATGCTGGAGAGAGTCCTCCCGAGGATGCTGGACACCGACATGGCGGCGATTGCGCAGAAGATGCTCGAGTCAAACGGAATTGAAATAAGACTTGGTGACCAGGTCAAGGAAGTGCTTGGAGATAAGAAGGCGACCGGGGTCAAGCTCGGCAAGGGCGAAATCAAATGCGACCTCGTCGTCATCGGAATAGGCGTGCGACCGAACATCGAGATCGTCAAGGGCACTCCTGTCAAAACGAACATGGGAGTCGTCGTCGATGACACGATGCAGACGACTGTCGCCGACATCTATGCGGCGGGCGATATAGTCGAAACTTTGGACCCGCTCTTGGGGAAGACGCGGATTGCCGCCATCTGGCCGAACGCAATAGAGCAGGGCCGCGTGGCGGGCAGGAACATGGCGGGCGCGGAGACCCACTATCCCGGTCCGTTGTCGGTGAACGTCATCAACATCTTCGACGTGCCTGTCGTTGCCCTTGGACTGATGTCTTCCGATGTCGAGGGGGCGGAGTCCATCGTCGTGAACCGTGGCGGGAACACGAGGAAGCTCATCATCAAGGACGACAAGGCGATCGGAGTTCAGTCAATCGGTTACGTAAGGAACCTCGGCTTCCTCCTGGTTTTGATCAACAAGGGTGAGAAGCTGGGCGAGCTCAGGGATAGGGTGTTGGACGAGAGGTTCGCCTATCCCGTCGCAACCAGATAGTGGCTGCTGTACAGCATCCTCTCGACGAAGTCCCTCCTCCGCCTCAGCAGCTCCTCCGTGTCCTCAAGATACTCGATCGCCTTCGTCGCGCAGAACTTGACGCACGTCGGGTCGCCGTTGCAGAGGTCGCATTGGACCAGTTCCTTGCCCAAGACCGTTATCGCGGAGTACGGGCAGATGACCGCGCAGAACCTGCAGCCAATGCACTTCTCCTTGTCGCGGACGATCCTTCCGTCGACCTTCGTGACCGCGTTCTGCGGGCACATCTTGACGCAGAGTGGATCATCGCATTGCAGGCAGACCAGCGGGACCTCATATCTCCGGAACTCGTCACGGATCACCGTTATGGCCGCTTTCTTTGGATTGTTCTCGCCGAACTTCTTCAGCGAGCACGCGATTGAGCACTGCCTGCAACCCGTGCACAGCTCCGGATGCATGTAGATGTGCTTCATCAGATCGCCTCCAGCTCTGCCTTCCTGACCTCGGGCACGGTGCCGTCCTCGTTCCATTCTCTGAGCTTGTAGTACCTGCTGAGCATCCCGTCGAACTCCTTGCGGTCGATGTGGTGCCCCTTCGCCAGTCCGAGCGGCATCGGGTCGTCGAAGTACCTCTTGGGGAGCGTGTCGTCTTTCCTCGTCACGCCCTCCCTGATGTTGATCAGGCGCTCCGTGTCGATCACCCTCTTCCCGACCTCCTGCAGCTCCGCCTCGCTCATGTCCCAACCCGCCGCGGCCTTGATCAGCCCGCTGAAATGCTCGTATTTCAGGAAGTGAGGGCTGTTGAACCCGTGACAGATGAACTTGCAGAGGCCGAGGCAGTCAATCGTCGCGAAGATGTTGTCGGAGAAGTAAACCGCCTTCTCCTTCCCTTCATAGGAGGACGGGTCAGTCACCACGCCCTTGCCGTAGATCTTCTCCTTGGCCTCAAGGGGGAGCTTGAGGAATATTTCGAGCGTCGGCCTGCTCCTCAGATGGTCCGCGCCCCTCGATGCGGTTGCGATTCCCAGTGCGAACGCCTTGATGTATCTCACGTCGTGCGGGTCGCTCTGCGGGAGGTTCTTGACGGCGATGAGGTAGTCCCTCGACTTCTCGCCGAACAGCCTCGCTGCCTGCGTGCTCTCCGCCAGGTCGTTCCCGAACCCCTGCCGCCTGGAGATCATGTGCAGGAGCTTGTTCGCCAGCTCGAAGTCCCCGAACCTGAGCGCCTCCCCCGTCATCTTGTCGTCGATCATGCCCTTCTCGTAGAGCTCGAACGCCCATGCGAGTATCGTCCCCGCCGAGGAAATGTCCAGGCCGAGGTCGTTGCAGACGTTGCCCAGCTCGATCACATTGGCGGTGTTTTCGATCCCCAGGTTCGAGCCTAGCAGCCCGAGAGCTGTGTACTCCGGCCCCTCGCCGCCGAGAGTATTCCTGTGGCGGCAGTGGACGAAGCAGTCGGCGCAAGCAACCATCTTCTCCACGAACTTGTGAACATTCTCAGCGTCCAGCGAATCGCTCCACTGGTTCAGCTGGCTGTTTTTCGTTCTAATGGCCCCGAGGGCGTTGCTGACCTCGTAGAGGAGAGGAGTGCCCATCGTGCCGAGTATCGGAGTAATCTTGGATGACATCAGATATTCCTTGAGTTCGAGCACATAGCCCAACATCCTCTCCGGATCAGCGATCTGGATGCCGAGAGTCCCGCTCGCGACGACCGCCTTGATGTTCTTCGAGCCCATGACCGCTCCCATGCCGCCGCGGCCCGCCGCGTTCTTGACGCCGGTGCGGACGTTGGCGAAGCGGACCATCTTCTCTCCCGCCACGCCGCAGACGACCATCTCGCAGTCCCCGACTTCCAGTCTTATCGACTTCTGCGCATCGTTGGTGTCCAGGCCCCAGTGGTCCTTCGCGTCGCGGATTTGGATAGAGCCGTCGTTGACAAACAGGTAGGACGGCTTCTTCGCCCTTCCCAAGAGGATGAGTCTGTCGAACCCCGCGTACCTGAGCTCGGGCCCGAAGAACCCGCCGCAGTTCGCGTCCCCGAGTATCATCGACTCTGGCGACTTCGCGCTGACGCTGAACCTGCTTGAGCTCGGCGCGGATGTGCCCGTGAGGAAGCCGGTGCCGAAGATCAGCACGTTGTCAGGAGAGAGCGGGTCCACGCCCTGGTGCAGCATCTTGAGGAGGTAGTGCATGTTCAGCCCCCTCCCGCCGAGGTACTTCCTCCGCAGCGAGTCAGGGACCTCCCGCGCAGTGACCTTCTCCTTCGTCAAGTCGACTATCCCGAGCTTGCGCTTGTGCACCGACTCACTCCTTTCTCAGCCACCCGCGATGGCGACCATGATCATTATCTCGTCACCGTCGCGGAGGACAGCGGTCTTCTCCGTCTCAGAGGTCACCGGGACTTGGTTGATGAAGATGTTGAGGTGGTCGCGGACCTTGCCCTCCTTATCGAATATTTCGTCCTTCATTCCCGGGTACTCGCCGCACAGCTTGTTCAGCAGGCTGACGATGTTCCCACGCTCAGGGGACACCTTGACCTCGCTGCGTCCCGCAATTCTGCTGAACGGCTGGAACAGCTTCACCTTCAGGTTCAAGTGGCGACCCCGGTGGCCCTTTTCCTTAGGAAGGTCGATTCTGCCTTAAACCTTGGCGGATAGAGAATACTTGTTTGGCGGAAATAGCTCCGTCATTTCTTCGCGGAAACATATAAACAGAGGCGTCATTATGGCGCATCGCCCCAGAGGGCAGCTGCATGAGCTGGCTCACGATCGGAGAGGCAGTAAGGGTCAACGCCGGGAAATATCCCGACAAGCTGGCGTTCAAGGACGAGAGGCGCTCTCTCACGTTCAAGCAGCTCGACGAGAGGACGAACAGGCTCGCGAACGCGCTGCTGGGACTCGGCCTGAAGAAGGGCGACAAGCTCTCGACCGTGTTGCAGAACTGCCTGGAGTTCGTCGAAGTCTACATCGCAGGCGCGAAGGCGGGCATCGTTGTGGCGCCTGTGAACTGGCGTCTGGCTCCGGCTGAGGCGGAATACATCGTGAACAACTCCGACGCCAAGGCCCTGATAACCTGCGTCGACTGCTTCCCGCTCGTCGAGGAGTTCAGGCACAAGGTGAAGATCGACCCGGGGATGTTCATCCACGTCGGCGAGAAGGCCCCTAAGGGCTACCAGGACTACGAGCAGCTCATCGCTCGGGCAGACGTTGGTCCCCCTCCGGTCGAGGTCAAAGGCGAGGACACATGGGTCATCCTGTACACATCAGGCACGACTGGAACGCCTAAAGGCGTCGTGCGATCGCACGAATCCTACTCCGCCTTCTTCCTGATAAACGAAGTCGAGTTCAGCTTCAAGCCCGACGATTACGCACTCGTAATGATGCCCCTTTTCCACGTCAATTCCACGTTCTACGCCTTCGTCTTCACCTACATCGGCGCGGCGGTCTACATTCACAGAGAGAGGAAGTTCGATCCCGCCGAAATCCTCCGGATAATCGAGAAGGAGCGCATCACCTTCAGCTCGATGATACCGACTCACTACGCCCTGATCTTCGGCCTCTCCGAAGACGAGAGGAAGAGGCACGATGTGAGCTCTGTGCGCACCCTCCTGACTTCATCCGCCCCAGTGCGTCGCGACATGAAGCTCGCAATCATGGACTGCTTCAAGGGGGCGCTCCTCTTCGAGGCTTACGGCTCGACCGAGGCGGGCCTCGTCACCCTCCTGAGGCCAGAGGACCAGTTCAAGAAGCTCGAGTCGATAGGGAAGGAGTGCGTCGGCACTGACTCGATCAAGCTGCTCGACGACAAGGGGCGCGAGGTCGGAGTCGGGGACATCGGGGAGCTTTATTCCCGCGGCCCGATGATGTTCGATTCGTATTACACGCTGCCGGAGAAGACGAAGGCATCGAGGCGCGGCGACTACTTCAGCGCAGGCGACCTGGCCAGGCGGGACGAGGAGGGATTCTACTTCCTCGTTGACAGGAAGGACAACATGATAATCACGGGCGGCGAGCACGTCTACCCGACGGAGGTGGAGAAGGTCATCGGCGCACACCCGGCGGTCAGAGAGGTGGCGGTGGTCGGGCTACCGCACGAGAAGTGGGGCGAGGCAGTCACGGCGGTGATCGTCCTGAAGGAGAACAAGACCGCGACCGAGGACGAGATAATGGACTACTGCAAGGACAAGATCGCCACATTCAAGAAGCCGAAGAAAGTCATTTTCGTGGAAGACTCCAAGATTCCCAGGACGACGACGGGGAAGATAGTCCACCGCCATCTGAGGGCGAGGCTTCACGAAGAGTCTCTGAAAGGGTGAGCCGCAGAACGCTCAGGCCGCCCTGAGCGATCGGAGAAGGTTGAGGTTCCTCTTGTTCCACCCGCCAGCGTCTGGAGTCTCGATGTTGCCCGGGCAGTCGCGGAACCGCACGTCGTTCATCAGGAAGCGGAACGGCTCCTTCCCCAGCCTGCCCCGCCCGATGTGCTGATGCCTGTCCAGGTGAGACCCGAGCTCCCCCACGGAATCGTTGAGATGAAAGGCTTTCAGGAGCCCGAGGCCGACTTCGGATTCGAATCGCTCGAGGACCTCTTCGAAGTCGTGTTCTGTCCTGATGTCATAACCTGCTCCGAAAGCGTGACACGTGTCGAAGCAAACCGCCAGCCGATCGCCGTGCTCCGCTTGGTCGATAATCGACCTGAGCTGCTCGAACGTGTGGCCGACCACAGACCCCTGGCCGGCGGTGTTCTCGAGGCACAGCGTCACATCAGGGGCATCCGCGTTGTTGATGCACCAGTCCAAGCTCTCCGCGATCCTCTTGATGGCGTATTTCTCCCCCTTGCTCATGTGCGCCCCGGGGTGGAATACCAAGAAAGGCACCTTGAGTCTCTGGGCGCGGGTCATCTCGTCCGCGAAGGCGCTCCTGTAGAGCTTCACCATCTTGGCTTTCGGGGACGCCAGGTTGATGAGGTAGTTGTCGTGGATCACAGGCTTCGAGAGGTCGGAGGAACTCAGTGCATCTCGGAATCTCACCGCCGCCCCTTCCTCCAGAGGTTTCGCCCTGAGACTCCGAGGGCTCCTTGCGAATATCTGGAATGTTTCGCACTTGAGCGATCTCGCGCGGGCCACCGCCAGTTCGATGCCTTCCGCGATTGAGACATGGGCTCCGATCAGCATCTGAATCCTTGCGGGAGAATGCCCGGTTCGGGTAAAAAGATTGGGCAGTCGACCGATTCGCCTCAACGGCGGCGGTGAGTGCCCTCTTATATTTCGAGGCGAAGCCCTAAATAGCGAGCAACTGATGAACTGAACAATCGGTCAGAACCCATCTGGATTGCTCGGAGAGCGAAACCCGGATCAACAAGGCGGGAAGAGGAAAAGGATGCGCTCAACTGGATTCGGCAAGGTCACCGCAACGCACGCTCGCAGCGGGCATCTAATGCTCATCATGTTCCTTGGAAGTCCGAAGCGCAAGGCGGAGGCCGAACCACAGATCGAGTCTCCGGAGGAGGCAAAGCGCTTGGTCTCCGAGATCTCCGACCTGACAGAGAGAGTGCGACGCGTCCCCGCTCTCGAGGAGGGCAAGGTCGAGGAGATCGAGAGGAGCGAGGACAGGATATTGCGGGAATACTCCGAAATGAACCCCCGGAAGCGCAGTCGCTTTCTGAGGGATCTCAGTGAATTGGCAGCGGTAATCGACACCCTCCATAAGGACGGGATATTGTCCGAGAAGCAGTTCAGGATTCTCGAGCTCATGATCAAGAAGACGAGGATGAGGGATTTCTTCGTCGCGCGCAGACTTCTCAATAAATTCGCCAAACCTCTCGAGCTGAAGAAGGAGAGGGACGCGAAGCTGGAACGATACAGGTCTTATCACAGGAAGCTCGACATGCGCGGAAAGGACCTGAGGTCGGAGATAGCCCGGATGAAGAGTGTCCCCATGCCTGAGAAATCGCCCGAGGACGTCGCCGCCGCCAGGAACGCCGTCGAGGAGTACAACGAGGCGGCCGCGCACGCGCTCGTGGACTTCTTCGCTCACGCACCGTGCGTCGAGTCGATATCGTTCGCCTTGGAGGCCTCGTCGGTCCCAGAGCTCAGCCTGCCGGCCCCCAAGAGCCGCGAGTCTGTGAAGGAGCTCGTGCAGGCGCTCCAGGAAGAGCATGTCAAGGGGGCATTCGGGAAGGAGAACATGGCCAAGCTCGTCGAAGCCGCCGCGTATTCGGAGAAACGCCTGGAGCATTTCGTGAAGGATTTCAAGTGGTTCCAGAGGCAGCTGCAGGAGAATGCCGGTTGGCTCTCAGAACTCACCGCGGCCCGGAGCGGCGCGCTCAGGATTGCCTGGCCGGATCCCGCAGGGCGAGTCATGAACCGGATCTCGGTCATCGAGCCGTTTCTGAGGAGGCTGCCCCGAGGAGAAAGGGCCCTCCAGGCGCTGGCGAATCTCAGGGGGATGCTCGACGCGGGCGACTACGAGGCATGCCTGAGGAGCGAGACCGTCTACAAAGCCCAGGGCGAAGCCGCTGTGGCCCGGTTCAGGGGGACCCTCAACGAAGACATAGCTGGATGTGAGTCGGAACTGGCGGACATCCAGAGGCAGCTCGCGGAACTTCCCGGCACGGACAAGCTCGTGGCCAAGGCCCCGGCGCGAGGTCCGGCGGCTGACTGAGGCTCATTTCGCGCTCGCGCAACCACTCCGTCTGCTTTATCTCCCAGAACCCTTTCCCGCATTTTGTGTCGATGCATCGCCCTAGCTCTGTGCTGAGGTGCCATTTCTGCGGCAACCAGCTGTCGCTCGCCCAGGCGCTCGAGCTGCACGAGGGCGAGGGCTATTTCTACGTGTGCGAGCACTGCGCGATGTCGCTCGACCCCCTGAGGCTGAAGCAGGTCACCTGCTACAGATGCGCGGCCGAGGGGAACCGGGCGAGGTCGATCGCGACCTGCGACATGTGCAAGAAGAGCATCTGCGCCTCGCACCATGTCGACATGCAGCCCGAGAGCCCGACTGCCCCGAACCGCCGCGTCTCAATGTACGAGCCCGCCCTCATGATGCCCGGCGGGAAGAGGCGGGTGCTCTGCGATGTCTGTGCGGCTGCGCTCGGTGAGGACGAAGAGTAGGCTACCAGTGGCTGCCGGGTCCCCGCCTCGCCTTGCCGACAAGATATGAAAGGGTCAACTGCTTCTCTCCGCGCTGGAACCGATCCTTGAGCGCGTCCCAGCGCCCGTCCTCCATCCACTCCCGCAGCTTCCTCCCGCCAAGGAACAGCTCGACCTCCTCCATCGAGTTGAACTGGATCACATGCTGCTCCACGCCGAGGAATTCCGGTTCGAAGAAGTCCTCCCTCAGCAGGTCTTCCAGATCCTCCTCGGCATAGGCGTGGCTCGACTGTATCCCCGTTTCCCGCCAGTGGTCCGAATGGTGGCAGCAGAACACCAGCACGGATCCGACCGGCATGGCGGCGGTTATCCGCCAGAGGAACGCCTCCGACATGTAGAAGCTGCTGACCACCGCGTCGACAGGGCCGTCGTAGATGTTCCTGAACGGCTCGTCCTCCAGGTTGGCGAGGAGGAAGTCGATGTTCCTGATGTTCTTGAAGGCGGCGTACTGCCTTGCCTGCCAGAGCGCGTTCTCATCGACATCGATCGCGACGACTCGACCGACGTGCGGGGCCAAGAAGAATGCGAGGCGGCCCTGCCCGGTCCCGGCATCGACTACGGTGCTCCTCCTCAGGTCCGTCCTGAGCAGGATGTCCTTGAACATCGGCGTGAGGAGTTCCCATTCCCTCTGCGCCTGGCGAAAATCGACAGACCTCTCGTTTGTGGTGACTGAGACCATGCGTGGGCCCTCGCGGGGGGTATCTCGATGTTTCTTATATGTTATGTCGGTGCGAGCCCACCCCATCCCGCCGCAAAAGTTGAAGTCGGACGCGGCCTTCTGCGACGCGATGACCATCTATCTCGCCGAGTCGGCGAAGATAATCGGCGATGTCCGCATCGTCGGAGGCTCCAGCGTCTGGCATGGGGCCGTCTTGAGGGCCGACCTGGACAGGATGGCGATCGGCGGCTACACGAACATCCAAGACAACGCTGTCATCCACCTGGACTTGGACTTCCCCGCCATGGTCGGGGACAGGGTGACCGTCGGGCATCTGGCGATTGTCCATGGCTGTACCATTGGCAGCGATTGCGTGATCGGCATGGGCGCCGCCATAGGCAACGACGCGGTCATCGGCGACTGGTCGATCGTCGCGCCTGGGGCGGTCGTGACAGAGTCATCAAAGTTCCCGAAGGAAAGCGTCATAGCTGGCGTCCCTGCAAAGGTCGTGCGGCAGGTCGACGGACGTATGAGAGACAGAATCGAGGTGTCCTGGAAGATTTACCACGAGCTGGCGAAGAAGAGCCTGACCGCCACGCAAGACATGGCCGGCGACGAGAGCAAGAGGATCAAGATCGAGGTGGCGGGAGAGATTGCGAACATCATCCGCAACAGATGAACGCGCACGCTCCGATTCTTGGCGGGAGCGCCGACCCATCTTATAAATGGGCGGAGTACGCTGCGAGTGGCGGTGGTGACAAGCATGGAGGAGCGGAAACGCATCGCCTCCGAGTTGACCGAGAGACTGAAGGCCGACGCCAACGTTGTGGCTGTTGCTTTCTGCCCGCAAGTCGAGCCCGGTCCGGGCGAAGAAGCACCGATTCTCGAGATGCTTGTCGTGGTCTCGAGGATGCCTTTCGACCTGGATATGCTGGGCATGAAGCGGGTCGTCGTGAGCGGCACGGCAATCGCGCTTTTCCACGTCACTCCCGAGCGCCTGCGCGCCGCCATCGATGACGAGGCTGGCTGCTGGTTCACCTCCGGGAGGGTCCTCTACAGCGAGACCCTGTATGACCCGAAAGGAATGCTGGTCGACCTGAGGAAGGCTGTGAACTCAGTTTCTAAGGAAAGAAGGTCGGCGGCGTTCGAAACATGGTTCAAAGAAGCCAGGGCGTTTCCGGCGATAGCCCTTCGACGTGGAATAGCCTCGATTGGCGCCCCGGACATGATCCTGCTCAGGGACGACGCCGCCCTCGCCCGAGCAATGTTCCTGCTCAACTCGAGACCGCCGAAGAGACCAGAATCTCTCATGGAGGACATCATGGACCTTCAGAGGCTACCTTCCGGTTTCCAGGCGATTACTGACATATTGAAGGGATTGGACCGGCTGAACCTGAAGAAGTTCGAGAAGGCCAGGAAGGCCTACAGCGACCTGATTTCCGACGTCAGGAGCCTCGCCAAGACCCTCTGAGGCAGCCGCTACTCAGAGCTCTGCCCACTTGTCGACCCCTTCCCAGACGCGGACCGTGATCGGGTACGTGAAGCTCTTCCTCAGCTCCCCGTGCAGCAGCTCGCAGATGTTCTCGACGGTCGGCACCTTCAGAGTGCTGTTCCAGTCGCGGTGGTCGTACGTGGCGAGGACCGCGCGCACCCGCTCCTTGAACTCGGCGAAATCGACGATCATATCGCCTCGCTGCTGGCTGTCAAGGGTCACGTCAATCCGGTAGGTATGCCCGTGCGGGAAACCGCACTTCTTGTGGCCGGTCAGGTGGTGAGCGCAATCGATGTACTCAGTTATCCCGAGCTTCATCCGCGTCGGAAGAGGAGTGGCACCGATAAATGCCTTTCCTTCATCTCCCGCGGCGGGATGGGCCAATGTCAGCCGAGGAGAGCGCATGATCCCTCTCGATACAGGAGGCGCACTTCCCGCAAGGCTTCTTGGCATCGAACCGGCAGCTCCAGGTCAGGCCGAGGGGAGCGCCGAGCCTGAGGCCGAGCCTCACCACGTCCGGCTTCGTCTTGTACCTCAACGGGGTGAGAATCTTGACCGCTTTCTGGCGGTAGCTCCAGAGTCCCATCTTCAGCAGACCGTTCATTTGTCTGAAGAAGGACGGGTTTGAGTCGGGAAACTCCTCCGGATCGCCCTTGTTGTGACCGCCCACGATGAACTCGGCGCCAAAGACCTCCGCGTAGTATGCCGCGATCGAGTAGAAGATCATGTTTCTGGCGGGAATGTAGCCTTCTGGCGCATCCTTGAGTGTTCTTGGCACCCGCCCTTCCTTCGCCAAGTCGTGGACTTCCTTCATGGATTCCAGTGGAACCTCAATGAAATGGTCGATTCCCGCCTTCCTCAGTATCAGGCGCGTCGCGGATTTCTCCGCTTTCGCGCGCGCGAAATAATCGAAAGTGATGGGGAGCGGCTCCCAACCCTTTCTCATGACCCACCAGAGCGCGACGGTGGAGTCGATTCCCCCGGAGACAAGCACTATCGCTTTGGGCATGAACGCCGATTTCGTCGAAGTCACGGTTGACCATAAACCTGCTTCATGGCCCTGCCCTGGATTCCGAGGATTGGCACCCGCCAATTCGCCAGATTCATCACGGAGTGCTTGCTTACTAAGGAGAAGTGGTGAGACTCTGACAGAGCTGAGCGAAGGTTCGCAGGCACCGGATTTCGAATCGGTCGATCAGAACGGGAACAAGGTCCGCCTGAGCGATTTCCGAGGTAAGACTGTCGTTCTCTATTTCTATCCGAAGGACAACACGCCCGGGTGCACGGCCGAGGCGTGCTCTTTCAGGGACGACATGGAGCCAATCGCGGAAGACGGGATCAAGGTACTAGGAGTGAGCGCGGATGGAGTCGGCTCTCACAAGAAATTCGAGAAAAAATACGATCTTAACTTCACTCTAGTGGCCGACCCCGGGCGGAACATCATCGATGAGTATGGTGTCAGAGGCGCCTTTGGCACCGCCCGCAGGGTCACATTCCTCATAGACCCTGATGGAAAGATCCGGCATGTCTGGCAGAAAGTGAGCCCGCGGGGACACAGCGCCGAGGTGCTTGAAAAGGTCAAGGAATTGGGTCTGTGACCAGACGGTCCTGCGCACAGGCTTGAACGTGTCAGAACCCGGCTATTGCGCCGAATGCACCCAGCATGCCGGATGCGACAGCGTGTCTCGCATGATGCCGAAAACCCTCCGTAACCGACCTGGATGCATGTTGGGTGGTATCAAGGATGAAAAAGATAATCTAGCCTTTTAATATATGTATAGTCTAGTGGGGTTCAGTATCGGTTCATCTGCCCCAAGCAGGGGGGAACAAATCTGAAGAGATGGCGGGCCAATCGGCTAGCAGGCATGATTGTAGCAATCTTGCTCTTGTCGCTGGCGAGCGCGCCTGGACCTCTCATCGCGCCAAAAGCCGCGGCGGCGGCCGAAGAGGTCTTCGATCAATACCTTGGACCGCAGTCCGGCGCGTACGACAGCGCGTACTCCAACCAGATGCTCGGTCAGTCTTTTGTGGCCAATGCCGGTTACAAGGTTACGCGAATCGAGCTCTACGTCAACGACTTAGGGGCGGACAACTGGGCCCTTCTATCCATGGCGGCGAACAATCCTGTGGATAATACGCCCGGTTTATCGGTCATCGGCTCGACTGCGAATGGGCCGGACGGGTGGGATTGGGTTTCGTTCACGATTCCCGACGTCCAGGGAGCGATCCTCACAGCTGGCTCAGTGTATTGGATCGTGCTCTCGGACCCAAACAACAATCCCAATGGCTACGGATGGGCGAAGCGCACGACAGACCAGGGGTATCCGAGCGGTGAGAGCGCAACGTGTTCTGGCAGCAACTGCAGATGGCAGAAGGATCCGAACAGCGACTATCTCTTCAAGGTCTTCGGCATCAACGGGCCGAGCATAGACAGTTGGTGCGAGGTAAACGCGGCCTTCGCGGGTTCGGGCGACCCGCTGAACTACACGATTCATTTCGACAATACGGGGAATCAATACGCCCCGAACCTGTGGATAAACATGTCACTATCCCCTGAATTGACGCATCAAAGCGACGACTCGTTCCAATATGGAGGAAAGCACTCTTCCCCGAACTGGGTGTTCAGCAATGTGGTGGTGGGTCTCCATTCGTTCCACATCAACGTCACCGTGGGATTGGGAGTGCGCGACGGCACTTCACTCAGAGCGAACTTCACCTTCCAGTATTCCGACAGCAAAGGGGAGATGCAGGAGGATCGCAGCTGCAGCGTGTTGACGATAGCGCGTGTGCCGAGTCTTTCCATGTACAAGGAGGTGGCACCAACATACTCCGTCCGAGGAGGCGCGCTGGACTACACTATCGCTTTCACGAACTCGGGTTCCAAGCCGGCCGGCACGGTCTGGGTGAACGATACTCTCCCCAGCGCCCTGAATTACTCCTTTGACACGGCGGCAAATGGCACTGGACCCGGAAACACCTCAGGGATTCTGGAGTACAAGTCCGTCGTCGGCAATATGCTGTCTTTCAATTTCACGAATGTGATTCCGAGCACCTATCGGTTCACCATCAACGCGAGGATAAACACCACGGTCCTCAACGGGACGCCGATCATCAACTGTGCTTCGTTGAGCTACACGGACAGTTCTAGGAGGGTGATCGGCCCCATCATGGCTTGCGCAACGGCGAGAGTCGAAGGTGCGAGCATCCGTGCGAAGCAAGAAACATTGGATAGCCCCGTGGCACGGGATGATGCTCTGAGGTATCAGGTGTCATTCGATAACGAGGGGACAGCCTCATCGGCATTCGTCTGGATCAACGACACCTTGCCCGCAGGCGTGACATACCTCAACGACACGGCATGGAGGTTGCCGAACTTCAACTCCACTCTTTCGCGGCGTGACAGCAGCCACCTCTACTACGTCTTCACGAATGTGCAGACCAACGATCCTCTGTTGCAGCCTCGCTACTTCGTCGTCACCGTGTTGGTCGGACAGTCGGTCAATGACGGAGACTCGCTCTGCAATCGCGCCGAGTTGGCATACACAGACTGGGATGGTTCGATTCTGTTGCCATCCTCGGCGGACTCGTGCGCGGAAGTAATGATACCGAACATGATTCTCACGGTGCAGGGCACGCCGGAAGCCGATCCCGGAGACTTCGTCACCTACAACGTGACAATAAGCAACATCGGTTCGGGAATGGCCGAGCAGGTCTGGTTTAATCTTCTCGAGGCCCAGCAATTGAACTATTATTTCGACAACTCCAGCGAGTACAACCGTTTCCCCCCATTGGAGGCTTACCATCCGTTCGTGCAGACATGGAAATTCTTGCATGTGGGGCGAGTTAACATAGTCCTGACCTTCAGCTACAAGTTGAGAGTCGGGCTACCTGACGGCGAGTTGGTGACATCAGAGTTCGACATGAACTATACGGACTACAAAGGCCGGGAAATAGGCTCTACGCAGAGATTCGTCTCGACAGCGGTCACGACGCCGGTCATAGCACTGGATATACTCCAGAACATGACGGAAGTGCCGAGAGGAGACGAAATAACCTACACGATATTCTACAACAACACAGGGCATGGCGTGGCTAAGAATGTGTGGATAAACGATACAATCCCCGACGAGACTGCATTCTGGCGGTCGAACGAGCAGTACATTGCCAGCTCCGGAGGCAGGATCACTTGGCATTTCGCGGATGTGGCGCCCGGAGACCACAACATGACCGTGACCTTGAGGGTTGACGAACAGGCGGTGGCCGGCTCGACCTTGGAGAACACCGTTGACCTGATCTATGAGGACGGGAACGGGAACTACATCGACAGGCTTTACGATGAAATTACCGCCAAGGTCGTCGACGGCACGGGCGGTCCGCCCACTTTCCTCCAGGTATATTCAGTATGGTTGCTCGTCATCATCCTTCTCATCACCCTCGCATGTATGTGGCTGTTCGTTGGTCGGAAGTTCTACGGACTCGGCATCAAGGACAAGGCGAGAATCGATGAGCTGTTCTTGCTCCATAGGAGCGGTGAACTGATCAGGCACCACAGCCGCAGCTTGAGAGTGGACGTAGACAGCGACGTGCTCAGTGCCATGCTCGTTGCCGTGCAGAATTTCGTCAAGGAGTCCTTCAACTTCCGTGCGGGGGACCTCGAGGAGCTCAAGTTCGGAGACCAGAAGATAATGCTCATCCACGGCGAGCACGTCATCTTGGCTGCCGTCGTCGCCGGGCCATTCCCGCAGCGCCTGGAGCCGGGCATGAGGGCCGCGCTGGACGGGATAGAGTCGCGTTTCGGCTCGTCTCTGGAGGATTGGAGCGGCATCACGGAGGATCTGCCGGAGGTCGACGACATCCTATCGGGCGTTTTCGACGCCAAGGCGTAGCCGTTCCGGGCGGTCCGGCCAAATCTGCAACCAGTTTTGAGAATCAGGCGCGAGTCTTTTTATGCGGGCCAGTCGGATGAATGCAGGCATCTGGAGATTCAATGATTCCGCCGGATCTAGTCGATATGCTAGTGGTATTCCTCGTAGGATACTCCGTCATCCAGGGTCTCTGGTTGCTACACCTCACTCGCCAGGTTCGCAATCACATGCGCGCGCAGGAAGCATTAGCAGCGCAACAGATGCTCGAGCATGTCGAGGCAGAGAAGAACACGTCGATAGAAGACATCTTCCTGCTGCACCGCAGCGGACTGCTCCTAAAGCACTACACGAAACGCATGAGGCCCAATGTTGACAGTGACGTTCTGAGCGGCATGCTGGTTGCCGTGCAGGAGTTCATCAAGGACTCGTTCAGAGGCGAAAAAGGTGCCTTAAATGAGATATGGTTCGGCGATGTCAGGATAGTGGTGCTCGAAGGTCAATGGACGATCGTTGCATGCCTCGTAAGGGGGGAGAGGGTGACGGACATCCAGCCTCAGATTGCAGCCGCGATGCGCGAGGTGGAGGACAAGTATGGCGACCTCTTGATGAACTGGGACGGCACGCTTGATGCAGCGCCGGAAGTCGATGTGATCATGCGCAGACTGATATCCGGGGGATACATGGATGCAGGCCAACCGAAGAAACCTCAACCAGCAATCATTCTGGAGAGGTAGGCAAAGGTTATATTCGGCCTATCTTTCTGTTTCCCGGATAGCAGGAGAACTGGCCAGCCCGGTCTCGGGGAACTATCTTAAGCCGGCGAGTTGGCGGGGAAATCGCATGTCAAGGACCTCGGCGCTTGCTCTGACCCTCTGCTTAGTATTCATCTCAATTGGGGTCGCGCTCAGCCCTCCCAGGGTCGCGGGTGCGCAGCCCGACCTCAAGCTCTACAAGACTGCAAGTGCGAGCATAGTGTCGCCGGGGGATGCCCTCTCGTACCAGATATTCTTTCAGAATCTCGGACCGCAAACCTCCACGATCGTATGGATAAACGACACTCTGCCCTCCGACATCATCTACGTCAACGATACCGCCTACCTCCATTACAGCCCCGGTGTTGGTTTTTTTGAGTACAGCACGCTTCTGGGCAACGTTCTCCACATCAAGTTCAATCAAGTGCCCCCCGGGAACCAAAGCTTCGTCATTTTCGTCACAATCGGGAACTCGGTATTCGACGGGCAGGTGTTGACGAATAGAGCATCGATGAACTACACTAGCAGTGGGGGCAGGCTCCAGCCGCAATTGAACGCGACGGCATCCGTGACCGTCTCGATGCCGGTCCTGCAACTCGGCAAGTCTGTCGAGTACGATTCCCGTGACCCGTCCAGACTGAATTTCACTCTGACCGTTGGGAATGCGGGTTCAGCCACAGCTCTGAGCGTATGGGTGAACGACACCCTACCCGCAGGCGTTCAATATGTATCGTTTCAGGCTCCGCCCGGCGTGACATGCGCGGAGAATCCGCCCGGAACAGTTGCCTGCTTCCGCGGCAACTTCGCGGCTGGGAGTGAAGTGTGGAGGATAATGGCGAAGGTGACGGCACTTGTTCCGCCTGATGTTCCTGTGGTCAATTGGGCGTTCCTCAACGCGACGGATCAGGATGGCTCCCTGTTGCCTCAGCTGTCCGCAAGCGCGCCCTTCACGAGCCGGACGGCAGTGATGGGGCTCGCCAAAATCGTGGATCAGAGGAGGGCAATACCAGGCAGCAACCTTCACTACTTCATCTACTACAACAGCTCGGGCCCGCTGCTCGTGAGAAATGTCTGGATAAACGATACCCTTCCTACCGGCGTGAGCGTCCTGAGCGTGAGTCCAACTCCTGTCCTGAACTCCTCAGGGCACGTTAATTGGTACTTCTCGAACTTGAGCACCGGTCCCCATGCAGTGAATGTCGAGGTCTCATTGTCCACGAGCTTGGGCAACGGCGTCGTGCTCACCAACCAGGTTACGATGGATTACTTCGACCAGATAGGCAGGAAAAGACCGAGGTCGACCCAGAGCGCCTCCACGACGGTGACCTTCGACATTCCGTCGATAAGGCTCGCGAAGATTGCGGATGTCGCTGAGGTGGCGCCCGGCGGGCAGGTGCTGTACACGATCTACTACAATAACACCGGAAACGCCATGGCGAAAACCGTCACCATGGAAGACACTCTTCCGGCGGGAGTCCAGATAATCGCCGCGGACCCTGCATACTCCAGCTTCTCGGGGAACCGATATTTCTGGAACCTGCAAAACGTGCCGCCCGGGTCGTATCAGATATCCATCACCATCAGGGTGGACGTGGGGGTCGCAGACGGCACCACGCTCACCAATACCGCCTCGATCACGTACACCGACACGTTCGGCCAGGTGGTGGGGAGCAACTTCATGAGCGTGATCGTCACCGTCAGGACGAATCAGCAGCCGCCTCCCGACGACGGAGACGGCGCACGGGGGGACAACACCGTCCTCTATCTGGTCGCAGCCATCGCTGTCACTCTGGTTGTCATCATCGGTTTGTGGTTCTTCGTCGCCCGCCGCGGAGGTGACGCCGTGATTGACGACGTTTTCCTCCTGCACAGGGACGGCCTGCTCATCAGGCACTTCACTCGCAAGCTGAACCCGGAGGTGGATTCAGACATCCTCGGCGGCATGCTGATCGCCGTGCAGAACTTCGTCAACGAATCTTTCGCCTCCGACAAGGGACTCGCGACGGAAGGCGGGCTGGACGAACTCAAGTTCGGCAAGTACAGCATACTCATCGCGAGGGGGAAACACGTTGTCATGGCGGCTGTTGTGCTCGGGGGCAAGACTGTGAACACAGTGAAGGAGATCAAGGCGGCGATTGAGGACCTCGAAAGAAACCTCGGTAAGGTTCTCGAAAAGTGGAGCGGGGACATGGGCCAGGTAGAGACTGCGGATAAGTACATGCAGGATCTGTTGGCGGGAAAGTACAAGGGGAAGGCGAAATCGGCGTAGCTAGCGAGGGAATGTTTATAGGGCGGCCAGGCCAATATCTTCATCAGGGTTCGAGGACGGCAGATGGCACAGGAATTCCTCAAGCGCAAGGTTCTCCTTCTCGGGGACGGCGCCGTCGGCAAGACATCCTTGGTCCGTAGATTCGTGGTGGACAAGTTCAGCGACGACTACATCACGACCATAGGGGCGAAGGTGACGAAGAAGGACATGCGCGTCCAGACTGGGATGGACGTGTTCGACATCAGTCTCATCCTGTGGGATGTTCTCGGGCAGAGAGGATTTCACACCGTGCAGAACAGCTCATTCCAGGGGGCAAGAGGGGTCATCCTCGTCTACGACATGACCCGGCCCGAGACCGCGGAGAGCCTCAAGACCTACTGGTTGCCGCGGCTGAAGGAGGTCGCCGGCGAGATCCCTCGGATTCTGTTCGCAAACAAGGTTGACCTGGTGGGCGAACGCAGCATGGCGGAGGAGAAGGTCAGCTGGCTCGCGGCCGAACTTGGCTGCGATTTCTACCTCACGAGCGCGAAGACGGGGGAGAACGTGGAGCGGGGGATCGGGACCCTGGCGACGGAGCTCATAAAGGCCAGGCAGACGGAGATCTCTTACCTCTCAGAGCTTTCCGGCGAAATCGTCAACTCCGACACTGTCGGAGTGGCGGATATGATCATGGTCGACTTCTGCAACGACTTCGGCGGCATAGAGGCCGGAACGCCCGTCCTGAGGGAGCAGTTCACTCGGGCGAGTCTCGATGTGAAGAATCCCACAGCGGACAGTCTGGTGAGGGCCATAGATCTGCTTGCTGATGTGGAGAGCAGTTTCAAGCCTGCATCGGAGGTCGAGAAGGCGAAGACGAGGCGTCTCGGCTGGGTCAATGGGCTCGGAAAGCCTTGACCATGTAGGGCTCCTCGAGAATGTACCCCAATCGCCTATAGTAGTCCCTTGCGCCCACACCGCTAGTGACCTTCAGCAGACCCGCATCAAGCTCCTCGGAGGCGATCCTCTCGCATTCTGCCACGAGCCTGCGGCCGTGTCCTTGGTGCTGCCATTTGTCCTCCGGCGGCTCCTCAAAGGGGACCACCTCGCCAAACACCTTCAGCTCGCGGAGGAATGTCCCGGAGGCACATGATCGCATCCTCAGGTAACCGACGAGGGTCTCGCCATCAACATGCTCGAGGGAAAGGAAGGTCTCGCTCCCGCCAGAAGCCCCATAGTCAGTCCGGCGGAGCACGATGTCATCGGCATGCATCGATCTGTTGGTCAGCCCGACCTCCCTGCATCTGATGCACCTGCACTTCTCTCCCGCACGGGCAAGTTCCCGCTTCGCGAGGTCCCGCAGGTGACCTTTGTCTAGGCCCGCCTCTATCGAGCTGACTTCGATCTCCCGCTGGATGCGCTGGATGCGCACCCAGGGCGGGACCATGATCTTCACTCGAGCGATGAGGCGGACTGCATCTGCGGTGGTCAGGGGAGCGTACTCGCCTCTCTTCCACATGTCGTACAGGCCGGTGCCCTTGAGCACCACTGTCGGATAGATCTTGAGCATGTCGGGTCTGAAGGACTCATCGCTGAATATGGTACGGAAGGACTCCACGTCGCCATCGAAATCGGCGCCGGGCAGACCGGGCATCATGTGATAGCCGACTTTCAGGCCCGCATCCTTCGCCCTGGCCGTAGCGGCGCGCACATGCGCAGTCGTGTGCCCTCGGTTCGCGCGCGCCAGCAGCTCGTCGCTGACGCTCTGCACGCCGAGCTCGACCCGCGTGACCCCGAGGCGCATGGAATGCCGGATCTGCTCATCAGAGAAGCAATCGGGCCTCGTCTCAACGGTTAGCCCGACGCAACGCGACCCGGCAAGCTCATTCAGCGTTTGCGCTTCTCGCAGATCCGCGGAGGCGCCTTCGTTCATCGCATCGAGGCATCTCTGCACGAATCCTTCCCTGTAATCGGACCTCAGGTTGGTGAATGTCCCTCCGAGGATTATCAACTCTATCTTGTCTGTAGGGTGACCCATGGCTTCAAGCTGGCCTAGTCTCGCCGAGGTCTGTCCGAAAGGATCGTAGTCGTGTTGCGCTGCCCTCATGGCGGCGGGTTCCCTTCCGGTGTATGATTGAGGGGTACCGACAGCGGGCCCGCCGGGACAGTAGAGGCACCTTCCATGCGGACACGGGAACGGCGCGGTCATCACCGCGACAACCGCGACGCCGGAGGCCGACCTGGTCCTTTTGATCTTCAGGAGGTCTTTCATCCTCTCGCGGAGTTCAGGAGATGCGTGGCTGAGGATTTCGGAATCGCTAGGGACATGCTCCCGACCATGCTGGCCGCAGAGTTCGATCTTCGCCCTGTGCAGTTCCTCCTTGGTCCTGATGCCCTCGGCTACAATCTTCGTGAGGAGTTCGCTGAAGAAAGGATCGGTCGTCATGCGTACATGGGCCCCTCGTAGTCCTTGACCGCCTGCTTCCTCCCGCCCGACTGCTTGTAGCGCCTCCGCTGCGAGGGCTTGATGCCGGTGAAGTGGAAGTCCGAGCGGAGCAGTCTGATGAAGGTCCTGTCCGGCAGGGGTTCCAGCTCGACTATCCCTCGTTGTACGAAGGACTTGATGACCCTGTCGAGCCGGTCGCGCTTAATCTTCAGCTCCCTCACCAGATCCTCGACCGTGGCCGGGTAGACCTCGAGCAGGTACCTGAGGATCCTCTCTTCGATTGACCCGTTTAGCACTTCGACCGGCATGATAGGACAGCACCGCCAACGTCGGACTTAAGCCTTTTCGCGAAATCGCTGGATGTTGGCCGCCGTGTCAGCTCGTCGCTCAGCCGTACATCGTCTGCGGCTTCTCGGCCTTTTTCTCTTCCTCCACGGCCTGGATGACATCTATCGCGATTATCATGTGGCAGGGTATGAGCCTGATGCGGCCCGCCATGTCCTTGTGGCTCTCGTCCAGCTCCATGACTATGGCGTCGTCGGGACCGATCGTCGCGTACCCCTTGAAGACGCCATGAGTGAGAAGCGGCTTCTCGCGGGTCTCCATGCTCTCTATCCGGTATCTTGACCCCTTAGTCAGCGACACGCTTTCCTCACCAGGGCTCATTTCCCCGCCTCCTCGTTCTCCGACAGGTTCTGCAGGTGTTCCACGGTCTTGCGGTAATTCTCCATCGCTATCTCTACGTTAGATTCGACGAAGTTCCACGCCTTCGCGATGTTCCCGTAGCGTATCCTGTACCCTTTCTTCGGCTCTCCGCCCTTCTGCGGCACATCGACCTCGTCCAGCAGGTCGAGGCTCTTCAGCTTGTTGATGTGGCGGTAAATCGTCGGTTTCGTCGTGTGCAGCTTGGCGGCGAGCTGCTCAACTGTCCACCCCTTGTCCATCCGCCTGAGAAAACAGTCGACGAAGAGGCTGTGCGGGACGCTCTCGTTCAGGTTTCTCGCCTTCGTCTTGGGGTCGTAGCCCTTGGGGATGTAGCCGATCTGGCTCAGAAAAAGGGCCGCCACTTCATCCAGATCCTTCAGGGGGGTCAGAGGGGTATTGCTGACGACAACGATCTCGAAAGACATCAGAATCCTTCCTTGGTCTGGCTGGAAATGAAGCAGCGCTTTTATGAATTTAACGGTGCGGCTTCCAAAATCAGGGCCGCGGGTCGTCAAATCGTGAGCCCGGCGGGTTTCTCCCGCGCGCGCCTTTCTTCCTGAACAACAGGAAGCCCAGGAGGATCCACTCGAAGACCAGGGAGACCGTCAGAAACAAGGCCATGGGCCAATAGGGCCCGAACAACGACGTGCCGTCGCGCTCCCCATCGGCGCCTTCCCCGAGATAGAGGTCCACGATGAACGAGCCAAACCCTTGATAGCGGAGCGTGAACTCAAGGCTTGCTGATCGTCCCCCTTCATCGGCTTCCACTTTCAAGCGGTCCCCATTCTTGATCCAGACCGGATAGACCACATCGATTGCGTAGGATCCACTGGAGGTCGAGGTTGTCACATTCTGGCCGGTCCTCAGATTGGTAATCCTCACTGTTGCGCCGTCTACGGGATTCCCCGATGAGTCGCGCACGGTGCCGTGGATTCTCAACACGGCCGTGGCCTGGACGTCCCTGAAGGAGGTGGAGTTGATCGTCCCTTGGGTTTGACGGAAATAGAGGTAGAAATCGTAGATTCCAGGATACGGCAGCGAGATGTTCTCGGTGTAGTACGCGCCGGCTGAGATACTGTATGCAAAGCTCGCGAGGAGCGAACCTCCGACGTATTCATCTATTATGACATCGCCATTCCCTGACGCGCTGAACAGGATTCTGGCGTTGTCCAGCCTCATGTCGGAGTTGAGATCCTCTGGTGTGAGCGTCGCCGTGAATGCCACGCGCGGGCGGGTCGAATTGTGGTAAGTCTTCAAATGCTCATCCCATAGGCTGTCCTGACTGAGGGCGAGCTGGCCATAGTCTTTCATCTTCGATCCCATTGTCCAAGGATACCAGAGGGATAGGCCGGTCGCGTTCCTTGCCTTGACGCAATTGACCGCGCTTGTCAGGTTCATGTGCCGCTCGTGCACGATAGCGCTCTGGACGGCCGCCTCCAGTTCCGCGGCCGCCGAAAGCACGCGCCCGCTCTGGACCAGAGTCCCGGTCTTCCTGGCGACATCTGAGAGGTCGTAGTCATCTCCTGACATGGGGAAGCTGCACTGGTTTCCTTCATAGTGCTCGCTCTCGTTCCTCGCTCGAACCACTGAGTCCACGAAGTACGGCAGGGAGGAGTTCACCGCCGTAACGAAGCCGTTCAGGCTGGAGACTACCCCTGTTAACATACTCGAGTTGACTAGCGCCATGGTGACGGAATAGCTGGAGCCGTTTGGGTAGCTGTAACTGTCTATGTATCGGTCAACGAGAACGGTGCCAATCTGGACAGGATTCATGGCCGGATTGGCGGCCAGAGCCCCCAGGACCGTGTCGTAAGGCCAGCCCTCAGCAGGTTCGTCCTTCTCCGATCCGACCATGTAGCTCACGTATGGACTGGCTTGATACATTATCTCCAAGGTCATCCTGCAAGCATCGTTGGCCAGAATATCCAAAGGCCGGCCGAGGAATGTCCGTATGTCCGCCAATGCGAAGCCAAGCTCGATGGCGGTCATGTGATCGTTCGGGTTGGGGGCATCATCGGTGGCGACCCCCTGCCATCCCAGACCGTGGTCCCAGATGTCGAGGAAGTAGCGGTCGGCGGGATACGTGGAAGCGGCCCACTTGACGAAATCCGACAAAGTCGTCGGATCCGCCATGTTCAGCTCGCCGAGGTCCTGCAGAGCGTTGCTTGGGTCCGGCGTCATGTCCTTGGTTATGTTGAAGCGCTTCGTCGTTGACCAATCACCGTACCTAGTGTCGAAGTTCGAACTCCTGTCGAACTGCACGACGATGTTCACATCGCTCGTCGAACCCACTTGCGCCATGAGGAGGAAGTTCTCGATTCCCACATCTTCGAGGTTGTTGTCCGCGTCAAGGTAGACCATGAACGTCCACTTCGCGTTCTTGGCGCTGGCTGGTCTGATTCCCGCCATGAGGCCAAGCAACAGAATCGCCAAGACGAGGGCGACGACCGACTTCATCAACGATTAAAAAACCTGCCAACCGTATTTAGAGCTATCGTGACGTAAGTTATTGCCGGCGGCTGCCGATGCAGCGTTTTCCTCCATTTTCTGTAATCAAGCCGCCGCAAGCAGGTCCTTGCCCGTCAGCAGGGAGTATAGCGAGACTCCGATGCCGCTGAGGCTCTCCTGCCCGCCTTCTTGGCGGTCGACCACGCAAACGACCCTGTCAATCGATGCGCCCTTCTCACGCAGGTCGAGTATGGCCTTCACAAGAGTCCCGCCGGTCGTGACAACATCCTCGACGAACAGGATCTTCTCGCCTCTCACCATCTCGCCCTCGAAAGGCTTCTGGGTGCCGTGTTCCCTCTTCCCCTTCCTCACCATGATGTATGGAAGGTCGGTCTCGAGTGACACAGCGGCGGCGATCGGGACGGCACCGAGTTCCACCCCCGCTATCCTCGCGTAGCCGGAAGCATGCGGGGCCATGCCCCTCGCGATGATCCTCAACAAATCAGGGCGGGTGATCGCGGCCTTGATGTCGACGTAGTAGCCGCTCCTTTTTCCCGACGTGAGGATGAAATCGCCATATTTCAGCGCACCGCATTTCCGCAACGCGTTCACTAACCACTTCTTGTCAATTCTATCCATCTACCACGGCACCTCCTTCTTCCCGAGTTTGTAACCGACTATGTTGACAGCCCTATGTAAGAATGGCGTCAGCACAATCACGAATATGAGGCCGAACACGGCCTCTCCCTCCCAGTAATGCTGGACGAACCAGCCGTTCTGGAATATCGCGAGCAGGACCATCGCACCGACCATGAAATCGTACTGGTCCAGTCCGAGCACGGGGGCGCCCTTCGGCTTCCCCATGCGTCTCTTGATGAAGCTGCCGACCAGGTCTCCCAGGAGCGCACCGACTGGCAGGAGCACGAGAGGTGCCAGGGCGCCGGGGAAAGCACCGTATTCGAGCGGCTCGTACACCAGAGCCGCCAGCCCCCAGAGGATCAGGCCGAGGATGATGCCGCACATCACCCCGCCTCCGAAGCCCCGCCAAGTCTTGCCATCGCCGAAAAGCCTTCCCCCGTCCTTGAGAACCTTCCCGAAATCCATCGGCGTTCCGCCGCCGAAGAGGACGGCCGTCGGGTTTGCGACATACGCGGGAAGGAAGAACCAGAAGGCCTGGAACAGTTCGAGCGCGACCACTTGGCTGCGAAAAGAGCAGCGGGATATTAAGGGCTTGGACGCGGATTGACCAGCAATCAGAGTGCGACTAGCAAAGAGGCTATTGGTCGTAGAGCGCGCCGAGCTTCCTGAGCGAGAACGATTCACTCGCGAGTTCAAGCGCATCCTTCAAGTTGCGGCGCAGACACTGGACGAATATGACCTCACTCCTCTCTCCGATTTTGACCCTGAGCACGTGCAGAATCCTGCCGTACCTGACCGCCTCAACTTTGACCACCCTCGCCAGCTCTGGATGTTCGACCGCATCGCGAGAAATCATTTCATTTCCTTTCTTCTCGAAGCGGAGGGCCATGTAGAGAATTCCGAGCAGGAAGATCACCCCCAAGGTTCCCACCAGCTCGGGATGAGGTTTCCAGAGTGATGATTGAAGTGCGTCATTGCCGAATAAGGCGACGAGTATGGACGAACAGAATATGATGTAGAGAAAAATGGGCAACAGCATACGCCCGGCCACAGATCCTGACATGGAAATGAGTCTGAGGCTTCCCCATTTCGCCTCCAGAATGAAAGGCGGACTCCCCTTCTTTGGGAAGCCAATTGTCGCTGTCAAGAAATACTCAGACTTCATTAAGGCACCTCGGCCGCGAACCAGATATGTCCTCTGCCACAATATGAGAATAGCGCGAAGAGAAGCGGACTCGCCAACCCTTCAGCTGTTCTCGTGGGTGTCGAGCCAGCGCCTGGCCATCTGGTATCCTCACCGAGCAGGTTTGGGTCATTGCCAAAGATGATAATCATTCCGCTGTCATTAAATGGCGTCAGCACATGGAAAAGAGTGCGATGGAACTGGTGCAAACCTTCGTCGGAGGCTTCGATGAAGTCCTTGGCGGGGGAATACCGAAGGGCAGCATAGTCCTAGTGTGCGGCAGCCCTGGCACGATGAAGACCAGCCTCGCCTTCTCGATCGCTTACAACAACATCAAGAACAATGGCTCGAAGGGGCTCTACATCTCGCTCGAGGAGAGCACGGATGATCTCAAGACCGACATGGAGAACATGGGGCTGGCGGGACTGGACAAGATGGACCTGCACATCCTCGATGTCGGGAAGATCCGCCTCGAGCACAAGGAAGAGGAGATGACAAAGAACTGGCTCGAGGTCCTGATGAAGTACATCGAGCACAGGGTCGGCGTGAACAAGTTCGACATAGTCGTGATCGACTCCCTGGCGGCGCTGTACGCCCTGACGAAGTTCTCCAATCCGAGGCGCGAGCTGTTCCACTTCTTCGGATTCCTGAAGGGGCTCGGTGCGACGGTGCTGCTCATCTCGGAGATACCTTCCGGTCAGAGCAAGTTGGCGACATATGACGAGGACTTCCTCGCCGACGGCATCATATTCCTCAAGCAGTACGAGATGGGCGAGACCGACGTCCAGCTCAGGATCCGCTGCATCAAACTGAGAAGGCGGAAGCACAAGCACGGATATTTCGCTCTGATATACGAGAACGACAAGTTCGCAGTCACCAACGTCATCTCCGAATAGGCGGTATCAGAATCGGTAATGAGAACCGACTCATCGCTCCTTAATATCTTCACAACGGTGAGAGCATCCAGCACATGACGGACGGCTTTTCTCTTCTGTCGACCTATGTTGAAGGTCTCGACAAGGCGCTTGGTGGTGGAATCCCCAAGGGCAGCACGGTCGTGGTGGCGGGCACGCCAGGCACTATGAAGACCTCCCTTGTCTTCAACATGCTCTACCACAACTGCTTTCACGGTTCCAGGGCCCTGTACATCACGCTCGAGCAGAGCGCGGAAAACCTCAAGATCGCGATGAAGCGGTTCGGCCTGGGCGATTTCAACGAATCACAGATCTACATAGTGGACATCGGGAGGCTTAGGCTGGAGCTGAGCAAGAAGGAAGTCACCAGGGACTGGATCGACATCCTCGTCGAGATTGTGAAAGAGGCTGTCAACACCAACCACTACGATCTGCTGGCCCTGGATTCCCTCGACGCCCTCTATTCCCTGATGGGGCTTCACAACCCGCGGCGGGAGCTCTTTCATTTGTTCGGCGCGCTGAAGGAATTCGGCCTCACGGTCTTCCTAATAGGGGAGGTCCCCTTCGGCTCAAGCCAGATCGCCCAGTTCGGCGAGGATTTTCTGGCCGACGGCATCCTGTATCTCAAGCACGTGGAGCTGAACGAATCGGACGTCGAGCTCAGGCTGAGGTGCGTCAAAATGAGGATGGTCGATACTGAACACTCCTCCTTCACGCTGCTCCACGACGGCGGCAATTTCTCCGTCGTCAAGTCGATCCGGAAGTCACGCGAGTCCGAGCAGCGGGTTGTCCTGAACGTGTGAGTTCGTCTTTAGTCTCGGCAAAGAAGGATGCAATGTCGTTGATGAACTCGATCTTCGTCTTCATATCCGGGAGGGAATCCCGAAACCTTCTTGCGCGGGCGTCGAGCACGACCGCGACGCCCCTGTCAGTCTCGCTTCGGATCAACCGCCCAATCGCCTGCATGAGCTTCCTTCGTGTCGGGGCCTCGACGGCGTACTCCCAGCCCCTCTGGAACTTCGCGTCGTAGAAGTTGACGATCGACTTGAGTTTGGCCGTCGGCTTGGGGTACGGCACGCCGACGAGCACAGCCAGTTCGAGGTCCTCGGCGGGGAAATCCATGCCCTCGCTGATCCTCCCGCCAAAGACCGAGAAGAGCACCGCGTTGTCCGCCCTGAATCGTTCGACGAGCTCCATCAGGTCCGATTGCTCCATGCTTTGCTCCTCGACATAGAGCGGCCTCTGCAGTTCGCTCCTGATGTCCAGGAACTGCTTCATCAGGTCGTGGGAGGGGAAGAACACTGCGGTGTTCCTCTCGACCGCGAGCAGAATCCTGAGCAGTTCGTCCTTCAGCCGGGCAATCGCCGAGGGATCCGCAGTCAAGACCTCGTATTTCGTCGTGAGTCCCTCCGCCACTAGCACCAGCCTGTTCTCCGGAGGGAATGGGCTCGGGAACCTCCTCAGCAAGGTCTCTGGCGGGAGGCCGATCGAATCCCTGTACTCCTCGAGCGGCGTCAGCGTCCCCGACATGTGGATCGAGGCCCAACAATCGTTGACGGCCTTGGTCACCTCGGATGGATCCAGGCAGGAGCATTCCAGCGCCGGGTTGTCGCCGCCGGTGACCAGCCTAACGTATTCCCACCCCTCCTCGTTGAGCCAGAAGAGCAGGAAGGAGCCGAGCGCTCCGATGTACGACCTGGGGATCCTGCCCGCCATCACCTTCTGCTCCCTCACTATCTCTCCTTGGACGATCATGTTCTGAGCCATGCGCTTGACGCGCGTGCTGGTCGTGCCGAATGCGCTCATCAGGGCTTCTTCAAGCGCGGACGGAGGCAGCAAGCCGTCCTCGTCCCTCACGTATTCCTCGGCCAAGTCGACAAGCACGTTCTTCGCGAGATCGATGACATCGGTGATGGAGACACCATCGGAAACCTCCGGATCGCCGAACTCCTCGGTCTCGGCCTTGGCGTTCCTCAGGGCGAACAGGCTCATTCTCGCGGAACCGAGCATCCTCGCGTAATCGGGGAGGTTGTGTGCCTCGTCCACGATGAGCACTATGTCCTCGAGCGGAACCGCCATCCATCGCAGCAGCGCGTGACGCAGTCTCGGATCGAAGAAGTAGATGTAAGGGGCGGTGACCACCTTCACTCGCGGGAGCAGGGACTTGGTGAACTCGTAGGGGCAGACGCCAGCGGTCCCGCAACGCGTTCGAACCTCCTCGGCGGTCGGCGTCTCCTGCAAGGCCCATTGCCTGAGTCCTTCGCTTTCACCGAAAGTCAGCTTGTGATAGTACCTGCATCCCTCCTCGCCCCTCAGTGTCCTCGCCTTCCGGTCTTGGCAGGCTCTGGAGAGTTCCTCAGATGTCGCATTCCGGAATTCCCCATCGGTATGCAGGAGCGGGCAGAGGTTGTGGCGGCCCTGGAGCGCGGCGGTCTTGAGACCGAGCTTCCTCGCCTCCAGGATGACCTGCCTCTGCTGGGAGTTCGTTCGCACAAGGTAGAGAACCGACTTGTCGCCCGCCAAAGCTTCCGAGCCGGCGGCGAAGAGCGCGCAGACGGTTTTCCCGATTCCAGTCCCCGCCTCCAGAACGATGTGTCGCCCATGCACCGCCTCGGTCATCGCATCCACGACATCCTTTTGCGATCTCCGAAAAGAGTACGGGAACTCCATCGCAGCCGCCATTCATTGAGAGTAGTAGTCCGCATCGGTGGGGTCTGCGAAAGTGAGGGCGCGCCTGACCGGGACGCTTGATAGCATTGGCGCACGGTCCCATGGGCGGAATGCGGGCTGGCCAGGGCATCGACAAGTGGACCGAGTTCGAAATAGCCCGCGTCGATTGCGGCGTGGTTGTTCGGAAGAAGAGGCTGAGTGCCCTGCCCAATGAGGCAAAGCCCCTATGCACCACGAGAGACGGGGAACCCTACATCTTCGATTTGGACATTCTCAAGCGTCTGGCGGCGGTGCTGCGCGAGGGAGAGGACCTCCAGCTCCCGATCACGCTGCACCTCTCGACGATTGCCAAGGACAGCAGTTATGCATCCGACGAGACCGCCGCGGAAGTCCTGAGGCGCCTGGAGGAATTCGGCGAGGCCTATCCATACCGCGACGGGAAGATGTGGCTGCCGAACTCACTGGCTTACACTCAGCTGTTGAAATATCCAACTGCGATCCAGGGGCTATTTCTCTAGTCGCGCTTACGGCTGGTTTTTCGGTTTTTCCTTGCGGCCGCCCCAGAGATCCTCGGGGAACTGATCGTACACGGTGGCGTCCTTCTCCAGCGCCTCCTTCTCCTTCTGCGCCCTGACGAGCTCCGCGATGCGCTCCTTGCGGAACATCCAGTAGTGGATGCGCCACTCACGGCCGTCGTAGAGGGTCGTCTCCTCTCTCTCCGTCGTGAGGATTCCGGAGTCCTCGAGCATGTAGAAGGCGTCTCTGTCCTCGGGCTCAAGTACGTTGTCGATGATTCTTTCAGAGTACCCGAAGAAGTTGAGAACGTGCTGGGCCATGACCCTGGCCTCTTCGTCCTTCATCCCGGCACGGTCTATGGAATTCTTGATTGCACGGGTGAGGTCATCGACAGTAAGCGTCCCTGCCACCCCCCTACCCGTCTTGGTCTTGATTGCCATGAAACCTACGCAACTATTGGCCGTCCGAGTTATTTATACTTAGCGTCCGTGGGACGCGTGAGTGATAATCGCGCGAAGATGAGTTGCCAGCTCGGAAAGAGCTAAATGTCAGCTGGCGATTACTGGCATTGCTGGCATAAATTCGGGGCAGGAAGGGGCGGTCGGTGGAGACCGAAAAGATCTTGGAAGGTCAAGCGATGTTAGCGGCTGAGCTGCGCGCGACCCGCGAACAGCTCGCGCGTCTGGAGCTCAGGGTTGACGCTCTCGCCGGCAAAAGAGCGCCTGCCGAGGCGGTCATCAGGACGTTCGTGGATGGCCTGGATGAAGGCCTCGGCGGCGGCATCCCTAGAGGACATGTGGTGATGCTTGGCGGGCCGAGCGGGACGATGAAAACGTCGCTGGCACTCTACATCATGCAAAGGAACCGCGCGGAGGATGTGAGGGGAATCTACGTTACGCTGGAGGAGAGCCGCGAGAGCCTGCTCAAGACGATGACGCGGCTCGGCATAGGCACCGATGAGGATTTCATCGTCGACATAGGGAAGCTTCGCATGGAGCATGAGTCAGCGGAGGAACCCCGCGACTGGCTCCAGATCTTGAAGGATTATCTGTCGCGGCGGCTGGAGAAGGGGAAGCTCGACCTCGTAGTCATCGACCCGTTGAACTCTCTCTACGCGCTTGCGGGGATCAAGGATCCGCGGAAAGACCTGTTTCACTTCTTCGCGTTCCTGCGGGGGATCGGTGTCACGAGCATTCTCATCATGGAGGCTGAGGCCGAGGACAGGTTCTTCCCGAATCACGAGGATTATCTCGCTGACGGTGTGCTGACTCTTGACTTCCCCAAGAACGAGGTCGGCGAGCTCTCGCCTCGGTTGCGCTGCGTCAAGATGAGGCACACTGAGCATTCGCGCGAGCCCTTCCGTCTCACATTCGGAAATGGTCGATTCGCGGCAGACCCATGGGGCGCCAAGGCTGACGGTAACCCTGCACGATGACGAGTTGCGCTGCTCAGCCCAGCGGGCCCGCCCTGATCTTGTTCCTGTCGACCTTGATCCCCGCGGGGGTCGCGATTATGAGGTTCTTGCCGACCCCGGCGACGTCTCCGCCGGTGTCCCTCGCGACGTTCTTCAGCTCCGCGGTTATGCGCTTCAAGGCGAGGTCGTCCGAAGCAATCGCGCTGTAGTCTATGAGGAGAATGTTCCCGTTGTAAACGTGAGTCGTGAGGTCGGTGATGTCCTCGTAGCGGTACACCTCGGCGACTCTCACCATTGACTTCACTGGTTCGCCGAGCGGTCCACCGCCCTCCTCAAAAACAAGTTCTCCTAGGTCGATGTAGCCCCCTGTCTCAGCACTTCCTTCTGTCAGCTTCTTGAAGGGTTTCTTGATGAACGCCATGCCCATCCCTTTGTCCAAGTAATCTGGCTGCGGTTATTAAAACTATCGAAGAGCCGCGGGACGCGAATGATTCATGGGACGCATGGCCTGGCGGCGAATAGTCAGAGCGCGTCGAGTCATCAAACCGTCCTCGCCCTCACTTCATGAAAAGGGTTAAATGAAAGATGATAATTGGGATTCACGGCATGCTATACGATGTCATTGTCGTAGGCGCTGGCCCGGCCGGCTTGACGGCAGGGATCTTCGCGAGGGCACGTGAACTATCAACTTTAATCCTGGAAGCCCGACAGGCTGGCGGGCAACTGGCGGTGCTGTACCCAACGAAATCCGTCTACGACTACCCGGGCTACATAGCGATAGAGGCCGAGGAGCTCGGGCGGACCTTCGTCGAGCACGCGAGACTGAGCGGCTGCGAACTCCACGAGGGGGAGGAGGTCACCGAGCTCAAGAGGAAGGGCGAGCACTGGAGGGTCGGGACCACCAAAGGATACTACGAAGGGCGCTCGGTCGTCCTCGCGATGGGCATCGGTCTCTTCGAATCGAAGCGTCTGGCTGTGCCGGGCGAGGATGCGTTCGAAGGAAGTGGCGTCTTCTACGGGGTGAAGGACAGGCGCGAGTACAAGGGGAAGCGGATCCTGATTGTCGGCGGGGGCGACAGCGCTCTCGAGACGGCGCTGCAAATAGTCGTGCATGCGGCCGAGGTCTACTTGATCCACCGCAGGGAGCAGTTCAGGGCCATGGAGAAGAGCGTCGACGCCATCGCGCGGTCTCACATCAAGATCTTGATGAACTCCGAGGTCGCGCAGATATCGGGCGACAAGGAAGTGCGTCACGTCGTGGTCTACAACAACACGACCTTGGAGAAGCGCACGATAGATGTGGACGCGATCATAGTGCAGGTGGGTTTCGAGACCAAATCCGGCTGGCTTAAGAAGTGGGGTCTCGAGATGGAGGGAGAAAGGCTGATCAAGGTCAAGGTGGACATGAGCACGTCGCTGCCCGGCGTCTTCGCATGCGGCGATATAGTGTTCTATACGAGCAAGGAGAAGAGGATAGTCACGGGATGCGGCGAAGCGGTCACCGCGATAGCCAGCGCGTACAAGTTCGTGAAGAGTCCGTATTGGGCGTGAGCACTGAACCAGAGAAGTGCGTCGTATTCCAGAGGTCATTCCTCGTCAATCTTCCAGAGGTTGTCTCCGACGTGGTGGATGGATTTGACGGCCTTCCCCGATTCAGCTGCGATCATCTCTTCTCCCGTGAGCAGCGCTTCCCCGATCGCGAGAGGCTGCTTGTTCTTCTCGTCCCTCACCCAGACGAGGTCCCCGACTTGTATCGCGCGGTCCGCGTCGACGACGCCGGGCGCCATGATGTCGGCGCCGTTGTACACGAACTTGACCGCGCCCATGTCGACGGTGACGTAGAGACGTTCCGGCTTGTACGCGAGGAGGCCCCTGATGGTCAGGAACGGGCGGTCGTTGATCATGAAGCCGATCGACTTGTCCTTCACGAGGATGACCTGCCAGCTATCGGCCTCGGCTGTGTCGATGGGCTCTTCCGCTCCCGCAATCTCGATGCCCAGCGAACCCTTCAACCGTTCGACGATCGCCGTTGCTTCCTTTCGCCGGAGTCTCTGGCGGCGGCGGAGCCTAAGCACGGCGGCGCTTCCTCCACGGACGTCCAACCGCCACGATGATCAATATGGGCACCAGGATGGCGGGGAACTCGGGGATGTCCAGATGGCCCCACGTGTTGGGGACATTTATATTCACGACCCACGAGCCCCACCAGTAATCAGTCGATGGAACTGTATGGTTGTGCATGCGGACTGCGAATCCCGCCCGATGGACGCCGCTTCCCCAGACATTCGACTGCATAATCTGGAACTCGTAGTTCTGGTCGCTCAGATAGAACCCGGCCATGCCCAGATCGCCGTCAGTGCAGCTAGCCGGATCGCAATCGACCCAACTCAAGCCATTCCCCCTTTGCCTAGACGAGAAAGTGTTTCCCCCGGCGTCTATCTTATAGTGCCTATCGTCGGTCTGAGGATTGGTGCCGTTGTTGTAGTTCGTGTCAAGCACTATTTCCGCGTAGTCTCCAATGTCATTCGTGTGGTCGTAGAAATCGATGCAAAACCAGACGAAGCCGCCCCGGTGGCCGACCCAGAACTGGAAGCTGATATTGGTCTCGTGCCCCGCGATGGAATAAGCAGGATCGCCGCAACGGCCGTCAAGGGTTGGGGCCATGGTGAGAGCAATGGAGGTTACCTCATCGACGCCCAGAGGATTGGCCAGCACATGCGGAAAGTCATCGCTTCTCGTGCCGTCAGATTTCGACCCAGAGCGGGTTCCCAGATCAATCGGGGTGGGGATGTCGCCGATTCCGCTCCAGTCCGTCGACTCCACGAGCATCATTGGATTGTCGAGCGTGCCCAAGACTGACAGGTCGACGGAGATCTCCATCTTCGAACCGGAAGTCATCGCGAGCGGCGCTGCTCCTGGGGCTTGAATCCAGACCGATCCGAGGCAGTTGTAGAGCGTCCTCGAATCGACCTTTCTCTGGTGTCCGATTATCTCCAGCTTGAAATCCGCAGTCAACGTGCCGGCGCGGCAGCCCCTGGTATCAGTTGAGTTCGTGTCGATGTAGATGGTCAGCTTGTCCTCACCGGACACCCTCTTCGCTGGTCCGGGGGTGGCTGGCGGCGACGGCTGTCCTGCTTGGGCCCACCGGACTTTTACTGGTGTCGCGTCGCCCCCCATCGCCTTTCCGAGGAATTCCACATAGAACACGGACTTGTCGTAACCTGTGCCGTGCGATGTGTTCGAGGAGTACGCCGCAACATCGACATTGGGATTTGGGATGGGCGGTGATGCGTCCGTCTGGAACGGGGGCAGCCAATCCCCGAACCAACCGTCCACGATCTTGTTCTGCGGTGCCTGGCTCACGTATCCGACGCCGCCATCCCCGTTGATTGTCAGGGGGACGTCAACGTCAAGGCCAGTCAGATTCAGCCACATTGGACTCTTCGATGCGAACCCCGCGAGATCGACGCCCACTAGGATATCTTCTTGTTCGCCCGCCTCGAGTTCGACGCGGTTCGGAAGCTGCAGCTGGTCCCTCAGGTTCTGCGGGTAGCACTGCCAGGTGGCGCTTGCCGCGAAGTCTTCGATCACGACCTTCTTTCCCTGAGCATGCATCTTCAGGCGGAGAATCTCGTTGCTGGAGGGAGTCAGGACGGTCATCAGGCTGCTTGGGACCTGCTCGACGCTGATGGCGCCGTATTCTTTCCCCATGCGCAGCGAGGCAAGGGTCGTGTGCCCTTCGAAATCGCTTCCCGCCAGGCGGACGGTGTATGTCGTCTCCAGATCCGCCGCCAGCAAGTTGACTGCAAGTTCCACCGAGCCGAATGACGCTGCCGTAGAGGCGTAGCCCGCGCCCTTCCACGCCGTCCAGTTGAGCCGGTCTCCCGTCGATTCGAATTTCATGAAGTCGGAGTTTGTCACCTTCCCGCCAATACCGTTGATCTTGATCGCGTACTCTGCTCCTAGGTCTCCTGGCCAATACCCCGTGGCGGGATTTCCATCGGAGTCGATGAATGCGTAGAAGCCGTCGTATCCCTGGGTCTCCGCGAACACCTGCCCTCTGACCTGGAAGTAGATGAACAGCGTGTTTGAGTCCTCGACCAGGGCGTACTCAGTGAAGGCGATATTGTCCACCGCACCGCCATTGTCCTCAGCGTACTTCGGCACCGCATTCCAATCGCCGAAGACGCTGTCTATCTGCACAGCCGCCGGATGCGGGGCTGGCGTGCTCATCAGGAGGTAGAAGGAAGGAAGGAGTAGGATGAATAGGAGAGTCAGGCTGACCCCGACCTTGATATCTCGATGAGTGACGATCCCGAAGGCGTTTGTCCGCAGCGACCTTCTCGTCCCGTTGACTAGCCCGCGACCGTTCACGAGGCCGTTCCCGTTGACGATGCCGTTCGTGAGTCCGTTGGTCCGGCCGGTCCCGTTGACCCTTCCGAGACCGTTGACGAGGCCATTCGTGCGCCCTCTCCCGTTCGTCATTCCGAGCCCGTTCGTGAGCCCATTGGTGAGGCCATTCCCATTGACCAGCCCCCTCCTGGTAGAAGAGCCGGCCCGGTTCGATGCTCTCCCCGGAGAAGTCTTCCCTTCGGCCATCAGGCGCCTCCTTCGCTCTCGTGGGCATCTTTGCCGTCAATAGCACCGCCCCGCAATGACAGCGTCAGGAAGATGCCGCCGACGAACGCCATGAACAGGCCCGCGATCAGGGTGATCTGGTTGATCCAGCCCCACGCATCATAGGCTTCTCCGACTAGGGGAAATCGCATGATCTCATGCAGCCAGGAGCTGAGGACCATCCCCGGGAGCCCCAGCAGGAAAAGGACCAGGCCCGCGTAGAAGAGGATGCGGTCTCGTCGGAGTCTTGAGCGGTCGATTTCCATCGTTCATCCCTCGATGAACTGCGGCTTGATTACCCTATGCACCTGATTCTCAATATATATTCATTGCGCCGTGGCAATTCGATTGCAAGCTGCGCGTCAGTCGCGTCGGGACGTGGGCGCGCGCGTCAAACCGATTCAGGGGGCGTCGCGGACGGAGCGGACTTCTCCGATCGTGGCGATCCATCCTGGACGCCCGCCTTCGCGAAGCACTCCTTCGCCTCACTGTTTCTATCGAGGGCCTCGAGCGCCCTCCCCTTATGGAGCCAAGCCCTCGAGAAGTCCGGCCTGAGCGTGACGGCCGTGTCGAGGTACTTCAGCGCCTTCTCCGGCTTGCCGGCATGCAGGAGGATCACGCCCCTCTCGCACCAATTCTCCTCATCCTTCGGGTTCTGGCCGAGGGCGACGTCGAGGCAGCCCAGCGCCTCCTTCAGCCTTCCGTTCCGAGCGAGCAGTTGAGCTCTCCGCAGGAACGCGGCGTCAGAGACGTGCTTGTCCTTACCTGCATCCAGATATGCCTTGAGCGCATCCTCAACGTGCCCCGCCTCTTCCAGCACCAATCCCCGCCAGAATGCGGACAGCCTCCCGCTCTTGCTCGCACGTTCCAGCACTTTCATGGCCCCGGGGAAGTCCTTCAGTGCAATCAGGGACCGGGCCAGCCCCTGTCCCGCCTGGACGCCGGCGCCGAGCTTCTCGGCCACCTCGAAACAATGGCGCGAATCCTCGAACCTGCCGCTCTCCAGGAAAGCGTTCCCCCTCGCGAGCCATGCCTCGGCCGACTTCGGGTCGGCCTTCACGGCTGAGTTGGCCATCGCGACGGCCTCGTCGACTCTTCCCTGGTCGAGAAGGATAACGGAGAGCCTCTCTGAGATGCGCGCGTTCGAATCCAAATTCGACGTTGTCTTGAGTAAGTTGATTGCTTCGTCGTTCCTCCCGAGGCTGATCATCAATGTCGCCTTGGCGAGGAGTATGTCGGTGTTCCCCGGTTCGAGCTCCAGCGCCTGGTCGTAAGTCCTCATGGCCTCGTTGTAGCAGAATTGTGCCTCCGCCTCGTGCCCCGTCTTCAGCATCACGTCGGCCCTCAGTATCCATGCCTCGTCGTATGCGGGATTGAGGATGAGCGCATTGTTCAGCGCGTCCCTTGCCTCCTCCAGGCGATAGAGGTGGATCAGCACCTCGGCCTTGGCGAACCACGCCCTGTCGTAGTTGGGGTTGAGGATGAGCGACTGCGTGATGAACTCGAGTCCCTCCTCGTGCTTGCCGAGCTCGCTCAGCGAGTGGCCCTTTGCATAGAGGGCGTAGTCAAAGTCCGGCCTTATCTCGAGGGACTTGTCATGGTAGGGGAGCGACTCCGCGAACTTGCTCATCTTGTCCAGGGCGTTCCCGATGTTGTTCCACGCGATCTCGTATTTCGGGTTGACCTTTATCGCCTCGAGGAAGCAGGGGATGCTATCCTCATACCTCCCCCGGTTGTAGAGGGCGTTGCCCAGGTTGTTCCAGAGGACCTCGTCCTTCTTGTCCATCTCCAACGCCTTGCGGTAGCAGGCGATCGCCTCCTCCAGCCTGTCCATCCCGTGGAATGTGTAGCCCTTGTTGTACCATGCATGCTTGTAGTGCGGGTTCACCTTGAGAGCCTGGTCGTAGCAGCGGATCGCCTCGTCGTGGATACCGAGCATGAAGTAGGTGAAGCCCTTGTTGTTCCATGCCTCCTCGTTCCTCGGGTTGATCTTGAGGACGCGGTCATAGGCGTCTATCGCCTTCTCGTATCTCTCCATCGCGTAGTAGGAATTGCCGAGGCTGTTCCATGCCTCCTCGAAGGTCGGCCTGATAGCGAGGGCCTGGCGGTAGGCCTCTATCGCATCGTCGTACTTCCCGACATCCTCCAGCAGCAGTCCTTTCCTGTAGAGGAATGTCTCCTTGTCTTTCTCGACCTCGGTCAGCCTGTCGTAGCACTCCACGGCCTTCTTGACCTTGCCAAGCTGGACAAGGGCGAGCGCCTTGTCGAAGAGGGCGGTGTGGTAGTCGGGGTTGATTTCCAGCGCCTTGTCGTAGGATTCGACGGCTTTCTTCATCCTGCCCATGTACGAGTGCGCGTTGCCCATGTTGTACCAGGCGACCTCGTATCGCGGCTTGATCTGGGTCGCATGGAGGTAGCTGGCGACTGCATCGTCGTGCCTCCCGAGCGCGTCGAGGGCGACGCCTTTGTTGTTGAAGATCACCTCGTCCCGCAATCCTTGTTTGATTGCGTTGTCATAGTGAGCGAGCGCCTCGGAATAGCGCCTCTCGTCGCAGGCGGTGTTGCCCTTGAGGAACTCGTCCTCCGCGCGACCCGCGTCTCCGGCGGCGGTTGTGCCGGGTGTGTGGCGGGAGTTCACGGCGGGCTGTTTGGCCTCTGCCATCCGCCATCAAATCTCGGCGGGGTGAGATATAGGTTCGCTTCCAATCCTCGCGTTCGGCAAACGATTGTGACCTCCAATGTGGGCCGGTTCTCCGGTGGCGGCTCAGTGCAGTGAATCTTTCCTCGCCAGCAACCAGCCAGCGTCATTCTCCCTGAACTCAGAGCGGACATACCTCATGACTTCATCGGAGACGCGCTCTCGGGAAGGTTCCACGTGCCATCCATTCGTTGTTGGTGCGAACATTTCGCTCACTTCTGAATCATACATAGGTTGGTCACGGCTATCGAGCGAATCGGCAAGACGTGAGCAGTGAGTGGCCATTTTCAGAAACCGGAGGCGAATCACTAACCCTAAATAACAGCCCCAGAATGGCTGCGAACATGGCGGTAGTCCGCGTCGAGAGTGTCACGAAACGCTACCGCAACGTGACCGCTCTCGATGGCGTCTCTCTCGAGATCGAGGCGGGCGATTTCTACGGTTTCTTCGGTCCGAACGGGGCCGGCAAGACCACTCTCCTCAAGATCCTCACCGGGCAGCTGAGGCCGACCTCCGGCCTGGTCGACGTGCTCGGCATTGACGTGGCGCGAGAGCCGCTGAAGGTGAAGGCGGTGGTTGGCATCGTGCCCGAGGTCGAGTCCCCGCCGTCCTATCTCACTGCCTTCGAGTACCTCTACTTCGTGTCGCGCGTGAGGAAGATCGACGACGCCAACGGCAGGGTCAAACGCTGGATCGATTTCTTCGACCTTGAGGACTCGAGGGGCACGCTGTGCAAAGACCTCTCTAAGGGCAACCGCCAGAAGCTGATGATCGCCAGCGCGTTGATCCACGAGCCGAGGCTGCTCTTCCTCGACGAGCCGTTCATCAACCTCGACCCGGTCTTCCAGAGGAAGCTCAAGGACTACCTGAGCGAGTACTCCCGCGGCGGGGGGACGGTCTTCATGTGCTCTCACCTCCTGCAAATAGCGGAGAAGCTCTGCGACAGGGTCGCGGTCATCAACAAGGGGCGGCTGATCGCGAAGGGGAGCCTCGCCCAGGTGAGGGGGAGCAGCCCCGACCTCGAGCAAGCTTTCCTGCACCTGGTGGAGGGAGACGGCTGAAGGACCTCCTCTGGCTGATGCTCAAGGAAGAGTTCCGGATGCACACGTCCTACTCCAGCAAGTGGATGTTCCTGACATTCCCGGTGCTGGTGGTCCTCTTCTCATTCGGGATCGCCGTCACGTCCGCGCAGATATTCCAGAGCACCTCCCTCCGCGAGATGCTGCTCCTCATGCACATCTCCATCTTCATCTACGGTCTTAGTGTAGGGGCGTTCGGCTTCCTCGGGAACCAGTACCAAGAGAGGGCGATGGGCTACCGCAACTACCTGGTTACGCAGCCGTCGCTCCTCCCGATGTCCTTCAAGAAGACGTTCTTCGGGATGTACCTGAGGGACGGCGTGTTCTACGTGCTCCTGCTGCTCATGCCGATGGCCATCGGCCTGTTCGCGTCGATCCCGCTCACCGGGTTCAGGCCCCTGAGCATCACCGCCATGTTCACCGCCGCAATCCTGACTTTCTTCATCGGGATGTCGCTGAGCTTCTTCGTCTCGACGATGTATATCCGCAGCAGGCCCGCTTTCGGAATCGCCTGCATCGCGGTGGCGGCGATGTTCGCCGCGGGGACGATCGTGTCGTGGCTGCCCCTGGACGTGCTGCTGCCGGGGCTCGGGTTCGAGTACAGCCTCCCGCCGCTCGTGCAGTCTGCCGGCTTCGCAGCAATCCCGTACGCCGCCACATCGGTCCTGCTGATCATCCTCCTCACGGCCGGGGCGGTGCTCCTCGTGGAGGAGAGGTTCGAGGCGAAGCACGTGACGACGAAGGACGAACTCGTCGAGAACATTAAGCGCTTCTCCTTCTCCCCGCAATACGGCGTGCTGCTCGCCAAGGAGGTCGTGGATCTGAAGAGGAGCGGTTTGGCGACGCGGGTCGTGTTCACGTACGTGATTCCTCTTCTTTTCCTCGCGTTCACCGCGTGGTTCGTGAGGTACGGGCTCGCGATACCGGTCGGCTTCAACACGGTCTTCTACGGGGCCATGGTCGGCTTCTTCGGGGTGACCTTCTACGGCTGGCTCAACAACATCGACCACACGGACTACCTTGCGACGCTGCCCCTGTCGGTCCCCGTGGTCATCAAGACGAAGCTGCTCGCGTTCGCCATACTCACCACATGGATAAGCGCGATATTCCTCATCGCGATCGCGCTGGTCAACAACGACGTCAGGCTGCTCTGGCTTGCGCTGCCCGTGATGATCGTGGTGTCGATCTACATGGTTGTCATGACGGCCTACCTCACGGGTCTCAGGACGAACAGCTTCTTCTTCGACCCAGGCGTGCTCGTCAAGTTCACGGTTCTCTCGATGTTCCCTGACCTCGGCCTCACGATACTGTCGTTCACCATAGACAGGGACATCGTGTTCGCGCTGGCGGGAATCGGCCTCGTGCTCGGAGCGTTAGGTATATCCGCCCTCCTCTTCTATCGCGGACTGGACAAGAAGTGGGGCCGGACTGAGTTCGGAGATTAGAAAATGGTCGATGCGGAGAATATCCGCAAGGCGATTCACCTGGTGTATCCCATCGCGCTCACTTACTACTGGCTCCCGCCGGACGCGTACATCGGCGTCGGGAAGGAGTACATCGTCGTGGCGGTGCTCGTCGCGCTCTTCGTGATCGAGGCGATCAGGCTCGTCACGAAGTTCAAGATGCCCCTCATCAGGGAATACGAGCGTTCGAGGATTGGCGCTTATGCGCTAGGGAGCCTTGGCATCGGGATAGCGCTGGTCTTCTTCCCCCTGCCCGTCGCGGCGGTGGCGGTCTGCGGCATGGCGTGGATCGATCCTTTGTGCCACTCGACCAAGAAGGGCGGCGGCTATCCCTTGGTCCCGATTATCGCTTACTTCGACTTGGCGGCGTTCTTCTACCTCTTCGCGAACTACCTGCCCTTCAACGCTATTTTCTATGGCGCGGTCGGTGCAGTTGTTGCGATAGTCTCGGAGGCGCCGAAGATCAAGATGATCGATGACGATTTCATCATGACCGTGGTGCCGCTATTTGTCCTCGGAGGGCTGAGCTTCTACCTCGGCGGGTTGCTGCCCTAGGATTTCCAGCTTTCCGAACTTGCCGGCGCTGACCTGGAGGCTGCCCCTGAACTGCCTCGCCCAGCCGTTCGTGATTTTGATCTTGTCGTTGACATTGACCTTGTCTATCTCATCGTTCCAGAGGGTGAGGGTGATCTGCCCGCCCTCGTCGTCCTCGCACTTCGCGTCGCAGACGCGGCTTGCCCCCATGCGGGTGCTGACGTTCCTGACCTCTCCCTTCTCCTTGACCGTGAGTTCCAGAAGGTCGACCTTCGAGTCCGACTTGATGTCTTTCGCTTTCATGCTGACCGCGCGGGGAAAGGCGGCGGCCGCTTAAGGCTTTGGCTTTAAAGCCAATCACCGGCGGTTCACGGTGGGTTCTACTCACAGCCGCTGGCATGAGCTTGCTGATTGTCGCCGTCAAAGAGGCGGTGGTTCCTACCGATTCCCGCCATCTCACTTGGCGGGCGGGGCCTGCACATCCGTGACCAGCTTGATGCCTAGCCTTTCGCTCTCAAGGGCCATCGGCACGTCAGTCTCGCCAAGGTCTGTGAACCTCAGGACGGCGTCCTTCTGCTTGCCCTTCTTGAGCACGAAGGTGTACGGTGCGTCAGAACGGGTCAGTGCGATTTCCCCTCTCCTTACCGCCAATGGTCCTCCTCACGATGCGATAGGTTCATGGAGTTGATACCTGATACAGGAGTGCCCGGATAGTCCCGGCAGAATTCTAACATAGGGGATTGTACCGGTGACGAAGAGGGAGGCGCGGGAAGGAGAGGACAGCGGGGCACTGACCAACGCAACGGACTTGGCTGACTGATGGATGTGGTCGAGGGACGGAACTCGCCCCGGAGATGTGGCGGGGAAAAGGCTGGGTCGGCACGCGGACGATGTGAACGATGCTTGGCGGTGTGAGGTGACAATATCTCCGAATGCAAAACACGAGAATCGCTCCATGGCGGGGAGATTCCCCAGCATCCCCGATATTCTGTCAAGAGCAGGAAGACAGAAAGAAGCATTTCATCAACAATGTCGAGACGACAATGTGAAATGGTATCGCGAGCATCGACCGACATGAGATTAGTACACGAGCTTTCCAGACTGCGAAGGACTGCTTCTAGACCGGGAAAAAGGATTTCCCGATGCGAATGAATTCCGTCTTTTTCGAGTGGCACCTGCGCTCAACATAGACACATTGTTTCCATGCAGAAACATTCCTTCTCCATTGCGAAAGGAGCCGTCTCAATCGCGAATAGTCTTGGGTTGGCGGGAATGGAGGTCGTTCAAGTCGATACGCGATCAAGGGACAGTCGGGAAAGTCCGATTCTCTCTCGCGAAGCCCCATCTGGCCGACCCGAGAGAATTCCCCGCCGCGAAAGAGTCCTTCTCGGTCGCGATACGGTCCTTCCCGCCAGCGAAAGACTCCGTTCGCATGCCTTGACCCATAGAACGCCTTTTGCGCGCACTGCCTGTCGATCCCCGCCGAGGGAGCCCTATTGTCGGGTCGATTCACCGCAGAGAACGAAAATGGAATCAGAAAAAGATGAATCGCGCGCTCAAAAAATAGACCCCGCGGCATCGGGACCTGGCCCGACACCCCGGGATTGGGAAGAAGATTCGTCAGCGAGTCGCGTGCCCGACCGCCCTCCGCACGGCCTACGCCGTCGCGTCGGGGTTCGGTTCGACAGCGGGAGGCTCCGCTTCGTCAACCTCGCCGGAGGTCACCATCGCCGTCGTCCCCGCCAGAGACCCGGAGGAGAAGTTCGTCTACATCACCAACAGGGCCGTCGACACGAAAGACGCCCGCGCCTTGGCGGACGTATACGATTCTCGTTGGGGGATAGAGACCTCTTTCCGCGTGATGAAGGATACAGGTCCGTGGACGACGAGCAACGAGTACTCTGTGAGGCTGCTTTTCCACCTCCTCATGGTCATCCTCTACAACCTGTGGGTGCTCGTCAACCGCCTGATGCAGCCAGAGGAGTTCGACGAGAAGCTGATGCTGCGCATGGAGGACTTCCTGGAAATCCTCCTCGACACGGTCAAGTTCAGGAAACGGGCGAGTGGCGCGGCGTGAGGAGCACGGCGGCGGGCAGAGAAGGGTCTGGCAAGACAGATGTTCTAGAGGTCGCGAACCTGCGTCTCAAGCCTCCGCAAACACCAGGAGCTACGGCCGCCGTCCTAGAGATCAGGGCAAACTCGTCGAACTACCCCAATCACTTTCGGAAGTACTGACCCCGCCGAAACCTTGAAGGTCAACGTGCCACATATGGCATGATGCCTTGAGAGGAGGAAGGCAGCTGTCTGTCGTTCGTGGGAGAGGAGTACATGCTCAATGATGATAATCATTCCGAGAAGTTCAAGCGGTTAATCCGCGTAGGTCAGGATGAAGCAATGAGACCCGATCCGGAAGTGGACATCGACATGGTCAAAAGGGTACTGCGCCTTCTCGCCAGGAAGGGCGCTTACCTGACCACCAGCAGGGTGCAGAAGCTCTTCTACCTAATCGAGCGCGAGTGCGTCTTGGAGACTGGTGAGCAGTGTTTCAATCTGGCCTACCGCTACGACCAGTTTGGCATGTACTCCCCGACCCTCAGCAAGATCATCATGGGCCTCGACCGCAAGGCAGACCGCCTAGAGGTCGTGGGCATCGAGAGCGAGGAGGGCGTAGGTCGAAGCATCAGGTGCATCGGTAGGAGGGGTGAGCCGCAGGAGAACCCGCCCGAGCATGTCGTCAAGGCCGTGGCCAGGGTCCTTTCCGAGTGGGGCTTCCTGAGGACCAGGGCGCTTATTGCCGCCGCGAAGTCCACCTCCCCGTTCATCTACGCCAAGAAGGGTGAATACCTGGATTGGAACATGCTCAAAGAGGAGCGATGTGAGGGAGGCGAGGAGCTGTCCCCGAAAGGCCGCGAGAGATTGGAACAGGCCCTCCGGTCCATCGAGCAGGGCAGGGTCCGGACATTCCCTGACACTGAGCAATTGATGGCCTATCTTTTATCATAGTGCGGGGTGGCAGGCATTTCCCCGCCTGGTGACGTGCAGAAACAGCACTGGAAGGAAGCTGTCGAAGAAGGCTTCAAGAAGAAGCTTGAGGCCCTCACCAAGCGGGACGCAGCCCTTTTTGGCGCATTCGAGAAGAGGATCCGAGCCGTCCTCCAGAACCCCCTCGGGATGGGCAAGAGGTGTGTGGAGCCATCGGATACCCGGCACATTCACGTCAAGAGCAAGTGGGTCCTTTTCTGGCGGGTGAAGGGTGATACGGTGACATTCGTCGACTGCGGTCGTCATGACGAGTTCTTCAGGGACTAGTCTGGGACCCGTTGGATCGAAGAACTTGCCGTCTCGAGGAGAAGCGGAAAGGTGCCCCCGCCCTTGCGGACAACCTCACCAATCCGCGCGTTCCCAGAACTCGACGTTCTTCACGGGACGACTTGACAGATTATCTCTAGTGTCGTATTCCAAGACCTCGACCCCCTCGCCCGCTGCCCAGTCCTTGTACGCCTTCAGAAGAATCTCTCCCCGGGTGCCACCAGTACCAAAATCCATAAGATTGTGTTTCCCCGTTTTCAGAATCACGCTTGCGGCGCGGGGGCTGACCGCGATCCGTTTGACGTCCGCGAACGGTATCCAATCCTCGGAGCCGTTCCGTCTTCTCACAGCAAGTCCGTCGTTCATAACCATCGCAGAGACCACGTCTAGGCGGTCAGAAAGTCGCAGGGCGAGCCAAATCAAGACGCACATAAAGAACCCGACCGCAATCTCTACGCCCGCCACATACCAAGCTCCCGCTTCATTGCTGAATTTCGTCACCGTGGTGTAAGCGCCATAGGCGATGAAGAGTGAATACCCAATCATGAATGCCGCGAAGACCCATACCGCCACCTTCTGCTTTTGCGCATGCAATTCGGCGATGATATGTTGTTCGTTGTCCGCCACGTCGACTCCTCTCACAGCGATATTCAGTTGAGGGAGCAAACATGGCTAATGGCATAAAACAACGCATCTACCCACATGCGAATCATCATGTAGAAGGGAGTCGAGCTGAATAAACAACACGCACATGCAGCCACGCCTCTGAGCGTTTCTCCGTTGACAGATGCCTGTGCTACACAGGAAATCGTGGAACGGATTGAGCACGCCGTCGGAGGTGTCCCCTGTTGCCCCGCCAGAACATCAACGAGGAAAGGTTGCCGAGGCTGAGGAGATGGGTCATCCACCGCCACGAAGGCGGTTGGACACTCCTCGCGCGAACGGGTTGGCATAGAGCACCCAGATGCATTCTTCGGCTGTGACGAATTCGAAGGTCACCCATTCCGGGTCGCCGAGCTTGCGTATCCGCGAGAGGAGCGCATCGAAGTCCTCATCGGAATCGATGACTTTCCGGTTCTTCACTGCTATGTATCGATCACCGAACTTCTTCCGCAATGCCGGCAGCGACCTGTCAATCCACTCCGAGTTCCGTTGTTCTCTTCGGATCGAGCGGATTATCTCCGTTTGGTTTACGTTCATATCCACCCTCCGATTCACCGGCAGGGCAATGAAGCCTGGTCTTTCCATCATCAATTGCCCCCGATTCCTGTCGCTGACTGTTCGGCAGGTCTCGCACAAGGCTGCCCGGGGGCGAAATCGGGCGCTTTTTCCAACAATTCGACATCATTGAGAGGGAAGTCGGGATAATCGGGAGAGGACTTCGAACAATCGAGAGGATATACCGAACAATCGGAATGGAACTCGGGACGATCGATGTGCACCCCAGAAAGGGTCTCCTTGGCCTCGGACAATTGGGACGGACTCCCGCGCAGTTGTCCCGGAGTCTGTAGCGATT
>Ga0315277_10000134_pt1 | contig 122055 bp, 93 predicted proteins | sample YL17G05_15_MG_FD_203695 | JGI IMG/M metagenome (GOLD analysis project Ga0315277, IMG submission 203695) | Sediment microbial communities from Yellowstone Lake, YNP, Wyoming, USA - YL17G05_15 | ecosystem: Environmental > Aquatic > Freshwater > Lake > Sediment | place: USA: Wyoming | collected...
CCGACATCGCCTGCGTCGCGCCGCCTTGCATCTGCCCCCGCGGCGCCCGGAACGCGGCCCCTCCTAATTCTCGGACAGACTCCTAGCCGGGTTTGGTCGCGAAACTCCCATGCGTTTAGCAATGCTGTCCGCCGGCGGGGAGCCGCCTGCTTTTGGAGCGCGGGCGTGACGCCCTTTTCTGGTTCTGCCAGGAAATCCGTTCGATTCGCCAGGCGCTGTCTCTTCTCGGCCTCAAAGAACTGCACCGCTGGATTTCGCTGGTGACGCTGGCGGGACTGTGCGTGGACAAGCCGCTTCTTCTTGTCATCAATTCCATGATTCGCGGCAGGTGAGGACGGTTTTGTGCCTTAATTGCTAAGCACAATCATCCAAACGCACGAAAAGAAGAGTGGATCACTTTATTTGCCGGACGGTTTTCAGTCAGGCTGAATGGGATCGTGAGGACGTATGCAATGTATTCCCATCTCTCTCGCAGTTGCCGGTATGACCCTGGCACAGGATGTCAGGAAGAAGGATGATACCGGGAGGGTTCTGTGCGGGAAAGGGATCGTGCTGACGGAGTCGCTGATCCAACGGCTGAGCAAGATAGGAATTCTGTCAATCGTTGTGGCGGGCCATCCCGTGACGGTCGACGGGGAGAAATCGGTCGAGGACCTGTTGGCCGCTCTCGAGGCTCGTTTTCGCCGCGTCGAGAATGATCCGTTGATGAAGAAGATCAAGGAGATTTATCGCCGGCGCATCCGGTACGTTATGGGAGAGAACAGTGGCCGACAAACGGAATGACACTCAGCGTATTGTCGGTGACCTGAAGTCCATGCCCACGCTGCCGGGGCTGATCGCCAAGCTGGGCGCCATTGCTGAAAACAATAAGGCGTCGGCTCAGGAGGTTGCGCGCGTGGTGAGCATGGACCCGGTCCTTTCCGCCAAAGTCCTCCGCCTCGTAAACTCGGCCTTTTATGGATTCTCGCGCCGCGTGTCCACGGTGTCCAACGCGATTATTCTTCTGGGAGTGAATGTCGTAAAGAGCCTGACGATCAGCAGTTCCATTTTTGAAATCATGGAGCAGAACATCGTCGGACTCTGGGAACATTCCATGGGAGTTGCGGTGGCTGCCAACATCATTGCCAGGGAGCTGAAGCTACCGGAACCGGAGGAAACCTCCACTGTGGCGCTGCTGCACGACATCGGCAAGGTGGCCATCAAGATCCGACTCGAGGATGACTACAGCAGGCTCACATCTCTTATTAAGGAGAAAGAGCTCAGTATGGTAGCCGCCGAACGTGAGCTGTTGGGGACGGATCATGCCGAGATCGGCGAAAGGATGGCACGGACCTGGCTGCTTCCGGAAAAACTGATCGAGCCGATTGCCTGCCATCACAATGTTGAGAAATCGACGGTCCACCGGGCCAAGACCTCGGTGGTGCACATTGCCGATGTCCTGATCAAGGCTTCAGGCTTTGGCCTGAGCGGTGACGACATCGTACCCCAGATACAGCCGGTAGCATGGCAAAAACTCGGTCTTACGGAAGATTGCCTGGAGCAGATTATCGACAAAGTCGAGGACAAACTGGTCGAGGTCCGCCAATTCAGCATGGAAATTCAATCGGATGACGCCAAAACTTCGCATATCCCTGCTATCGCGTGACTCAGCGCTTCATCAAGCCATGGCAATCCGCCTGCAAAGCAAGGGGTACCAGTTTGTGTCTCTGCCGGAGCCGTCGCTGGTTCTCGGCTTCATCTACTCCGATCCGCCGGATCTGCTCATCATCGATCTTTCCGGGCCGGACCGGCAGTTTCGTGACGTCCTTTGGGAACTCAAGCAGGACAGCTATTTTAGTGTGATTCCGGTGATCGGGCTGCTCACCGAGGCCGCTGCCGAAGGCAGTGATTGGGAACAGATCCGCGTGGACGATTTTGTTCATCTTCCCGTCCGATACAGCCAGTTATTCACACGTATCCGGCTCTCGCTGGAGCGCATTCAGCGGATATTCGACAACAATCCGCTCACCAAACTGCCGGGCAATACCTCGATTCAACGGGCGATTGCCGAAGCTCTGGGCAAACCCATGGCAGTCTGCCACATCGACATCAACCACTTCAAACCCTACAATGACACCTATGGGTTCGCGCGCGGCGACGAAGTTCTGCGGATGGTTGCCAGGATCATGTCGAACACAGTCAAAGGACTGCCGGCAGGGGGATTTGCCGGCCACATCGGCGGGGATGACTTTGTGTTTATCGTGCCCATCGAACTCGCGGAACAGGCCTGTGCGACCATCATCACTCACTTCAACAACATTGCTTCCGACCTGTTCGACGACGAAGAAAAGGCCCGAGGATTCTACCTGGCTCCCGATCGCCGGGGAGAGCCGATGAAAGTGCCCCTTCTCGGGATATCCATCTCCGTGGTACCCACCAACGATTCCCAAATCCTGCACGCGGGCAAGGTGGCCGAAATCGCGGCGGAGCTCAAGAAAGTTGCCAAGAAATCGGAAGGCAGCACGTATGTGATCGATCGGCGCAAAGAGTGATTCCCCGTTATCGGGGGGTATTTCACCGCGATCAATCTCCGGACTTGATGGGTAGATTCACTTTGAAGGAGACAGTAGAAAAGCCGGTTTTCGAAGTCCCAAGAGCTCTCGACAAAGGGAAATGCGGGTCTCGTGTCTCCTGTCTACTGCATACTGTCTTCCTTTTTTGGGCACCCCTAGGGTTCCAATCCCTTGTCTATATTTGTCCGAATGCATGGAAGGCGGGATATTTCCGCACCAGCCAAAGACGGACACCCCAGAAATGCGCCGGCGACCCGACCGGCGGAACCTGGCTAAAGCGGACGCTTCCGCCGCTGGGAGTGTCCTGTGCCAAAATTCAGAAGACCTGAGCTAGGAGACAGGAGAAAGGGGATCCACACTTTCCTTTGTCGAGAACTTTTGGGGATCCGAAAACCGGCTTTTCTACTGTCTCCTGTCTTCATTTCGATCGCGGCCGCGTGCTCGGCCGGATGTCAACTATGCCCAGATCGATGAACTGGCCGCCCTGGGTCTGACGGCAGTGAATCGCGAACAGGTTCTTTCCTGCTTTCAGCACCGCACGGCCGCCGATCGGCACCAGTTCGTAGTCGGTCGTGTAGCCTGAGAGCCTGGCGGCCTGCTGGCCGTTGATGTACACCTCGGCATCTTCGTCGTGGTACAGGCTGAGCTGCAGCTCGTTGTAGCTCCCTTCCGGGATGGTTATTTCCGCCCGCAGCCAGATGTCGGCCGTGTTCCAGACCGTTTTCACGTCGGTGTTGGGGGTTCCGCGCGTGCCGAATCCGCCCGGAGCCTGCTGCCAGGCAGCATCATCGAAGTCTGGCCGGAACCACCCGTCGGCCGGCTGCTGCGTGGCATAGCGCCAGATCGTGGTGCCGGTCCTGACGACCTCGTTGACCTGAGGCGGGTCCGGGAGACGCGCCCACGGGCCGTTTGCCCTGGTTTTGTCGCGCGCGGCCCACTTCTTCCAGACGCCCTTGTCGTAAAGCATCTTGAGGAAGATCCCGCCGATGACCGGGCGCGAATGCATGCGCGCCGCATCCGGCTGGTCGGTGAAATACAAATCGGTAAGCCCGACTCTTTGCCGCGCTTCATTGAAAAAGTTGTAGATCGGATTGGTGATCGCCTCGAAGTCCTCGCGGCTGCCGGTGAGGCAGGCGATCCAGAATGCCCAATCGGCTTTGCTCCACCAGGCCATGCGCTGCTCGCCTTCGTTGCGGCCGCCGGCCCGCTGTTTGCGCCCGTCCAGCGGCAGGCCGTATTTGTCGATGTTCTTTCGATAGAAAGCCATTTCCTTGCGGACCGCATCGTCTGGGAAAAGGTTCAGCCCCAGGATCTTGTCCCAGACCAGGTTGTATTTGGAGCTCCACGTGCCGGGCTGGTCGAATGCCAGGCGGAAATGGTCGCCGTCATCGGCCTGCTGGATCCATCCGCGGGCAAACTCTCCAGCCATCTCCAGGTACTTCCTGCCGGCCGCCTGATCTCCGCGCATTGCCGCCAGCTTGCCGTAGGCGCCGAGCGCGCAGATCGCCTTGGCTGCAAGATTTGCGTTGTGGGCCAGGTGGCCGGCGAAATCATCGGTGCACAGCTGATTCTCCGGGTCCCGGCCGTAGGCCTGCAGGTATTCGGCCCACTTCGTCAGGAGCGGCCAGTACCTGCCGGCAAAATCGGCGTTCCCTTCGACCTGCGCCACGGCCGCCACCAGCAGCAGCATGTTGCCGGTTTCCTCGACCGGCATGCCCCCGTTGCTCTTTGTGCCCCCATACACCTGCCCGTTGCCCTGCGGCCAGGTGCCGACGTCATGAGGAGCGTTGGGCCAGGTCCAGCGCGGGGTGCCCGCATATTCAAGCACCGGCACGAGCGTGGCTTTGGCCAGCGTCGGGCTGATCAGGAGCTGGAGCGGCGCTTGCGGATAAAAGACATCGACGGTCCCCATGCAGCCGTTGCTGGTGTTCTCTTTGCAGAAGTAAAGCGGCTGACGGTTGGCATCGGCGACCAGTTTGCTGGCCGCGAGCGACTGGCGATAGGCCAGGGCGCCGATCCAGGCATATTTCGGGCCGCCGGCCAGCTTCAGGTCGGCCATCATCTCCTGGTCGAACCTGGCGCAGCGCGCGCGCAAAGCCTCATACTCTGCGGCTGATTTCCGCAGCAGGTCGCCGATATCCGCCCCGTCCTTCTTCCAATATGCCTTCAGATTTTCGCGGAAGAACTGGACGGAATCGATGTCATCATAGGCAAGGATCAGCCAGCGCGAAACCGGCGTGCGCGCGACCTTCCCCAGCTCAAAGCACACGGACAGCACCGGGGCGTTCGCAGCCTCCACCGGGACCGCGGGGATCGCGGAGGCGACTGCGCCGCCCCATGACCGGCGGGCAGCGTCAGGCGCGGCGATCAGGGTCTTCCCTGCCTGCGAAGCCGGGACCGCGACATATTCATAACCCCAGTTGATCCGCACCCGGTCGCCTTTCGTGCGCAGCACCGGCTGTTCGACCGAACCGACCTTCATCGCTGCGACCGTGCCGAATTTCTCTTCGCCCCAGGTGACTTTCTCGGTGCGCGCATTGTTGACGGCGAGTTCGGCGGTGTTGTCGTAATAGACCTGCACGCTGTGCTGATTGCCGTCGATCGCCTCGGCCTGCCAGGTGAGGTAGGTCACCGGCCGCGAGAAGACCATGAGATCGTCGGGCAGGAGCGGCGTCATGAAAGAAAACCGCAAGCGTACGCCGGCGCCTTCGAATGTGTAGGTGACCGTCGTAGGCAGAATGCTCAGGCCGGTCTGTTCCATCGGCGGCACATCCTTGGGTTCGATGCCCATGATGCGATAAGGCTTGCCGTCAATCCGGACCAGGCTGGTCAGCTGGTTCGGCGTGCCGGTCCAGTGAACGATGCTCGGATTGCCGTTCCGGTCCGCGTCGGTCAGCCTGTCGGCCGCCGACCAGATGCTGAAGTAAGGGTCCACGGCCACGAGAGGAACCGCCGGAGGCCGCGGCAAGGCTTCCTCCCGGGCAAAAGCCCCGCACGCCAGGACTGCAACTGCCATGACCAGAAATACCCGAGAACCTGTTTTCATAATCGCCCTCATTGAGAATTGCCGGATCCAACGCATCGACTGTCAACCCTGCAGGCGCAGCCCACTGCGTGATGGCCTCTTTCCGTGTGATTACTCCATCTTACTGCAAGAAGATCAGAGCATTTCAATTTTCTGGGGACAGTCTGTTCGACTCCCGATCTCTTCGCTTCATTTTGTTGGATTTCCGGAGGAAGTTCGAGCGTTGAGCGGCCAGTCCCGGGAACTCCCCTCTTGTTTTCTTGACAGTTGCGATTCTGTCACCTAAAATGTGTGACAAAAGGTGTGATATGAAAGTCAGGAATCGCTCTCGGATTATCCGCCGAAGCGTTGCTTTGCCCAAGAGTCTTGTGGATGAAGTGACTGCTTTTGCTCCCGCGGATGCGCGCAACAACCTTAACCGGTTGGTTACCATTGCTCTCAAGGAATTCGCGGCCAGGCAAAAAGCGCGCGCATTTGAGGAAGCCATGGCGCGAATGGCCGCCGATCCTGCGATCCGGGGCGAGAGCGCATCCATTTCCCGGGAGTTCATGGTATGTGAAAGCGACGGATTGAAAGATGATTAGCCGGGGACAAATCTATTTCGTCAACCTGGATCCGACGCAAGGGTGCGAGCATGCCGGCCGCCGGCCGGTTCTCGTGGTCTCTGCGGACGCCATCAACCGCCAACCGCTCGTCGTCACGGTGGTCGTGGGCACGAAGTCATCCAATGTGCCGCGCGATTATCCGACCAATGTGCGGGCGACGGCCCGGGAAACCAGCCTTCCCGAGGACACCCTCTTTCTCTGCTTCCAATTGCGTTCCCTGGACCCCGCGCGCTTACTGGAACCGAAGACCGGGCGGCCGGCGCTTGCAGGAGTCATGCCCCCCTCCCGAATGACCGAAGTCGATGAAGCGCTCCGATTGGCTCTTGGGCTAATTTGAGATTCTCCCGAACTGCAGGCAGTGCCATAGGCTTAGCACTCCCGAGTGAGGGAGTTAGGTAACCTGTCCCCCGAATTGGGGATGCTCTCCGATTTCCCTGTAAACCTTTTTCCCATTTTCAGCGACAATAGGTGTATGAGGGCCGAGGCGGCAGTGACGGCGGACGAAGAAATAGGATCCGGCGAGCAGGAGATCGACTTTGAGGCGCTTATGGCTAGGGAGCAGAAGCGGATCTTTCTGCTCTGCCTGCGCATGCTCCGCGACCGCGACGAAGCCGATACGGCGACCCAGGATGCGTTCGTCGAGGTCTACAAAACCATGAAAAAACCGGGTGGTCCGGCAATCCTGGAACCCGCGAAATGGCTGACGAGAGTGGCCTTGAACACGTGCTATGACCGCATGCGCTCCAAGCGTTGGCGTTTCTGGCAGAGGCACTCGTCGAATGCGGATGGGGAAGTCCTGCTCAGGCTGCTTCCCGCCATGGGTCCGGACCAGGAAGATGCGGCTGCCGCGCAAGACATCAGCCGGCGTTTGGCAATCGCTTTGGAGAGGCTCTCCCTGCGCCAGCGGGCGGTTTTCATTCTTCGTCATGAGGAAGACCGGAGTATCGAGGAGATTGCCGGGATCATGGGGTTGGACACCGGCACGGTAAGGGCTCACATGGCTCGCGCCATCAAGAAGTTGCGCGAAGAACTGAGAGACCTGTATGTACGATAAGCACTGGAGTGATGAACAACTGGTGGCCCGGCTCTATGGCGTCGGGCCGGAGGACGGCCACTTCGAGGTTTGCCCCTCCTGCGCAAGGCGCTGGGAGGCGATGCGCCGCAGGTACGAAAGCCTGCGCCCTGCCGGTATCGATGTGTCTGAGGAGCATCTCGCCGCCCAAAGGCGTGCAATCCGCACGCGACTGGGCGAAAAGCGGCACCCCTTGCCGCGGGTGCTCGTTCCTGTGTTGGTTACGGCGCTGCTGGCGATGATTGTGATCGTGTACCGGCCTGCTCCAACACCTCCGCCGGCGGAGGAAAAGGTCTCTGATTCTCAGCTTTTCGATGATGTTTTCAGAAGGATTTCGGGCGCCGAGCCCAATGCGATCGGTCCGATCCGGTCCCTTTTCGAGGAGCAGAAATGAATACCAGGCGAATCAGTTTGCTTGTAGGCGCTATCGTGGTGTTTGCGACCCTTGCATCCTCTCAAGAGCGGGGTCAAGGTCAGGGTCAAGGGCGCGGCCAGGGCCCGCGTCCCAAGCCTGAGCTGACGGCATGGTGGGATCAACCCGTTGTCCGGAATCTCGGACTGAGTGAAGAGCAGAACCGGCAGATCCGGGCGATTGTGGCCGAATCGCGCGACCGGCTGATCCAGCTGCGCGGCGCGGTTGACAGCGCGGAAGGCTTGTTGCGCGATTGCATGGATGAAGAAAAGGTGGATACCCGGCGGGCCGAAGCCGCGATTGAGAAGGTGGTGGCGACCCATGCCGACATGATGCGCGCGGTTTCGCAGATGAGCCTGAGGCTGCGGGTCATTCTGACATCCGCACAGTGGCAGGAGTTGCAGAGGCGCGAATTCCAGCCGCCGCCTCCGCTTCCCGGTCTGCCGCCGAAGAAGAAAGAGCCGTCGGCCCCGCCGCGCTTTCCTGATGACAGGGAAATGGGCGTGGTCTCCCGGCTGTTTGCCGGGCCGGATCGATGATGCCCGGTTTGATTATTGAACAATATTCCTGTGCATGACAATCCGTTGGTTGTCTGCCCTGGAGAGTTTCCAACAAAGGCATGAAAGAAGGAGATGACAATGAAATTGCGAATGAATCGAATCCGGTTGCTTCTCATGGCCGCCCTTGCACTATCTCTGGCTGCCGCTCTTATCATCGCGGCGCCGCAGCAGGGTCCCCCGGGACAGCGCGGCCCTGCACAGCCACCCGATCCGCTGCGCCAGTTCAACGACGCCCTGCTGCGCGCCGGAGCGCCGGTGCTGACGGCGGACCAGGCGAAACAGATACTGGCTTATCTCGAAGATTTCCGTGCAGCCACCAGGTTTGGACCTCCGTCCGACGCCGTGCAGCAGGCGAGAAACAACTACGAAACTGCGATCCTCAACGGGGATCTTGCCCCAGCCACGGCGCAGATCCCGACCCTGGTCAGCGAGCAAGTCAATAACGCGCCGGCCAGAATGCAGGCAGAAGCAGCACTTGCCATCAATATTCTTCAAGTGCTGCGGTCGAATGGCGATCAGTTCGCCCTCCTGCAGAAGAGTATGAACGGCAACCAACTGGTCCGGCTGCTGCTGTCCCCGGCCGGCGCAGGAGGCCCCGCTCCCGGTCCCGGCCCCAAGCCCGTGAAGAAGTAACTCGTGGCTTGTGGCAGCCCCGTTTGGAGTGCGGCGACTCGTCGCCGCTTTCACAGCCCGGAGGCGACCCGGGAACGGGCGGCTTGCCGCCCTTTTCCGAGGGCCGGGGGGGCCGAGCACGGAACGCTGCCGCATGCGAACTGCGGACATCATGGGCGGCGAGCCGCCCTATTGCGGCAGCACTCGTGTCGATAAAGCGGCGACTGGTCGCCGCTCTGGAGATCGGCATGCTGGGCCAACCAGGCAGCTTGCTGCCGGGAATTCCACGAACCGGCTTCCGGCCGTGCTCCCAGGCATCGCGATGATAGAGGGCCGCAAGCGGGGACGAGTGGCCGCAGTCCAGGAGGGATTTGGAGACAGGTTTTAGCCATGAAGTGTTTTCGCCCAATCATCTTCCATGTGCCGGCCGCGCTCGCCGCGCTCGGTCTCCTATTGCTTGCGGCCGCAGGATTCACCCAGGGCAGGCGCGGCCAGCAGCAGCCGGCCGTGTTTTACACCAATGTACCCGATCACCCGATCGATGTCGTCCTGGCGCGGCCCACGCCAACCACCATGACTCTGAGCATCCTGGCTTATAGGGACATGGAGGGCGTGATTGCCTACGGCACGCAGAAAGGCTCGTATCCTGTTCAAACGGAAATCATCAAACTCAGCAAGGGCGTGCCCGCGGAAGCGGTGCTCTCATCGCTCAAGCCCGGAACCCAGTATTATTACCGGCTGAACCGCCGCGAACCGGGAGCGCCGGACTTCACGTCGGGAGATGAGTGTTTCTTTCATACCGCCAGACCCGCGGGCAGCGCCTTCACCTTCGCCGTGCAGGCGGATTCTCATCTGGACGAAAACGCCAGCCCGGAAGTGTACGCGATAACGCTGGCCAATGCCCTTGCCGCCCGGCCCGATTTTTACATCGATCTCGGCGATACCTTCATGACCGACAAGGTACGCCCCAATTACCGGGACGCACTCAAGATGTACCTTGCACAGCGGTATTATTTCGGTCTCCTATGCAAATCGGCACCTCTGTTCCTGGTGCTGGGCAATCACGATGGTGAATCGGGACGGCCCGGGAACCTCACTGCAGACAGCATGCCCGCCTGGTCGAACGGCATGCGCATGAAGTATTTCCCGAATCCGGTGCCCGATTCCTTTTATACAGGCAACCAGGCCGGCGGGAAAAACACCGGTCCTCGCGAAAACTACTATGCCTGGGAATGGGGAGACGCCCTGTTGGTCGTTCTCGATCCCTTCTGGTACACGCGCTCCCGGCCCAATCAAGACGGCGATGGCTGGAGCTGGACCCTTGGATCCGATCAATATAAGTGGCTCAAGCAGACTCTCGAGCGCAGCCGGGCCCGCTTCAAATTTGTCTTCATCCATCATCTTGTCGGTGGAGCCACGCCGGAGGCGCGGGGCGGCGCCGAGGCGGCAAAGTACTTTGAATGGGGCGGCTATGACAAGAGCGGGAATTACCTTTTCAAGGAAAAACGCCCGGGCTGGGACATGCCCATCCACCCGCTGTTGGTGCAGAACAAAGTGAGCATCGTCTTTCATGGCCACGACCATCTTTTCGCAAAGCAGGACCTGGACGGGATCATATATCAGCTGGTGCCGCAGCCGGGGCACCGCAGGTATGACAACACACGCAGCGCGCAGGAATACGGGTATGTGCATGGAGATGTGTTGAGCGCCCCCGGCTTCATGCGCATTCAAGTTGCCGGCGGCAAAGTCACAGCCGAATATGTTCGCACCTATCTTGCCGCGGACGAACGGGAAGGCCGCAAAAACGGGCAAGTCGCCTACTCCTACTCCATCGGCGCATCCGCAAAATAAGCACGATGATGACGTCAACGATGTTTACCTGACCCCCTCCTGGATTTGGACCTGAACCTCGACCTGGACTTCGACGTGGGCGGTTTTTATTTGGGTCCAAGCCCGGGTCCAGGACGAGGTTTCAAGGCGAGGGGGGGGGACAGTATAACCAGGCACCGATTCCCAAATATTCATCTACTCATAATCCCGTGCGTATCACCTCTCTGAATGGTCTGGGGTGAAAGTCTCGGGGACAGGCTGCTCGACCAATGATAAAATGGGATTTGGAATCCGGGCGACACAGACAGCGGGGAAAAAACCCTGCCACGAATAACACGAATAGGGAAAAGAAATTCCCGGCGGGCGGAAATGGGACGAAAGCGCATGCCCCACATCTGGCCGCGGCCTATTTGCGTTGTTCCTGTTATTCGTGGATGCTTTTTGATTGCCGTGTCTGAATCGCAGTTTGGCTTCCATGCCGAATCATGAGTAAAGAAACTCTTCTAGAGGTACGAAATCTGGTCACCGAATTCCGTACCGAAGCGGAAACGGTTGCGGCCGTCGGTGATATTTCCTTCTCCCTGAAAAAAGGCGAAACCGTCGGAATTGTCGGCGAATCCGGTTCCGGGAAATCGGCGACGGCTCTTTCCCTCATGCGCTTGATTCCCGATCCTCCCGGGCGAATCGTTCGTGGAGCGGCGATCTATTGCTCCAAATCGCGGGGTGCGGTCGATCTGCTCTCTCTGTCCGAGAGGGAAATGCGCACCTATCGGGGCAATGAACTCGCCATGATTTTCCAGGAGCCGATGACTTCCCTGAATCCTGTCTACACCTGCGGCCGCCAGGTAAGCGAAGCCATCATGCTTCACCAGAAGGTGTCGAAACAGGAAGCCAAAGAGAGGACCCTTCAGTTTTTCAAGCAGGTGCAATTGCCTCGCCCCGAGGCCATTTTTCACACCTATCCGCACCAGATCTCCGGAGGACAGAAACAACGGGTCATGATCGCCATGGCGATATCTTGCCGGCCCAATATTTTGATCGCGGATGAGCCCACGACAGCCCTGGATGTAACGGTGCAGCGCACCATCCTCGATTTGATGGAGCAACTGCAGGAGCAGTACAAAATGGGAATCCTGTTCATCACCCACGACCTCGGCGTCATCGCTGACCTCGCGGACAAGGTCCTGGTGATGTACCAAGGCAAGATTGTGGAACAGGGTGATGTCCGGGATATTTTTGCCAATCCGCAGCACCCGTACACAAAAGGACTGCTCGCCTGCCGGCCCCCACTCGACAAGCGTCTGTCCTGGCTCCCCACGGTTGCGGATTTTATGGCAACCGAAGATGACGGCACGGTCAAAGAGCGCAGCCAGACGGTCGAAGAAGTCATCGAAAGGCTCGTCATTACGAAGGAAGAGCAGGATAAGCGCAGGCGTGAACTTGGCGCCGGGAAACCCATACTGAAGGTTCGCAATCTCAAGACCTACTACCCCCTTCTCAAAACGATCTTTGGCACTTCAAGGGAATTTATCAAGGCGGTTGACGATGTCTCCTTTGATGTCTATCCCGGAGAAATACTGGGGCTGGTGGGAGAATCCGGATGCGGGAAGACAACCTTGGGAAGGACCCTGCTCCGTTTGACTGAACCCACGGGCGGGGAAATCATATTCAAAGATCGGAATGTCGCCGGCCTGTCAGGGAAGGAGTTTCGCAGCCTCCGAAAGGACATCCAGATTGTATTCCAGGATCCATATTCATCGCTGAATCCAAGGATGACCATAGGGAATGCCATTATGGAACCCATGAGAGTTCACGGGATCTGCGGCAGCGACCGTGAGAGAAGAGAAAAAATGATGGAACTGCTGCAGCGCGTGAACCTGGATCCCGCCTGTTGCAGCCGGTACCCGCACGAATTTTCAGGAGGGCAGCGCCAGAGGATCTGCATCGCGCGCGCCCTTTCCGTCGACCCGCAATTTCTGATTTGTGATGAGTCGGTATCCGCTCTCGACGTCTCGATACAAGCGCAAGTCCTGAACCTGCTCACAAAGTTGCGCCGGGAGTTCAATCTCACCTGCATTTTCATCTCCCACGATCTTTCGGTCGTGAAATTCATGAGCGACCGGATGGCAGTCATGAACCAGGGGAAGATCGAAGAGATCGGCGATGCGGATGAAATCTACGCTGATCCCAAAACCGATTACGCCCGCAAGCTCATCGCCGCGATTCCCAAAGCCGTTGTACACATGAGGAGACGTCAAAACAAAAACGCCACGGATTCCACGGATTCAAAAAGCCTGGTGGATCTCCATCGTAGCGTAGATGACCGTTCCTGAGAATGCTTCATTAAGCGTTTTAGCCCCCATCCTATCTAACCGGCGTCCCCAGCACATGATCGAGTTTTCAACAAATCCGTGAAATCCGTGGCGTTTTTGTTTCTCAAGGAGTGCCTCCCACTTCCGATTACACCCATGCCCACCGTTTGAATTGCATTTGCGTATCCACATCGATTATAAGGAAATGTTCCGGGCGGATACCGGGAGAGGAGACATCCAATGACACGCAGCAAGCTCAGGGTCGGCATCCTCGGCGCCGGCGCGTGGGCGCAGCACGCTCATATCCCCGGCTGGCAGCGGGACCCGCGCTGTGAAATTGCCGCGATCTGTGATGTCCGGCTCGATCCGGCACGCGACTTTGCCGGACAGTTCGGCATCCCCGAGTTCACAGACGACTGGCAAGCCATGGTCGCGCGTCCCGACATCGATGTCATAGACGTCGTCACGCCTTCGCACACGCATTTCGAGCTCTCCCGGGCCAGCCTTGAAGCCGGCAAGCATGTCCTGTGCGAAAAACCGATCGCCTACGACTTCCGCGAAACGCTGCGAGCCGCGGAGCTGGCGGCTCAAAAGGGCCTGAAAACCAAGCTGGGTTTCACTTTCCGCTACAGCCCCGGCGTGCTGTATGCCAAGTCGCTGATTGACGACGGCTTTGTCGGCACTCCCTTCATTTTCAACGGCTACGAGCAGAACTCTCAATGGCTCGACCCGCAGGTTCCGCTGCGCCAGGTCGATCCGGGGACGGACCCGTCGCGCCTGCAGACATCCTCACTCGAAGGCTATGGCGCACCCATCATCGACATTGGCCACTGGTGGGTCGGAGCCGACTACACCCGGGTGGTCGGATTGATGCGCAACTTCATCCCGGAGCGCATGGTGCGTGCCACCGGCAGCATGATACGCATGAACATCGACGACGGCGACATCTACATCGGTGAGTATGCCAACGGCGTGCTCGGTTCAATCCAGACCAGCTTCGTAACGATCGGCAATTATCCCGGGATCGAGGCGCGGATCTATGGCGAAAAAGGTGCGATCATCTGCCGGCTGGTCGAAGAATTCGGCGTTGCTGAGACCATCAGACTCGCCACCCCCGATGCCGTCGAGTTCAAGCAAGTCGAGATCCCGCAAAGATTCTATCCGTCCGGCGGTCACCCGCGCGAGTCGTGGCGCAGCCTGTTTTTCGCAAACCTGATCAAGGACTTCATCGACGAGATCGTGGCGGGCGGCGGGAAGAATCAGGGCAATTTCTTCGACGGCGCCTGGGTGCAGGAAGTGATCAATGCCGTCGAACGGTCGGTTCACGAAAACCGCTGGGTCCATCTTCCCTTGGAACGTTGATGACGAGTGCGCCGGCATTTCAATCGTGGCTTGATGATTTCTTTGAGTCCTACTACCGCCATCGCCCGGTGAACGCGACCTTCATCGGGAACCACCGCTACGACGAACGCTTGCCGGATTACTCTGAGAATGGCGCCGGCGATGCCCTTGCCGATGCAGTCGCGCTGCTGGCACGCCTGCATGCCCTGCCTGAAGAGCCGCTCAGCGAGGTTGAAGCTCTCGATAAGAAACTGGCGGAAGGTTTCCTCGAGATCCAGCGCTGGGAACTTCCGTCCGGCCACTGGCATCTCGGAAATCCCTGCGTGTACACCGGCGAGGCGATTTTCAGCGTGATCAGCCTGCTGCGCCGTCCGTTTGCGCCCCTTGGGCAAAGGCTCGAGGCCGCCATCCGGCGGATGGAAGCGATCCCGGCGTTGCTGGCAGAGGGTCAGGATAAACTGCGTGCGGCGCCGCCGGCGTGGATCGGGCGGGCCATGGACGAATGCACCGGTGCGCGGGCGCTCTTTGGCAATGGCGTCGATCGGTTCGTGTGGGCGCATGCCATCTCCGAGCCGCGCGTGCACGAAGCCGCCGCCTCTGCCGAAGCCGCCTTCGCCGCCTTTCAGCACTATTTGCGGACTGCTCTGTCTGCGCGCCCTGCGGAAGCATATGCCTGTGGCGCCGAGGCATTCGATTCGTTGCTGAAGCGCGGGCACTTCCTCGACATCGATGCCACCGAAATGGAACGCTATGCCCGGCAGCAGTTTGCTGAGTGCGAGGCTTACCTGGCATCTCATGCCGCAGACTTCGATGCGCGGACCTGGCAGGAGGCGCTGGCTCAACTTGCCGGCAAGCATCCCACGGTCGAAGGCTACTACAGGCGCTACACCGAATTATGGGAGGATTGCCGGGCCAGCGCCGAAAAACACCGGCTGCTGAGTTGGCCCGATTTCCCGATCCGTTATGTGCCGCGCCCGATGTGGGTGCGGGAGGCAGCGCCTCATCTGTACTTCTTGTTCTATCATTCGCCTGCCCCCTTGGATCGGTTGCCGGAGGTCGAGTACCTGGTCACGCCGGTCGATTCGACAATGCGGCCCGAAGAACAGGAGCAACTCCTGCGGGCGACCAACGACAGCGTGATCAAGCTGAATCATGTCATCCATCATGGAGCAATCGGCCATCACGTTCAGAACTGGCATGCCTTCCGCGCCGGGTCGCGCATCGGCCGGATTGCGGCCGTGGACTGCGCGTTGCGAATCGCACTATTCTGCGGGGGTACAATGGCAGAAGGCTGGGCTTGCTACGCTACCGATTTGATGGATGAATTCGGCTGCCTGACTCCTTTGGAGCACTACTCACAAAGTCATGCGCGCTTGCGCATGGCTGCCCGCGCCATCATCGACGTAAGGCTTCACCATGGTGCAATCACCCTCGATGAGGCGATCCGGTTCTACCAAGACCGGGCGGGAATGACGCCGGCGGCAGCCCGGGCGGAGGCAGTCAGGAACAGTATGTTTCCGGGTGCGGCCCTGATGTACCTGGCCGGCACCGATGAGATTCACCGGCTGCGCCGCGAACTGGCAGCCCGGCCGGATTTCGAGCTGCGCTCGTTTCACGACCGCCTGCTGTCGTTTGGCTCGGTCCCGGTCGCGCTCATCGCTGAGGCGATGCGCAATCGCCCGCCGGCAGAAGGTGTGAAGGGTGCAGAAAAAACAGATTGATACGGTTATTTTCTTTGTTCCGAAAATAGCGGCAAGAGCCGACAAGACTTCGGGGTCGGTATCGGAATCGGCATCGCAATCGCAGTCGCAATCGGCCTTGCCGGCATGCTGGACCGCAAAAGCCGATAGCGATTGCGATTGCGACCCCGATACCGATACCGATGACCGGCGTCCATTGGGAGCATGACCTTTTTATGCGCCACAGGGTGCGCCCCCGGTGCATGGGAGACTGCTTTGGGCTGTAACGTGACATTTGGATCCAGTGACATCGGTCGGGAGCGTGGAATCCTTTCAGCGCTCAACCGCCGCCGGTTTCTTCAGATCGCGGGCGCCGGGATCGGCTCTGCCGTTTTCTCCGGCTGCGGATCTAAAGGTAATACTCTTGTCTATGGTCTGGAGAACGACCTGGACGACACCATGGATCCACAGGTCACTCTTTTCGATGTGACCATCCGGGTGACTTTGAACATCTGCGAACCGCTGATCTGGGAGCCGGAACCGGGCAGATTCGTGCCCGCCCTGGCCGAGTCCTGGGAGGTCTCTCCTGACGCCAAGACCTACACATTCAAGCTGAAGAAGAACGTCTATTTCCACGATGGAACACCGTTCAATGCCCACGCCGTGAAATTCACTCTTGACCGGGTGGTGGATCCAGCAACCATGGCCGGCCAGTCGCATGACCAGCTTGGGCCGTATGACCACAGCGAGGTCATCGATGACCACACCATCAAGGTCATCATGAAGCAAGGCTATGCGCCGCTGCTGACTTTGCTGAATGGCTTTCTGGGAATTGTCTCGCCGGCCGCGGTGAAAAAGGATCCGGCCGGCTTCGCGCGTCATCCTGTGGGCACCGGGCCGTTTGTCTTCAAAGAGTGGGTTCGCAAGGACCACATCACGCTGGTCAAAAATCCTGCCTACAGCTGGGGCTCATCCTTTTTCAGGCACACGAGCGCGCCTTATCTCGATCAGGTGATCTTCAAGATCATACCCGAGAGGTCGGTGCGCGTCGGCACGCTCCAGAGTGGAGAAACTCACTATGTCGAGGACATTGATCCCCTCACCTATGAGGACTTGAAAACGGATCCAAAATTCGTAGTCATCGAGAAAGGACAGTCTGGCTCGGGCTACGTGCTGCTCCACAATATGACGAGTCGGGGGCCGGCAAGCGATCTCCAGGTCAGGATTGCCATTGAATATGCGATCGACCGCGAAGGGTTGAACCGAACGGTGTTCCGCGGGCTGCACCGGGTTGCGGCCAGCCCCTTGATGAAACCCACGTTCGGCTACGATCCGTCCACCGAGAGGATTTATTCGTTTGATCCCGCAAAAGCCAGGCAGATTCTCGACGCGGCCGGCTGGAAGACCGGCGCGGATGGCATCCGCGAGAAAAGCGGGCGCAAGCTGGCGCTCGAGTTTCCGATCATCTCGCGGCCGAATGACAGGGCGATGGCGGAGTCGATCCAGGCCAGCCTCCGGGATGTGGGGATCGACCTGAGAGTGAATCCGTTGGAGCGGGCCGCCTATAACGAAGAGCGGATCCAGAACAGGTATGATGTCAACATCGTCTGGTTTCCTTATGGCGATCCCGACGTGCTGCGCACGATGTTCCACTCAGCCAATGTCGATGCGTTTAATCGCGCCAAATACCGGGTTCCGGAGGTCGACCGCATGCTGGAGCAGGCTGCCGCCACAATCGACAAGACCCAACGTGCGGATCTGTATGCCGGAATCCAGCAGCGCGTCCTGAAGGATGCCGTGGCAGTGCCGCTTGTCGATACGGTCACGCACAATGCGAAATGGGCCAACGTGAGCGGCGATTCCCTTGATGCCTGTGGTTCCTTCGCCTATTTGAACGACGTCGAGATCAGGCGGTAATTCGGCTACCATGTCCAGATATATCTGTCGGCGCCTGCTGCAATCGATCCCGGTGCTGATCGGCATCTCGGTGCTGACCTTCCTGATGCTGCACCTAGTGCCCGGCGATCCGGTGCAGATTTTCGCCGGCGATAAGCCGCTCACTCCTGCGCGAGCCGCCGAGATCCGCCACCAGCTTGGCCTGGACCGGCCGCTTGGCGCCCAGTACTGGGATTATGCCAGCCACGCGTTGCGCGGCAACCTGGGAACCGGCTTGCGCAGCCGACGCCCGGTAATCGACAGCATCCTCGAAGCGCTTCCGAGCACGCTCGAGCTTACCTGTGCTGCGCTGCTGGTGGCTGCGATCGTCGGGATCGGATTGGGGATCGTGGCGGCGGTGACTCATGGTTCATGGATCGACGCTGCAGCGATGTCGTTTGCCATGTTGGGCATTTCGGTGCCGGTGTTTTACTCGAGCCTGCTCCTGATCATGTTCTTTTCGTTCCGGCTCGGCTGGTTTCCCGCGACCGGCCAGGGTGGGATCGAGCGTCTTGTCCTGCCGGCGACCGCCCTGGGACTGGCCTCGGCTGCCGCATTGGCCCGGCTGGTGCGCTCGAGCATGCTGGAGGTGCTGGCACAGGACTACATCGTCGCCGCGCGCGCCAAGGGATTGTCTGCCAGCGCGGTGGTCCTGCGTCACGCGCTGAAGAACGCACTGATTCCAACCATTACCATGCTTGGTCTCCAGATTGGCGTGCTGCTTGGAGGGGCAGTGGTGACGGAAACAATCTTTTCGCGTCCCGGGCTGGGGCGCCTGGCCGTTGACGCAATCATGGGCCGCGATTTCCCGCTGATTCAGGGAGTCGTTCTGTTTGCGGCGGTGACTTACGTGCTCGTGAACCTGGCTGTGGACGTACTTTACGCGATCATCGACCCGCGCATTCGATATCGCTAGCGAACGGGGTGCACCGTGGTGCCGCGCTTCCAGAGGATTCCTATATGACGGGCGCAATACAGGCACGACCAATCGTCGAAAAGGGGCCGCCGGCCCGAGGCAGTCCGGCTTGGGATGCAAGGAGGAGACTGCTGCGCAGCAAGAGCGCGTTGATCGGTGGGGCGATCCTGGCGGCCATCGTTCTCTCCGCAATCCTGGCACCGCTGGTCAGCCCGTACAATCCGATCAAAGCCAATCAGCGTGCCTCGCTCGAGGCGCCGAGCCTCTCGCATCCCATGGGCACCGACCGCTACGGACGCGACGTGCTGACGAGGGTGCTCTGGGGCGGCCGGTGGGCGCTGCCGATTGGTTTCGTCTCGGTCTTGATGGCAGCGGTCGCGGGCGCGATGCTCGGGTTGATCGCCGGCTACTATGGCGGACCACTGGATGCGGTGATCATGCGCTTCGTCGACCTGCTGCAGGCATTTCCCGGCATTTTGCTGGCGCTGGCGATCGTGGCCGTCCTCGGCGGCAGCCTGCTCAACCTGATGATTGCGGTCGGGATTTCGTCCATCCCGTCGTATGTCCGGATAACGCGCGGATCGGTCCTGAGCGTCAAAGAGCGTGAGTTTGTCCTGGCCGCTCGCGCTCTCGGCATTCGCGATGCCGCCATTGTCATGCGTCATATCCTGCCGAATGTTCTGGCGCCGCTGATCGTGCTGGCCACGCTCGGCGTGGCTTCGGCGATTATCACCAGTTCGGCACTCAGCTTCCTGGGGCTCGGCATCAAACCGCCGACGCCGGAATGGGGCAATCTGCTCGCGGAGGGGCGCGAGTTCCTGCGCTATGGCTGGTGGGTGGCCTCTTTCCCCGGGCTGGCGATCATGCTGACGGTTCTTGCGATCAACTTGCTCGGTGACGGCCTGCGCGACGCGCTCGATCCGCATCTGAAACGATAGCTGGTTTCTGTCGCGAAACTCCTGCGCGCGGCGACAATGTATGTAGGGCGACCAGTTGATCGCCCGGTCAACGGATTAGGATGCTGCGCTGCAATTCAAACCACGAAGACCGCAAAGACCTCAAAGCATTTATGCTTAGCGGTCTTTGAGGTCTTCGTGGTTCAGCCAAAATAGCGAGATGCCAATAATGAACCCGGTGATCGAACTGATTCTGAATCGCAGATCGGTGCGCGCGTTTGAAGAAAGGGAAATCAGCCCGGAAGTGAGAAACGAGATTCTTTCGGCGATAATGCGTGCTCCCACAGCTGGAAATATGATGCTGTACTCGATCATCGACGTCCAGGACCCGAACAGCAAACGTGCCCTGGTCAAGACTTGCGACGACCAGGCGTTTATCGCTCAGGCGCCATGGGTTCTTCTCTTTCTGGCCGACTACCAGCGTTGGTATGACGGCTTTCTCGTGTCGGGAGTCGACAGGCTCTGTGAGCAACGAAAAGTCCCGATGAGGAAACCGGAAGAAGGAGATATGTTCCTGGCTTGCTGTGATGCCGTCATCGCTGCCCAAACGGCGGTCATCACGGCCGAGTCTTTGGGTGTCGGGTCGTGTTACATCGGCGACATCACGGAACACTATGAGGTTCACAAGGAGCTGTTCCACCTCCCCCAATATGTCGTTCCCATCTGCCTGCTTTGCTTCGGCTACCCCACCGGGGAACAGAAAGCGAGGGAAAGGACACAGCGATTCCAGCGCGATTTCCTGGTGTTTGAAGATCGTTACCGGAGGCTGGACAAAGAGAGCTTTGACCGGATGGTCGGGGAGAGGCAGAAGCAGGCATTCCGAGACAGAGAGAACCTTGAAGGCGCGACCAATTTTGGACAGCTTACCTATTTGCGCAAGTTCGATGTCGACTATGCCAGGGAGAGGAACCGGTCGGTTCGAGCCATATTAAAAGCCTGGAGAGAATAGTCTTGAGGGTAGCTGCATATGCGCTAACTGAAGCCAGTTCCCGCCCCTGGACCTAGACTTGGACTTGGACGTTTTTGCACTTGAGATTTAATGATCTATGATTAGATTCAGACTGATGCGTCTATTTTCCATTACGATCGTCGCGTTCCTTTTGATTGCGGTCATTCTGGAGATTCAGGGTCTGCCGGGCCAGGATAAACCGCTCTCCTTCACTGCATTCGTCGACAGTTACCTCGACGCTTTCGCGCAGCGGCATCCTTCGATCGTGGCCGGCAACGGCCTTCACCAGTACGATGACCGGCTCGAGGATTTCTCCGCGGCTGCCGTGAAGCGCGAGATTTCCGATCTCAAGCAACGGCGTACCCGCCTGCAGGCGATCGACCCGGCCGGTCTGTCGGCCGACGAGCGCGTCGATCGAAGAATCCTCGAGGGCATTATTGACGGGTGGCTGCTCGAACTGGAGACCGTGGCGACGTGGCGGCGAAATCCGATGATTTACGCGGCGGCGATCACCGACGGGGTCCACAGCCTGATGACGATGGAATCATCTGGATCGGGTTGAATCCTTTTCCGCAGCCGTCGTCCGGGCAGGATGGTTGGGCCCATTACGCCGAGCAGATGATTCTCGACGAGGGATTTCACGCCGAGAAACCGGGGACGCTCCCCGTTTCGGGACACGATCCGGCAGCCGAAGGCGAAGATTCGGCCACGCGCCGAATCAGTAATGAGCAAAACCGGGAGCGTCCCCAATTTTGAAATTGAATTTTTAATACCTGACGCCGACGTGCGGGGAAGGCCCTGAAGCCCCTGCGCTGATTTTGCTTGCCCTGATCCCAGCTGTGGGCGGATTATTATTAGCGCGCTCTTGCCTGATTTGATCTTTTGGTGAATGAAAAGGGCATCGCCGGCGGGCGCTCCCTTTCGCCAGCACAGCGATCTTATTATTTCGAGAACTGAAGCCGCCACGTCAATAAAGCCAAGGTTCCGGATTGGCAAATTTCATCCGTGTAGAGGGAGCTATGACCTTGCGTAGAACGATCGTGATATTGGTTTTCCTGCCGTTCTTTCTGGCTGCATTCTGGCTGGCCGCCGCTGGTCCGCAGGTAGCTACGATCCCGGCCCAGGCTGAGGCTCAGGCGAAGGCTCTGTCGCTGACCCAGCCAATGCCCGTCGATCCCCGGATCACCATCGGCCGTTTTCCAAACGGACTCCGTTACTACATCCGGGTTAACAAACTGCCCGAAAAGCGGGCGGAGCTGAGACTTGCGGTGAACGCGGGATCCATCCTGGAGGACAACGACCAGCTCGGCCTGGCTCATTTCGTCGAGCACATGGCTTTCAACGGCACCAAGCACTTTGCCAAGCAGGATATCGTCAACTTCATGGAGTCGATCGGGATGCGCTTCGGTCCCAGCCTGAACGCCTTCACGAGCTTCGACGAGACCGTCTACATGCTCACGATACCTACCGACAAGCCGCAGGTCATGGACAAGGCATTCCTCGTTCTCGAGGACTGGGCGCACAACCTCTCCTTCGATTCGAAGGAGGTCGACAAGGAGCGCGGGGTTATCGTCGAGGAATGGCGCCTGGGACGCGGCGCCGGCGCCAGAATGCAGGACAAGCAGTTTCCGATCCTGCTCCAGGGCGCCCGCTATGCCGATCGCCTGCCGATCGGCAAGAAGGAAACCATCGAGAAGTTCAAGCACAGCGTGCTCAAGCGCTTTTATAAAGACTGGTACCGGCCGGACCTGATGGCCGTGGTTGCCGTGGGCGACTTCGACAAGACCGCGGTCGAGGGACTGATCAAGCAGCACTTTGCCTCGATTCCGGCGGTGAGAGTTCCCAGGCTGCGGCCGACCTACAGCGTCCCCGACCATCCTGGAACTCTTTATACCGTCGCCTCGGATAAAGAAGCCTCAATGACGTCGGTCTCCGTTTATAACAAACTGCCCCTGCAGGAGCAGGGCACAGTCGGAGTCTATCGAAACAACATCGTAAACCATCTTGCTTCCGGCATGCTCAGCCGCCGCCTTTCCGACCTGACCCAGAAGCCGGACTCCACCTTCGTCATGGCCGCCGCAGCCTGGTCCACTTTCGTCCGCACGAAGGAAGCGACCATGCTGAACGCAATTCCGAAGGAAGGAGCCGTTGACCGCGCGCTGGAAGCGCTCCTGACAGAGGCCAACAGGGTCGCGCGATTCGGATTCACCGCGACCGAGCTCGAGCGCCAGAAGCGGAACACACTGCGGACCTACGAGAGGTATCTGGCGGAAACGGACAAGCACGAGTCGGCCGGCCTGGCCGATGAGCTCGTCCGGAATTTCACCGAGAAGGAACCCTTGCCCGGCCCGGCCCTCGAGTATGCGCTTCATCAGCGATTCCTGCCTGAAATCACGCTGGACGAGGTCAACAATGCCGGCAAAAACTGGCTGAAAGAAAATAGCCGGGTAGTGGTGGTCAGCGCTGCTGAAAAGTCCGGCGTGGCGGTGCCGGATGCGGCCGGGCTTGCTGCCGTGGTGAAGGGGATCGGGTTCAAGGAGATTGCTGCCTATGTGGACACCGTCGCCAACCTGGCCCTCCTCGACATGCCGCCCGAACCGGGAAAGATCGTCAAGGTCACCAACAAGGAGGCGTTTGGCATCACCGAGTGGGACCTCTCAAATGGAGCGAAAGTCGTGCTCAAGCCCACGAACTACAAGCAGGACGAGATCCTCTTTCGCGCAACCAGTCCAGGCGGCGTCTCCCTCGCGAGCGATCAGGACTTCGTACCGGCCAGAACCGCCGCCGCGGTGATGTCTGCCACGGGCCTGGGAAATTTCAGCGCAATCGACCTCCGGAAGGTGCTTGCCGGCAAAATTGCCTCCGTGAGTCCGCTGATATCGGATCTGGAAGAAGGGCTGGCCGGCGGCGGCTCGCCGAAAGATCTGGAAACGCTGTTCCAGCTCATCTACCTGAGGTTCACGGCGCCGCGCTCAGACCAGGCTGCGTTTGCCGCCTATACGGCGCAGGGGAGAGCGGTTCTGGCCAACCAGAAGGCGAGCCCCGCCTATGCTTTCAACGAAGCACTGCAGGCGGCGCTGACACAGGACCACCCCCGGGCGCGCCCGCTGACGGTCGAGATGATCGATCAGATGAACCTCGAGAAGTCACTCGCATTCTACAAGGATCGCTTCGCCGATGCCGGCGACTTCACGTTCGTGTTTATCGGGAGTTTCGACCTGGAGACGATCAAGCCGTTCGTCGAGCGCTATCTGGCGTCGCTCCCCGCCCTGCACCGGAACGAAACCTGGAAGGACGTCGGGATCCATCCGCCGACAGAAGTCGTCGAGAAGATGGTCAGGAAGGGTATCGAGCCGCAAAGCCAGTCGGCGGTCGTGTTCAGCGGGCCGTTCAAATACGATCGGGACCAGCGGGTCGCGATCCGGGCGTTGGGCATGGTCCTGGACACGAGGCTGCGTGAGGTTCTGCGTGAAGACCTGAGCGGGACTTACGGGGTGAGCGTATCCCCAGGCTATACGATCATTCCGCGCCAGGAATATACCTTTGCGATCCAGTTCGGCTGCAATCCGCAGCGCACGGATGAGCTGGTCAAGGCCGTCTTCCAGGAGATCGAGAACCTGAAGAAAAACGGTCCCAGCGAGAAACAGATCAGCGACGTCAGGGCGGCGTTGCTCCGGGATTTCGAGACCAACAGCAAGCAGAACAGCTACCTGCTGACTCAGATCTATCTCCGCTACCAGGTTCCGCAGGATCTCGGTGAATTCTTCGGTCTGGGCGAGTACTACAAAACCCTGAATGCGAAGATGATCTGGGATGCGGCCCGCGCGTACCTCGACCCGGACAGATACGTGAAGGTGATCCTGCTTCCGGAGACCAAGATCGAATCCGGTCACGGCGACAAGGACCGGGATGATGTGCCGGTCCAGCGCCAACGGCCGGCTGCGTGATCTCACTGCATCCCATGGGAATGCAGGAATTCGGTGGCAGGATATAATTCCCCGATCTTCATAGGCGATGAAGCCTATGGCGCGAATTGAGGAAATGGGCATCCTGTCATCGGACTTTCTGGCGGGATATAAAGGGGGCATCCCCGCTTTTGCTCTCCGCTGGTTTCGCGGCGTACAGTCACGTATAATTGTGCAGCACATAATAATGTGCGAAGGCAGAAATCCACGCGGAGGATCCGGCGCCATGAGAACCAATGTGACGTTGAGGCTCGATGCCGACCTGCTGCGCGAGGCCCGCATCCTGGCCGCGGAACAAGGCAGCTCCATAAGTGCCATGCTGGCGGAACAACTCGACACGCTGATCCGCGAGCGGAAGGCGTTCGATAAGGCCCGCAGGCGTGCGCTCGCCCGTCTGCGCTCCGGTTTGGACCTGCGTTGGACCCCTCTCCAATCGCGCGACGAGCTTGATGAGCGATAAGTACTTCGTTGAAGGGTAGTGAAGTCAAGATCGCGGCTGGCCGTCGTCCGTGACAAATCCTGAACGGATTATTCAGGCGGGCCTCGCCCCCTCCAGTGTCCCGGACGGGCTCCTAGCCGATCTTTGCCACGATCAAAGTCATGTCATCGTGCTGCGGCAGGTTCCCTTGCCACTCCCGGACTCTTCCGATGACAAACCTGTACACCTCCTCCGGTGCGCGTAATCGGGACTGCCGCAAGGCCTCCACCAGTCGTTCCGTGCCGAACTCCTCGTCCGCCCCGTTCACAGCTTCCGTGATGCCGTCGGTGAATATCGCCAGCAGGGCGCCCGGGGCCAAATCAATGGATTTGGCCTGATAGCCGGCGCCCGGAAGCAAGCCGATCACCGTGCCGGTAGGCTCCAGCATCTGCACTCCCTGGTCGGTCAGCAGGATCGGAGCCAGATGTCCCGCGTTGCAGTACCAGAGCCGGCGTGCTCCGGCATCGTACCGGCTCAAGAACAAGGTGGCGTATTTCTCGGAAGGGCTGCTGCCATAGATCTGCTGGTTCAGCTCCGCCATTATACCCACCAGGCTTTTCTCCGTTTCCGCGGGATTGTCGCTCTTGATTGCCAGCAGCTGGTTGCGCATGGCGGCCTGGAGATTCGCCATCATCAAAGCGGCCGAAATGCCCTTGCCGCTGATGTCGCCCACCACAATGTCCAGGTGCGCCTCGTCCTCCACAATGAAATCATAGTAATCGCCGCTCACGACGCGCGCCGGTTCGCAACCTCCAAAAATGGTCATTCCCCTCGGGTGCGGCAGCTGTTTGGGGAACAGCGTTGCCTGGACCTCGCGGGCGATTTCCAACTCCTGTTCCAGGCGCTTCTTCTCGCTGACCTCCTCCAATAGCTGCGTGATCGAGGCGCTCATCTGGTTGAAGGAATGGGCCAGCAGTCCGAGCTGATCCTTGCGCCGCACCGGTATCCTGTGCTGCAGGTCGCCTTTCTGCAGGGCCAGGGTTCCCCGGTACATATCGTGCACGGATCGTGTGATGCGCCGGCTTATGGTTATGCCGATGAGGAGGGATATGAGAAGGGCGGCGACAAACATGATCCCCAAGACATAGACGACCTTGAGGATCATTTGACCCTGCAATTCACTCCCGCCCAGGTAAGTATCCACAATGAGCCCCACCGGGACGTACAGAATTGCCACCCCGGCATAATCTTCCTTTCCGGACTCGTAGTTCCTGCACTGCAGAGCCATTCCCCATGCGATCATGCTGCGCGCATCGTTGCGCCGCCGCGCCTCCAGGGCATCAGTAGCCGACAGGACTGCTTTGCGCACCTCGGTCTTTTGCGGCGCCGCATCCTTGTCGCGGTCATTTATTGATATCGTAACCCCCCTATTGGAAACGACGATATCGGTCTGTCCGGTACCCATCAGAGCGAAGTAGATGGATTTTTCTCGCTGCAGCCGCTCTGCGAAGTGGCCGTCGAGCGGTGCCGTGACTTCCAGATAGACTCCGGAGAGCCCGGAAACGGGCCGGAGGCAGCTCATATACGCTGTCCCACCCTGTCTTAAAAGTCCAACGAAGGAAGCCCCGCCGCCAAGCCAGCTGGCGCCCGGATAGGGAACGACATCCTTGACAGTATTCTGCGGATCATGCTTCGAGAGCACCTCGAAGGAACCGGCCGCGCCCCTGCGCAAAAGGCGTGCGGGGAGGCTGGGGAATTGCTGGGCATGCGCGGAAGCGACACGGGCCGCGATTTCCGGAAATGCAGCCTGTAACCCGGCCTGTGCAATCTGTCCGGCAAGTTCACGGTGGATCTCCACGATCTGCTGTTCGCCCTCGCGGAGAGAGCTGTCGAGGTACTTGCCGGCCAGCTGGCCTGCCAGCATGTATGCAGAGAGATAGATTATGCCGCCCAGCAGTAAGAGCGGAATAAATCCGACAAAAACAAAGGAACCGATGATGCGGTTGCGCACCCGCCAGAACAGGCGGTTTTTGAGGTACCGGAAGGCATGGAAAAGCAGATTGGCGATTACGACAATCCCGTACAGATATCCCACGCCAACGATCAGGCCCGGCAGCCAGCGATTGAAAAGCAGCGCGGCTGCGTAAACGGCCAGGCCGATCCACTTCCATGGTTTCCAGAATTTCTTCACCGGCACGTCGCCCGGAAGCGCTGAGGTTTGTTTTTTCATGGCGCCCAGGATTATAAGGGCTGGGGTCAGGTCTGGAATATTTAATTTTTGCGATGCGAAGTCCTCTGGCGGATCTTCTGCCCCGCAGTGAATGGGCCGCGATACCCCCATGCAAGCGCATGACTCAGGCCAGTTGCACGAAATCAGGCAACAGATTCACGAACTGAAGCGGTCGCTGCGCAAAGCCGCGGATGACGCCGCAGACAAATAATGATAGTCGATGCCGGCATCGCCGTGGGAATGCAGCCGGGCAATAGAGAACACCGGGCGAATCACATAAGATGCAAGGCTTTCCCGGGCGGCGCTTTCGTCCGCGCCAACGCCCTCTCCCTTCAGCGGGTGGCGAGATGCCGATGCCGGAGCGCGCCCCGGCCGTTCAGCGAGTTCGCCAATAACCGGGCCGACGGCTTTGATGTGCTACCGCGATGATTTCTATGATGTCACCCGAGACACGATAATAAACGCTGAAAGGAAATCGTGGGAAGACAACCCGACGAGTACGGTGGAAGGACGAAGGCCATCGATCCGGAGCGTCAAGTATTTGCCCGACTACGTGGTCAAGTTCCAGCAAGAACGCCCGCCCTGCCACAGAGCTGCGCTCGGCATACCATGCCGTTGATACGAGAACTTCCTCCTCAGCTTCAGGATGGAATTTGAGTTCAAGATTCATCTAGGAGCCGAAGGAGCTTTGCTCGAACCTGCTTCCAGGGAACGGCTTTCACGACACCTAAGTCTAATTCCTGTAAGCGCCTCTCGATCTCACCATGCCATGCGGATTCGACATCAGTTCCGTGTTTGGTCTCAAGGCTTTCGATCAGCAGACCAGCCAGCGTTGCCCGCTCGCTATCAGGCAGGTCGGAAGCTCGCCTAAAAAGTTCAACCACGTCCTTGGTCATGGATAAATCTTATCACACCTATGGAGTCACCAGTAAGTTTGAGTGAAATCGGCAAAAATCAACTTTTTCGTCCCACATCCGGGAATCTGCCGCGATTTCTTCAGTGAAAAAACCGACCGTCCCATCCCTTAAAACTAAAAAGCACGCCGCCTTTTTGCCGTTAAGCCTGCCTGGAGAGCATCAGATCGGCGCTTTTCCCCATCGCACCTATATCTCCTCTTCAAGCACCTGTCCGTTGTCATTTAGCCAGGCACGAGCCTTCTCCATTTTGGGGACGTGCGTTCTGACAACATTCCAGAACCGCGGGGTGTGATTCGCTTCGATCAGATGGGCCAGCTCATGCACGATGACGTAATCGATGACAAACGTCGGCGCCTTGATCAGCCGCCAGTTGAAACTGACATTGTCATGTATGGTGCACGAACCCCATCGATAGCGGTTGTCGACGATCCGGGCCCGTTTGAACTCGACGCCGAGCTCATGGGCATGGCGCTCGACGCGCGGCAGGATCTTCTCGTTCGCCCGAGCAAGGTACCATTCACGCATGGCGCCCTTGCGCCCCATCGCGTGCGCGGCTGGGATCAGGAACCGCTGCGTGAAGTGGATCTCGCCCGCACCGTCCGCGACCACCTCAATTCGATACCAGCGTCCCAGGTAGAGCGCCGATTCGCCACTGACCAGCTCCTTACCCGGCGGATGCGGCAAATCCTGGTACTTTTGTCCGTGATGCAACTTCTCGAATATCCACTGCCGCCTGGATTCCACGACCCGTTGAATCGCTTCGTCAGTTGCCTTAGAGGGAGCATGGACGACAACGCTGCGGTCACGCTCGACGGTGATGGTGAGCGTCTTCCGCTTCGGCGAACGTCGCACTGAATATGACAGCTGCATGATCGCTATTCCGAGTAGAGAATGATGTCGTGGTTCTTCTCCGCGATCTCCATGATGCGGCTGATGATGTGGGCCCGATTCTGCACGAGGCCCGGGAGAGACGAGAACTCAGGCGCCAGCAGAATATTCTGGATCTCCGCCTTCAGCTTGTTGCGGGCTGGGATGCTTTCCCAGAATCCGGTAAGCTTCAATTCGCGCTCGACGACGAGGAACACCTTCTGCGTCAGATCGACCAGGTGGCCTATCCTGTCCTCCTCATTCATGCCGTAAGGCGGTGTGGCTTCAGCCACGACCTCGCCTGCGTCGAACAGCTCGCGCTGGAACATGCGGAACAACGGCATCTGCTTCTTCCGGTGAAGCCCGTACGTCGGCTCCTTGCCGGCGCTGATGATGCGGAGGCGAAGCTTCTCCAGCTCTTCGTAGATCTTGTTCCAGTTCTCCCGGAATTGCGCGAAGATCGCGGCGAGCGCCTGCGCGAAGGAGGCCTGCAGATCGGGATCGTCGTCGAGTTCGACGTCCAGGTGATGGCGAATCGCATGCTCGACCTCGGCGGCCTTCGTCTTGGTCCGGTCCCGCTTGCCGACGTCCTTCTCGAAGTCCTCATCAAGAATCGAGATCGGCGGGATCTTGACATCAATCCCCCGCGATTCGAGATACGCGTCGGTGATGGCCCTGAGTTTCGGCGGAATGCCTTTCATGCTGAGGCGCTCATCGCGGAAGTGCTTCCCCGCCAGCACGTTGATCTCGGTCAACGCCTGGTAGTCCGGCATGTAGTCGAGGGCCTGCTTCGCCGGAAACACGAGGTTCAGGCACTTCGTCAACTTCTTAAAAGCCAGCATGAAGTCGAAACGGAGGTCCTCGTCGTAGAAAACGTCGAAGAACGCGTCATGGTCCGCCAGGTCCGCGAGGCCGTGCTTCTTGAGGAGGGCCATGACCGCCGCATGAGAGTCCTTGAGCTCTCGCTCCTCCTCCTCCGGGAAACTGAGCGCGCCGATGACCTCCTTCTGCTCCCGCTCGTCGTAGGTGTCGATCGCCTTCTTGAGATGGTAGCCGATGCCGACGTAGTCGACCACAAATCCCTTGTCCTTGGACTCCCCGCTGACGCGGTTGACCCGGGCGATGGCCTGCAGGAGGTTGTGGGCAATGACGATCTTGTCGAGGTACATCGCCTGTTCCACCGGCGCATCAAATCCCGTAAGCAGCATGTTGGTCACGATCAGAATGCCCATGTCACCGGTGATGCCTTCTTCGTCGCCGCCGAATGCCATCTTGAAGCTCTTGATGCTCGCCTCGTGCTTCGAGCTGTCTGAGAAGGCCTTGAGGTGAGGGAGATCGTCGTGGAGGCCGGAAATGATGACGTCGGTCTTCATCGCCTTCAGCTGTTCGAGGTCGAGCTTGCGGGGGTTGCTCTTCTCGAGTTTCACAATGGCCGCTGCCAGGGCCGCGTCGATGTGCTTCTTGTAGCGGACGGCCGCTTCGCGTGAGGTTGCGACCACCTGGCCCTTGTACCCGTTCGGGTAGACATGGGTCAGGTAGTGGGCGACCATATCCTTGGCCTTGGCCTCGATGGTGGGTTCCGCTTCGAGATACGCATCTCGCGAGCCATACCCCAGAATCTCAAGGCGCTGCTGCAGGTTGTAATCGCTGAAGACGTCCGCGAACGCCGCGTCCATTCCCGCCTGATCCGGAACTTCGGCATTGTGGGTTCTGCCCTCGTAGACGATCTCGAGCGTAACGCCGTCCTCGATCGACTGGCGCATCGTGTACTTGTCGATGTAGTCGCCAAAGACGCGCTCGGTCTTGTCGATCGGGGTGCCGGTGTAGCCGATCTTCGCCGCGTTGGGGATGCCCTTGTCGAGGTTGGCCCCGAGCAACCTGTACTGCGACCGATGGGCCTCGTCGGTCATGACGAGGATGTGGGGGCTGGTGTTCAACTCGGGGAAGGTCTCGGTCAGGTCGGCCTCGCGGAACTTGTGGATCATGGCCATGACGAGATCCGAGGTGTCGGCGCGCAGCAGCTCCTTCAGTCGTTTGATGCTGTCGGCCACCTTGACCGTAAACCCGATGCTCTGGCTGGTCTCCGAGAGCTGGCCCTCGAGCTGGGTGCGGTCCGTGACGAAGACGACCTTCCAGTTCGACAGCTGCGCATGGCGGTACATCTCGCGGACCATGAACATCATGGTGAGCGACTTCCCCGAACCCTGGGTGTGCCAGATGATGCCGCTGCGCTCGCGGGGATTCCTGCCTTCCAGCAGCCTCTTCACCGCCAACTTGACGGCCCGGAACTGCTGATACCGCCCCACGATCCTGATCGTCTGGCCCTTGTCGTTGGTCGAAAAGAGCGAGAAGGTGCGGATCAGGTCCAGGAGGTTTTCCCGGTCAAGCATGCCGGCCACGAGCCGCTGTTGGTCATTCGGCCCACCCGCGCCGTGCTCCAGATCGTCGACCGTCCGCGGGTACGGATCGGCCCAACGGTAGAAGTACTTCTCGCTATAGGTGGTAATCGTGCCGAACTTCGCTTCCTGGCGGCAGGTCGCCACGACGAACTGGTTGTAAAAGAACAAGGGCGCGCTGCCTTCGCCCTTCGCGCCGCGTTGCTCGCTGTAGCGCAGCAACTGGTCGATCGCTTCAGGGATGGCGTCCTTGACCTTCGGCGATTTGCACTCAATGACAACCACCGGCAGGCCGTTCAGAAACAGGACAATGTCGGGGACGATGTGATGCTCGGTGCCGAGGATGCGGACCTTAAGCTGGCAGACGGCGATGAAGCGGTTGTTGTCCCGCTTCGTGAAGTCGATGAAGCGGACCGTCGGGCTCTTTTCCCCGGTCCGGCGGTTCTCGCTGACGCTGGTGTTCTCCAGCAGCAGCTTGAAAAGGTGCCGGTTGTTCTCCAGCAGGCCGGTGCTCGGGAAGCTTGCGGTGAGCTGCTTGACAACTTCCTCGACCTGGTCGTCTTCAAGCCAGTTATTGACAACCTTAAGCTGCGCGCGAAGCACGGGAAGCATCACCACTTCGGTGAAACTCTCGCGGTGACTGTCAGCGGGGCGCTGTTTGCTGTCGAGATCGATGATCTCCCAGTCCAGGCCTTCCAGTTGATCGAGTAGGGGCTTCTCGACATGGTTGCGCTCGTCGAGCCTGATCTGGCTGGGAGTCTTGTCAGTGCTCATGCGCTCGCGTCCCCCGGTTGGGTTAGCAGGGCGGTTACGCGACGATTGCCGGTAAGCAGGTCCTGCATGAGGCCGGTTTTGAGGGAGCGGAGCTTGCTTGAATGAGAGCGCAACAGATCAATCTGGTGCTCCCGGCCATCAAACGCACTCGTGATTTGCTCTTGTTCCTCTCGTTTCGGAACCGCGACACTCACGGCAAACAGATCGTCCATGTCGAAGCGTTTCGTCCCGTGTGTCGCGGTCGTTGCGATCTTCAGGATGGCATGAGCGTGAGCCACAAGCCAGTACGCGAGGTATCGACTACTGAGACCCGGTTTCGCGATAACCGCCTTGACGTCTTGGTTGAACGCCATAGGCCGGGTAGCATAGCCAACGGGGAAAGTGTGCGCGAGTATCATTCCTCGAATCACAATGAAGACCGTCCCCTTCGGCATTATTCGGCTGCCGCATTGTGCTGCTTCCTGGGTAATGCGCTCGATTGAATTCGCGAGATCAAACGTCTTCATATCTTTAGGGCAGATCCACGGAACATCCCCATTCCAAAATCGGGAGATGCGCTTTGATGGCGTTCCACCACTGGCCCATACACCAGAGCTCCCAAGCTCAATGACATCCCACTCAACCGGTACTCGTCCCAGCGGCGAGTCTTTGAACTCGTGAGTCTGTTCGGAGCGGAGGTTGCCGCGTTCGTCGATGCCGCGGGTAAGGAGGTCCTGCATCATGCCGACCTTGATGCGCTGCTGCTTGGCGATCAACGTCTCCGTCTGCTCAATCGCCCGGTCTACTGTCGAGAGGATCTCGGCGATCTTGGATTGCTCCGCCTCAGCTTTGGGATATACAAACGCGATCCTTTTAAGCTTCTCCTTGTTGAGCGTGGCTCCTTTGATCGCTTGGTCAACGCCCTGGAGGAGGTCCCAGTGCTGCAGACCGTGATAGAGGTACTCATGCAAGAGGCCCCTTGGCTTTAGTGCGGCGATGGCCTCGTTCGTGTAGAGGGGGATGGCCGCCACTCCTACGCGACCAATCGTGAGCTTGAAGCTCAATAGCACCGTTCCCTGCGGCTGGAGCTTAACGTTCGAGTACTTTACGCCAGCATCTGAAATGTGTTCGGCTGTCTCGTTGATCACGTGCCGCCGCATGTCTTTGATGGATACCCATGCATTGTCCGTGTCCCGTGCAAGATCCCAGTACTCAGGAACGTCCCGCGCGGGCGTTCCGCCGATTTCGATGGAGCAGATAGCTCCCAGTCTCCCCTCATTCCATCCATTGGGCAAAGTCATTCGAAGTACCCCAGGCCGCTGAGAAAACTATTCAGCGCTCCTAACGTCTCGGTCTGCACAGCTTGAAGCTCACAGTTGGAGACGGCGTACTTGTCCCAGATAATCTCGACGGCTTGGACGAGGATGCGCTTCTCGGCGTTGAGATATCGATCAAGTTCACTGCGGGCGATGTCGTAGATCTTCTTCAGGATGAGTCGCCGTGCCTCTTCCTCCGAGAGCTGGCCACCGATCGCGGAAAGCATGGCGTCGGTTTTGGCGATCCGCGCCTCGAGGGTCTCTTTGTCCTTAATGAGGGCGGCGATCTTTCGCTTGTCCGTTTTGTCGCTAGAGTTGAGGCCTGCAAATTGGGCCTCAACCTGTTGTATCAACTCACGGCTCTCGGCCTTGAAATCTTCACCTCCGAGGCGCTTGAGCTGCAGCTTGAGTTCGAGTTCGTCGGCATTGGCCTTCAGTGTGGCCTTGGCGCCCTTGATCCGCGTCTCAGTGGCAGTGATCGCCTTGTCCTGATCCTTGAGTTTCTCCAGCTCCTTCTTGGCGGACTCGCCGGTGCTTTCCTGCAGGTCATCGATCAGTTCCTTGAGGGCCTTCTTGATGATAGCCGCCGTGACCTTTTCGTCCTGGTCAGGCTCGTATGATGCAACTTCCTGGGCGGTTTCCACGGCTTCGGCGAGCTCACCCTGGGCCTCGTGGATCTTTGCCTCCAGTGCCTCGATTTCGTCAGCATCGGCCTGGAAGAACTCGGCGATGAGGTATTCGTCGGGGATCAGGCTGTGGTGCCAACCGATCGAGATGATGGTCTTGAGGTCGTAGCGGATCTGCTGCCACCAGTTGACGAAAACGCCGGCGCTCTTGAACTCGTCCAGCACGCCGAGAGGGACGAGCTTGCCCTTAAGCGTCGTCAAAAGCTCGTGGCGCACGTCGGGCATCTTTTTCCCGTCGCGAAGTTGGGCAAAGTCATCGCGGGCAACGGCCCACCAGGCTTCGAGCACCGCGTGGTGCGACGCAATCACCTGCTGGAGAGCCGGATCGGCTTCGAGCTTTGTTTTGATGGCGGGCTTGGCGTTGATCTGCTCGCGAAACGCGAGGTAACCGGGGCGGTCGGGCCCAAACAACGTGCCCGGGTCAACGCCGAACTTGGCAAACTCGCTGCCGCGTGCCGCGACCTCGCCCTCGGGGATGCCTCCAATCAGGTGGGCCTGCACGTCCTCAGGCTCGGGCTCGGGCGTGTTGTCAACATAGCGGCGGATGTTGAGGTTGTAGTCGTGGGTGTCCACGATCTCAGACTTGTCGACGAGCCGGGAGTACTTGGACAGCTCCCGCTTGTGGGTGAAGACGAAGTCGATCTTCTCGATGTCCTCGGGACGGAGTCGGTTCTGATTCTTGCCCTCGGCATATTCGCGGTCGGCGTTGACGAACAGCACCTTGTTGCGCAGTTCGTCGGGCTTATTCTTGTTGCAGACGAGGACGCAGGCGGGGATGCCGGTGCCGTAGAAGAGGCCGGGCGGCAGGCTGATGATGGCCTCGATGAGATCGTCGTTAATGAAGAGCTCGCGGATCAGCTTCTCCTTGCCGCCGCGGAACAACACGCCGTGGGGCATGATCGTCGCCATGTGCCCGTCGGGCTTGAGGCTCGCCAGCATGTGCTGGACAAACATCAGATCCGCCTTCTTGCCGGTTTCCGGACACCATTCCCGGAAGCGGCTGGTGAACTTCATCCCCGCGCGGCTGTAGTTCTGGGAGAACGGCGGATTGGCCAGCACCCGGTCGAACCTGCGCACCTGCCCGTTTTCCAGAATCTGCGGGTCCTCCAGCGTGTCCCCGTTCTCGATGGTGAATCGGGTGATGTTGTGGAGGATCATGTTCATGTTGCAGATCGACCACACGGTGCCGTTGGAGTCCTGTCCGTAGAGAGCGAGGTCGTTGGCGTCCTGCCCCTGCTCCTCGACATATTGATGCGCCTGGATGAGGAAGCCGCCCGAGCCCGCGGTCGGGTCGTAGATCTCATTGCCGGCCTCCGGCTTGGTGAGCTGGACGAGCAGGCGGACGACTTCCGCCGGAGTGTAGAATTCGCCGCCCTTCTTGCCCGCGCTGTCGGCGAAGAACTTGATCAGGTATTCGTAAGCGGCGCCGAGGAGGTCGGGGAACTCGAAGTTATCGTTGACCAGCACGAACCGCGGCTGATTGAAGTGGTCGAGAAGATCCTTCCACTTCTGGTCCGGGATTTTGGTCTTGCCCTTGACGGCGTTGAAGTCGATGTTGTTCTTGAGCACACCGGCCAGCGCGTCGTTCCCGTCCTCGACCACGGCGATGGCCTTGTTCAGCATGTTGCCGATGTCGTACTTGAGGTCCTTGAGCGCGGGAACCAGTTCGCCGTTCTCGTCGGTCCAGGGCTGGTGCCAGCGCGCCCGAACCGGGACAAAAAAGGTCTCGCCGTAGGAGGTCTTATCTTCCAGCAGCTCGGCGACGAGATCCGGCTTGTCCCTGAGGTGCGCGAAGTCCCTCTTCCGCAGCTGATCCCTCTTCCGATCAAATTCATCCGAAAGCCGCTTCAGAAACAGCATCCCAAAGATGAATTCCTTAAACTCCGAGGCATCCATCTTGCCGCGGAGGATGTCGGCGGATTTGAGGAGGAAGGATTCGAGTTGGGCGATTGTGATCTTGTCAGTGCTCAATGCGTGTTCCTTCCGGATGTCACGGTTTAATAACGCGCCGGCTGAGCGGCGTGGCCTCCTCGGCCGCTGGAGCCGGTGGTCAGCCAGAGGCTTCATCGACTCGGAACACGAGATCGTCGCTCGGTCCAACGATCCAGACGGCTTTGAAGCCGTACCTCGCTACGTCCGCGCCTCGCCGCTCGCGCGCTGCTTTAGCAACCGAAGGCATTGCATGCACAGCTGTTTCCGTCGCGTCCAATGCGAGGACAACTTTCGCGCGATCGGTGGGGCTTGTCTTCCGTGCTTTGGCCTGCACGAGGGTAAGGAGGTCGTCCGCCGCATCCGTCAAGGAAATACTGCGCTCTGCAGTCGCGTTGCGGTTCAATTTCCGCCAGAAGTCCGGGGTCGCCGACCGCGTGACCTGAACCTGAAGGACCTCATCGTGAATCGGGATCTCGCAGTCGATGCCCCTCTCAGGCCCTGTCGCCCTTCGAGGTTCCCCCACCCCGCCATTGTCGCGGCGGAGCCGCTGGGCTAGGATCTGGCACACTTCGAGTATGCCTTCTTCGTTCTGGCGACTTCTCCCGGTGACCTCGTAACGCGCCCCACCCTCAGAAGTGAGATCCGCGGTTACCGATTGCCGCTGGTCGTCTGCCACCCGGATTGCATCAGACCCGTCGGACGATATCTTGCGAGCCACCAAGCGACTATGCATAGTGATTTTGCCCTCCAGTCGCTTATCCCGGGTCACAAGCGCCCCCGCTTTCTGGCTAACGCCTCGTTCAGCCTCGGCGCGCTTTTTGCGCCGGCGGCTGAAACGAGCTGTTGGGCCGCCTGGTTACTACCGCCTTTTCCTCGCGTTTAATCAGCTTGGTGATTGCGGGCACCAGTCCTCTTGGAACGACCATAACCGTTTGGCCACGCTTCCGAAAGGCAGCTTCATCTTCGGCGACGGCTTCGTCTTCGGTCTGTTCCTCGTAATGTCGGAGAAGCAGGCGAACTCTATCCTGGTTCCACCCCGCTGGAAAACGATTCCCTCTATTCATTTCTTCCTTCTCATTCGCCTCCGGTATGCCAGCGGTGTATCCCGCCAGCCAGCAACGCCTTTTTGACAGATCCAATTGATATCACACATCTTAACATGGAGAGGCGCTCGCGGCATACATAGATAAGCCGCAAAGCTGGTCTCCCCAATCGAATAATTGGTATTGGGTCATTTTGAAATTGCCGTTCTTGACTTTTCCCGCCGCTCTCGCATAATGGGAGCATGCAAAAGCGCTCAAGCAGCCCAAGAGACGTGAATCAGCTTGCCGCGTCCATCGTCCAGAATGCTACGCAAGAACCAACCGAAACTCCACAGAAGAATCCCGCCGCCGTTGCCCTTGGTCGCCTCGGAGGACTAAAAGGTGGAAAGGCTAGGGCTGCTAAACTCTCACCTAAGAAACGGAAAGAGATTGCCAAAAGGGCTGCTGCGCTAAGATGGAAAAGGGGAAAGTTACAGTGACATTTTCATTTTTGGCTTTTTTTAAATCCTCCTAGATTTTTCTGCATGGCCGCAACCAAGTTTTTAAAATGAGAGGGAGTTGCAACTATGCGCGCTACGCAAACTGCCGGAACATATTCCAGCCCCTCAAGGGCCTTCTTTCGCTCCTCCTTGGTTCCCATAATAGGGGGCTTCTGAATCTCAAAAAAAGATATTGTGAAATAATCTTCATCACGTTGTACCAACGCAAAATTGGAGAATCGACTTACAACGGTTTCCGGAAATTCAAATCTAATTTGCTTTTTGATTTCTTGCCGATCTTCGTGTTGGTTTTCGTTGTTAATATCCATTTGCATCACCCTCAGTGAACAGCTACGCCTATTGATAGGCTGTCATTGGTCCCGGTATCCCCGCCTTGAATTACTTGTCCAACGTGATCCTGATAATCCAAATGATGTCTTATAGGAAATAAAACTAAATTATCTTTTGGAACACACCCGGTATCCGATGCATTTGTAAGATCATCCAAGGGCAACGGTAATTGGTGCGATTCGTAGACCAAATGGCCAGCGCTTACCTTATCTTTGTTTTGAGCCCACCTGGATAATTGCTGTTTATCTCTTATGATGCTACGTGCCGTTAAAGCCGCAGGAGAAGTATCATCGTACTCACGCAACAATCTACTGAATGGAATAAACTTGATTAGTAGGGCTACATCAAAAGCTGAGGCCATTTCCAGTAATGTTTTTATTGTTAATTTCCCATAATTCGGATCTTCAAGACGCGTGATCACATTTCTTGGCTTTCGCGCCGCGGCTCCCAATTCTCCCTGCGTCCACCCTCTATCCTCTCGCATGGAGCGAATCTGGAAAGAGATACCGTTTTTTAGGTGTTCATGCACATAAGAGTCTCGAAATGTTTTGCTGAAAATAAGTTTGCGAATCAATGCTTTATTAGACAGTAATTTCACAAACGCGCTCCTTGTGCGATATTGCTATGTTTTTTGCTTCTTGTGCTAGTTTGCATGTGCCGGGAGGATTGAGTTTATGGTCTCTTTCCGTCGCAAAAAACAGGAAGGTAAATTCCGCTTTTCCAGAAAAATACCCAATTGGCCTATGCTGCACGTTATCGACCTTAAGCACAATTTCGAAAAGGCCTTTGCATTCGTGCCGCAACTGTCCAACATATGGTCGATTCCAATCGTTTGCGCCGAGCTTAACCAGAAATCTCATTCTAGCCAGAAATGCGTTCTGCACGCTCTCTGTTTGAGCGTCAAACCAAATAGAAACAACTGGCCTACGGTCTGAGCCGGATACCGTAAGACTCTTTAAAGTCCACATTCATTATATCGCAAATTTGCGACATTTCAACAATAAAAACTTGAAATGAGGTCGCAAATTTGCGACACTCCACAGGTGTGATCAGGAAAACAAAGGACCAGCAATTAAGAAATGGTGAGATCTGAACTGCTGGCCCGTAAAAGCGGAGGGATGCCTGAGGGACTTAAAGGATCCGACTGTAAATCGGCCGGCGTGCCATCACACGCCCGTGGGTTTGAATCCCACTCCCTCCGCCAGTAATATACGCTTTCCTTAACACAAAGGCACAAGTTTTTCTGCTAAACCATGGCGATTTTTCTTGACTATGCTTGAGCGCTCATGCATAATAATAACCATGAACAAACTAAGCGTAGAAGAAAAAAAGGGATCATTGGTGCTCTGGTGGAGGGCAATTCCATTCGCGCAACCTGCCGCATGACCGGCCACAGCAAGGGCCCAGTCCTGAAACTCTTGGCCGAAGTGGGCGCAGCATGCCTTGATTTCCATGATCGCAGTTTTTACCTCACCGAACGAACTGAGCGGGTAAGAATTGGACTCAAAAAAAATGCGCCGAAGCAAAATTGAGTGGACTGAGTCAACCTGGAATCCGATCACTGGTTGCACCAAGATAAGCGCGGGGTGCCTGAATTGCTATGCAGAGCGCATGGCCAGGCGACTTAAAGCCATGGGGCAACCAAATTACGCGAACGGTTTTACCGTTACCTGCCACCCGGGCGCACTGGAAATGCCCCTGGCTTGGAAAAAATCACAGATGGTGTTCGTCAACTCGATGAGCGATCTATTCCACGAGGCGGTGCCCGCCGAATTCATTAGGGAAGTGTTTTTGACCATGAACCGCGCGCGGCAGCACTGCTTCCAGATACTCACGAAGCGTACGTCAAGGCTCGTGGAGCTTGCACCTCGATTCACCTGGTCCCCCAATATCTGGATGGGCGTGACTGTGGAGAACGCCAAATATGTAAGCCGGATTGATGCTCTTCGGAATGTGCCCGCCACTGTTCGGTTCATATCGCTTGAGCCCTTGCTCGGCCCACTTCCCAATCTTGACCTGCAAGCCATCGACTGGGTCATCGTCGGTGGTGAGTCCGGCGCGGGAGCGCGGATGATGGAAGCCGACTGGGTAACTGACGTCCGGGACCAATGCCAGGAGGCAGGCGTCGCCTTTTTCTTCAAGCAATGGGGTGGCGTTCGCAAGAAGGTTGCCGGTCGTAAATTAAACGGACGCATTTGGGCTGAAATGCCGGCAGCGAGGGTATGTCACGCTCAGAACATCTGAAATCTTACATTTTACGCCGTGGATGTGCGCGTCAGGCCAATCGCAGCCGGTATTTCTGGTGTCAGGCCTGGAAAATTCAAATTCCGGCTTGGTACACGGAGAAGACTCGCCGGATGGGCCCGCAGCGCAAAAAATAAAATATTCCAGACCTGATACCAACCGCAAACGTTACAGCACGCGGCGCAGCACGAACCGAAACGTCCGGCGCTGCCCTGCGCGATCGACCTGCACACGGCGCGCGGCGCCGTCCTTGGTGAAGAGCCTGGCAACGTCGCGCAGCGGCATCCCCTTCAAAGTTTTGCCATCGACAGCCAGAAGGACGTCGCCCGCCTGGACGCCGTTTGCCGCAGCCGGAGATCCGGGCGTGACGCTCATCACGTAAATCTCACCGTAGTCCTCGCCGCGGGCCCGCAATTCCATGCCGCTCATATCATACTCGTCGGGGGGCTCCGCAAAATGCGAGTTCGGCGCAAGGATAAGCCGGGAGCGCCTGTAGTCGAAGATGACGTTGAAGCGGTGCAGGAGAAAACAGCCAAGAATGCCGGCAACATTCCCTTTCGCAAGCGATCCGCTTTCCGCCTGGATAAAGCCGGCAATCGGATTCCTGACGCGGTAGGGGCCGACCTCCACGAATTCCACGCGCCCGAGTACCCGCCGTGCTGTTCCGCCAACTCCGATGTGCGGGCTGTCGATGAGCCTGGGCACCATCCGTTGTGAGGCGGCGATGAGGTCGTGTTCCCTCACAAAAGGGCTCGTGAACACGATCGAGGAACTTCCGCCGGTATCAACTTCAAAGTCCCCCTCGATCGGCCCGGTCCCCGGCAGCCCAAAGCGGGTGCGAACTATCGGCTTGTTCTGCACGATGCGCAATGGCACGACCGCGCTCGCGCCCCGGTATTCGAAGGTTTCCGGATCGTAAAGCGCAATTTTGTGGGCGTCAAAATCGAGCGCGACAACCCAGGCGGCGAACAACTCGTAGCCGATGGCCCCGTCAAAGCGCTTGCCCCATTCGTCGCTGGGCACCTCGAATGGCACGACCGCCGCATGCGTCGTTATCTCGGCGCCGCCGATGCCAAACCTGACGTTGGGTGAAGCGCCCAGTTTCACTGGGTTTTCGGCGGGACTGACGTTTTGAACGCCCTGCTCGACGATGAACATTTTGAGCTTTTCTGCCGCGGCGCGGGCGACGACGCAGCGCCCGGCGGCGGAGTCGAGAATGAAGGAGAGGGGTGCGCTGCCGTTTACGGTTACCTTGAGCCACACAGCGTCGCGGTAAAGCTCGAAAGGCACCACGTGCGCCGGGGCCGAACGGTTGGCGGTTTGTCCCGCCCCGGCCAGTCCGGCCGCAAGGAGCGCGAGGCAAGCAGAGAGTCTCATTCGCATGGCGCCGTTGATGACCTCCTGACCAACACCTCGTTCTGCACTTCCGCGCGAATCTGAAAATCAACACCCTTGGAGGCGGCTGCCTGCGGGCGCGGACAGGTGGAAGCGCGGCCGTCAAAATCGTGTCGGAATGGAATTTCCTGCTTAGAAAACGCTACCCAGTTTTCAGAACCGGAGAAATCTACAAAACCGGGAAGCGTCCCTGTTTTTTTGCCAGCAAATATGCGGACAGGTAGATGATGCCAAGCAGCAGCAGGAGCGGAATGAATCCCACAAAGATGAAGGAACCGATGATGCGGTTGCGCACCCGCCAGAACAGGCGGTCCTTAAGGTACCGAAAGACGTAGAAAAGCAGATTGGCGATGACGACAACGCCGTACAGGTATGCCAGGCCGACGATCAGGCCCGGTAGCCAGCGATTGAAAAGAAGCGCGGCTGCGTAAACCGCCAGGCCGATCCACTTCCATGGTTTCCAGAATTTCTTCTCCGGCACGTCGCCCGGAAGCGCTGAGATTGGTTTCTTCATGATGCCCCGGATTATAAGGGCTGGCGACAGGTATGGAATATTTAATTTTTGCGCTTCAAATCCCTCCGACGGCTCTTTTGCCCTCCGCCAAACCGGAACTTGGAGATTGGGAGCGTCTCTGTTTTTCGCTGGACCATGGAATACCCTTGTTGTTTATCTTGACGTTGAGGTACACCTAAAACCACATTCTCAGTTGGAGGATCTCATGACGTGGAGCGGCCTCATTGCGAAAAGGAGGGTGGGGGACAACACTACAAACAGCGAGTCCGCGGAAGTAGTAAGAAAATTCGCGGATATGAAGGTGGGGGACCGAGTAATAGATCTCCATTATTTTTACCTGTTTGGGAAAAAGGGGAAGGAGGAGGTGGAAAGATACATCGCGAATTGGAGCACAAGGGATAGTGTAGCAACCGATGAGATGATTTTGTTTATGCTGTCGCCAGATCAACATGGCGGAATCCACTGGGTGGTCGCGGCTCATCCAGAAATGAATGGGCTTTGCATTGATGGAGCTTGCTGGCGCGGGGGTGGAACGGCGAGGGTGTTGTTCGCTGCCACAAACCGCGCGATTTATTTCGGAGAGCAGAATGGGGACGCGGAGTCTCAGATCCGCCTAAATCATGACATTATCTCAATGATTTCTTGGTCATTTGGAAAATACTCACACCGTTTTTTTCCTGCAATCATGAATCGGTTTAGAGGGATCTGTTATCTGACGATTCATGTGGCTGACAAGTTCCAGTTTGTACGCATAGAACATTTGGAAAAGACCAAAGCCGACGAGCTGATAGAATTAGTGAGGCGATTCAATCCGTCGGTGGAAGTGACACGTCTGTGATTTGCTGACTTTTGCTATTTGGCCGCTAATCCTGGCAAAACGCAAATCGGCCGTCTTCGTCGGCTCTTCGATTGCCGATTATCCCCAATCCGCAAAACAGGTGAACGTGCCGGCAGTCCCCGATTTTCGAATCCTTACCTGCCTTGCCCAAGCCTGGGATATAATGAATTCCTATCCAACATAAAGGTCATTGCCATGCCAGGCCAGCCAGGTTCCATTCACTTGTTTCAGGTAGCGGGAATCCACGTGTTCCTGCATTGGACGTGGTTCCTGGTCGCGCTGTTTGAGATCGGCAATCGAGCGGCGCATTATCGTTCCCTGGCGTGGAATGTGCTGGAGTACCTGGCGCTGTTCATGATCGTGCTGTTGCATGAGTTCGGACATGCACTGGCATGCCGTCAGGTGGGCGGCAAGGCCAACCGGATCGTGCTGTGGCCGCTGGGCGGCATCGCCTATGTCGATCCACCGCGGCGCCCCGGGGCGATGCTATGGAGTATATCGGCCGGGCCGCTGGTAAACGTGGCCCTGCTCGTGTTGGTCATCGCGCTCACCATGGCAAGCGGCGTGGCCGGCTCCAGCCTGGCCCTGCCTGACCTGCAAAAGTTTCTGGACGCGCTGGTGATTATCAACCTGGTCCTGCTGGTGTTCAACCTGTTGCCGATCTATCCGCTGGACGGGGGCCAGATCTTGCGCTCGCTGCTCTGGTTCGTGATGGGACCGGACCGCAGTCTGCTGGCGGTCACCTTCGTAGGATTCGGCGGCGTGGCCTTGCTGGCCGCATTGGCCCTGTGGACGCGCAATGTCTGGCTAGGGATCATGGCGCTGTTCATTCTGTTGAACTGCTCTCAGGCATGGAGCCGCGCGCGCTTATCCTTGCGCCTGGCGAAGCTTTCACGCCGCGAAGGATATGTGTGCCCCTCCTGCGGAGTGAAGCCTCCGCTCGGTTCCCAATGGATATGCAGCAACTGCAGGACGCGGTTTGATCCTTTCGAGACGCAAACAGCATGCCCCAAATGCAGGCTGCAATTCCCCGCTATCCGGTGCCTGGACTGCGGCACATCTCACCCTATGAGCGCATGGCCGGCGCCCGCGCTTTCTCCGATTCCCACTTCCCGCATACCCTGAAAATCACGCCCAAATAAGAACTGGTCCCCGCATCTTCGAAACGGAAGACGCGTTTCTGCGAGGGAGTCGCAATGAACTTATTCAAAATTTTCAGAAAAGCAGACCATGATCCTTCTCCCAAGAGCACATCAGGCACGGCTTCAGGGGATATGGAAGGATCGAAACAGGGGAAAGAGGAGCGGAAGCGATTTGCGAAATTCAAGTGGGAATTTGCCCGGATTCCGGCAGGCGAGTTCATGATGGGCGCCTCGCCGGGTGATGGTGACGCATCTTCCGATGAGAAACCGGCGCATCGGATCCGGATTACGCACGCCTTTGAACTGGTCTCATTTCTCAATACAAAATGCCGCGCCGAATCTCCGGCCTTCAGACGGGGCAACCTCGTGTGGAGTGCGGCGACTGGTCGCCGCTCTGGAGATCGGTATACTGGCACGGCCAGGCAGCTTGCTGCCTGGAATTCCACAAAGCGGGCCCCAGCCCGCCATTCCAGGCGGCACGAGAAAAAATGGCGGCAAGCCGCCTTGTGCGGCAGCAGATCGATTCGTGAAAGCGGCGACCAGTCGCCGCACTCCAAACGGGCGGCGGATTTCCAGGTTTCGTATACTACGATTCAATTGCGCATAGGGAGCAGGATGAGTCGCCGCTTTTGGAATGCGGAGCGCGGGCGTCCCGCCCGCTTTTTCGAAATAAGGGAAGCCCTGTCAGCAAAGTGAAGGGGATGGAATAGCCGACGGGGATACGATGAATGCGATTTTTGCGGGCGCGACGCCCGCGCTCCGCCGCAACGCGTCGCCAATCGTTGGACGCCCTCTAGCGCCAGCTCGATTGGATTTCCTCGAGCGTGCGGCCCTTAGTCTCCGGAACGAACGCCAGCACGAACAGCGTGCTCAGGAGGCTGAAGGCCGCATACACGCCGAAGGTGAGCGCCGGCCCGATCGCTTCACGAAGCATGGGGAATGTCTGCGTCACAATCCAATCGGCAGCCCACAGGCAAAAGATGGCGACCGACATGGCGCGGCCGCGCAGTTTCGTCGGGAAGATCTCCGAATTCACGATCCAGGGGATCGGGCCCATGGCCACCGCGAAGGCGGCGGTAAACCCGAGGATGCTCAGCAGGACCAGCACGTCATGCCGGCCGCCCTGGAACAGGAAGCCGACCAGGCCAAGGCTGATGACCTGCACGCTCGTGCCGGCCACGAGCAGCGGCTTGCGCCCGGCCTTGTCGACGAGCCAGATGGCTACAAACGTGAAGGCGAAGTTCACCGCCCCGACGATTACGGTCTGCAGGAAGGCCGAATCGGTGCCGGCCCCCGCGGCTTTGAAGATCTCGGGTGCATAGTACATGATCGCATTGATGCCGCTGAACTGGCCGAGGACCGCCAGCAGGGCGCCGATTGCCAGCGCTTTCCGGTATCCGGTCGTGAAGAGCTCGCTCCACCGACCCTCTTCCTGGCGCAGCGCCGCCTCAATCTGCGCGATTTCCCGGCCGGCATGTTCCGCCCCGCCCACGCGCTCCAGTATCCGGCGGGCCCGGTCCTTGCGGCCGGTCTTCATCAGCCAGCGGGGGCTTTCGGGAACGGCGAGCATGAATGCGGAGAACAACAGCGAAGGCGCTACCAGGGACGCGAACATCCAGCGCCAGCCCGTGGTGGTGTTCCAGGCTTCATCACCGAAGCGCTGGATCTGCAGGTTTACGAAGAAGACCACGAGGATGCCGGTCACGATGGCCAGCTGATACAGGGCGACCAGCGTGCCGCGGATCTTTTCCGGCGCGATCTCCGCGATGTAGAGCGGCGACAGTATGGAAGAAGCGCCGATCGCCACTCCTCCCGCGAAGCGCGCCCAGGCGAATGCGGCCAGGGAATCCGGCAGAGACGACGCCAGCGACGAGATTGCGAACAGCGCCGCGCAGAAAACCAGGCTGTACTTGCGCCCGAAGCGGTCGCCGATCGGGCCGGCGAGCGCGGCCCCCGCCATGCAGCCGACAATCAGGCTGGACGCGGCCCACCCGGTAAGGCCGGCCGTCAATTGGAAGTGCCTGGTCAGGAAGCCGATGGCGCCGGACACCACCGCCGTGTCGTATCCGAACAGGAATCCGCCGAGCGCGGCCACCAGGCAAATGAGGAACAGGTAACCGAAGTTGAGTTGTGATTTCATGGGGTCACTAATCTTAGGCCGTTATGCGAAGCGTAACGGGAATTTTATTCTCGTTAGAAGCCATAAGCCGGAAGCGGGAAGCAAGAAGCTAGAAGCTAGAATTCCCGCCTCGAGATCGCGCCGGTAAATAATAAGATCCTATATGGGTGCATTCTGGCTTCCGGCTCCTGGCTCCTGGCTTCTCTCAAGGGGCGAAGCCCCTTGAGAGTTCCGCCCGGATCGTCACCAGGCCCCAGGCGGGCATGGTTAGCTGCCCGGCCAGTTTCGTGAGCGGTTTTTCACTCGTGTCGCTGATCCAGACGCTGCGCGGCGCCGGCTCTTTCCAGGCAAGAGTGGTCTTCACCTCACGCCCCGCGCCCGCCCACAGCCGGACGATCAGCGCCTTGCCGTCATCGCTCGGCTTCAGAGCGGTCACCAGGACATCGGGCGAATCGAGTTTCAGGAGCGGCGCGCCATGGACCGCGGCTCCCCGCGCCGCGGACGGCAGCAGGGGCTGGCCGGCCGCGATGGCGAGGCGCGAAGCACCGGCCGGATTGTAGCCGCGATGCGGGCGCAGGAGAAACCGGAAGACATGGGGCCCTTCCTGGTAGGCCCGGTAGTTCGTGCCCCAGTGGTTGTTCATGGCCCACGAGTAGATTTTTTGCGTCGGCCCCACCTGCTTGCGCCACACGTCCGGATTGGACTGCGAGTTGAGAAGGTTCGCGGTCAAGCCGCCGACCTGCAAAAGAGGCGCATCCAGCGTGACCCAGGTGATGCCGAAGTTCTCGTTGGCCACGTCCGCCCAGCGGCCGACGGTGAACCAGTTCTTGCAGGCGCTCGGGATCTGATCCGCGTCGGGCCGGATCACGCCGAAAGGCACCTCAAGGCGGACCTGTCCGCCGGGCACGGCAAAAGGGAAGCCGAAGTTGAGGCTTTCCTTGCCTTCTTTGGAGCGGTAGTCCGTGGCAGCAATGCGCTGCTTGTCGAGCGTGTTGATGATCTCCACGAAATCCTGGCCGGCCGTCAGCCGCACCTCGCGGATGAGCGTGGAGCAGCCCGGCGCATCGGACTGGACCGTGAGCGATGCGATCAGGGGCCCGGTCTCGCGCACCCGGATGCGCACCGGCCCGTTGCGCTTCACGGCGGCGGCATTGTCGCCGGTAAAATAGAGATACTCGTTGAGCGCCTGCCCGTCGGCGGTGTCTGCGAAGTTCGCGTCCAGCCCCGTCAGGCGCAGCTCGACAATGCCGCCCGTGTTCTCATCCAGACGGACCCTCAGCAGGCCGTTGTCGAGCGTGGTCCCCTGCGCGCTTGCCTTTCCCTCGACTTGCGGTTTGCCTGAAGCAATGTGGAAGCGCTTCGCCGCCAGCGGCGGGACGTCCTGCGCCCACAGCACCAGCTCGCCGCTGCGCAGCCGCTGCGCGGCGACCGGCGCTCCGGCATCATCCGTCGCGCGGTCCCCGGCCTCGGTGAGGAACTTCGGCAGGGTGACCAGTTCCGTCCGCGGCCAGGAGCACGTGTTGAAGATGTCGACCGCGTTCTCCGCCACCGGCCCCGGCGCAAGGGAAAGCGCGTGCGAGAGCAGGTCGCGCGACTGGAAGTCCGCGGCGAAGGCATACCCCTGCTTGATCGACCACTGCTCGCGGGTCTCGCGCCGGAAGGGCTCGCTGACGCTGCACCACGCGCCCCAGGTGTGCTCGGAATAGAGCAGGACGCTGCGCCAGGCATCTTCGAATGCCGGCGCGGGGTACGCGGCCGGATTCAGCAACGCCCAGAGCGCCTCGGCCTGGGTGACACGATCCGAACTGGCGCGATTCATCGCCGTTTCCAGCGCGCTCGACGCGGCGCCGTCTTCCCAATAAGGCGTCCAATCACCGGCCACGCTCGGGATCTGCGCGCCGTACTTCTTTTCGAAGGCGCGGAAAGCAGCGCTCGTCGAGCTGATCACGAATTTCGGCCAGGCGTATTTCCCGTTCCAGTCCTTGACGAAATCGCAGATGGCCGGATCCGGCGCGGCGTTGTCGCCATGGCCGCTCCAGCGCATGTAGGCGATGTCGTAAGGATAGGATGTTTGATCCAGCTGGTCCTGATAGAACTGGACGAATTCGGGCGTGAGGGTGGGCATGGAGTGCGACATCGCATAGCCTTTGTACGGGATCCAGACCAGCACCCGGGAGCGGCCGTCGGGGCCGACCCACCAGAACGGCTTGTTCTCCCATTGGACGAGGATGTCGCCGATCCGGTCGAAATAGTTGGGCGCGGTGGAAAAGTAGCGGATGCCCGCCTGCTCCATCGCCGGCACCAGGCCCCACGTGTAACCCGGCACGTCGGAGATCATGGCTGAATCGATGGTGACGCCGGCTTCGCCGGCCAGGCGCGTGCCGGAACGGAACAGCCGCACCAACTCCTCCGGGCGGCACAAGCCGGTGAGCTCATTCAGATACATGCCGTGCAGAGCAATCTGACCGTCTTTGAGCGCCTGAAAAAAATCTTTGCGCTGGGCATCGTTCAAGCGCCGCAGGTAGAGGTCGGCGGCCCAGAGCACCTCGACGTTCCAGACGAAACGCGCTCCCGGCGGATTGGCGGCGGTGCGGCGCGCAGCGGCGATCCCCTTCAGTAGGTTGCGGACCTGCTTGTCCTCGATCTCGGTCTGGATTTCTGTGTACCCGATATCAGTGTGGGAATGCGGCAGGATATAGACGGTAGCGCGGCGCACAGGTTTGAGGGTAAACGCGCGCGTCGCGAAAGGCCGGCCGTCGATCTCGAGCGCGAGCGTCACCTGAGTGTCGCGGTCCGCGGCTGGAATCATGGTCTCGAATGCATTGGCGCCTTCTTTCAAGGCGCCTTGCGCCAGCACGGTCCCGCCGGAGAGGATGCGTGCCTGCACCGGATCGCCGAAGTGGCGCACGATGCATCGGACCGGCTGCTCAAGCTGGCCGCGCCTTTCCTGAAGCGCGGAACGGGGGGCCACATCCGCGAAGATGGTTGCGGGAGCGGGCGCCAATTCGGTCCCGGCGGGCGCCTCGAAGGCGATCCAGTCGTACAGCATCCAGCTGCCCGAAAGGGTGCGGATACGAATTTCATTCTGGCCCGCCTGCAGCAGCGCCGCGGAAAAATCGACGCGGAAACGGTAGGGCGCGCCGCGCTCCGGGCGGCCGGAAATTGATGCGTCCCCGGCGCCGGGCGGGAGCTTTTGCCGGAAGGCGTTGCCGTTGACGCTCACCTCGACGAGGGGCGGGGAGCCGCTCTGCGTATCGACCAGGGCGAGGAGGAGTCCGCAGTCTCCGCCCGCCGGCGCCGCGCGCAATCCGAACACAATTCCGAATACATGCTGGCGCGCGCCCGCCCAGGAGTCGTTGGGGCCGGGATGGACATAGGGCCAGTCCTGCTTAGGATCGGACCGGCCCACGACGAAGAAGCCGTCCTCCTGGTACTTCCGGTAGGTTCCGGGTCCGAGGGCGAATTCGCTGCCGTTGCCGTCCTGTTTGCCGATCTGCCAGAGCAGCTCCCGGGCCTGGCCGCGCGGCGCCGGATGCAGGCCGCCGGCAAAAATCACGGCCAGGAACAGGGCGCAAACCGGCCTCCCCATTCGCGGAAGGATGCCGCTTGTGCAAAATCGTATACCAGCTTGACGGACCATGGCTTCAGGCCTCCTTGACCGCGTCGAACATCGCCACCACGTTGGCCGGCGGCACATGCGCGAGGATGTTGTGCACCTGCTGGAAGACGTAGCCCCCGCCGGGACGCCAGATCTCCAACAAACGCAGCACGTGATCGCGCACCTGGGCGCGCGTGCCGTGCGTCAGGACGTTCTGGGTGTCGCAACCGCCGCCCCAGAAAGTGAGCTGCGCCCCGAACTCCCTCTTCAACTCCTCCGGATTCATGCCCCGGCAGCTGATCTGCACCGGGTTGATGGCGTCGAGGCCGGCCTCGATCAAGCCGGGGAGGAGCGGGCGCACGCCGCCGCAACAGTGCAGCTTCACCTTGATGTGCGGGGCAAGCTCCTTGGCGCGCCGCCACAGAACACTCTCGCGCGGCTGGAAGAATTCCCGGTACATCTTCGGCGAAATCTGCGGCCCGCTCTGCATGCCGAGATCGTCGCCGAAAACGATGATGTCGATGTGCGGGCCGGCCGCGCCCAGAAAGCGCTCGAGGTTCGCGAGGTGAATGGCGACGATGCGATCCAGAAACTCGTGGGCACGGCCCGGATTGCCTGCCAGCATCATGAGGAAGTTGTCGTTGCGGTAAAAGAACTGCCCCATTTCGAGGAGATTGCCCCCGAAGATGCCGAGTATGGCGCGGTTGGATTGCGCGCGCAGACGCTGTGCCCCTTCGGCCAGGCGCTTCAGGCCTTCCGCGCCGGCCGCGATCGGGCCCGGAGGCGCCGCCACGGCGGTCCACATGCACTCTGAAAACACGCCCGGCAGCAAGTCCAGGTCGTCGTTTTCGACAAACGGGTAATAGGATTGCTCGAAATAGAGCACGCCTGGCGGCATGCGCGCAATCTCCCGCCCGCTCTCCGAGCGGATGATCCAGCCGCCATTACACTTTTCCGGTTTGATCCATGCCGGTATCTGACAGGGTGTGCCGTCGGGCAATTCCCAATCCGTCCACCATTCGTCTTCGAGGGCGAAAGCCCGGCCGAGTTCCATGGTGTCGGCATGAAAAAGCTGCAGGACATCCTCGTCGACGATCGCCAACTGTTGGATGGGTTCATAGACCCGGATAGGCCTTCGCTCCAGGCCGAGCCAGTCCCGCAACCGGGCATAGGCGATGGCTGAGATTCCGGATGACCGGTGTCCTGAGAGGTCGATGGGGATACGATCCGGCTCATGGTGATTCAGGGCCGTACATACGCGCGTGCGTGAATCCATAGGGTGCCGTCCGCAATGAGTGATTGTGCAGGCCGAGAGTACCACCGGCCGCGAGGCAAATAAAGCGGCGAAACGCGCCGGAGAAAGGCTTAACCCGCATTATTCATGAAGCTTCTACTGCGCGCGTGGATCAGGCCGATCTGACGGGCGCCCGCAGGGCGCTTTTGGAGTGCGGCGACTGGTCGCCGCTCGGATAATCGTCTACTGACTGCGCAACGGCAGCTTGCTGCCGTTTTCAGGAGAAACATCTGATTGGCTTCAGGCGTGCCGTGACAATCCCGGCGGCAAGCCGCCTTGTGCGGCAGCAGATCGACTCGTGAAAGCGGCGACGAGTCGCCGCACTCCAAACGGGCCTTCGACGTTACGCCTTAAAAACCATGCAGTATTGGGCGGGACGCCCGCGCTCCTCTGAAATTACACTCTGAATCCCGCATTTCTGGTTTACAATCCCCGTTCCATAGAACGCGCGGCATGGAACTGAACAAGGATTCTGTGCCTCGTTCGGATGAATTGAATAGGATTGCTGATGAGCAGATCGACGCCGGCCGGTGCGGCCCGCCGCACAGGACCGGAAACGCCAATCCGTCGGGAATCGACCGCAGGAGCAACGGGGGGATCCGATTTGCGCCGCCGGCGGCAGCATCGTTTAGGCGTCACGCGCCTGGTACGGCGCCTGCGCGAGATCTGGTTGAAGGAAGGCTATGCGCCCCTCTGCCTCATGGTACTGCCCTGGATTGCGGTCGACGGCGCCAGTGGCGAGTCCGCACCTCGTTGGCAGGGACTGGTCGAGTTGGGGACGGAAGCGAAGCTGGCTCTGCACGTTCCCGCGGGAACGGCCGTCCGCTACCGGCTCGCCGTGCCGCAGCGGGCGATCTTTCTCGCTTCCGTGGCACTCGACGGCAACCGGCGGCCGCCGGGCAGCAGCCTGTTCGAGTTCAGGCTTGACGTTCAGGACAGCAATGGGACGCTTGCCCGTGCCTGGACACGGACGCTTGACCCGGGACGCTCCGCGGGCTGGACCGAGTTTCGCGAGTCGCTCGACCAGTTCCAGGGAAAGGAGATTTGCCTCTCCCTGTCGGTGCGCGGCCCGGCCGGCGGCGCCGCGGCGCTCACTCCGCTCTGGGGTGAGCCCACACTGCGCTCGCGCCGGCGCCCAAGGGAGTTTGCCGCGCTCGCGCGTGCCTACGTGGCGCTGTTCGGCCTGCGGCGCGCGGCGGGCAAGCTGATCGAACTGCTGCACCGCCCCCCCTTCGACTGCTCCGCGAACTACGACCGATGGTGTGATCGGCACCGTCGCACGGCGCGAGAGCTTTGCCGGCAACGACGGATGAGCGAACGCCGGCGCGGCCCGGTGATCTCGCTGCTCCTTCCTGCCGGCGGCAGCCCGGCCGGCGTGGGCGAAACAGTCGAATCCATCCGGCGCCAGAGTTATCCGCTCTGGCAACTTTGCATAGCCGACGTTGGTCTCCCGCAAGAGGCGCGCGTAGCGGTGCAAAGAGCCGCCAGTGACGACCCGCGTGTCCTTATCACTGCGGAGGTCCCGGCAGAAACGGGCCTGCACGCGGCGCTGGCCGGTGCGGCCGGGGCATTCATTGCGCCGATTGGCTGCGGCGACCAACTGGCGCCGCACGCGCTTTATGCCGTCGCCTCCGCCTTCGCGAAGGAACCGCAGGCGGACATGCTCTACTCGGACGAGGATCGCATCTCGGTCGACGGGCACCGTTGCGATCCTTTCTTCAAGCCGGACTGGTCCCCGGATTACTTTGCGTCGTCCGGCTATACGCGGCGTTTGGCCGTTTATCGCCGTGATGCGGTTGCCGTCGCCGGCGGCTTCCGGCCGCACATGGGTGAAGCGCAGGAGTTCGATCTGGTGCTGCGTATCGCCGATCGAGGCGGGCGTGTCATTCACCTGGACGACGTGCTGTACCACCGTCGTAGCGACAGCGATACGGAAGAGGGCGGGCTCCTGCCGCGGGCGCCGGCACAGTGTCCAGCGGCGGCCGCCGAGCACTTCGCACGCATCGGGATCCAGGCAACCTGCACGGAGCACCGGCAACGCGGTTTCCTTTGCATCCGTCACGGCCTTTGCGAAAAGCCTCTCATCAGTATTGTCATCCCGACCGGGGGCCGTGAACGGCTGGTCGGTGAAAAGCGCCTCGACCTCGTGCTCAACTGTATCCGCAGCATCTTCGAGCGCTCGACCTATGCGAACCTCGAGGTTCTGTGCCTCGACGATTTCAACCTGCGCCCGGAAACGCGCGCCGGCCTGGACGCTCTGCGCGAAGAGCGCCTCCGGCTGCTGTCGTTCCCGCGCCCCCTCAACCTCGCCGACAAGATGAACTGGGGAGCCGAACAGGCGCTGGGGCGCCAACTGGTGTTTCTCAACGATGACATCGAAGTCCTCGCGCCTGACTGGCTCGAGGCGATGCTCGAGTTCTCGCAGCAGCCGGAAATCGGCGCCGTCGGCGCCAAGCTGCTTTTTCCGAGCGGTGCGATCCAGCATGGGGGCATGGCCGTCGCCGACCGCCTGCCGGTCATTCTGCATCGCTGGTATCCGCGCAGCCACCCGGGATACTTCGGAAACCTCTTGGTTCCCTGCAATCGTTCTTCTGTGCTCGGAGCCTGCCTGATGACGCGCCGCGACGTCTTTGCCCAGGCTGGTGGATTCGACAAGGGCATGCCGTTCCTCTGGCACGATCTCGACTACTGTTTCAAGGTGCGGCGCGGCGGCCTGCGTGTCGTCTTCACCCCCTATGCGGAGCTCTATCACTTCGAGACTGCCTCCAAGCCGTCGACCTTTCGCTCACTCGATACGATCCGCATGGCGCGGCTCTGGAAGGATGAACTCGGGAGTGATCCGTTCTACAACCGCCATTTGCGGCAGGATCGAGCCGATTTTCGCGTCGCCGGCTGAGGCGGCCGCAACTGAATCTCGAAAAGCGAACCACGAAGACCTCGAAGACCGCAAAGATTCCAGAGATTACCTTGGCCTTATCTGCATGGATTGCCTTCGGCCCGTGCAGATGAAGCAAATGCGACATGTTTATCCACCCAAAGCCCTCCTTTGCGTTCTCTGAGGTCTTGGCGGTTCAGTTCCAGTGTCTGACTCGCAGAATCGTCATGAATGATTCGCAATGATTTATGACCGCGCGCGAGGAATGTTTGACCGTCTGCAGAGACTTCAATATAGTGATGCGGGCCCGATCAAGGGGCATGAGGAACCATGATTATTGTCGATCGCGCGCTAGCGAAGCGCGCAGAGGAAGGCCGCCCCGTCCGGGTGGCGATGGTGGGTGCCGGCGCGATGGGGCGCAACCTGGCGCGGCAGATTCTTGCGGTCGTGCCCGGAATGGATCTCGTCGCCATTTCGAATCGCCGCCTCGAGGGAGCAGCACGCTGCTATCGCGAGATCGGCATCGAGGCCCCGCGCGTGGTCGACAGCGCCGCGGCGCTGGAGGACGCCGTGCGCGCCCGCCGGTTCGCCATCACGGAGAATCCGTTCGTCCTGTGCGAGGCCGGCGGAATCGACGCCATCGTCGAAGCAACGGGGACCGTGGAGTTTGCGGCGCACGTGGCCATGAGCGCCCTGCGGCACGGCAAACACCTCATCCTCATCAATGCCGAACTTGATGCGACGGTCGGTCCAATCCTCAAGGTGCACGCCGACAGCGCCGGGGTGGTGCTCACCAACGTGGACGGAGATCAGCCGGGCGTGCTCCTGAACCTCTACCGCTTTGTCGAGGGCATTGGCTCGCGGGCCGTCCTGTGCGGGAGCATTAAGACATACTACGACCGCTACGCCACGCCGGCGACCATGGAAGGCTTCGCATCCAAATGGGGCCTGACGCCGCAGATCGTCGCCTCGTTCACGGACGGTGCAAAGCTCTCTTTCGAACAGGCGGTGGTGGCCAACGCCACCCGCATGAGCGTGGCTCGGCGGGGAATGTACGGGCACGTCGTGAAACCCGGTACGGACATTCGCGAGGCAGCCAAAGCCTTCTCCTACGAAGAACTCACGAGCGGACCAGGCTTGGTCGACTACGTCCTGGGAGCCGAACCGGGCCCGGGAGTCTTCGTGCTCGGCACTGTGGATGATCCCGTGCAGCGGCGCACTCTCGAGTACTACAAGATGGGCAAGGGACCTCTGTACTGTTTCTACCGTCCGTATCACCTCTGCCACTTCGAAGTGCCCTTCACCATCGCACGAGCCGTGCTCCTGGGCGATGCGGCCGTTGCGCCTCAGGGTCCGCCCCGCGTCGGAGTGGTAGCCATGGCCAAAAAGGACCTGCACCCTGGCGATATTCTCGACGGCATCGGAGGCCATGCCGCCTATGGTTTCTGCGAGCGCGCCGACACAATAGCCCGGGAGCGGCTGCTGCCGCTAGGCTTGAGCGAAGGATGCCGCGTGCTGCGCGTGGTGCCCAGGGACCAGGCGCTTGCACGAACCGACGTCTCACTGCCCGAGGGGCGCCTTTGTGACCGCTTGTACGCCGAGCAGGATCAGCACTTCGGGCGCCCAGCGCCGTAATCGGTGCCTGGTGATACTGTCCCTTCCTGCCCTCTCTGCAATCAATCGCGGGACGCTTCCCGTTTTAGTGTCCGAGCAGCACGACCGTGCTGCGGCCATTCGCCAGGTAGAAATCCTGCGGATCAAGAAGAATTTCTTCGCCGGGATCGAGAAAATCTTCGCCCTCCGGCAGGCTGGTGTCGATGACTCTGTGCCAACGCTTTTCTTTCAGTAGCGGCAGGCTGACGCGCTGAAGAAACGGATCGGCGTTAAAAGCGAGAAACAGGAGGTAGTCACCCGGCGCTGATTCTTCTTCGCTCCCATCCAGCATCAGGCTTAATGTCCGGACCGTGGGATTGTTCCAGTCAGGCCGGTTCAGCGAGTTGTCGAACCAGGTGATGTCGGTGACCTGGTCGTTGTCCAGGTCTTTTCCAAGCAGGAATTTTCGCCGCTGCAGGATTGGAAAGCGGCGGGTCAAAGCAATAGCCTTCTGGAAAAAGCTTCGCATATCGGCGTTTTTGTCCGCCAGGCGCCAGTCAAACCAGTTGATGGGATTGTCCTGGCAATAGGCATTGTTATTGCCGTGCTGGGTTCGGAGAAATTCGTCGCCCCCCAGGAGCATGGGCGTGCCGGAGGAAAACAGCAGCACGCACGCGTAGTTCCTCGCCATTTGCCGCCTGAGCTTCAGGATATCGGGATCGGACGTGTCGCCTTCCGCTCCGCAGTTCCAGGAGTGATTGTCATTGGATCCGTCAAGGTTGTTTTCCCCGTTGGCCTCGTTGTGCTTCTCGTTGAAGGAGACGAGGTCGTTGAGCGTGAATCCATCATGACAGGTGACCAAGTTGATGCTGTGGTAGGCAGAGCGCCCGTCGTCGCCATAGAGATCGGCGGATCCGGAAAAGCGCCAGCCCATTTCGGAGATTTGTCCTCCCTCCCCGCACTCGAACCTTCTTATCGTATCCCGGAAGCGCCCGTTCCACTCGGACCAATCGACCGGGAAATTGCCGACCTGATAGGTCCCGAGGTCCCAGGGCTCGGCAATCAATTTGACCGCGCTGAGCACCGGATCCTGCGAAATGGCATCAAAAAACGCAGCCGAACGGTCGAAGCCACCACCCTCTCTTCCTAGCACCGAGGCGAGATCGAACCGGAAACCGTCCACGTGCATGACCTCGACCCAGTAGCGCAATGAGTCCATAACAAACTTGATGACCGGGGTGTTCGCCAGGTTCATGCTGTTGCCGCACCCGGTGTAGTTCATGTAATATCGCCGGTATTGATGGGGTGGGCCGGACAGCATGTAATAACTGGGATTGTCGATGCCGCGGAAGCTGATCGTGGGGCCAAGCTCGTTGCCTTCCCCTGTGTGGTTGTGGACAACGTCGAGAAGTACTTCGATTCCGGCCTTGTGGAGTTCCCGCACAAGAGTCTTGAACTCGGCCACCTGACTCCCGGGCCGTGACCCGGTCCCGTAAGAGGATTCCGGCGCAAAAAAGCCGATGGTGTTGTAGCCCCAGTAATTCGTCAGCCCGCGCTCGCGCAGGAAGTCTTCAACGTAAGACTCCTGGACGGGCAGCAATTCCACGACGTTGACGCCCAGGTTTTGGAGGTAGGGTATCTTCTCGATGAAACCGAGGTAGGTTTCCGGGGAACGCACGCACGAAGAGGGATCGGCGGTGAAACCCTTCACGTGGACTTCATAAATGATCAGGCGTTCCAGCGGCAGATCGGGGCTCCGGTCTCCCTGCCATTCGAAACTGTTATCAATGACGATGCATTTGGGCATCACCCGGGTATTGTCCCTCCCGTCCGGGCAAAGGTCCTTCATCGGAGAGCGGCCGTCGTATCCCAGCAGCAGGTTATCCTCATTGATACATTTGCTTGTGAACGCCGCCGCGTAAGGGTCAAGCAGCAGCTTGTTCTCATTGAACCGCAGCCCCATCGCAGGATTGAAATCCCCGCGGACTTTGTACCCGTATAACTGTCCCGCTTCGAGTCCGTGGACGAAAGTGTGCCAGATATGCCGTGTCCGATTCTGCATTTGAATGACGTCGGTGGGCGGTTGGTCCGGCCCGTCAAACAGGAGAAGAAACACCTCCGCGGCATTTTGCGAGAATAAGGCGAAATTCACGCCCTGCCCGGTCAGGGTGGCGCCACAGGGGTAAAACCTGCCGGGCGACAACCTGCGATGCGTTCGATGTTCAAGACGTAAGTCCGGCATAAGTCCTCCTTGGTTCGTAGCTCGAGACGACGAAGTGCGAACCCGATTTCGCGGGGCTACCTCCAGAATACCGGACGTAACGCAGAATTGAAACACCGGCATGAAGCGGGCCTGTGACATCATTGTAAGGGACCGAATCTTAGTGCCATTCGGGAGTGTCCCCGGTTTCCGGATCCAAGGACTATTTGCGTTGGAAGATGAGGACGGAGCTGTCGAGTTCCGGGGGGAGCACGAGGTGGCTGAGGCAGGCGTCCGGCTTCCCCTCGAAGGTGTTCTGGGCGGAATACGCGTCCCAATCGCCGCTGGCGAAACGGTAGCGGCTGCCGATGACGACATAGAGGACGACGCTCGAGGTCGAGAACACGTAACGCTCAAACCCGTTGCCCGGCGGCGGCCAGGAGCATACCACCGCCTGCGGTTTGATTTGCGCGAGAGCCTCTCTGGCGCCGAGCTTCGAGACCTCCTCCGGATAATGAATCGCGTGACCCCAGCTGTAATCGTCGGTCGCCCGGATGTCGACCCCGGCGTTGCGCAGGAAGCGCGCGAGCGTACCGTCCCCGGCGGCAATCTCGAGGCACAAATGCCCGCGCATCATGGCGGCCAGCGCTGCGATGAGGTCCCGGGTGTAAAAGCAGTAGATCCCCTTCGGCTGGACCAGCGGCATCAGGAACCTCTTCTGGGTCAGCAGCGGCCACCAGAAGCGGAACCATTTCAGGGAAACCGGCTTGCGCACCAGGTCATGATGGAACAACAGATTTTGGATGATATGGCCGTTCACACGATTGAACCGGATCTTGCCTGAGGCTTTCCCGGTCGCGGCGGCAAGGTTGCACTTCTCGAGCGCGAGCAGGGCCATCCGGCTCTGAATCAGTCGCGGCAGGCCGGTTTCAATCACCTTCGGATTGGACCGGCTTGCGCGGATGCGCCCCGCCCAGAGGTCCGCCTCTGCCTTCGCGCGGCGTGCATAATCGCTCAGTGCCTGGGCATTGCCCGTCTCCATTGCCGACACAAGGTCCTGCCCCGCGGTTTCCCAAATGGCCGGATAGCGCTCCATTAGCTTATGAAGCGGAGGATTCCCTCTCAGCCAGTCCAGTACCTCCCTTGCGGAATTTCGGCTCATGACCCCCTCTCACCGGCACGATCCGTGACCGTAGAATTCGGTGACAGGATACCAATTTCCCGATTCTGGAACCACATGTGCCAAATCGCCTGCCGGGAAATCGGGGGAATGAGTATTCGGTTGCCATATTTTGGATTAGTAAATTATGGTTGACCTGAATTAACTCATGAGTAAAATAGACTATGGTTTATGATGGGGATATGAAGATGCAGCCGGTTTATCGATATCTGCGCAGGCCCGTTCTGCAGGACCTGGCCAAAAAAATGGTCTTCATTGGCGGGCCGCGCCAGGTGGGGAAAACCACATTCGCTCTCAGCCTCCTGAAAGCGCCACCGCGGAATGAAGCCCATCCCGCCTATCTGAACTGGGATCTCGGCGAGCACCGGGAGCGGCTGCTCAGGGGGGAAGTGCCCGCGGGCGAACCCCTGGTGCTGCTGGACGAGGTCCACAAATTCGCGCGCTGGCGGAACCTGGTCAAAGGGCTTTACGACACTCGCAAATCGAAACAATCGATCCTGGTGGTCGGCTCAGCCCGCCTGGACTACTACCGGAAGGGCGGTGATTCGCTGCAGGGACGGTACCATTATTACCGGCTGCATCCCTTTTCGCTGCGCGAGGTGGACCGGAATGCGGATCGGGCGGCCGTCGATCTGCTGCTGCGCTTCGGAGGATTTCCCGAACCCTTTCTGGCTGCCGGCGACCGGGAGTATCGGAGGTGGCAGCGCGAACAGCGGGAGCGGGTGATCCGCGACGATCTGCGCGATCTGGAGAGGGTCCGGGAGGTTTCCCTCATCGAGTTGCTGCTGCATCACCTGCCGGACTGTGTGGGTTCGCCGCTTTCCGTGAAGAGTCTGAGCGAGCTGCTCCAGGTGGCGCATGAAACCGTGGAGCGCTGGCTGACGATTCTGGAACGGCTTTATGTCTGCTTTCGGATCGCACCCTTCGGATCGCCCCGGATCCGTGCCGTCAAGAAGGAGAAGAAGCTCTACTTCTGGGACTGGTCCCTCAGCCCCGAGGGCGGGCCGCGGCTGGAAAACATGATGGCCTGCCAGCTGCTGAAGTATTGCCATTGGCGGGAAGACACCGAGGGCCACGTCATGGAACTGCGCTACTTGCGAGATACCGACAAGCGGGAGGTTGATTTCGTGATTTTGTGTGACGGCCGGCCGGAGTTTGCCGTCGAATGCAAAACCGGCGAGCGGTCGGTTTCTCCTGCAGCGGGCTATTTCAAGGCGCGCACCAAAATCCCTGCATTTTTCCAGACGCATCTCGGCACGCGCGATTATGTGCATGCCGGCACGGGAATCCGGGTTCTACCGTATCACCGCTTCTGCCGTGAACTTGAAATGCCCTGATCCTTTTGCAGTGAATGCTCGCCGCCGCAGTGGGAATCTAGGAGTGGTTACAGAAGTGTGTGCATTAATGGATCCACAAATCCCTTGAGTTGGCATCATAGAAACCAGTTTTGATTGCTTTCGGCAGCGGCATCGGGAAGATCGCGCAATCTCAAATCCCCGATGGTTGTTGACTGCAACATGCCGGCATAGGAACTCCGGATGGTTTCCCAGTGCCTGTGCAGCGGGCAGGCCTGGTTGGCATTGCATTGGGGCAAACCATAAAGGCATTCCTGTTCATTGCGCGGTCCCTCGAAGATCTTGACCACCTCCAGGATTGGAATTTGCAGGGCATCCTTGCGCAGGACGAAACCGCCTCCCCAGCCTTTCTGGCTTTGCACATAGCCCTGCTTGCAGAGTTGAGCCAGGATTTTGGAGAGGTAATTGGAGGGGATACCGGTCGCACGGGCGATTTCCTTTCCCAGGATCAATTGAGAGGAATGGCCCGCAAGGTAACCCAGGATTCTGAGGGCATATTTGCCAGTCTGCGAAATCATCATTACCTCTCAGTGGATGATTATATCCCTTGAGATGCGTTTGTCAATCACTTTCTGCCGGGGAGAAACGTCCTCTAACAGCCCCAACGATGTCCATTTAGCCCATATTTCAAAGCGATGGATGTCCAATGCCGCACGGTTTTTGGCTCCCGACGGACAGCATGAGCGCCCGAAGGGCGCTTTGGAGTGCCGGACCCCGGCCTGCTCCCTACACGGATCTGCACCCCGATAAACAAAGGCTGTGTGCGTGATTTGAAAGGTGAAATGATTACATGTCCTAACAAGACGCTGCGGCGATTCGCCGCGGTGATGACAGGTCGGCCCCGTGTGGAGTGCGGCGGCTGGTCGCCGCTCTGGAGATCGTCCTGCTGGCCCGACCAGGCAGCTTGCTGCCTGGAATTCCACGAACCGAGCTCCAGCCGAACTGCCAGGCGTCTCGAAAACACCGGGCGGCAAGCCGCCCCATTGCGGCAGAACTCGGATCAACAAAGCGGCGCCCGGGCGCCAGGCTTCGACGCGGGCCGGATTGCGCTCAGGTGAACCGTATTGGGATCAATTCCCGATTCCGAACTTTCAGGCCGACTGTGGTGCATCCTTTGTCGGTCTGGGCCGGATTCGCCAAGCCAGGACGAGCCCTATCAATGACCAGGTGATCACGCTGGCGACTGCCTTTCCTGCAACGGCTGCGAACGGCAGTTCATCGGTGAGGCTGCTCAACAGGTCGGCGGTGACAGCTATGAACAGACCCAGGATGGAAACAAAGAGCACCCTGCGCCGATAGGTTGCCAACACCCTGTCCGACGCCAGCGAAAGCAGCCAGGCTGCCGCCATCGGCGCCAGCAGAAAAGACAGCATTCCGGGGGAAGCAAATCCCGGGACGGTGCCGTGCGTGCGTCCATCGTAGGTGACCATGAAAATCGGTTCGTTCAAATAATCAGGAAAGAGCGCGCTCCTTTTATCAGGGGGCAGGTAAGGGCACACGTACCTGCCCGGTTTGGTAATTCGTTCTTTGAGCTGCGCATGAATCAGAACCTGATCGGGCATGGTCAGGAGTTCGGTTTTGCCGCCGATCGGCAGGAAGAACCTGAAAACGATCATCATGGCGAACATCACCAGTCCGCCCAGAATCCCTGAAATCAGAATGTTTTTTATCATAAAGACCTCGCTGCTTGTCCGTTGGCAGGAGCTCCTTTGAGGACTTTGAGTTTTTGCGTAAAGAGCAACCAGCCTTTCAATCACCCTCTGGGGTGCGTTTCTTTTCTGACGCTCGTTTGATTCGAGCCATCAGCTCTTTGAGTCTATCTCGTTGTTGCCGCTCGATTTCGTCCTTAGGCGCTGCGTAAGGATTCGTCACTCGCCAGGTAAGCCGGCTGGAAAGCGGGGGCTCCGGGTAAGCACCGGGATCATGCAGACTGCAGTTTCGGAAAGCGGTTGGCGTTTCCTGGTAGCAGGCCCACACCGACCGGCGCACAAGATCGGGATCTCCTTCGTTCAGCAGGTCGACGGCACGGATTTGGCAACGAAAGCGATCGATGAACTCCATGGGCAAGTTGAAGAGATAGGGCGTTCTTGCCTGCGCCCCGATGATTCTCCGGCGATCATCGACGCCGTTTTCGAGCAGCATGAGAAGGGCTTCGCCGCACAAGTGCCCTGGTGATTCAGGGCCGCAGATCACCAGATACCGGATATTGGGATTGGCTACGATGTTGCAAACTATCTTTTCAATGCCGATGCTTTCAGTCTGAAGCGTGCCCGCGAGGGCCGCCCCGCTTTCCACGCCTACCCGGACGAGATTTTCGATGTCGCGCGGAATTTCCTCCTGATTGTAAATAAGAATGACGGCGACCGCCACCGGCGAATAATCATTGCCGCGCAGATAGCGGCCCTCCTCCGGGGGATAGTCGGCATGAGGTTCTGTCTTGAGCACGGGTGCACGGACTGCTGCTTGATTGTGAGATAGTGTGCTGCTCCCTTGCAGCACCGACACCTGCCTGCAAAAAAGAAGAAGTGCAAATCCATGTGCCTCTACTGCAGGCAGTCGGCTCTAAAATAGCACGTGATAGCGGCTGCAAGAATTCTTTTTCGCTTCCGGGGGGCCGCGGAGCCTTTCAGGTATGCGTCCGGCCCCAGCAGGTCGTTCTGTCCATGCTATCAGTATGTCGCGGACCGAGCGGAAGGCAAGGCCGTCCGACTTGATTCGCGCTTTGCATGCAGGCCGGCTTGGGGCATGATTGGGATGGCATTGCATCCGAATATGCTATGTGAATCCCCGCCAACACCGGATCGAAGCCGCATGCCGCCTGTCTTCCGCGCCGGATTGCCGGCGGCGGGAATGGATCCGGCTCTGCGACCGGGGGGGATTCACTGCGGAAGTCATCCCGATTTGGAAAGGAAAATCATGGCGATTCCGGATCCGACGCTGCGTGTTACCCTCCTGCCCCGTGATACCAACCGGCACGGCACGATTTTCGGCGGGATCATTCTGAGTCATATCGATTTTGCCGGGGCGATCGAAGCCCGGCGCGCCTGCGGCCCGCACAATTACGTCACCGTGGCCATGGACAAGGTCATCTTCCACAAGCCCGTGTTCGTCGGTGACGTGGTGAGTTTCTACACGGAAACGCTGCGCGTGGGAAGGACCTCAGTCACCACGAAAGTGACGGTTGAGGTTTTTCGCGACGACACGGGGGAAACCGTGCGCGTGACGGAAGCCGAAGTGGTTTTCGTCGCCGTCGACAATCATTGGAATCCCATCCCGATATCCGCAAATCGCCCTGAGACAAAGTCCGATTAGACCGTTATGCAAAGCGCAACGGGAACATTTTCTCGTTGGATGCCGGAAGCCCGAAGCCGGGAGCCTTGCGTCGAGCTCATCATGTCCGGATCAAGGTCCAGTCCTTCGCAACCACGCGCGATTTGGGAATGTGCCCTGAGGAAAAACGACGTAGAATGGGACTCGGCTACCGGAACATCCTCGAAGCACAGGCTTGCGGCAACGTCATAAATAAGGAGGCCTATGAGCCCGATGAAACGCAGACAATTCCTCACCGCGGCGGGCGCCGCGGGCGCCGCTGCCTGTACAGGCAGCATAATCGGATCCGCTCCGGGCGCTTCCTGGCTCAACTCCGGAGCGCAGACACGAAAGCCTGACATCATCTTGATCCTGGGGGATGACCTGGGATTGACCGATGTCGGCTGCTACGGCGGGAAGCTGATCCGCACTCCGAACATCGACAGGCTGGCCGCCGAAGGCACGCGTTTCACCCAGAGCTATTCCGGCAGCCCGGTGTGCGCTCCTTCGCGCTGCGTGCTCCTGACCGGAATGCACACCGGCCACTCCTAATCCGCGACAACCGCGAAATCCAGCCGGAAGGGCAGGAGCCGATTCCGGCTGACACCGTCACACTTTCCAAGCTCCTCAAGCAGGAAGGGTATGCGACCGCGGTTGTGGGCAAGTGGGGGCTCGGCTATCCGGGGTCGCCCGGCGAGCCGAACCGGCAGGGCTTCGACCTGTTTTTCGGTTACAACTGCCAGCGTCACGCGCACAATTACTACCCCGCCTGGCTGTACCGCAACCACGAAAAGATCACCCTGGAGGGGAACAACGACGGGCTCACCGGCAGGCAGTATGCGCCCGACCTTTTCGAATCCGAGGCCATGAATTTCATCCGCGCGCACAAGGACGATCCCTTCTTTCTTTTCTTCGCTACCACTGTGCCTCATCTGGCGCTGCAGGTCCCCGACGACTCCCTGGCGGAATACAAGGGCCGGTGGGAGGAGAAGCCGTACGATGGAAAGAACGGCTACCTGCCCCAATCGACGCCGCGCGCCGCGTACGCAGCAATGGTCACGCGGTTCGACCGGTCCGTGGGCCGAATGATGGCGCTGCTGAAGGAACTGGGAATTGAGAACGACACGCTGGTCCTGTTCAGCAGCGACAACGGCTCGACCTACAACATCGGCGGCTTCGACATGGATTTCTTCCAGGGAACCGGCGGGCTGCGCATGCACAAGGGTTACGTGTACGAAGGCGGAATCCGCATCCCGCTCATCGGCCGCTGGCCCGGCCGGATCGCCACGGGCAGGACAAGCGACCATGTGTGCGCGTTCCAGGATCTGATGCCCACGTTCCTGGACGCCGCCGGCGCGCCGGGCCGCATCCCGGGCGCCATCGACGGCATCAGCTTCTGGCCGGCGCTCTCCGGGCGCGGATCCCAGCGCCGCCACGAATTTCTGTACATGGAGTTCGCGGCCTACGGTGGGCAGCAGATGGTCCGCATGGGGGACTGGAAGGGGGTGCGCCAAAACCTGACGAAGAATCCCGGAGCGCTTATCGAGCTGTATGACCTCGGGAAAGACCGGGCCGAAAAAAACGATCTCGCCGCCTCACACCCTGATATCGTCAGGAGAATCGCCGAAATCATGAGGGCCGAGCATAGGCCTTCCACCGGATTCCCCTTCCCCGCACTCGACAAGGCATGATCGTGCGGGAAACGGCAGGTCAAAACCTGTATGTCAATTCCGCAAAGCCGAGTCGCGCGTTCTTTCCCTGAGGGTAGGTCGATTGGACCACCTGCCCGCCCCAGGCGCCTGCCAGGTAAAAGGAAAGCACGACCTTTTGGTGGATCTGGTAATCGACGCTCACGTCTGCCATGGTCGCCAATCCCTTCCGGCCGCCGTGGGACCAGCCAAAATTGCCGATCAGACGCTGTGCCAGGCGGTCCCGTTTGACGGCTGCCAGCGTCGAGCTCTTGGGAATCACCTCGGTCGCATCGAAAAATTCCATCTGTCCGAGGCGCAGGCTTTGGGCGGCTTTGCCTCCGAGATTTTTAGAGCGGATGAATCCCTGCTTGGGGAAGAGCATTCCGGCGTTCCGGTTGCGATCGTTGGCAACAAAATAGCCGGCGCCGAATCCCATTTGTCCCTGGGCCCCGGGAGCCACAGCGTTGTCGGGGACGCCAAGCAGCAGGGGCGCCGCCATTTCAATCTGCCAATCCAGGTTTTTCCCCTGGCGGCCGAAGGAAAAACGGAGAGTCGAGCCGGAAAACGCATAACCATGATCGCCATCTCCCTGGAACCAATCCCACGCTTCCACTCTCGTGCGCAAGCTTCCGCTGATCGTAATCTTGGGCTTGTTTGCGTCGGGCGCGGCGGGAGCCTGGGCCGGGAGTGTCTCCGCGCAGACTGCAAGCACCGGCATCGATAAAATGAATCGCATGATCAGGGTAATTCTCTGCACCATTCCACACCTCACGAGGAAGAACTTTCTGCCACCCGCCACCTGAGTTCGCCGGTCAGTGCCAAGGGCCGAAGCAGATACCACACGCTTTGCAGATGCTAGGAAGAAGGGTACCTGAAGGGCCCGCTGGATAGCAAACACGAATCGGCGTCGGTACTACACTTCGGCGCTATTCGGGAGCCGCGCGTGCGGACTAACCTGTGGGGCCGGGCTTTAGAGGGTATCCAACGGTTGGCAACGCGTTGCGATGGAGCGCGGGCGTCCCGCCCAACGCCGCATAGTTTTTGACGCATGGCGCCCACGGCGCATTTGGAGTGCGGCGACTGGTCGCCGCTGTCAACAGCCTGGTGCTGCCCCACACCGGCAGCTTGCTGCCGGGATTGCCGCGGTGCGCCTGTAGCCAACATTGGTCTCTCCTGAAAACGGCAGCAAGCTGCCGTTGCCTGGCTAGAACACGATTTTCAGAGCGGCGACCAGTCGCCGCACTCCAAACGGGCCCTTCTGGTTTTGAATCAGGCCAATTGGAGCAAAAACTATGCGGCATAGGGCGCCCCGTTTTTTCTCGATTTCTGGTGACTACGGCTGATAATCCTTGGACAATAAGCAAGATGTGTCCGGTGTTCATCATCTTTGGGAAGAGGATTGCCATGCGCAAAGCCGCTGTCGCCTTTTTGTTGCTGTTTCCGGCTGTGTTTTTTTCCCACGGAGGTCGGTCTGCGATTTCCGCGCAGACGGCCGCTGCCGCTGCCCAATATGACATCCGCGATGTGATGATTCCGATGAAGGATGGAATCAAGCTGCACACCGCCATTTATATTCCCAAAGGCCGGAACGAGGCCCTGCCGATACTGTTCATCCGCACTCCTTACGGCATCGGCGGCGCAGGGCGGAATTTCCAGGGAAGCTACAAGGAACTGGCTGACGACGGCTACATCTTCGCTTTTCAGGATATTCGCGGGCGTTACACTTCGGAAGGCGCATTCGTGATGATGCGGCCGGCAAGGGATCGCAAGGATCCCGGTTCGATTGACGAGGCTTCGGACGCCTACGACTCCATCGACTGGCTGGTTAAAAACGTGGCCGGCCACAACGGGCGGGTCGGCATGCTGGGAGTGTCCTACGGCGGTTGGCTGTCGGCCATGGCGTTGCTCGAGCCCCATCCGGCGCTGAAGGCGATCTCGCCCCAGGCGCCTCCCGCGGACATGTGGCTCGGCGACGACTTTCATCACAACGGCGCCTTCCGGCTGAGCTATGGATTTGAATATGCGGCCAGGATGGAAACCAACAAGGAACAGTCGAATTTCGATTTCGACCGCTTCGACACGTTCGATTGGTACCTGGAGCTCGGCCCGCTGTCGCGCGTAAACGAAAAGTATCTGTTCGGCAAGATTCCGACCTGGAACGATTTCGTGGCGCATCCGGATTACGACGAATTCTGGAGGCGCCAGACGCTTGTGCCCTACCTCACGAGCGTGCCGGTGCCGACCCTGAACGTCGCCGGGTGGTGGGACCAGGAGGATTTCTACGGGCCTTTGCGGATCTACGAAGCCCTGGAGCAGCACGACCGGAAGCAAATGAATTTTCTGGTGGTGGGCCCATGGAATCATGGCGGCTGGAACCGCGCAGAAGGAGATGTTCTCGGCGCCATAAAGTTCGGGAGTCCCACTTCCCGGTACTACCGTGAAAAGATCCAGGCCCCGTGGTTTGCCTTTTATCTGAAAGACAGAAGCCCGTTCGCGCATGCTGAAGCCGTCACGTTTGAGGCGGGCAGCAATGTCTGGCGCTCGTGGGATGCCTGGCCGCCGAAATCCCGTACGGTCGAGACGAACATCTATTTCGGCGCAGGCCGCAAGCTCGGATTTAATCCGCCTGCGAACGCGGGCAGCGATGCATTCGACAGCTACACCTCCGATCCTGACCACCCGGTTCCCTATCGCCAGAGGCCGATCCAGGCGACTTACTTCCCCGGCGGATCGAACTGGCCGGTCTGGCAGCTCGAGGATCAGCGCTTCGTCGATGACCGGCCCGACGTGCTCAGCTGGGAAACCGATGTGCTTGCGGAAGACATGGCCATCGCCGGCAAGATCGAGGCTCATCTCTTCGCCTCGACCACCGGCAGCGATGCCGATTGGGTTGTAAAGCTGATTGACGTGTATCCCGAGAAATACCCCGAAGACTGGCAAATGGCCGGATACCAGCTCATGGTGGCATGCGAAGTGTTCCGGGGGCGCTACCGGAAGAGCTTTGAGCGGCCGGAACCGATCCCCTCAAACCAGATCGTGCCCTTCACGATCGATCTGCACTCGCAGAGCTATGGATTCAAAAAAGGTCACAGGATCATGGTGCAGGTGCAGAGCACGTGGTTCCCGCTGATCGACCGGAACCCGCAGACATTCGTGCCGAATATCTTTCAGGCGAAACCAGAGGATTTCCGTTCCGCGGTGCACCGGATCTACCGCTCGGCCCAACATCCATCCCACGTGACGATCTTTGGGGTCGGATCACGATAACCAAAACAGCATTGCGGCTACGCGGCCTTGCTCTGTTTCCTCAACGCATCGGCCGGTATATTTCCGCCGAAGATAAATAGGCGCCATTGCCGATCCCGCCGCAGAGCAGCACGGTGCCGTCGGACAACACAACCGCGGCATGGTCTCCGCGCAAAACGATCATGCCGCCGGTCGGCGAGAAAGTTCCGGCCACCGGATCGTAGAGTTCGGCGCTCGGCGGGCCGCTGCTGCCGGCGACCAGGACTTTGCCGTTCGGCAGAAGGGTCGCAGAGTGCTGCCCGCGGCTGACGGCCATGCTGCCGGTCAGCGTGAATGTGTTGGTAGCCGGGTTGTAGATCTCGGCCTGATTCGTGCCCCCTCCGGCAATCAAAACTCTTCCATCCACCAGGCTGGTTGCCGAATGATTGAACTGAGTGGTGAGCATGCTGAGAGAACTATACGAATTCGCCACCGGATCGTAGAATTCGGCAAAAGTGACCGGGCTGAGCAAATCATCTCTTCCGCCGGTGATCAAGACCCTGCCATCCGGCAGCAGATTTGCCCTGTGCTCCTGGCGCGCGGTGCTCATGGTCGCGGTTGAGGTGAAGAGTCCTGTGCCGGGATCATAGATTTCGGTAGTTGCCAGGGCGGCGGGAGGCACCGCGGCTGCCCCGGCGATGAAAACCCTGCCGTCCGCCAGCAGTGTCGCGGTGTGCCGGTAGCGCGCGGCACTCATGGAGCCAGCAGTATAGGTGAAGGTGCCAGTTGCAGGATCATAGAGCTCCGCGCTGTTCCGAGACATGCCCCCGCAAATCAGCACTTTGCCGTCATTCAGAAGCGTTGCGGAGTGCCATGCGCGCCCGACTTGCATGCTGCCCGTCGATGCGAACATCCGGGTCTGCGGATCGTAAATCTCGGCTGTGGCCAATTGCGATGAGCCGGGGAGGTAGCCGCCGGTGATGAGCACTTTGCCATTGGGTAAGCGGGTCGCGGTTTGACCGGAGCGCCCGCTGATCATGGGCCCTGCAAGACTGAATCCGGGGGCTTGGAAAACCGGATCCGGAGGATAAAACAATTCGGTGCTGGCGAGATGGGTGGTGGCATCGTTGCCGCCGCCGGCAAGCAGGATTCTGCCGTTGGGAAGCAGCGTCGCCGTATGAGCTATCCGCTTTTCGATAAGCATGCCGGTCATGCTCCATATCCCCGCGGCCACATCGAAGACACCGGTATACGGTGAATAATCGTTGATGTAATAACCGCCCACGCCCAGAATCTTGCCGTTTGGCAGGAGCGTCGTGGAGTGCCCGAACCAGGCGCCTTGCGCGGGTCCTCGCGGACTCCAAAGCCCCGTGGCCGGATTATAGAGTTCCGCCGGATAGGATCCGGTGCCGTTGAGGAATCCCATAACCAGGACTTTGCCGTCAGGCATGAGCGTTGCGGTGTGCACGGACCGCGCCAGGCCCATCGATCCGGTCGAAGTCCAGCCTGAGGCCGGATCGTATATTTCGGCGCTGTTCAGGTCGGTGCCGGTCTGGCTGTTGGATCCGCCGACAACGAGCACCCTGCCGTCGGGAAGCAGCGTGGTAGTGTGGTAATAGCGCTCGGCGCTCATCGTGCCTGCCGAGGTCCATGCCGGCAACGCCGGATCATAAATCTCGGCGCCCTTCAAGGAGTTTCCACCCAGAGCACCCCCTATTATGAGGACCTTGCCATTAGGCAGGAGCGAAGCCGTGTGCCGGTCGCGGGCCGTGCTCATGGAGGCGGTCAGGGCCCATGAGCCCAAGGCCGGATCGTAGAGTTCGGCCAATGCCACCGACATGAATGAACCCGATACTCCTCCGGCTACCAGGACTTTGCCGTTGGGCAGGAGGGTTGCTGTGTGTGAAAATCGAGCCACGACCATCGAGCCGGTAGCAGTCCACGTGCCGGTGGCGGGATCATATAATTGGACGCTGTTCGTGGCGACACCTCCGGCATTTCCTCCGGCCACCAGGATCTTGCCATTGGGGAGTAACGTGGCGGTTTGGAAGTAGCGTCCCGAAACCAGTGTGCCGGCCTCACAGGAACCGGTGACATCAAAGCTGCTGGATGCGGTCATCAATCCATGCGATGCCGCCGATGCTACTAGCTTGGTTCCCCAGCCGCCCCGGCTCAACGGATTTGTGAAACTGGCGATTCCATCCGCGCCCGAGACCGCTGTCGCAACGCCGGAGACGGCACAGGCGGGACAAAGGCTGTGGGCAACCCCAAGACTGACAGTGACTCCCTGAATCCCATTTCCATTCCGATCCTGGACGCGAACTCTGACTGGCGTCATGGGGAATCCAGCCGCAGCATTGGTGGGCTGGGTCGTGAACGCAATCTGAACCCTGGTGGGATAGTAGAGTTCAGCGTTGCTCATGGATGAGCCGCCCACGAAAAGAACTTTGCCGCTATTCAGGAGCGTCGCGGCGTGCCGGGATCGATTCGACGCAAATTGCGCTGTGATGCTCCACGTGCCTGTTGTGGCGTCATAGAGCTGCGCCCACCGATTGGGATTGATGGTTCCGCCGGCGGCCAGGACTTGGCCACCAGGCAGAAGTGTCGCCGTATATTGGAACCGCCCCGGTGCTGCCATGGAACCGGTGGAACTCCATGTGCCGGCTATCGGGTCATAGATCTCAGCGCTGGCGAGATACACTCCGGCACCAAAATTGAATCCGCCTGCAGCCAGGACCTTGCCATTGGGCAGAAGTGTCGCCGTATGCCACACCCTGCCTAATGATAGCGAACCGGTGGTGCTCCAGGTTCCCGTTTCGGGGTCATAAAGCTCGCAGCTCGAAATCTCCGTAATCGTCGGCGGTTCCTCTCCTCCCGTAACCAGCACCTTGCCATTGAGCAGAAGCGTTTGCGTATGAGATTTGCGCGCGACGGCGAGCGATCCGGTAACCGTCCAGGCGTTGGAGGCCGGATCATAAAGCTCCGCGCCGGCAAGAAATCCGCCGGCGCCTGCACCCCCGGCTATCAGCACGCGGCCGTCGGTAAGGAGCGCCGCCGTGTGCCCGCTTCGGCCGGTATTCAGGGAACCGGCTGCCATCCAGGTGCCTGTGGAGGGATCGAATAGCTCCGCGCCGGATATGGGGGCGCCTCCATTATCTCCGCCCGCGACCAGAACCTTCCCGTCGGACAGAAGCGTCGCCGTGTGCTGCGCTCTTGGCACAGCCAGGGACCCGGTCGCAGCCCAGCTTCCGGATGCGGGATCGTATAGCTCCGCGCTGGCCAGAGACGAGCCGCCCGCGCCGGCTCCCCCGGCAACCAATACCTTCCCGTCGGGGAGGAGAGTAGTAGTGTGATAATTACGACTCGCGGCCATGGATCCGGTTTCACAGAATCCGGCCACATCAAACGAATCGGATGCAACCATCGCTTTCAAGTCACCAGCGGAGGCGACCAGCCGGTAATCCCAGCCGCCCCGGCTTACACTGAGGTCGGCAAAATCCGCATAGCCGGCGGCATTGGTGGTCCGCGTGATGGTGCCGGACAGCACGCAAGCACTGCAGCTCTTGTTGCTGAATCCCAAGGTGATGGGCACATTCGGGATTCCGGTCCCTTCCCCATCGACAGCTCGCACCTGCACTGCCGCCATGGTCACGCCGGCTGTAGTACTGACAGGTTGACTTGTGAACAGAAGCTGCGTTCTGTCGGGGTAATAGAGTTCGGCGCTGGACAGTATGCCCCCGCCCGATCCCCCAACGGTCAGCACAGTTCCGTCGGAAAGAAGTGTCGCTGTGTGCCCATCTCTCGCCCCCGCAAGGGAACCGGTTATGCTCCAGGTGCCTGCCACGGGATCGAAAAGTTCCGCAGTTATATGAGGGGGGGTCACGATCGCAGTCCCGCCGGAGACGAGGACCTTGCCACTGGGCAGGAGCGTCGTTGTGGTGTGGACTCTGGGCACCGAAAGCGGAAGAGTGATGCTCCAGCTCTGTGAGGCCGGATCATAAAGCTCTGCAGTGTTATAGGTGACCGGGAGAGGCGGAGAGCCGCTGCTGCTGTATCCTCCCACAACCAGAATCCTGCCGTCAGGCAACCGCACAGCTTCGAGATCCTGCCGGGCCGTAGACATCGAGCCGGCTGTGCGCCAGGTTCCCGTGGCGGGATTGTAGATCTCCGCGCTGGATAGCCGGTTAAAGCCGTCATATCCCCCTACGACCAGAACCGTGCCGTCGAACAGCAGTGTTGCGGCGTGCGACGCTCGTGGTGCGGAAAGAGATCCGGTCGCGCTCCACGTCCCGGATACCGGATCATAGATCTCGGCACTGCTCAGATAGACTGCAGGCATGAGGCCAATCTCTCCTCCTGCAACGAGGACCTTGCCGTTTGGCAGAAGTGTGGCGGTGGCACCCAACCGTGCGGATGCGAGCGAACCGGTTGTGCTCCAGGTTCCCGCTACCGGATCATATAATTCCGCGCTTGACAGAATGTTGTGGCCATCGTATCCCCCGGCAACGAGGACTTTGCCGTTGGGCAGCAGCGTTGCCTTGGCGAATATTCGCGGTGTTGCAAGCGAACCGGTGGCGCTCCAGGTGCCCGATGCCGGATCATACAGCTCGGCTGAGGACAGAAAGGTTCCTCCCGGGCCCACGCCGGCGGCGACCAGGACCTTGCCGTCCGGAAGCAGAGTCGCGGTGTGATACGTGCGGGGAGAGGCGGTCAGAGCGCCGGTCGGGCAGAAACCGATGATATCGAAAAGCACCGAAGTAGCGGTGATCGATGGGGAGCCGGCGGACGCCACCAAGGTATATGCTCGCCCTCCCCTGTCCATGCGCAGATTGGTGAAATGTGCCACACCGGCGCCGTCGGTTGTTGCGATATTCCCTGACAGGCTGCAGCCGGAACAGGCGCTTGTGCCGATGGATAAAGTAACGGTGACTCCGGCAACGGGGGTGTGGGAAGCATCGAAGGCCTGCACTTCCACCACAGGCAGATCTTGTCCCGCGGTGGTCATCAACGGGGGCGACACGAACGCGAGACTCCCTGAAGTAGCGACCGTCAGGCTCAATGCCTGGGTGGCCGCTTGAGTGAAATCCACTACACGCACGGTGAAATTGAAGGTGCCCCACACCGCCGGCGTGCCGCTGAGGACACCGGTGCTGCTCAGGCTCATGCCTGCAGGCAGTGAGCCCTGCGTGACGCTCCAGGTCTGGCTGCCGTAACCGCCCGAGGCGCTCAGCGTCACCGGAGCATAGGGCATGCCGGCAGTCCCGTCCGGCAAAGATGAGGTCGTGATGGCAAGCGGCGGCGCCACTTCCAGCGGCACTATCGTTGCCGCCTTCGGCAAAGGTTCGCCTCCCGAAAGATCTTCCGTGTTCACGGGCTGCGGGACCGCTCCGATCGCGATTTTTCCCGGATCGAAGCTGTTCAGGTTCTCCATGATCACCGCCGGATCGGAGGAGGATGCAGGATCCGGATATGCCACCAGCGTGACCACCACCCATTCGCCGGGCGCCAGGTAGAATGTCGGCTGTTTTTCATTTGCGCTCAGCTGGCCGGTCCGGAAGAGACTGCCGCTCAGGTCCGGATTGATCACGTTCACCATCAGTTCCTGCTGAGCTTCATGCTTCAGCGTGCAGCCGTCCGAAACCGGCGTCATGTACAGGCGATAGACCATCAGCTGGAACATCAGGCCTTCCGGCGGGCTCGGCATCAGCACATTGAAGGAATATGCGCTTGTCGTATTTCCCGTGTTCTGCACCACCCAATTCGCTTCCTTCAGCGTCCCGTTCATGATTGCAGGGTTCATGATCGCCGGATTCATGATGGCCGGGTTCATGATCGCGGGATTCATGATCGCGGGATTGTACACGGAAGGATTCATGATCGCGGGATTCATGATGGCGGGATTCATGATCGCCGGATTCATGATGGCGGGGTTCATGATGGCCGGATTCATGATCGCGGGATTCATGATGGCCGGATTCATGATCGCGGGATTCATGATGGCGGGATTCATGATCGCCGGGTTCATGATGGCGGGATTCATGATCGCGGGATTCATGATCGCCGGTGTGTAAATCTCCGTGTTTGCGATGCTTGAGTCCGGGGATGGCGGAGGATTGTTCGGATCGGGATTGATCACAACCGAACTCTCGAGCCCTCCTGGTACCGGCGCGCCGCCGATGGCGGCGATTTCGAAGACATGCACCGTCAGCGAGGCCTGCTGGCCGGTCGAGCCGGCAAAGACGGTCCTCGAGACGCTCGAATAGCCGGCGATATCGACATCGATCGAAAGCACGGGATCGCCGAACTGTGAGAAAGAAGCCGTGACACCGGGAGGAGGGGCTTCGATCTGGAGGCGGAAGCTCTTCTCGCCCGAGGTCGTATTCTGGACAAACACAACGAAGGCGCGCTGGAGGGCGCCGAGAGGTTTGGCGTTTCCGGGCGCGGCGACATACAGGCCGCTGGTGATGCGCGCGTTATAGACATTCTGATTTCTCATGCCGGTCCGTTGCGCATCGAGGGTTCCCGGCTGGCAAGGAGGAACGGTCTGAGCCGGATCGTAGATGCTCGGCCTGGCAACCGGGGAATTCGGATCCAGCAAGGGAGGAACGTAGCGGGTCCAGTCGTAGGCCGGCGGCGGCGGCCCCTTGACATCACGGTTGTCGGTCCAGGCTGCCTGCAGGGCCGTCCCTGCGGAAGGCGCCGTGTTGAACGACCAGGTTCCGTCCGCGTTCGGCACGAAAGCGGGCGCAGGCGCGACGTCGACATAGTCCCCGAAGAATGGCGCCGTGCCGCCGACAAACAGAGGCAGGTTCGGCGGATTGTATTGCAGCTGCAGGCCGGCGGCATTGGCTTCGTTCGTCCCCGTAATAATAAACGGATAGCGCGACATCTGGTCCGAAGGTTTCCAGTTCATCAAGCTGTAGTCGGTGAAGACGGGCGCAGGTCCGGGATCGGCGGTCGCGGCGCGCACGTCCACGGTGTGGCGGGCCGGATGCGACGCAAGATCGGCCACAAACTGGTTAAATACCTTGGAAACATCCTCCCGGAAATCGTAGTAGACCAGGACCAGCTTGCCTCCGGCAAAGCAGAGCGCCGGCTTGATCTGATGGCCCGGCACCTTCGGCTGGTCGATCGGCAGGGCCGTGGTCCAGTCCGGCCAGGCGCTTCCCCCGGGCGAAGTCGCCATCACAATGCGCGCATCTCCCGCCGCCGGATCCGGATTCGTCGTGCTGGTCGCCAGGCCGCGCGTAGGCCATGCGACATAGACGCGGCCCGTGCCGTCCACGGTCATCGTCGGGTAAGCGGTCGAGCGGAAAGAGACGTTCGTGGTCCCCTGGTCGAAAGCGTTGATGTTGCTTACTTGAAGAGCCGACGTAAAACCGCTGCCGGCGGTGTCCGATCGCACGGCCATGATCTTGTTGGCCGGATCCGCGGCAGTGCAGGAATCGAGCGGCTGGCCCTGGTTGTACTGCTCCAGGGCGGACGCATAGATCAAGGCCTCCTGAGCCTCCGACGATTTTGTTTTGCTCCCGATGGGATGGATTTGAAGCCAGGCGTCGGCCTGCATCATGTTGGGCGGCATCGCGGCATTGGGATCCAGAGCGTAGTTCAGTTTGGCGGCGATCAACTGGTGGGCCAGTATGTAGGTCGCATCTCCCTTGACCGGGGTCTTCAGGATCGCGATCAGCTTCGTCTTTGTATAAGCTTGGCCTCCGAGGGTTAGTGAATTCACGGGCCATCTCTCCGGATGATTCTTCCAATCGCCTTGTCCAGACCGCGCCACATACTTTTGAAAGGGCGCCGGCATGCAACCACCGGCCGATGGAACCGGGAACTGCCTCCAGGCAACATAGACATTCCCGGTGTCGGGGGCAACCGCAATGGTTGCTCCCTGGCTGAGCGTGCCCGGAGCGCTCAACTGCTGCCCCGGACTCCAGGTTGCGCCGCAATCCGTGGAGCGGCTGAACATGATGCGCGAGCGCAGGGCGGTCCCCGTTCCCTCGATCTCGGCCCATGCGATATACACGTTGCCGCAGGGGAAGGACTGCGTGACGGCCGTGTTGTTCGGACCCGGGACCTGGATATTTCCTGTTTGGCCTCCCGCGCGCGGGATGTCGACTGCAATCCACGGCTTATCGATGAAATAAGCTCCCGTCAATTCCTGACTGACGGTTCGCGTGTCGAGGTACTTGATCGGACTGCCGCCTTCCTCGTTGTTCATGTCGATGAAGCGCGCCACGAAAGCCATGCTCTTGGGAAGGGCGCCCCGATCGAACGCGATCCCGCTGTAGTAAAACATTCCGTTCGTTCCGGCGCGCACCACGGGATCGGCTCCGGCCCTGAAACCATGCAGCGGGGAACTCATTCCCGTGATGGAGAGATCCTGCGGAAAGCCCGGCAACAGGGTGCTCTGCCAGCTGTCTCCCGCATTGTACGACCAGAAAATACCCGGCCAGCTGTCGCCGGTTTCGATCGTGTCCGGCAGTCCCGGAATGTCCACGGTCCGGTAGTCGTTGGCTCCCGCCAGAACGTGCATCGGATTCCGCGTCGAAACCGCGATGGACGGCTCGTTCTGCCGCTGCAGGAACGGATCGCCGAAGGGCCACTGCGTTCCCGAGACCATATTGACGTTCGCTCCCGGGACGAGGCGAATCTGGCTGGAATTCTGGGCTCTCGAAATATCCATGGAAATGATGACGCAGGCACCAATAATGACCAGGTGACAGGCGAGACGCAAAGCGCGCGTGGACATAGTCCACCTCCAAAAGGATTCCGGCTTATAAAGACAATGCCAATTCCAATCGACTACAAGCTTCTGGCCGAAGAATCGTCATGGCGACCATCAAGATATGGCGACGCCGAGGATGGTGCTTTCTCGATAAGTGAGCTCGGATGTGGGCGTCGTCGATGCCACGGCCGGGATGTGTCAAGCGGTCAAAATGCCCGCACAACTACCCCATAATCGCAAGGTGAAACGGTCATCACCGTGGAGGTCGCTCGGATCCAAAAGCAATACCATTATATATCCTGGCCGCTTTTTTTTCACCATCAATCGGAAAATAATGGTGATTCAAGCACTGCAAAGACCCAGATTGCTGCAGAGGCCCGAAGACGTCTGCGGTGGTCTGTCAGTTATTTTCATTCATACAATGAGTGAATAATATTGTGGTGCGCCTTCGGCGCTCAACCCGTGGTCGATTCGCGACCCCGGCCTGGCGAGGCCTTCCAACGGTTGGTTTTTGCCGAACGTCATGCTTTGGAAACCTCCATTGGACCTTTTTGCGAAGCGTAAAGGGAATATGGTTCTCGTTAGAAGCCAGAATCGCTGCGTCAAGCTCATCCCAATCTGGAAGTGAAATCCTCTATATTTAAATATTCTGTCCCTGTTTCTCATGTCTCATGACAGGGGTGCAGTCCAGTATTTTCGTTTGGGGTTGGACCCAAGGTTCCCGAGGTCCCGAGGTCATAGAGAGCGCCGTCGGTCTTGGCTCCTTTGTCGTCACGACCGCCCCAGATGAGGAGTTTGTTGCCATAAAGAAATGATACATGATAATCCTGTCCGCTGGTCGGCCCGGGTGCCATCTCTTCCCATTTCTAGCCCGTCTGGCATTCAAGGCGCCGGGCGATCGAGCAAACGTTGTGGACATCCCCGATTTCGATATTGATCTCCCTCAGGCCGTTGGGGCAATCTGTGGCCGCGCCGACGGATGAGCCGAGAGGAGCATAGCCGTGCGATTGCAGTGCAAATTCGAAACTGGAGAGATCCATGAAAGCAACGAATATTCTCATGTTACTTTGCTTCGCAATTCTGATCCTGCTGCCGAGTCCGGTGCACGGCCAGGCCGGGGCGGGAGGCGCCGGGTCGCAGCCCGCCAAAGCAGGTGATCCATGGGCACCCTTGCGTTTTCTCCTTGGCGACTGGGTCGCATCAGAAGGTTCCGGAAAACCGGGCGAGGCGATTTCCGGAGCAACCTCTTTTGCATTTGACCTGCAAAACTCGGTTTTAGTGCGCAAAAACCGCGCGGATTACGCGCCCAAGCCGGGGGAAAAGGCCGGGATTTCCCACCAGGACCTCCTCCTCATCTACCTGCGGCTCGGCGAAAATCAGTTCCGGGCTTTCTACATAGACAATGAAGGCCACGACATCAACTATCGAATACAGTGCCCAAAGGAAGGGGTGGCGGTTTTCGAATCGGAATCGGCGCAACCAGGCCCCCGCTTTCGCCTGGAATATCAGCTGAACGCGGATCGCACCCTGACGATCACTTTTTCAATCGCCATGCCAGGGGGCGACTTCTCGGTCTATACCAAAGGCACAGCCTGGCGAAAGTAGTTGTTTGGGATCGGACCACGATAACCTATGGAAAATATGATGGATCATTCTGTTTCGAGAGGTCCGGTGCCGGTCTTGGAGGACAGTTTTTGACTTTCATGAAGAAGTCGGGCAGGGGTGCTGGATTACTGCTGGCTAATCCTCGCGGCTAACACGCCTAGCTGCGCTCGTACAGATACTCGGGATCGAGGTCCAGCCCATTCTCCCATTCGACCGTATCGAACGACACCTTTGCGGTCTGGAACATCTGGGTGGAGGCCAGTTCGCGAAATCGTCCGATCTGCAGCAACGGTGTGACGTCGAAGATCCGGCGCTCGCCGTTATCAAACAGGAGATGTAGCTTGTGGCCTTCCTTCGCCTCCACGCTTTTGACGCCACGGTACATGCTTTTTTCTCCTGCTATTGCAGCGGATGAATGCGGCACGGCTCTTCGCCGTTCATGACCATTTGCCAATTGGCTCTCAATTCATCCTGGTGCAACTCCGCCCAGGCTTGGACCAGGCGCAACTGCCTGCGCGGCAACTCGCCCTGCATCAACTCCAGCGTCTCTGCGGAGAAACTCGCCTTATACTCGTTGTAGTACGCATGGAAATGAGGAGGATTGTGCTCGCCAGGTGGTTGTTGCCGATCATCGGAAAACGTACTTTTCTGGACTCTGGCATCGGGATTGCAAGCTCCTCAACATCATCCTCGCCGAAGGCGAGCATAGCCAAGAGGTTGCACCATTGACGCGCCCCTTATACCTATGGCAACCAGGGAAGAATTCCCCTCCGGCGCCCGTCCAGAAAAGTACGTTTTGATTCGATCGGCAACAGCGTAGTACATCCGGATGATAATGCCATAGAACATCGAAATCGTCGGCATGAAGCCAATCCTTGTCGGTTAAATCCAAGGTCTGAGGTTCGAAGCCTACGGACTTCCTAACACTCCTATAGTATACACCAGATGAGAGGAGCCCGGTTTCATTTCAGGTTGCGGCAGGCTGGAAGCCCTTTTTCTTCGAAACCTCCGCTGTTTTAGACTTGCCACGATGTCAGTGTTGAACCATCTCTCATGAGGATCTGTCTATTACTGGAGAGGAAACCACGCAAATGCATGCTGCCAAGGGGCTGTTCCGGCTATCGTTCTGCATACTGCTGGCGCTGCCGCTCGCCGCGTCGCAGGAATACCAGTTCAAGCGCGGCCAGGCAGTCTGCGTGGTGGCGGTGCAGGGCGGATACATATTTGAATACCCGTCGGCCCTGAGCGCCAAGCTGCCCGCAAATCCTCTTTTTTCTCGCGACCCGGAATTGTTTTCCAGCGTTCAGCCGCCTTACCCAGGAGGGATTCCGGATGAAGGATTGAAGCAGAGAGTCGAGAAGGAGTTCCAGAAACGCAACTACTACAAGCTTGTTCCCTCTGCCGAATCCGCGGATCTCGTCTATCTGGCGGCGGCGGTTCAGAGGGCCAGAGTCGTTGCTTTCGGCTCAGGGAGAGGCAATCTCATCTATCCTGGGGATGAGCAGCCCAATTTCCTCGAAGGCGCTGTTGCCATTGCCGTGCCGTCCGGCGAGTTCCGGCGCTATCTTGCCGACAGCTCCTCGCTGCTGAAAACGGCCGTCTGGAGGGGAAGTGTCCGGAGCACAAACGACGCGCAGGCGAAGCCGGAGGAACTGGTTGGCCTGTTCCATGCCAAAGCCAGGATGCCGGCCGAATGGACACTCTGCGCCATGCCGCAGCCTCCCCGCGCCCGGGCGCCGCGCGACCTGTTCCAGCCGGTGCCCCCCGCTCCGCCTCCTGCCGCCTCTGCCGCGCTGAACCTGTCCGGAGGCACGACGTTCAAAGTCGATGTCGACCTGGTTTCGGTCCCCGCAATTGTGACCGACAAGGAGGGCAAGCGCGTCCCCGGGCTCGGTGAGGCGGACTTCCGCCTGCTCGAGGATGATGTGGAGCAGAAGATCGACAGGATTCTGCCCGAATCGGAGCCCTGCAATGTCGCTCTTATGCTGGATGTCTCGGCAAGCATGTTCTCGGATTTTCGCGAGATCAAAAAAGCCGCGGGCATTTTCCTGGAGTTATTGCGCCCCCAGGACCGGGCCATGGCGATCTCCTTCGGCACCAACGTGTTCTTGAATTCCGACTGGACTGCCGATCGCAATCAGCTGCGAGAGGCGATCGTCCGGATGCGGATCAGCAGCTCCAGCCGGCTGTACGATGCGCTCGAACTGGCGCTGACGGAGCGCCTCGAATGGATGACAGGGCGCAAGGCGATCGTGCTCCTGACGGACGGCATGGACGTCGGCAGCGGCCTTGCCGGCCCGGAGGCTGTCCGGGCGCGGACCGAGGCTGCCAACGTGCCGATCTACGCGATTCAGTACGACACCAGGCAGGCAAACTCACACATGCTGCCGTCGGGATGGGACATACGCGCGATCCCCGAGGGATACCGCGACAAAGGGGCCATTTATGCGAACGCAACGCGGTTCCTGCAAAGCCTGTGCAGCGGAAGCGGGGGGCGCCTGGAATCAGCGGCGGGCCCCGTCAACCTCGAGGAGGCCTTCTCCAGGATCGGCGAGGAGCTTCGGACCCAGTACACGCTTTGCTACTACCCGGCCAATCCGAAACGCGACGGCGCCGTGCGCCGCATCCGCGTCGAGGTGAAACACCCCGGTCTCACGGTGCGGGCGCGCACCGAATACCGCATCACGGCCAAAACGCCGGAGGCCAGGTAGGCTTCGAGAGAACTATGCGCAAGCAGCCGATTCCATGGAATATTCTTCAGCGCGGCTTCATCACGCTCATTACGATTTTGCTGTGTTCCTTTCAAATCACATCGGCCGGCAAGACGCAAAGTGTGTTTGTGTTCGCCGCCCGCGATTCGCGGCTTCTGACGATGAATCCGCGCTCCGGAGAAGTTGCCCTGCCGGGCGGCAAGACCTGGAAGTCCGACAACAACGCGATGGTCAGACTGTTCAAGCAGGATGAGATGATCCGGTTCGTCGATGAGTCGCGGGTGATCGTCCGCCTGCCTCAGCCGGCTGCCGATCTGCATGACACCGGCGTTGTGGAACTCGACCGGATCGCGCCCGATGCCGCGATCAAGGGCCTTGTCGAAAAGGCGCTCGCCAAACGGAAGGAGTACACAGTCACAGACTCGCCGGACAAGGCGGACCTCGTTTTCCTTGTGGAAGGGACCTATCTGTGCCTCTCAGGCTGGGACAACCCGGGTGGGCGAGGCGGCGCCGTCATCACCGTGGGAGCGGATCGGGAAGCCAATTTCCTGCAGGCAGCCCTGGCGATTGCGGTGCCTGCCGATGCCTACAGAAAAAATCCCGGCGATGGCACGGCGCTCATGGCCGCCAGGATCTGGGAAGGATCCGTGGTCCATCAGTTCGCCCAATCGACTCTGAAGTCGGCGTCGGTGGAGGATCTGGTGGGACAGTTCCTCAATGAAAAGAAACGGCCGCGCAGCCACTTCCCCTTGTGCGCAGCCACCGGCCATCCCATGCTCCTGGCCGAGAGTTTTCCGGAGGAGCTTCGGATCAAACCGGTTCTCAGGAGCACGGTCTTTGACGCTTCCGCCTTGCCGGAACCGAAAGCACAGGCAGGTTCGAATGCCATCAAGGTGGACGTGTCTCTGGTGACCGTGCCGGTGACGGTGACGGACATTTCCGGCCGGTTCGTCCCCGACCTCAAGCCCTCGGAATTTCACATATTCGAAAACGATCAGGTGCAGAAGATCGACCGGCTCATTACCGCGGCGCAGCCGTTCGACGTTGCGCTCATGCTGGACACTTCCGCCAGCATGTTTATGAAGGCCGAGGAAATCCAGCTGGCGGCGCTCCGTTTCGTGGACGCTTTGCGCAGGGATGACCGGCTGGTGATTGCATCGTTCAACGACAGAGTGTTTGTGCATTCCGAGCTGGAGGGCGATCCCGCCAAAATCCGGCCGGCAATCCTGCAGATCGGCAGAGGGGAAGGGACGCGCGTGTACGATGCGATCGATCTGGTTATGCGCGACCGGCTCGACGCGGCGCCGGGGAGAAAAGCGATCGTGCTTTTCACCGACGGCGCGGACACGCGCAGCCGGATCGCGGACGCCGCCGCCGTCCTGGCCTGCATGCAGGAGTCTCAGGTGCTGGCCTATGCGATTCAGTATGATACCCAGAAGGAAAACAGATTGCGTGTTCCGAACGCTCCCGGGGGCCAGGGAACCCTGGCGCCGAAGATCCTGCCGCAGGAGGCTCTGGACACGACCGCGATGTACGCGCGCGCAACCGAATTCCTGAAGGATCTGAGTGAAACCAGCGGCGGCCGGGTCTATCGGGCGCAGGCGCTGGGAGACCTCGACCAGGCCTTCGCGCAGATCGCCGAGGAATTGAGCCTTCAATACACCCTCTGCTATTACCCGCGCAACCAGAACAAGGACGGCACCTTCCGCCGCATCCGCGTGGAGGTCGACCGCCCCGGTGTCAAGGTCCGCGCCCGCCCCGGCTATCTCGCCGCCAGGAAACCCTGGTAGAAGCCGGAAGCCGGAAGCCAGGAGCCGGAAGAGGGGACACTGGTGACTGTCCCTTTTTCTTGGCCGCCGGGACCTACCCACTCAGGACCGCGGGCCAACGCCCATGCAACTAGAGCAAGCCGAAAAGGGGATTGACAGCGGCACAGCCAGGAGATACAAAGTAGATACATAATATGCACGACAAAGAGGTTCGATCATGGTGAAAAAATTGACCAAACACGGAAACAGTCTTGCCCTGGTAATCGACAAGCCAATCCTCGATCTGCTGGGAGCCGGGCCTGACACTCCATTCGACATTACGACGGACGGCCAATCGCTCGTCCTGATCCCCGTCAAGGACGCCAAACGACAGAAAGCGTTCAGGGCCGCGCTCGGCAAGGTAAATCAAAGCTACGCCAAAGCATTCAAGAAACTGGCGGAGTAGCGCGTGGCCGAAATCACTTTTCTGAGTCTCGGGGAGGTGCTGGAAATCCACCGCGATCAGATTACCCGATACGGCGGTTCACCCGGCCTGCGGGATCTCGATCTGCTCAAGTCTGCTCTGGGTATGCCTCAGGCAACCTTCGGCGGCGAGTATCTCCACACAGATGTTTTCGAAATGGCGGCCGCCTATCTTTTTCACATCGTCAAAAACCACCCGTTCATCGACGGCAACAAGCGCGCCGGTGCCGTGTCCGCACTTGTTTTTCTGGCACTGAACGACTATGACTTCACAGCACCGCAGGATGCATTGGCTGCAATGGTGTTTGCACTGGCCGGAGGCGAGTTAGCCAAAGCCGACGTCGCGATCTTCATCCGCAACTGGGCGGTGAGGCAGGAATAAATCCCCACGACGCGGAAGGCGGCCAATCCATTCCCAACCTCGATGGTCACCACCTCTCTTGACATTACTAACGGCGGACTCATGGAAAGTGCCAAGAAGAAGTCGCAGAAAAATGGGTGTCCAGGTTCTGTTTTATGGAAAGTGCCAAGAAAAAGCCGCAACAAAATGGGTGTCCAGGTTCTTAGCCTACGAACCTGAAATCCGAGTATTTGAAGCAAATCAGCGCGGGCGTTTGGCGGGTGCAACGTCAAAGCGGACGACGTTCAGGCCCAGAACTTCAGCTGCCTCGATCATCCCGTGATCCGCTGTGGCAAGCAATTCCGCTCCAATCTCTCTGGCGATTGCGAGGTGGAACGCATCCAGCGTTCGCAGCGCCACTTCAGGCGCCATGGAGAGCAGGTTCAAGGCAGCTGCGGCGATACCTTGGGGCAACGGATGGCAGAGGAGGAATCCCTGACGCACGTCCTCTTGAAAGGTCGCGAAAACCTTCAGCTCGGTGCCGCGGTTGATACTGCCTTCTCTGCGGCGGCGAGCCAACAGACAGCGCATTTCGACCACCGTGAGATCGCTGATCTGTACCGGTCCGTGCTTCTGAATGTACGCCTCGACATCCTCCGAACGGGATTCGTTGACGTACCATTTTGCCAGTGCGCTGGTGTCGAAATAGACCCCCTCACTCATCGCGCGTCCCGATCTTCACGAATCAGCTGCTCACTGGCTTTGCGCATGCGCGGCATGCTGCGGCGCAGCGCTGCGTGCGAGGGCATCGGCCTCCTGGCGCCGGCCGGAACCACCCGAGCGATTGCCTCTCCGCGGCGGGTAATCGTGACTTCGCCTTCCTCCGCCAGGAGACGATCCAGGCTGCCCAGCGACTCTCTAGTCTGCCGGATGGTGAGTTTTTTCATCGGTTCCTCCGTTTCGAATGAATTTGGCAACGTGTCACAAAAAGTGTATCACGTGTCACATAGCCTCGGGTGAAAATATTTGAATCATGATCACCGACTCGGCTTCGGCTGCGGGTGAGCGATTGCCGACAATCAGTGTCAGGCAACTGACGCCCATTTTTCGCCATCGCGTTAAATACAAAGTGACTGTGGGGGGTCGGGTTTGAAGGTGCCCGTGCGGGCCTCCTCGATCATCTGGGCGACCAGGAGATTCCAGCTCACAAAGTCGGGCGCGGCAAGCGGCGCGCCTGTTTCGGCATGGTAGTTCTCATGCATCATGCCGTTGGCCGCCAGGTCAGCCAGACAGAGACGGGTGACTCGCTCAGCCACCGCCAGGGCCCGTTCGCCATAGCCGTAATGGATAAGGGCATGCATGGCCATCCAATTGGCATGGGGCCAGATCGGCCCTTGCCAATTGGAGTAGGGCTTGATGACGTTTTCATTGTTGTAGAGCGGTTCGTCGGCCGCGAGCGACCTGATCCCATGGGGAGACCAGAGCTTTGCCGGATTGAGGACGTAGCGCTCGATCATGGCCTGTGCCTGCCGGGAGGGGGCGAGGTGGGCCCAGAGGGGAATCAGGCCGCTGTAGGTGACGCATGGGATGCGCTTTCGCTCGACGGCATCGTAATTGTAGTAGATGGTGTCGTCCGGATCCCAGAGGTGGCGGTTCACGGCCTCGGCCAGCTTACGAGCCCGTTCCCCGAACGCCGCCGATTCGGCGGGCCTGGCCAGGCGGCCGGCGATTTGGGCCATGGCCTTATAGTCGAGGACCATGAAGGCGTTGACGTCCGCGCCGGCAATGCTGTTGTGGTAGCGGCGGACCAGCGCCGGATTGTTGTCGGCCCCGGATTCCAGGCTGTCCCACCATTTGACGAGGCCGGTCTCCCGGTCGCTCATCATCCGTTCGCGGTAGGTCACGCAGGAGGCCATCTTATTCCAGACGGGTTCAATCCAGCCGAAATCACCCAGGGCAAGAGAAGCATAGAAGGCGGCCTGGCCCATGAGCGGCTTGATGTGGTAGAGACGGGCATCGCGGCCGGCCCAGGGCCGAATTCCTCCCGGAGTCTGTCCATCGGGCTCAGTGTGGCTGAGGAAATTCAGACACCAGTTCTTGAGATAGATCCCGTCGGCCCTGTCAACCGAGATGAGATGGAGGCCCACGAAAAAGGCGTCCCAATCCCACTGCTCTTCGTAAACGCCGCTGGGGACGATGTAATCGTAGGGAAGGGCGCCGTTAGCCCGGCGAATCACGCGGCTCCTCAGGGCGCCGATCCCTTCCCGGGCTTCGGCCGACAGTTTGTCCAGATCCGATGGTGTGGTCATGGTTTAAGTGAAATCATTGGCATCGCGTTATCGGCGAAGGACTGTATTCCCAGCCCTGGCAGAAGTCAAGCGGGAGGAGCAATCGCCGGCAACGATAATGAGGTGCCTGCTTGGCTGTAATAGGCGCAGGCAGCAGCCGCCCGGGTCTCGGCCCAAACCGCTATACATAGCGTCATAAATAATTGCGCGCGCGATAAAAAGTGTGCCACCCCTGGGAGCGCGGGCGTCCCGCCCGCTATCCCGACTTACTTCCCTCGTAAGTAGCATTCACCCAATACCATCTTGCGTGCCGCCGGCCTCAACTCTGCGCAAAGGCGTATACTGCGCGCGGGACGCGCGCGGTCCCAGGACGGCCGACATTCTTTGCTGCGCAAGAATATACGTCGTTGTTTATAAAAACCGGTGCGTCCCCGGTTTAATCACGCAGCTTATTTCGCCCATCCATTATTCTCATGGCAGCGCGAGCCCGTTGAATCCTCTCAATTGAAATGCGAGCTGCGGGAGGTTGAGGACGGGCCGAAAGCCCAATGCAGGAGGACGGCAGGCAGTCGCAACGTGGGCCCCAATATCTGATCTCTCCTGATTGTGCGCGGAAATTGCGACTCGACCGCAAGTTCCAGATTGGGCGTGCGGTCGTCGGTCCAGAGGAAGTATTCGTCCGGGCCGAGTTTCTGTGGGGGAATGGTCAAGGCGCCGGCTTTGCGCCAGGGCTCCGGTTGCAGGACGCCTTCGACGATCAGCTGCCCGTCTTGCAGGCCGGCCTGTTCACCCGGAAGGCCGAGAATCCGGCCCATCCATCCATGGCCGTCGGGCCCGTGAAAGAGCACGATATCGCCGCGCCGAATCGGGATTTTCCGGTAATAGCGTAGGTTGGCGTTGTACTCGATGCTCAGGCGCCTGGCCCCATCGCCGCCTGCCGCTGCGAACGGCGAGGGAATCTGCGACATTGCGGCAAGGTTGGCAGATGTAATCGCGCACTTTTCAAGGGATCCCTTCCGCAGCGCGGTTCCTCCGAGAGAAAACACCAGCACTCCTGCGGCCGTCACCGCCCAGGCACGGCGCGCAGTAAGACCGTAATTGGCGCTGAGGCCATGCCGCATGATCACCAATCCGGTGATTATGACCACCAGCAAAGCCAGCAGGAGCAAAAGGAGAGTCGCCAGATGAAACGGAACGGGGCCGAATAAGCGCACATAAGCGGCCATTCCGCCCCCCACAATGAGCACCAGCGCAATCAAGGGAACGACCGAGTATCCGCCAATCGCTATTGTGGTGCTCCAGCTTCCGGGACCTCCCAACAGTCGCGCGGCCACGTGGAGCGCGAGGGATTGGATCAGCAGGCCGGCGGCCGCGGCCAGCAGCGCGATGGAAAGGTATCCGGCCGTGGAATTCCAGGCAGGCCGGAGCGCCTCTCCCACCCAGAGTGTAGTGACCGCCGTCGCCAGCCAGGCGAGCACCCATCCGCCCAGCCGGGCCCGTCCCAAGACGATCTGCTCGACCTCCTGGCCGGGCGCAATCATCATCCGGGCGCAACGCCGCAGGAAAAGCAGGAATCCACTCATCATGCTCAAATCCCTCCGTAATCAGACCGCCGGCCTTCACGGCCGGCCGCGTCACCGGGCGCCACCTGCACACACTACATTCCGAGGACCTGGCGCAAGGCAGGCTCGGCGCCGGGAAACTGCAACACCAGAATAAAAGCCAGCCACACCACCGCGGCCGCCTGCGCCAGAGTCGGCAGCGGACGAGTCTCGAGTCGCCGAAACCAGTCTGCGATCCCGCGTCTTGGTTTCGAGTCTGTTGCTATGCGCCGGGTCAGGCGAATGGTGAAGTCGTCCAGATACTCCTTCGCGAAAAGCACTTCGCCGGATCGGGCCACGACTTCACGCACCCTCTGCTGTTCCGTCTGGTATTCCCTGCACTCGCGGCACTGTTCCAGGTGTGCGTGCAACTCGGCGCACTTGCGCCTGTCGTCGTTGCACGCATCCGAGTCGAGGAGCGGCAGCCATTTTCTTACCGTTTTGCATCTGATCATATCCTGCAATCCTCAATGCGTCGCTGCATCGATGGGTTCCTTACTACTGCCGCAATAGGCTGAGAGGCCGGCGCGCAGGAGTTTCCGGGCCTTGGCCAGACGCGACATCACCGTGCCTATCGGAATGCCAAGGGCGCCGGCAATTTCCTCATATCTCAACGACTGATAATCGCGGAGCACCACGACGCTGCGGTAGTGCGCCGGAAGTTCGGCGATCGCGCGGCGAACCATTCCCCGCAGTTCGTCGCTGAGCATCCTCCGGTCCTGAGCCTGTGCCGGCGACGGCAGGGCAAGCGCTTCGGCGGCTCCCGTTCCGACCTGGATTCTGCGCGAACGCCGGTAATTGCTCGACAGGTTCATCACGATCCTCACCAGCCAGGTCTTGAATGTCGCCTCGCCACGAAAACAGTCGAGATTCCGATAAGCCCTGAGGAAGGTCTCCTGCGCCAGGTCATCCATATCGGCCGCCGAGCCGGTCATCTGGAATGCAAGCGAAAGCACCAGATTCCGGTATTGCTCAACCAGGAGGGCAAAAGCCGCCCGGTCCCCGTTTCTGGCACTCGTCAACAGCTCCCGCTCGACAGAGGCGTCCATGCCCGGCTCCGCCCGGCGCTTATCTATCGAGCGCGCGACGCAGCAGTTCATCCAGTGGCGTCAGCTCCTCGATGGCCGGTTTTTTCCATTCTGCCCCAAGCCGATCCAGGAGCCAACAAATTCCGGCGCCCACGAGATAGGACCGGGCATGTGAGGAAATGTCGGCGGCGCCGTCCAGGGACGCGCTCTTCGGCGTTTTGATCTGAGCGTACCCGTGAAAATCAGGTACACCGGCCATGAGGTCGAGCGGTTTATAGCCTTTCCCGGCCGCCAGGCCGCAAATCCGGCCTTCCACATAGGTGGCCATTCCCTCCAACCACTCGGTCGCATTCTCGCGGGCCACCACCGACGCGACCGTCAAACCCTCGGCTTTTTCCGAGGTCGCCTGGCGGCGGGCCGCACGCGCTTTCAGGAACGACAACGTCTCCGCGCGCAGCTCGCCCGGGCTCTCGGCGGCCAGGGCGCGCACCAGGTGCCGGCATTCGGCCTTGAGCATTCCGGTTATTTCAGTAGTCGCTTCGGCTTCCTTCAGCCTGGCCGCAAAGAGCTTCTCGTCGAGGCTGCCCGGGGGGAGGTCGGACATGCTCTGAAGCCGCGCCATATTGCGGCTGGCCTGAAAAGCGTGGAAACCTTCGTGGATGGCCACCAATTCATAAACCGCGGTGTCGACGGCGTCCACGCCTCCGCTCATAGCGGCTTCTAACACAGTGGAGTCGGAACTCATTTCCATCAGAGAGAACACCTGATCGAAGGTCGCCTTGTCCGGCAGGACCGCGACGAGCACTCCGCCAAGGGGTATCGCAGTCATCGCCAGACGCGGCAGCGTATGCCCTTTTCGACGTACCACCGTGCCCGGATAGGATGGCATGCGAACCGGCGCATATCCGCTCGGGGGCGAAGGATGGTCGAACAGATACTCCATCTTACCTTTTACCAAGGCTAACGAGATCCTGCCTGTGCCGAAGCCGGGCCAAGCCGTCTCGCCGAGAGTCTGCCTCAGATGCTGGAACTCGGCGACCCGGGCCACGTCCCGGATGTTCAGGTCATCGGAAGACGGCAGCACCAGGTATGGCAGGAGAAGCGCCAATCCGACGACCGTAAATCCGACCGCGACCGGATTTTCTCGAGGCTTGAGAAAAGCAACCGGGTTTCGCATCTAGACCTCCCTGCGGCTGAAGAGCAACAGGCCAAGCGCCGCGGCCACGTAAGCGTAAAGCATGCACTCGTGCAGCACCCAGAAATCCAGACCCTCCCCTCCATTCATGCGCAAGACCTGCGACACGACCCGATTGAGCGGCGGGCTGAACAAGACCAGCGCCCCTGCCACCCATGCCGCCGCGCCCGAGCCGGTGTCGGCAAGGATGCCCAGTTGGCCGCGAAAGAGCCCGAAAAGAGCGGCGATCATGCCGCCGAATCCGGCCAGCGCCAGGGGGAGCCGCGTGTTGATGGCCGCAACCATGGCCGTCAGGCAGGCAATCGGCAGCGGAAAAAGCAGCCATCCGGGGAGCACCAGTCTTGACGCTCCCACTCCGAACTTCAAACCGAGGGAGATCATCAGCACGCCGAGCATCAGGGCCGCGTTCAGCCACGCCAATGCAGTCACACCGAGCCAGCGTTCAAGCCAGAAGCGCGCCCGGCTGACCGGACGCACCAGCACCAGATGTGTCGAGCCCCGCTCCACTTCGCTGCCGATGGTATTCATCGAAACAAACACCGCCAGAAAGCTGGTGAAGACGAGCGTCATCCAGAGGCCGATTTGCGCTATCAACCGCGGTTCGGTCACCTTGCTTTCTTCCCAGCGGATGTTTCCCGGCGAGAGCAGCACCAGAATCATGATCGCGGCAATCGCCAGAAAGAGGTAAAGCTGTCGTTTGCGCAGCCCCTCACGCACGGTGAGTCGGGTGATTGCCAGCATGGTCTTCGCCTCCGCTCAGTTCGACAAAAAGATCTTCAAGCGAATTTCCCTTGGGGATCAGCGCCTGGACTTGGACTCCGGCGGCAACGATCAACTCCGCCAATCGCGGCACGCGGGATGCGGGGCACGGGGAGACTTCCCAGTGGGAATTCCGGGGCACAACCGTGAACCCGTCCGCACGGAGCGACGCTTCGGCTTCCGCATTCCAACCCTCGGCGTGAACGACCACGCTCGGGTGGGCGGCGGCGATTTCTCCAATCTGCCCCTGCCACGCAAGCACGCCTTTGCGCAGAATAAGGGCCCGGCTGCATACCGCCTCGACATCGGACAAGATGTGCGAGTTCAGCAGCACCGTCTTTCCCTCTTTCCGGCACTGCTCGAGCAGCGCGCGCATCGCAATGCGCCCGACGGGGTCGAGGCCCGAGGTGGGCTCATCGAGCAAGAGAACCTGCGGGTCGCCCAGAAGCGACTGGGCTACGGAGAGCCGCTGGGCCTCGCCTTTGGACAACTTGCCGGCCTTGCGCTGCCCCAGTTCGACCAGTCCCGTGAGGTGCATCACCCTTTCGATTTCCGCACGACGATGCCCACGCTTTATCCTCGCCAGTTCGGCGTAGTAACTCAGGGTCTCGGCGATGGTGAGGAATTCATGAAAGCGCCGGCTCTCGGGCGAGTAGCCGATGCGCCCCTTGACTGCCATGTGGCCGGCCGGAAGCCCGCACACCAGCGCCTCTCCGGCGCTCGGCCGGATCAGGCCGAGAAGCAGCTTGATCGTAGTGGTTTTCCCCGCTCCATTTGCGCCCAGCAACGCGACCACCTCGCCGGGGCGGATCTCCATCTCAAGATCTCGCAGGGCCTGGGTTTTGCCGTAGTTCTTACCGAGTTTCCGGGCGACCAGCACGGCGGCCTCCTTTTCGTGTTTCCAACCATATAGACCCGGGTGAATCCGTTTTATTCGCAGCAAAAATCCGGAGAGTTGATTCTCTGGAAGCTGTGAAAAAATTGAAGGGCGGCGGCAGGGATGTGGGCGCCGGCGGCCCGCCGGCGCTCCAAGCGTCGGAGCTCTTTATCTGCAACTATTTACTCAAATTATCTTTGTGTGCAGATAACCGCAGGTCGCGGCTGCCAGACGCGACACACCTGACGCCGTGCGCCCCCGGCATCTTCGATTTTTTCACAGCTTCCTGGTACAGCTTTCACCGGCTGGCTGGAGGACATGGCAGGAAACGATGCCGAAAGTGGTCGGGCGGGCAAAAACAGATCTGCAGAGGATCGCACTGCCGGGTGCAACCGGCGTCAGGCCAATTGCGGTGGCGAGGATGCGAAGGCGACTCGCGCCGTCCCTGCGCCTTGGAGCCGGCGCCTGCCGAGCTGATCTGCGAAATTGCGTAGATTGGAAAGCAGCCCCGCGGCGAGACGGAATTTGGATCCGAACCGGGAGACGGTTTCAAGCCACGCGTCGCGATTGGCACCGATCCGCAGCAGCATCGGCGCAAGATCCGCATTGATGGCTCCTCATTTATCCGATCGCGTCATCCGCCCCGATTTGTCCGCCAGATCGAAATATTCGGCTGCAGTCATCTGCGGAATGCCGCGGCGTCCGGATTCTGATTGAATGGGACTCAGCCAGCCAAGGGATGCGCCAAGACGGAAACGCGGTCGGGAAGTACGCGTCCGGTCGAAGACGGCGAGCAGGAAGAATCCCGCCTTCGTTGTCTTACCGAACCCGCTTCACGATCGCCTCTCCGAGTTTGTAAACGACACCATCCGGCGCTGTGCCGGTAACCGTCAGCTTCATCCCGTCGCCGTCGACCTTGCCCTGAAACTCCAGCCGAGGAACGTCGTGGGCGCCGCTCAGATAACCAAAAGAAATCGTGTCGCCATCCACCTTGCCATCCAGGATCTTGGCGTCCTTGCCCTCGATGCTGAGCGTCCCGTTTAGAGCCTTCCCGTCCACAGTTAAGTCCAGCGTGATCTTGCCCGTCTGGCCCATCAGGGTTATAGTTCCGGTCCATTTGCCAGGGATGTCGGCTGCGGATGCGATCAGGACGAAGGCAATAATGAAAAAGGCCCACAAGCTGATTCTAAGTGCTGGTTTCATATTTATTCCCACTGATGGGGTACAAGCGTCTCTGCAACCTGGCCAGGTGCGTTCTGTTTCACCACCGCACCTGGACGGAACGTTACCTCAATCACCCAGGGCAAGAGAAGCATAGAAGGCGGCCTGGCCCATGAGCGGCTTGATGTGGTAGAGACGGGTATCGCGGCCGGCCCAGGGCCGAATTCCTCCCGGAGTCTGTCCGTCGGGCTCCGTGTGGGCGAGGAAATTCAGACACCAGTTCTTGAGATAGATCCCGTCGGCCCTGTCAACGGAGATGAGATGGAGGCCCACGAAGAAGCCATCCCAATCCCACTGCTCTTCGTAAACGCCGCTGGGAACGATGTAATCGTAAGGAAGGGCGCCGTTAGCCCGGCGAATCACGCGGCTCCTCAGGGCGCCGATCCTATCTCGGGCTTCGGCCGACAGTTTGTCCAGATCCGATGGTGTGGTCATGGTTTGAGTGAAATCATCCGTATCGCGTTATCGGCGAAGGAATTTATTCCCAGCCCTGGCAGAGGTCAAGCGGCAGGAGCAATCGCCGGCCACGATGACGAGGCTCCTGCTTGGCTGTAATAAGCGCAGGCAGTAGCAGCCCGGGGTCACGGCCCAAACCGCTAAAAGCCGGTGAGAGTTCCCGGTTTTTCGCCCATACACTCGATTCGCACAGAGCGATTTCCGTTTAGGAGACCAACGCGCAAGCGCTCTTTGGGGTCGGGATTGTGACTGCAACACTCTTAAAACAGCCACCGTTCAAGTCGTACAGAGATCAACTTCCTCAATATTGGGCTTGCTCAAACTGCCCCTTTAGAATAAAAATGCCTCTAAGTCAGAGAAAGGTGAATCGAAGATGAAGAATTTCGACTCTCGAACCTACAGTATCAATGATTTCAGAGAGTGGCACGAGAGGAAGGAACTCGAGCTCCAGCCAAAGTTCCAGCGGCGCAGCGTCTGGAGCGACAAGGCTAAATCCTACCTCATGGATACAATCATTCGAGGCAAGCCGATTCCAAAGATTTTTATGCGCCAAGACATCGATCCAAAAACGAGAAAGACAATTCGTCAGGTGGTCGATGGCCAGCAGAGATTGAGAACCATTTTTTCGTTTCTCCAAGACGGCTTTAAGATCAGTAAGACACATCATCCCGACTATGGCGGCAAGTTCTTTTCCGACCTTCCGCAGGAGTTACAGGGAGCTATTCTGAGATACGAGTTGTCAGTTGACCTTCTCCTGGATGCTCCTGACAAAGAAGTCTTGGATATCTTCGCTAGGCTTAATTCATATGCCGTTAAACTCAATGGTCAGGAGCTCCGCAACGCTAAATATTTCGGGCCGTTCAAGCAAACCGCTTACGCTCTTGCCTTCGAATACGTTTCATTTTGGACCCACAATGGAATATTTACCGACGCGCAGATCATGCGAATGGATGAGGCGGAGCTTGTCTCCGAACTCTTAATTGCCATGTTGGATGGAGTCAAGAGCAGAAAGGTGATTGAATCCTATTACAAGAAATTCGATGACGAACTTAAAGGCACAAACAGGCTGACTCAAGAATTCCGGAAGACTTTGGACACCATCGGAGATTTTAGCCAGGCCCCACTCAAACACACGCCATTCGCATCGCCTGTTCTTTTCTACTCCCTGTTTTGTAGCATCTACCATCATATGTATGGGCTGCCCAATCTCAAGTGTGCTCGAAAATCATTCAAGCAAATACAATATGCAAAAATATGGAGTGCCCTCGAAAGAGTTGATGAAATCCTCGCCAAGGACGAACCGAACTTGTCCGAACGAACATTTGTGGATTCGTTGAAGCATCACACAACGGACGAAACAGTTCGTGCAGACCGTACTGAGTTTCTCGCAAAGCTGATCGCCAGCTCGCTTTAGGATGGTCGCGCCATGTCGGGCAGAAACCTAAAAAACCTGCTTGCCCGCACCGTCACGAGTCTCGAGGACGCGATTGAGCTAACAGCAAGAGCAGACATCTGGCACAATCAGCTTAAGCATTATCAAGCAGCCAGGTTTAAAAATATGCACTATGACCAGATAGTCGAACTGGCATTTATGAAGTCATTTTTGACCTGGGAGTCATTCCTCGAAGAGGCATTTCTGTTGTATTTGCTGGGGGACATTGCCCCGACTGGCTATAAACCATCCAAGTATGTATCGCCCTTGAATCGTATCCATGCAGCCGAGCTTTTGAAAGGGGAATCGCGTCACCCAGATTGGACGGCCGCCGATCTTGTAATCTCGCGTGCTTTGCGCTTTTTCGAACATGGTCGCCCATTTGCCAGCACTATTAAACCTCGAATCCGTCACTTGAATAATCTCAAGACGGTCAGGAATGCCGTTTCACATGCTTCTGCTGAATCAAAGGAGAAATTTACCATCTTCGTTCGAAACGAGTTGACTTACTATCCATCCGGGATGACACCTGGCTCTTTCCTTATGACTTTGAGACCCAATTCCACCCCTCCGCAAAGCTATTTCGCATTTTATGCGGAGCATTTACGAGCGATGGTTGAAGCTATCGTGCCAAAATAGTTACCTAAGTGGGCCGAGAGGTAAGGCCTCAGATACATAGAACAAGATCAGTAGGTGATCGGAGATTTTGGTCAATCAGAATGCATTTTTGCTGGATTGTCAATGTTTGAAAACACGGAAAACACATACGCTAATGACGCAAAGAGAATTTACTCAAGGGTTGAACAAAGGACTACGATTCTTCCCAGCGCCTCTGTCTCTCGGCAAACCATCGAAGAAGCATTTCGTCGTTTGCACAAAGAATGGGTGCTAGTCGGAGCCAATGAGCTCGCAAGATTGGCTGGAAACCAATTGACCTTTGTCGGTCGAACATCGCAATCCCACACGAAAAAACAATTCCGCATTCTGCCTTGACTTTGGCATCTTCCAGTCGGACCCTTATTTACATGCACTCTCTATTTCCCAGGAGAAAAACACACAGTCTTTCTCCAGCCAGACTCGATAGATTATGTACGCCTGAAGACCGAACCCTTTCGCATCATTCTTGTCCATGACTTTGAGTGGGAATTTGGGTTACTAATTGATCTTTCGGCTGAGTGGCATTGGTTGGAACATCAGTGGCCGCAGTACAAACGCGGAGAAGTTCCTTTGCCTGATGTGTTGTGCGCAAAAGCCTCCGTTCTTTCCTCGCTTGAGGACCCTGTTCTGGACAACGACCCCTTGCGAAAAGGATGGGCGGAGACCCTATCCGAGCTGGCGAACAATGTTGTCCAAGACTATTACCGTCCTGAGACGCTTTCCAAGCTCAAATCTGAGGAGGATTTAGTGCGCTCATCGAGCCTAGCCTTCTGTTACGAGCGAGATGGGGCGCCAACACAAGCATACTATTTGCACTGCAAGGACTCGTGGAAGAGTAGTTTTGCACTTATGCGGGATTACACACAGCTGCATGAGCAACTCTCAGAAGCGCCGTGCCATAACCTCCTTTTAGGCATGGCGCTAATGTGTTCTTGGTATTCTGGACACAACACGCAGTGTGGGCACTCTCTCCCTTCGATCGAACGGCTGGATGAGCACGGCTACTTCCTAACCCGGACAAGCCGGAACCAAAAAGGTATAAAGTTGGACGTTCGCAAAATCTCAGGAAACCCAATAACCATGAGGGTTCCCTGAGGCAGGCAGATAAATTGAGTGTCCTAAAACACTCAATTTATCTGGTAAGGTACTAAAGCACGTCCACATCCAAGGTGGCTCGTTCGGGGACCGGGCACGTTTCTTCTGGCAGCGCCTGCCACTTCTTCCCATCTTTTGGTTTGAACGGCTTATTGGGCCAAACAACATTCCTGCTGACCCAATACGTCTGATCATAGAAACTCCCAAAATCGAAGGTGACGTGCAGATTCTGCGTCAGACCCAGAAGGATATCCTGAGCGAAGCGACGACCTATAAGCAGTGGACAATTCCCTATGGGGCCTACGTCCAGCTGAATATTGGCCCCATACGTGCCTTGAAGCTTTACGAAATTGGCTGCGATGTTTACTGCATCTTTGTGAACGACAAGGCTGAGTTCCTGCTCGCCTCGATCGATCCAAGTATGGGGAAGGTCGTCTTTCTCACTACTCCGCAGGCCCATAGGCTGCATGAGTTCATAACAGCGACGAATTCTGCGACAACCACATCAGAAGAGAAAGACCGGTTCGAGCGATTCGAGCTCCTCCTCGGGAACCTCGCCGCTGCGGTAATTCGGGATTTCTGGGTCACTGAAGTGCGCGAGACCGTATTCGGTATAGCACTTCACTCGAAACACAAAGGTGTTAGATTGCGGAGCGACATCGGACAACCGGCGATAGCATACATACCAAAGATCCGTTATGTGCCAAACTCGTGTCCAACTGAGCCCAACCATGCACTCGACTATGAGACGCGACGACCTCACTTCGTCGTGGGACATTTACGTCACGCTATTCACGCAAGCGATAGCCAGATCTTTCTGGCACGCTCCCTTGGAATCTCGATTCCAGAGGGATTCACATTCGTTCGGCCTCACGAGAGAGGCCATTTGGCCGCACAGCGGGCAACTGCTGAACGAAGCGTGATTTACAGGAGCAGATCTGCCCTCCGATGGCTTTGGTCTGTTGATGCGGTCGCAGTATCATGTGATCGAGACGAGTGGTTTGCCTACGAACTGAGGGTGAAGCGGTGGTTCGAAAAGAATGGGTATGAAGTCGTGCACCTGTCCGGAAGCAGAAACGGGGACAGCGGAGTGGACATTCAAGCCCAAAAGGGCAGCGAGAACTTGCTTGTTCAATGCAAGTACAGGAAGGGAAAAGTCGGTCCCGGAGCCATACGCGAATTACTCGGAAGTCTCGCAACCTTCCCTCAAGGATCTCGGGGAGTGTTGGTTTCAAGTTCCGAACTTACAGGCGGAGCGCGCGAGCTAGCGCAGCAACACGGCATTCAGTTCATTGAGGGCGTGGACTTCATGGCAGATCTCGACTTTGGTGTGAGCTGACGCACATAGGCGCGCGCTTCCGGGCACAGTCAATCATCCGAAATCGGGTGGGGCGTGCTCCCGCTTACACGCGGACCTCGATCCAATACAACAAAACGTGGACACCCATGGAAAATGCGGACGCAAACCTATTTCACGGTATTGGGCATGCTCTGGTCCGGATTTGGGAAGCATGATATGGGTTTTCGTGCCCATTTTACGTCTCACTCTAGGCCCAAAACAAGCGAGGTTGAAGCATGACCGCGGTCGTCGTAGTTTTTCTCAGTCGCTGGCCATTTTTCCCGCGCTGATTGTTGCCCATTGACACGACAATGCACATTCAAGACAGACTTCCGCCTCCTGTTTTCTACTTTTTCGCTTTGCTTGTCTGCCTTCGATGCGCTCCTTTTTCTCCCTTTTTCTCATTTGCGCCGGCGAACCGGGATATTGCCGACGCTCTGGGTCATGAAAACTTGAGCTCCCGGATACGGTCGAATGGAAAACGCGGACACCCATTATTTCTATACATTTCTGGGCCTCAGCGGCAGGAGCGGCGATTTGGGGTTGAGGAAAAGAGTGGTGACAATTGGGTGAAACAAATCCGCTGGATCAGACTGGTAGGGCTGTCACCGGCGGGCTGGAGGACATGATAGGAAGCGGTCGGGCGGGTAAAAGCAGATCTGCAGAGGATCGCACTGCTGCGTGCAAATGGCGTCAGGCCAATTGCGGCGGTGAGGATGCGAAGGCGGCTCGCGCCGTCGCCGCGCCTTGGAGCCAGCGCCTGCCGAGCTGATCTGCGAAATCGCGTAGATTGGGAATTCGGGGGACAGGCATGTCAATTCCCGAATTCGACCGATAGGTTGCCCTTTGGGTAATGAATTCGGGGATTGACATGCCTGTCCTCCGAATTGCCCCCCGAATTCGCTGTTTTTACTCTCGTCGAATGAATTGCACCGGCCCCAGCAGGCCCGAGGGCAACAGGGGCGAGTCCGCACGGTAGAACTGCTGTGCGGTGTAGGTGAACTTCTTCGTTACATCAGGTTGCTGGTCGCCGATCAGGCGGTTGACCCACAGATTGGTCACCTTGATTTCCAGGGCGTTGGCGCCGGCCTTCAGCGCGGAGGTAACATCGACGCGGAACGGCGTCTTCCAGAGGATGCCGAGGGGCTTGCCGTTGACCGAAACCTCGGCGATGTTTTTCACATCGCCCAGATCGAGCCAGAGCTTTGCGCCGGTCTTGAACCAGTCCGCGGGCGCCTGGAAGGTCTTGGTGTAAGTAGCCGTGCCGGAGAAGTACTTCACTCCGGCGTCGGCATGGATGCTCCACGAACTGAGCGAGTCCAGGCTGATCCTGGCCGGTGCGCCGCAGTTGGGCTGGAAGGCCACGTCCCAGCTCCCTTGCATCATGTCGAGTTTCGTCTCGGCCGGCAGAGGCAGCGTGCGCGACGGTGCGGCAGCCGCCCTGCGGAAAACCACGAACACGGCATCATTCGGCTCAAGACGCAGCGGCACAATCGTACGGCCGTTTTCGATGCGATAGGAAGCCGGCTCGATCACTCCGGTGTCGGCATGCCATAACTCCGGCGCCTTGCCTGCCATACGGAAGCTGGCATCCAGGAGCTCGCCGCGGGCGTTACGGTTATTGATCCAGTACAGGTCCCCGTCCGCCAACTTGCGATGCACGAAGAACAGACTCGTGTCCTGCCGCGGCTTGCCGTACTCGAAGTCAGGAGCCGCCTGCAGGGAGGCAAGCGCTTCGGCAACGGTCTGGCTGCCGAATACTTTGCCCTTGCCGATCCCGGCCCCCCAGAGCTGATCCGCGATGGCCTTGAATTCGGCTTGATCATCGGATTGGCTCGGACTGTCCAGGGGCTTGGGGCCTACGACGACGGCGCCGGCGTTCACCAGGTCGCGGATCTTGCGCAGCACCGCCAGCGACATGTGCCGGCTGTTGGCGTCCAGCCCGAGAACACGATAGTTCATGCCGGTGGCAGTAGTGATTTGTCCGTTGGTTACAGCCAGACGGTCCACAAGCGCGTCGGCATTGACGTAGTCGAAGCTGTAGCCGGCCGGAATTTCGGGCGGGCGATTGCCGAACAAGGCGGTGATGTTGGAATCTTCGCCGTAGTAATAAATGATGTCGGCCGCAAATTTGCCCTGCTGGAGCATGAAGCAGCTGCGGGCGAGATAGGTGGTCCAGACTTTGGCCTGTTCGGCCCAAGTTTCATGACGGGTGAACCACTGGCCGAACTGTCCCAGGCCCAGGCCCGGGATCTTGTCGTTCGAGGGCTGGTGAACCGAGGTGTGGATTACGAAACGGTTGAGGCCCATTGCCATGAGACGGTCGGCGGTTGGTTTGAGCGTTTCAGGAGAGAAACTCCAGGCGCCGGATCCGGCAGTGAGTGATTCGGCGGCCACCAGGTTCTGGCCGTAGATATGAGCAACGGAAGCGGATTCACGCACGTCGGCGTCATAACGTTCCGTTGCCTGGCTGGGCCCCGCGGTCCACATTGCGCTCATCGGGACTGCGGCGTTTCGCTTCACATCCATGCCGTCGGCGATGAAAGCGCGGCCACTCTCATGGGATTCCGTGTAGCGGCCCATATCGCGCTCGCGCAGAAGGGTGGTGAGCTGATCATAGTGGTTTTCCGCTGTGAGGTCGGCAATCGTCTTGCGAAAATCCCAGAGGAAACGGTCGCTCGCCTCGGCGCTTTCCACGATGTGGCCGGCCAGGACCGGAAGCCAGGGATGCATGTCGTAGCCGCGGTGCTTGGTGAATTCGGCAATCATGTCGTCGGTCCAGTTCTGAACGCCGGCCTCCCAACTGTCCGTGATCACATACTGAAGGCCACGTTTGCCCATCAGAGGCCCGACGGTATCTTTATACTGGCCGAGATAGTTGTCAAAGTACGCTTTCACGTGAGTCCGGCTGAGCTTGTCAACTTCCAATCCTGTTGCCTCGGGTGAGGCCGGGCTGTTGCGCGCGCCGGTCAGCGAATAACCCATGCGCAGAATCGTCCAGTTTCCGGCTGGGGGCGTCCAGTCGAGCGTCCCGTCGGGTCGCATCTTCGAGGTCAGGTCGATTACGCCGTCTTTGCCGATAGTATCCCCCGCGGGAATCGAGGGCGTCGCCAGGTTGTAAATGCCGGTGGCAGCCGAGAAGCCGGCCTTCTCCTGAAATCGGTGGACAGGTGAGACTCCGTGCAGAACCAGTTCGGCGACCTGGATTCCGGCAGTAGCAGCAGGCTGAGCCTGCGGCGCGCCCGGGGGCGCTCCGACACCACCCGTTCCACCGCGTGCCGCAGGTTGCGGCAGCGAGCGGATGCTTACGCGGAAGAAGCGTGCTGTTGCCAGAGGAGTGGCAATCGTGCGCGCACCTCCCGGGATCGCGGCCACAGTCCGGAACTGCTGGCCATCCTCGCTTGCTTCCAGTTCCAGGTTGCTGGCACCGCCACCTCCGCGCCCGCCTCTGCCTCCGGTGACCAAAGTCAGGCCGTAGACCGTTTGGGGCGTTGGGTATTCGATCTGTATCCAGGCCTTCTGATCGACTGGAGCGGCCGGCAGAAGGGCAGCCTTGGCGAGGTCGCCGTCGGTAAGATCAGCAAGATTGAATGGGCCGCCGCTCGACGTCACCTTCGCAGGCGCAGCAAACAGGCGACTTTCGCCTTCGGGCTGGCGATAGGCCACGACGGCGGCATCGGCGTAAAACTCGGGCGGCGCCTGAGACGCCGCGCCGCCTCCGCGCCCGCCGGCCTGGTTCTGATACTGTCCTGTGGTCGAGGGCGGCTTTGGCAGTATGCCGGTGAACGGGCGGCCGCCTTCAACGCGCGTTTCACTCCAAACATATTTCTTCATGGCCTGCGCCGGCGTAACCCACGGACCGCCGCTTTCGCTCCAGCCAGGCGAGCCCGCGATCGCCATTTCCAGACCCAGTTCGTCGGCCAACGTCGCAGCATACTTGAATGCGTCCTTCCATTCAGGTGTCATGTAGACGAGGCGTTTCTCCACAATCTGGGGCGTGTTCAAGCCGGCGTCGAAATTCTGGAATCCGCCGATGCCCACGCGCTTCATCCATTCCAAGTCAGCCTTGATGCCCTCCTTGGTGATGTTGCCGCTCATCCAGTGCCACCAGACGCGGGGTTTTGCGCTCTCCGGCGGATTCATGAAATCGCGCCTGAGAGCGTCGCCCGCATCCTGCGCGGACACGATCAAGACCGCAATGACGATCATCACCATGACCGCAGCGATGAATTGTGTGGGTCCCAGGTATTTTCGCATTTTGGATCTCCTTTCGATGTCTGCAGGGTTCCGGCGCAGCCTGTCGGTGCCGGCCCGCCTGCGCCGGGTCCGGAAACGATTGAGGTCCGCGGCCAGCGGCTTGATGCACGGCAATGAGTGCGCTCCAGAAGCGGGCCCGATTTCGGACCTGCCCCGTGCAAAATCCTTGCCTCGATCCCACTGCTGCAATGGTTGGGCTGCAATCATTATCCGTGCGGTCGGGAAAGATTACAAACGTTTTCACCGCGGCAGTCCTGGCAGCAAGCTGCCGGCGTGAGGCAGCACCAGGCTGTTGAAAGCGGCGACCAGTCGCCGCACGCCAAACGCGCCATGGGCGCCATGCGTCAGAAACTATGCGGACGTCCCCGGTTTTCAAGAAAACCAAGAAAACGTGGACACCCATTATTTCTAAACATTTCTGAGCCTCAGCGGCAGGGGGGAAATGTGGGAAATGTGGACACCCATTATTTCTCTTCATTTCTAAGCCTCAGCGCCAGGAGCTGCAATTTAGTACCTTACCAGAAAAATTGAGTGTTTTAGGACACTCAATTTAGCTGCCTGCCTCAGGGAACCCTCATGGTTATTGGGTTTCCTGAGATTTTGCGAACGTCCAACTTTATACCTTTTTGGTTCCGGCTTGTCCGGTTAGGGTTGAGGAAAAGGGAAAACCGGTGAGCCCCGGTTTTCGCGGATCCGTTCCTGGATGCTGGTGAAATCGCTTTCTTCCGGAGTTCCTGCCACGCCGGCCCGGATGGGATTGAGGTCTACATACACCATGCAGCTGGCAATGGCCGCTTCGTCCAGTAGCGCCTGGCATTTGAACCTCATTGAATCAATGCAAAAAGACAAAACCTCGGTTTGACGAAAATTGGCAACATCCATATCCTGCAGGCGGTTTATAATCCAGCTGCCGGCCATTTTGATTTCCGACCTTGGCATATGAGAAATTGGGCATGATCGACGAAAAGAGCATCCTGGAGTTACGGGACCGTATCGCTGCGGAGTTCCAGCCGCAACGCATCATCATGTTCGGCTCTTATGCCTATGGCACGCCGGCCGAGTATTCCGACCTCGATTTGCTCGTCATCATGCGGTACGTCGGCTCAGGTCTGCGAAAAGCCGTGGAAATCCTGAACCGTGTGAATCCACGAATTCCCGTCGATCTTGTCGTAAGAACTCCGGAGGAGATCCAACAACGAATAAAGGCCAATGACTTCTTCCTGGCTGAAATCCTCTCCCGCGGACGAGTGCTCTATGAAGCCCCTGACCAGTGAGTGGGTCGAGAAAGCTGAGGATGATTTCGCCACGGCCGGCCGGGAAATCCGGGTTCGCGAAAACGTGGACACTCATTATTTCTATCATTTCTGAGCCTCAGCGGCAGAAGAAAACGCGGACACCCACAAAAACTGGGGACGCCAGCCGGTTTTGCATAGCCTGCAGTAAACCAAGACCGGTGTCTCCAGCTACGTGGCGGCGGCCTTGACAAAATGTAGCCTTGTGGCTACACTGCAGACGTGATCGAGATTCGCAAGACTGATGTTTTCACCCAGTGGCTTGACGGCCTGCTCGACCTTCGTGGAAGAGCACGTATTCAGGCCAGAATCGAACGACTGGCAGAGGGAAACGCAGGGGACACCAAGCCGGTTGGCGAAGGCATCTCGGAGTTACGCATCGATTGCGGGCCGGGATACCGAGTGTACTTTAAAATGCACGGACGCAAATCGGTGATTCTTTTGGCCGGTGGCAATAAAAGCACGCAGGGCAGCGATATCAAGACCGCATCGCGTCTGGCGCGCAACCTTTAGGAGCAGGCGATGAGCAAAACAAAGACCACACGTTATGATGTCGCCGAACATCTTCGGACACCTGAAGAAATGGCGGCCTACCTGGAAGCTTGCCTTGAAGAAGCCGACGGCGATGCTGCTTTTATTGCTAAGGCTTTAGGAGATATTGCGCGGGCCAAAGGGATGTCGCAGGTCGCGCGTGACGCAGGCTTATCGCGCGAAAGCCTCTATAAGGCGCTGTCCGGCGAACGAGCCCCGGACTTCGACACCATCCTTAAGGTAATCGCCGCCTTAGGATTAGAGTTGCACGCAGAGGCAGTTCAGGATTGATTCCGCCAACCCGCGATCCTAATCAGGAAAAACGTGTACCCCATTATTTCTAAACATTTCTGAGCCTCAGCGGCAGGAGCGGCAATTTGGGCTTGAGGAAAAGGGAAAACCGGTGAGCGTACCCGGTTTCCCCGATCCGTTCCTGGATGCTGGTGAAATCGCTTTTTGCCGAAGTTCCTGCCGCGCCGGCCCGGATGGGATTGAGGTCTACACGCATAATGCAGTTGGCGATGGCCGCTTCGTCCAGTAGCGCCTAGCATTTAAACCGCATTGTGGAAAAGCGGGGACGCTTCCCGGTTTTTTGGCTCTTGCACGGTCTGCTGTCAGAATTCAGCGGATCATCGCGGTTCATGAAACTCTTCCCGACAGCCACGACACCGCACAAGCCTTCTACATCGAACGACTCAGTTTTGGTACTATCTATCTCGTCCCAATAATCGCCACTGCCCTTCCTACGAGTGACTGCACAAAACCCTCGAAGCTCAACTCGGGATCAGGTTCCCGGAACGCTCCATCGGCCCCGCCATGTCTCTCCGACAAGATGAAGCAGGCCGAATGATAAAGGCGCTCGCGTACCAGTTTTGTCAGCAACACCTGGTACCGCTGCACGTAGGATGCGTCCTGGAACTCTGGAAATACCCTAAAGTACGGCTCCCAAACATCCACGGCTTTCGTTGATGCGGGACACTCTTCAAGAAGCATGAGGTATCCGAGCCATGGCCGTTGTGATGGTTTGAAGGCGCCCTCCCGGTAAGCAGCCCACAGGTCGCTCGCATTTCCGATCGCCTCCTCAGCTCTGTTGTTGAGGTTGTTTCCGAACGAAGGGCCAATCTGCGACTTAAACTCAAGACCGGCAATCAGTGTCCCGTCTGAAATTACCAGCAGATCCCATTTCTTTTCAGCGCGATACCAACCAGGAATTTCCAACCGGCCCCCGTGTATGACTTCAGCCTGCCGGAGCCGATTATCGTAGAGCATATCTCGCACCAATTGAACAAATCCGTCCATCTGCCTGCCGCCCGTCACTGCCGCGCGCGCTCCCGCATCCTTCTTCCCGGATTCCCCTCCTTGCTCTGCTGCCTGCCGTTCCCTTGTTGACCAGAAGTATTTGACCGCCAGTCGTATTCTTGCCTCAAGTTCCATTATCGCTCCAGGATTGTCGTCTTGCTGAACAGGGATGAGGTCTCGGCCCTTATTCGTTTCAATGCCAGCCTGTAGTAGTGCTCGTCGATCTCGTACCCGATGCTATTCCGCCCCCATTTCGCAGCCGCAATGGCCGTCGTCCCAGTTCCAAGGAATGGGTCAAGCACCGTGTCGCCGACGAAGGAGAACATCCGAATCAGGCGCTCCGCAAGTTGCAGTGGGAACGGCGCCGGATGTTCCCTGGTCGAAGCGCCGGTGAGCCCGTCCCATATCTGTCGGAACCACACCTGGTAATTTTCGGTCGATATGACGCTTAGGATTCGGGTCTCGACGCTGGGCGCCCGGTACCCTCCGGGTTTACGCTCCATTAGAATGAACTCAATATCGTTTTTGATGACCGCGTTCGGCTCGTATGGTTTTCCGAGGAAACCCGATCCGTTCTCGACCTCGTAAGCCGCATTCGCGATCTTGTACCAGATGATAGGAGCCAGGTTATCGTACCCGATTCTCCGGCAATGTTCCTGAATCGCCGCATGCAAGGGGACCACAGTATGCCTACCGGCGTTCTTTCTCCTCGACAGGCACACGTCTCCGACCACACAAACCAGCCGCCCACCCGGGATGAGTGCCTCATAGCATCGCTTCCAAACCTTATCCAGCTCGGTCAGGAACTCTTCGTACTCTGTGATGTGTCCCATCTGTCCGGGCGATTGCCGGTACTCCTTGAGCGTCCAGTACGGAGGAGAGGTAACGATCAAGTGTACGCCGCCGGGCCGAATTTCCGCATCTCGCGCGTCGCTCCGATGCAACTCGTGCGATGTGGGAATCCGCTGCACCGATGCCTCGATACTCCGCACCAGTCCCTCGTCCTTGGCTATTCGGGGAATCGCAGTCTGCGGATTATCGAGATGCCCGATTTCCGGCGGCACGTAATCCGCAATACCTTGGCAAATGATGTCTTTTGCTCGGCGCAATTTTCACCTCTGTGTCGTTACGGTATCACAAAACGCTCTCTGCGGTATCCCAGGACGCGAGATTGTGGTGGGATCCCCCTCCTTTCAACTCCCCGACAACGCTTCCGTGCTACATCGCGAGGACGGTAAACGGCCGGAGATTCGTACGAAAAGGGAAAACCGGTGAGCGTCCCCCGGTGAGCGGTTTTCCCGGATCCGTTCCTGGATGCTGGTGAAATCGCTTTCTTCCCGAGTTTCTGCCACGCCGGCCCGGATTGGATTGAGGTCCACATAGGCCATGCAGCTGCCGATGGCCGCTTCATCGAGTAGCGCCTGGGATTTAAACCGCATTGAATCAATGCAAAAAGACAAAACCTCGGTTTGACGAAAATTGGCAACATCCTTATCCTGCAGGCGGGTTATAATCCAGCTGCCGGCCATTTTGATTTCCGACCTTGGCATATGGGAAATTGGGCATGATCGACGAAAAGAGCATCCTGGAGTTACGGGACCGTATCGCTGCGGAGTTCCGGCCGCAACGCATCATCATGTTCGGCTCTTACGCATATGGCACGCCGGCCGAGTATTCCGACCTCGATTTGCTCGTCATCATGCGGTACGTCGGCTCAGGTCTGCGAAAAGCCGTGGAAATCCTGAACCGTGTGAATCCACGAATTCCCGTCGATCTTGTCGTAAGGACTCCGGACGAGATCCAACAACGAATAAAGGCCAATGACTTCTTCCTGGCTGAAATCCTCTCCCGCGGACGAGTGCTCTATGAAGCCCCTGACCAGTGAGTGGGTCGAGAAAGCTGAGGGTGATTTCGCCACGGCCGGCCGGGAAATCCGGGTTCGGAAAACGCCAAATTTCGACGCTGTCTGTTTCCATGCCCAGCAATGTGCGGAAAAGTATCTCAAGGCGATTCATGGAGTTGAACCTTCCGTTTGGTAAGACGCATCATCTGACTGCTCTTCTCGACATCCTTGTATCGGTCGTCCCTTCGTGGGAGTTGTTGAGACCGCAGCTTCAAAGTCTCAATGCCTATTCCGTGTCGGTTCGTTACCCGGGAGAAAGCGCTGATAAAACGGCTGCCAAGGACGCGTTAAGCCTTTCAAATACCATCCGCGCCGAAGCAAGAAAAACCTTGCGCCTCCGGCACTGACGGGAACTCAGAAACCCATTATCCATACTCGCCAAGTCCACAGCGATTGATCGCGGAGAATTCGATCACCGGCTGCATCATGAACATAGAAAAAATGTAAAAATGTGGACACCCATTATTTCTAAACATTTCTGAGCCTCAGCGGCAGGAGCGGCGATTTGAGGTTGAGGAAAAGAGTGGTGACAATTGGAAGAAACAAATCCGCTGGATCAGGCTGGCAGGGCTGTCACCGGCGGGCTGGAGGACATCGCAGGAAACGGTGCCGAAAGCGGTCCGGCGGGTAAAAGCAGATCCGCAGAGGAAGTGCCCCTTTGTATCCTGGTGTCTTTGCGTTGTACCATGGGTTTCGGATTGGACCGATGATTGCAGAAGGGATATGTTCTCTGATCGACCGGTCGGTCAATAAGGAGCAGACAAATGCCCGTTATCCAATTTTGCAGAACCCTTTGCCCCGCGGGCCTCACCCTGGCGGGGTTGCTCGTTTCCGGCTGCGCATCGAAGACGGCGCCTCCGCCGGCAGGTCCGGCGGAGGTTGCGACCGTGACGATTCGCTCTGAAAGGATCGTGCTGACCACCGAGCTGCCGGGCCGGACGTCCGCATACCTCGTTGCTGAAATTCGTCCGCAGGTGAATGGCCTTCTGCAGAAGCGGCTGTTCGAAGAAGGGGCCAATATCAAGGAGGGCGCCCTGCTTTACCAGATTGATCCCGTCCCATACCAGGCCGCCCATGACCAGGCCAAAGCCGCGTTGGTCACAGCTGAGGCGAATGTTGCCACGGCTGAAGCGAACGTTGTCATGGCGGAGGCTAACCTTCCGGCGATCCGGTCACGTACCGAGCGCCTGAAAGGGCTCGCGGCCATCCGCGCGGTCGGTCGGCAGGATTACGACGATGCCACTGCCGCTTTGCGGCAAGCCGAGGCCAACCTCGAGATGACAAAGACGGCCGTGCTGGCAAGCCGGTCGGCCGTGGAGGTAAGCCGGACGGCCGTGGAGAGCGCCCGCATCAACCTGTCGTACACACCCATCCGGGCGCCCATATCCGGACGAATCGGAAGATCCAACATCACGGTCGGCGCAATGGTGACTGCCTATCAGCCCGTTCCGCTGGCGGTGATTCAGCAGTTGGATCCCATTTACGTGGATGTGACCCAGGCCAGCGCGGATCTGCTGCACCTCAGGAGGGAACTGGAAAGCGGAAACCTCAAAAGCGGCTCGAACCGAGGGAAGGTCCGGCTGCTTCTCGAGGATGGGACACCCTATACCCTGACGGGCACGCTGCAGTTCCAGGACGTCACCGTGGATCCGACCACCGGTTCCGTCACGCTGCGCATGGTATTTGCCAATCCCAAACAGGTGCTTCTTCCGGGCATGTTCGTGCGGGCGGTCGTGGAGGAGGGCGCGGATGAACAAGCTCTTCTCATTCCTCAGCAGGGTGTGAGCCGCGACCCGAAGGGGAATCCCATCGCCCTGGTGGTGAATGCCGCCGGCAAGGTCGAGCAGCGTGCGATCGTGGTGGACCGTGCGATCGGAAATAAATGGCTGGTCACGGAAGGACTGGTTCCCGGAGACCGGGTGATCGTCGAAGGCATTGAGAAAGTTCGCCCTGGCGCTTCCGTCAGGGCTGTCGATTTTGCAGAACCCGCGAAGGTGGGCTCAACCACTGGCGCAAGCCAGTCGCCGAGTCCGGCAAAGTAGGAGGAATTCAATGGCCAGGTTTTTTATTGATCGTCCTGTTTTTGCCTGGGTTATCGCAATCGGCATGATGCTCGCCGGCGGGCTGGCCATCTATAATCTGCCTGTCTCCCAGTATCCGCCGATCGCTCCGCCGTCCATCTCGATCCGATGCGTTTACCCCGGCGCATCGGCAAAAACAGTGGAAGACAGCGTGGTACAGATCATCGAGCAACAGATGACCGGACTGGACCGGATGTTGTACATCCATTCCACCTCCGATTCGGCAGGCATGGCCCAGATCGAGCTGACCTTTGCCCCGGGCACCGATCCCGATCTCGCCTGGGCCAAAGTGCAGAACAAGCTGCAGCTTGCCATGCCGGTGTTGCCGGAGGTAGTCCAGCGCCAGGGTCTCAGGGTCAGCAAGTCGACCCGCAACTATCTGATGATCGTCGGGATCACTTCCCTGGATGACAGCCTCGACCAGAATGACCTTTCCGATTACACTTTCTCGCAAATTCAATATTCGCTGGCCCGTGTGCCCGGCGTGGGCGAAGTGGAGATGTTCGGCGCCGGGTATGCGATGCGGATCTGGCTGGACCCGAACAAACTCACGAATTACAGCATGACCTCGGACGACGTGATCGCGGCGGTCCGGTCTTACAACGTGCAGGTGTCGGCCGGCCAGTTCGGCGGGATGCCTGCAGTGCCGGGCCAGCGGCTCAATGCTTCCATCATCGTCCAGACGCTCCTGAAGACCCCGGAGGAGTTCGGCGAAATCCCTCTGCGCAACAATTCGGACGGCTCCGTGGTGCGCGTCCGGGACGTGGCGCGCACGGAACTGGGAGCCGAATTCGACAGCTTCAGGGTCAAATATAACGGACACCCCGCAGCTGGTCTTGCTATCCGGCAGGAGGCCGGGGCCAACGCGCTGGAAACCGCCGGCGGCGTGAAAGCCAAGATGGAGGAGCTGTCCCGCTACTTTCCGCCCGGCATGTCGATCGTTTACCCCTTCGACACGACTCCCTTTGTGCGGGTAGCCATCAACGAGGTTTTCAAAACCCTCGGAGAGGCCATCATTCTCGTCTTCCTGGTCATGTTCCTCTTCCTGGGTAACATGCGCGCCACCCTCATCCCCACGATTGCCGTGCCGGTGGTGATTCTGGGAACGTTCGGCGTGCTCGGTCTGTTCGGCTATTCCATCAACATGCTGACGATGTTTGCCATGGTCCTGGCAATTGGTCTCCTGGTAGATGATGCCATTGTTGTAGTGGAAAACGTGGAGCGCATTATGTCCGAAGAGGGACTGTCGCCGCTGGAGGCCACCCGGAAATCCATGGACCAGATCACCAGCGCCCTGGTGGGTATCGGGCTTGTTCTTTCGGCGGTCTTCGGCCCCATGATGTTCTTCGGGGGATCGACCGGCGTCATCTATCGCCAGTTCTCGGTCACGATCATCTCCTCCATGCTTCTCTCGGTCCTGGTGGCTTTAATCCTGACGCCGGTGCTGTGCGCTTCTCTTCTCAGGCCGGTGGGCAAAGGGCATGAAGCCGCCGAAACAGGTTTCCGTTTCACCCGGCCGTTCTTCCTGTGGTTCGACCACATGTTTCTTCGCCTTCGCGGCCACTACCAGGTCGCAGTGGGGCATATGCTTGGCGCAAGGCTCCGATACCTTGCGGTTTTTGTCCTGATCGTGGCGGCGCTTGGTTTCCTCTTCGTGAGGATGCCCACCAGCTATCTGCCTGACGAAGACCAAGGCGTACTCATGGCCATGGTGCAACTGCCCCCCGGTTCCACCCTGGAACAAACCCGAGAAGTAATGGCAAAGGTGCAGAACCATTTCCTGGTGGATCAGAAGGAGGCGGTGGAATCCTGCCTGACCATCGCTGGTTTTGGCTTTGCAGGCCAGGCACAGAACCAGGGGTTTGCCTATATCAAGCTTCGAGACTGGGACCTGCGCAACCGGCCCGACCTGCGGGTGAAAGGCATTTTGGGAAGGGCGATGCCGGTACTCGCCGGCATTCGGGAAGCGACGGTCTACGCCTTTCCGCCTCCCGCCGTCACCGAGCTCGGCACCGCAAAGGGATTTGACTTCATGCTGCAGGACCGCGGCGGACTCGGCCACGAGAAACTCATGGAGGCCCGTCTCCAACTCATGGGCCAGGCCATGCGGGACCAGCGGTTGACCGCCGTCCGGCCAAACGGGATGCCGGACCAGGCCGAGCACAAGGTGGACATCGACTGGGAGAAGGCCGGCGCCCTCGGAGTGTCAGTTTCGGCAATTCAACGTTCAATCTCGGTGGCCTTCGGCAGCGCTTATATCAACGACTTCATACAGGGGGGGAGAGTTCATCGTGTTTATGTGCAGGCGGACGCCCCGTACCGGATGCTGCCGGAGGATCTCAACCACCTCTATGTTCGGAATAATGCGGGCGGCATGGTGCCTGTCTCCGCTCTGGCGTCGGGACACTGGACGTACGCCTCCCCCCGACTCGAGCGCTACAACGGGTTCCCCGCCCTGAACTTCCAGGGCGAAGCAGCGGCAGGCAGAAGCACCGGCGAAGCCATGCAAGCCATGGAGGAGATCGCCAGGCGACTGCCCCAGGGCATCGGCAATGACTGGACCGGTGTCTCCTATCAGGAGCGGCTGAGCCAGTCCCAGACCGGACTCCTATACGCCTTCTCCATCCTTGCGATCTTCCTCGTGTTGGCAGCGCTGTACGAAAGCTGGTCGATTCCCATCTCCGTCCTGCTCGCTTTGCCGCTCGGAGTGATCGGCGGTGTGCTGGCTTCCTCCTGGAGGGGATTAGCGAACGACGTCTATTTCCAGATCGGGCTCCTCACTGTCCTGGGACTCACGACGAAAAACGCAATCCTGATCGTGCAGTTCGCCAAGATCCGCGTGGAACAGGGGGCGGGATTGATCGAGGCCACCCTCGAGGGGTCGAAACTCAGGCTTCGTCCAATCGTGATGACGTCGCTGGCGTTCGGCTTCGGCGTATTGCCACTGACACTCGCCACCGGAGCCGGAGCCGGAGCCCAGATGGCTATCGGCACCAGCGTCCTCGGCGGTATGGTGACGGCAACATTCCTGGCGATCTTCTTTATTCCCCTGTTCTTCGTGCTGATCACTCAGGTTTTCGGCAGAAAGACCGGCGCCCGGACCAAGCAATCGAGTCCCGGCAGCGATGGGCAATCGGAGGGAATCGAACATGATGCGTAAATGGACTCTTCTCACCTGCATCGCCGTATTCATGACCGGATGTCCGCGTACTGTGAAGTATCAGGCTCCGCAGCTGCCGGTTCCTGCAACCTGGACCGCCGGTTCCGACAGCCAGGCAGGTGCAGCCGGCGCGCCCGCCAACGTCAAATGGCAGGAATTCTTCGCGGATGCGCGGCTCAGATCCGTCATCGACCTGGCGCTTGCCAATAACCGCGATTTGCGGATTGCCTCGCTGAATATCGAAAAAGTGCGGAACCTGTACCAGATCCGTCGCGCCGAGTTGTACCCGGTCGTGGGCGTTGCTGCCAGTGTGGACTCGCGCAGGGTCCCTAAAAACATGTCCTCGGACGACAACTCGTATTCGGCACAGCAGTATAGTGTGAGCTTTGGCACCGCCTCCTGGGAGCTGGACCTCTTCGGGCGCGTGCGCAGCTTGAAAGAGGCGGCATTAGAGCAGTACCTGGCGACCGAACAGGTCCGCTCCGCCACTCAGATCTCGCTCGTGTCTGCCGTGGCCCACAGCTATCTGGCCCTCACTGCCGATCGCGAAAACCTGAAGCTCGCCCGGGCTACCCTGGCAGCACAGCAGGCTTCCTATGACCTGATCCGCCAGACCCGGGATCTCGGCATGGCCTCGGATCTGGAAGTCCGGCAGGCACAATCGCAAGTCGATGCGGCGCAGGTGGAGATCGCCATTTACTCCAGCCAGCTGCCCCTGGATGAAAACGCGCTCAACCTGCTGGTAGGCTCTCCCGTGCCCGCCGGCATGCTCGCCGCCGACCTCGGCCAGATCGCTTCGTTCAAGGACATCTCGGCGGGGCTGTCGTCCGATGTGCTGCTCGGCCGGCCCGACATTCTCGCCGCCGAGCACCAGCTGAGAGCGGCGCACGCAAACATCGGTGCTGCCCGCGCGGCGTTTTTCCCCAGGATAGCCTTGACCGCCGGCGTTGGCCTAGTGAGCGGTGACCTGACGGATTTGTTCAAGTGGGGCGCCGGAACGTGGGCTTTCGCGCCCCAGATCACCCTCCCGATCTTCGATGCCGGCTCCAGAAAGGCTGGACTGAATGTAGCTGGCGTGGACCGGGATATTGCCGTGGCCGAATATGAGCGCGCCATACAGTCGGCGTTTCGTGAAGTAAATGACGCGCTGAGCCTGAGAAAGACATTGGTCGCCCAGCAGGATGCGCTGCAAGCCCTATTGTCGACGCTGGAGGAAACCTATCGTCTCTCGGATGCACGTTACAAGGGAGGGATCGACAGCTACCTCAGCGTTCTGGTCGCTCAAAGGGCGCTCTATGGCGTTCAACAGCAACTGGTTGGCATTCGGCTGGCACGCCAGAGCAATCTGGCAGCACTTTACAAAGTTCTGGGCGGCGGCATGTGAGGCGAGCCATAGAGTCACAGAGATCTCAGAGTTTTCCCGAGGCCTCTGTGCTGCTAGCCCAAAAATCCCTTGCAGGCGGGAAAGGGCTTGACCGGCAATGGTGTGAAATCAATGCAAGACCTTGTCCGCTGATGAGCACAGATAACCTCAAATCCGATGCGCGTGGCCGAACATTCGCATCTGTGACTTCTGTGTCCAGAGGAAGACCGATAAGGCGGGATCCGTGCCGGCGCTATCCGGAGGATGTGATAAAATCGCGGTTTGTGTTTCCATCTTCAGGGCTGCCTGATCGTCGTGGTGGAGATTGACGACGCTTGCAGAAGGGCATCATTCCTTTCCCTTTCATCAAAAAGCCAATTCCCCCTATAATGGCTCCGCCACACAGCATCGCACCCTGACTTGCCATACGGAAGGCCCGCATGCCCGAGATCGGCCAGACTGTTTCGCATTTCAAGATCGTGGACAAGCTCGGCAGTGGCGGCATGGGCGAAGTCTATCGCGCCCAGGACACGAACCTGAACCGGCAGGTCGCCATTAAAGTCCTCCCCGATGTATTCAGCGGCGACCCGGAACGGCTGGCGCGCTTTGAACGCGAGGCGCAGCTGCTGGCCTCGCTGAATCACCCCAAACATCGCCATCATCTTCGGCCTGGAACGCGTGGAGCGGGAGCTCCTGCTGGTCATGGAACGCGTGGAAGGCCAGACGCTCGCCGAGCGCCTGGCAAAAGGGCCGCTGCCGGTGGAGGAAGCCCTCGAGATCGGCCGCCGGATTGCGGAGGGGCTCGAAGCGGCGCACGAGAAAGGAATCACCGCGACCTGAAACCCGCGAACATCAAGATCGTGCCGGAGGGGAACGTCAAGATCCTGGACTTCGGCCTGGCCAAGGCGCTGACGGGAGAGGCAGAGACAACCAATGCGACCCAATCGCCCACGATCACCGCAGCCATGACCCGGCCCGGAGTGATCCTGGGCACGGCGGCCTACATGAGCCCGGAGCAGGCGCGCGGCGCAACGGTAGACAAGCGCGCGGACATCTGGGCCTTCGGCGTGGTCCTCTTCGAAATGCTGGCCGGGCAAACGTGCTTTACCGGCGACACGATCACCGACATTCTGGCCGCAGTCGTTCGTGCCGAGCCTGACTGGGCGAAACTCCCTGCCGGAACGCCCCCGCGCGTACGGGATCTCCTGTGCTGGTGCCTGTCGAAGGACCGCAAGCGTCGGCTCCACGACATCGCCGATGCCCGTTTGGAACTCGAAGAAGCACTCGCGCCCGGTGCCTCGATCATGGCTGGAACCGAGGCGGAACCCGCACCCGTGGGCCGATCAGGCGCATCAAGCCTTGAAAGATCGGCGTGGGCGCTGCTGTTGATCATCATTGCGGCCTTGACATTCTTCGTCACCCGGTGGACCGTGCGCGAGCCTGCGGCACCAGATTGGAATGGCTCTCAACTGGGCGGGCCGGAGATTGCTGCGGGTCCAAGAATCTCGCCGGATCGCAGCATGCTGGCATTTCAGACCCTGGTGGATGGACAGAACTAGGTCGCCGTCATGAAACCCGATGGGGGCTCCTGGCAGGTGATGACGCGCGAGCACAACCAAGGTTGTGTCGCTGAAATATCCTGGGCCTGTGACAATAGTCGCATCTACTACGACCGTTTAGGGGGTCTGCACCAGGGAATTTACAGTGTTGCTGTGCCGAGCGGCAAAGAACAGCTGGTCTGGCCAAACGCCTATTCCCCGCAGGCGTTGCCCGACGGCAGCCTCCTAGGTGTGCGCCTCGAGGCCGGCAAGTACCAGGTATTTCAGTTCTGGCCGAATACCAACAAGACAAGAGAATTTCCCGTCGCGGCTTTTGGCATAGGTCTCCCCGGCCTCCGTGCATTTCCGGATGGGGGAAAGGCCGCAGTGATCGGGACCTTGATTGGAGCTGATGCGCAAGCTGACAACAAACTCTTCCTGATTGATCTGGAGACTGGGGGCGTGCGTCGCCTGGAAACCGGATTGCCCGAAGGGGAGGAGGATCTGCGTGGTCTGGCAATATCCCCCGACGGAGACGTCCTGGCGGCAAATCGCAAGGGCGTATTCCATCGTATCCTAAAAATTGCCACAAATGGAAATCAGCCGGCACAAACGCTCATGGGATTGACACGCGAGGTCAATATCTTCGACATGGATCGGGACGGCAATCTATATCTGGAACAATTTGAAAGCCCCATGGATTGGCTGCATGTTTCACCCGCACAAAACCATGCAGAGAGGATTGCCCAACTCCCCGTCATTCCGGGCAGGAATGGTTACCTGACATGCCTGCCGGACGATCGCGTAGTACTGCAACTTCCGTCCGCAGGAGGCTTTTACCTGATGCTCGTAGACCGGGGAGGCGAAAGGGTTCCCCTTGCCGGCACCTCGGAATGGGCATCACCCCCCCGTGACGCCGGCTGGGCCCGGCCAGATCGCGTGCCTGATCGGTGAAAAACCGCTCCGCACAATCGCACTGATCACTATCGATACTCAGCGGATCACCAGCCGGATTACATTTGACAAAGGGACCATTACCTCCCTGGCGTCATCGCCGGATGGACGGACGTTATTCTGTGCAGCCGACAACATGGTTTGGAAGATCCCGACTTCAGGTGGAGAACCAGAGAAGATGATCGAGGGCCAATCCATTTCTGTAGATCCCGATGGCCGGCACCTGATCGTGCAGGTCATCGAGACGGCTCGGTCGCGCCTGTTCCGTGTGCCTCTGAATGGAGGACAGAAACAGGAGATCACGCTGGAGAGGCCTTTTGAACTCAGTACACGTGGTATCGGCCCCCAGGCGATCAGGAGCGGGCGCGTGCTGGTTGTTTTGAACGCGGCGGATTCGTGGAATAATACGGCCGGCATGATCGACCTGGATACCGGTCACGTGACCCGGTGGAAGCTCGACTATTCAGGCGATTTCCAAGGCCTGGCATGGACCGGCGATGGCCAGATAACGGCCATCGCCTTTGGCACGAGGTCAGACCTGTGGAAGTTCCAGCCGCGAACCAGCAAGAAATAACCGGCTCGGGGAGCTGCCTCGGGCCCAACTGCGAATTGCCGGCACCGCAGCGGGAGCGCTCTAAAACGTCAGAATTCGGGCATTGATCAGTGGACTGCACCACATTTTCATACCTCGTTCCATGCACTCACATTCTCCAAGAGAGGACAGCTTTTTCACCGGCTTGACAGGCGAGAATGTGCGGCTTAACTTGAAAGAGATAAAATCTCACAGCTAGCCTGGCTGAGGAGGGGGCATGCGCTCACTGCATAGGAAAACATCGAACTTCCCACCGTGCCGGGGACGGTGCGGTCAGTTATCTGTTGCCGTGCTTGTCTTGGGATTGCTGGTTTTTCCTGCAATCGCCAGGTCCCAGGTGGATCTGGCTGTCTATGTAACCGATCAGGACACGGGCAAGGCTATCGAACAAGTAAAAGTGGAAGTCGTGCTTTTCCCCGCTACCGTCGTCCACATGGGTTTCACGGATGGCACCGGCAGGGTGGAGTTCCTGAACGTGAGGAAGCAGCAATACCTCCTGCGCGCATCCAAGGATGCGTACCAGCCTTTTCAGGAGCGGGTAGATCTTTCGGAGCAGACCATCAGTATGATCTTTCCGCTGCGCATGCGACGCAGTCCCGACAGGCCGGAACCGCCCGGAGGAGCGGTTTCGGCGCGCGTCCTGGCCATTCCCGAGGCGGCGCGCAATGAATTCAAAGCGGGCCTGGACCTGATGGGAGAGAAAAATGATCCCAAGGGGAGCATGGGCCGTTTCCGGAAGGCCATCGATATCTTTCCTGCATATTACGAAGCGTATTACATGCTCGGCATGGCCCAGCTCAAGACAGGCGACGCCGGCGGCGGGGAAGCATCCCTGCGCAAGGCCATTGAGATCCAGCCTAAATTTTTCGATCCCTATTACCCCCTCTCCGAACTATTGATCGGCAAGCGCCTGTATGACGAAGCCGAGAAGCTGCTGCAGATCCCTTTGCAGGAGGATCCCGAAAACTGGAAGTGGCCCTATGAGCTCGGCATGGGTTACGGCAAGACGAGTCAATGGGACAAGGGCATTGCCATGGGCCTTGTGGCGTTGGGACGGAAAGATGTCCCCACCAAAATCCATCTGCTGCTTTCAGATCTCTACAGCAACAAAGGGGAGATTGAGAAAGCCATAAGCGAACTTGAAACCTTCAAAAAGAAAGACCCGAAAAGCCCGATGATCCCCAGGGTGAACGAGGTCCTGAAACAGCTCCGCAAATAGCCCGAAATCCCGAGAGCAGCACCTTGCGATCTGTTTTGCGAACGGACGCCTGGGCGTCCCGCCCGCGCTCCCAAAGCAGGCGGTCCATCCAAGCGGACAGCTTGGGAAAAGGCAATGTTGCGCGAAAATCGTTTCGTGGATTTCGCGGTTATGCCGGCATTCTGTCGTGCAAGACGTTTCTGTGGTATCCTGCCGGCAACAAAATCCAAATCATCATCGGTCGGAGGAGGAATGCTTATGCCGCGCTCGCACTTTCGTTTTTTCACTTTGGTGGCCATTGCAGCTTGTGCGCTCGCCGGTGCGTGGAGCCTGCGACTGCAGGCGGCCCGGCAGGCGGGGGCTTCGGACGCCCTGTCCGGCATGGATCCCACGGTTCTCAACTCATTCAAATGGCGCAGCATTGGTCCGCCGCGCGGCGGCCGGTCGATCGCCATATCCGGGGTGAAAGGACGCCCGAAAGAAGGATATTTCGGCGCTGCGGGCGGCGGTCTGTGGAAAACCACGGACGGCGGCGAGAATTGGACGCCGGTGACCGACGGCCAGATTCACAGCTCGTCGGTGGGAGCCATTGCCGTTTCTGAAACCAATCCGGACCTGGTCTTCATAGGCATGGGAGAATCCTGCATTCGCGGCGACGTGATGGAAGGGGACGGGATCTACCGGTCGGCGGATGCCGGCAAAACCTGGACCCACGTTGCGTTCCCTGATGCGCGAGTGATCTCCAAAATCCGCATCCATCCGGCGAATCCGGACATCATCTTGGTAGCGGCGTTCGGACGCCTCGGCATCCCAAGCGACGAACGCGGAGTCTACAAGAGTACGGATGGCGGCAAAACCTGGAAGCGCACCCTGTTCAAGGACAGCAAGACCGGGGCAGGCGACCTCTGGATCGACCGGCGCAACCCGGGTGTCGTGTTTGCGGCGCTCTGGGAGGCCTTCCGGAAGGAATACACGATGTCGAGCGGCGGCCCGGGGAGCGGCCTGCACAAATCGACCGACGGCGGTGAAACCTGGACCGACATCACTCACAATCCCGGCCTGCCCAAGGGGATTGACGGCAAGATCGGCGTGTCGGTTTCCGGCGCCGATTCCAACCGCGTATATGCGATCGTCGAGAATGAAAACGGCGGCCTGTTTGTTTCGGATGATGCCGGGGCTACCTGGAGAATGGCGAACGAGAACCGCAACATCCGCCAGCGGGCCTTCTACTACACTCACGTCACGGCTGACCCGAAGAATCGCGACATCGTCTACGTCCAGAATGTGGGCACATTCAAGTCCACCGACGGCGGCAAGACCCTGGTGAACTTTGCCGGCGGCGATTCGCACGATCTGTGGATCGATCCCGACGATACCAACCACATCCTGCATGCCAGCGACAGCGGCGGCGCGGTCACCTTCGCCGGCGGCGGCCAATGGAGCGCGCGCGATTTCCCGACCGGCCAGTTTTATCACGCGATCACCACAAAACATGTGCCTTATCATGTCTGCGGCGCACAGCAGGACAGCAGCACAATCTGCGTGCCGAGCAACACCGGTCTCGCCGGGGGAGGCGGGAGGGGAGGTGGCGGTGGTGGCGGCGGACGCGGCGCCGCCGCTCCGGCAACCTATGGCGCGGGCGGCGCCGAGCCGGGCTATATCGCGCCCGATCCGAAGGACGTGGATGTCTTTTTCGCCGGCGGCAACAACGGCTCGTTCATGACCCGGATCAATCGCCGGACGGGCGAAAACCGCGAGGTCGGCGTGTATCCAAGGATGTTTTCCGGGGAGCCGGCCAGCGCGCTGGTGGAGCGCGTGCAGTGGACTTACCCGATCATCTTCTCGCCGGTCGATCCCAACGTGCTTTACAGCGCAACTCAACACGTCTGGAAAACCACCGACAGCGGGCAGTCATGGGACAGGATCAGCGGCGATCTCACGCGCCACGACCCCAAGACCATGGGCGACTCGGGCGGGCCGATCACCCATGACATGAACAGCCCTGAAGTCTATGCGACCGTGTTTGCGATCGGACCCGGCAAGACGGATGTCAATGTCATCTGGGCGGGCTCGGATGACGGCTTGATCCACGTAACACGCGACGGCGGCAAGAACTGGGCAAACGTGACGCCGAAAGACATGCCCGAGTTCGGGCGTGTCAGCATCATTGATGCCTCGGCATTCGACGCGGGCACCGCCTATGTCGCGGTCAAACGGCCGCTGCTGGGCGATCTGGCTCCCTACATTTTCAGGACCCACGATTTCGGCAAGACCTGGAACAAGATCGTCCGCGGCATCGGGCCGCTCGAATATGTCCATGTCATCCGCGAGGACCCGACGCGCAAAGGCTTGCTCTACGCGGGGACGCAGGACGGCGTCTATATCTCGTACAACGACGGCGACAACTGGCTGCCGATTTCCCTGAACCTGCCCGACACGCAGATTTCCGACCTGATTGTCGAAACCAACGATCTTGTGATCTCCACCCACGGGCGCGGTTTTTATATCCTCGACCGCATCGGGCCGTTGCGCCAGTACGCGCCAACAGTCGCCGCGGCGACTGCCTACCTGTTCAAGCCCGATGATGCGATTCGATCGGCCGGCGGGGCTACGATCACTTACCTTTTACGCCAGCCGGCCCAGAGTCTGACAATCGACATCCTTGACGGCAAGGGCCAGGTGATCCGGTCATTCGCCGGCGCCGGAACCGCGCGTGGGAGCGGTGCGCCGGCAGCCGAACCCGGCGGACAAGGCCGCGGCGGCAGGGGCGGATCCGGCGGTGGCGCCGGCGCCTCCATATCTCCCGGCATGAACAGCGTAACCTGGGACCTGCGGTATCCGAGCGCCACTTCCTTCCCGGGCATGATCCTGTGGGGCGGAAACGTCACGGGGCCGGCAGCGGCGCCCGGCACCTATCAGGTGAGGATGACGGTGGATGGCAAGACGCAGCTGCAGCCGCTTATCGTCAAGAGACATCCGCTCTTTACGGGAGTCACTGACGCCGACCTCAAGGAGCAGTTCGATCTTGCGATTCAGATCCGGGACAAGGTGAGCGAAGCCAACAACGCCGTCATCCGGATCCGCTCGATGAAGAGCCAGGTGACGGACAGGCTGTCGAAGGCCGCCTCCGATGCGATGCTCAAAACTGCGGGTGATGCGCTCACCAGGAATCTGAGCGCGGTGGAGGAGGAAATCTATCAGGTCAGGAATCAGAGCGGCCAGGACCCGCTCAATTTCCCGATCAAGCTGAACAACCGTCTGGCGTCGCTGCTGTCCATGGTCAACCGCGGTGACGGCAAACCGATCGGCAACGCCTTGCCCGTGTTCAAGGATCTGACCGCCGAGCTCAAGGTGCAGACCGACAAATTACAGCAGGTCCTGGCGCGCGATCTGGCCGCGTTCAATGCCGAAGCCAAGCGCCTGAACCTCAACCCGGTGGTCGACAAGTGATTTAGCCCGGATTACGAAGTTGAAGTACGGCAAGCCGTTTGGAGTGCGGCGATTCATCGCCGCTTTGGCGATCGCATACTTGCCGGATCAGGCAGCTTGCTGCCGGGAATTCCACAAGCCGATTTCCGGCTTTGCTCCCAGGCGGCCCGATGGATAATGGCGGCAAGCCGCCCGGTGCGGCAGCAGGTCGCTC
>Ga0315277_10000135_pt1 | contig 121643 bp, 111 predicted proteins | sample YL17G05_15_MG_FD_203695 | JGI IMG/M metagenome (GOLD analysis project Ga0315277, IMG submission 203695) | Sediment microbial communities from Yellowstone Lake, YNP, Wyoming, USA - YL17G05_15 | ecosystem: Environmental > Aquatic > Freshwater > Lake > Sediment | place: USA: Wyoming | collected...
TTGGGGCGCAGCTTCTTTTGTTTTTCGGCGAAGACCGGCCTGGTCACCAGAGCGATAAAAAGCAAGACCGCAGCGAAGATCTTTATCCTTCTCATTCTTTTCCCTCCTCTTTCATTATATCAGAAACCGGCCGGCCCTGTTCAAGTATTTCCCGCATGGCGTTCATATACCGGGTGATATGCTGAAAGTACTTTTTATATCCCGCGCAAAGAAAGTTCAGCCCGGAGCCGCCGTAAGGCGAGCGGCCGAACCGGCGTTTGGGACATTCCCCGCGGCAGGCAAAGAGATACCGGCAGTTTTTGCAGTATTCGGGCAGTTCCGCTTTGGCCAACCCGAACTGCTTTTGCTGCGGCAGTTCGACCAGATCCTTCAGGTGACGATCCATAATGTTGCCCAATCGGTGATCGGGATAAACAAAATGGTCGCAGGCATAAACATCACCGTTATGTTCGATCACCAGCGACCGCCCGCAGGTTTCAGAAAAGAGGCAGATCGGCGTTTGGCGGAACACCCAGGCGTTCAGCGCCCAGTCAAAATTCATCACAAACACTTTTCCTACATCCTGCCGGATCCATTCGTCAAAGATCCGGTTGAGGAAGTCGCCGTAGCTTTCCGGCTCCACGCTCACCGCATCGCGCTCGACCACTGCGGTAAACTGAACGAATTCCACCCCTTCAGCTTTAAAGAAATGATAAACTTCAAGCGGTTTCTTAGCGGTTTCCCGGGCAACGCAGGCCAGGACATTGAATTCGACCCCGTGCTTTTTTAGCAAATGCAATCCCTTTAAAACACTGTCAAAAGTTCCTTTACCGGTCCCGTCCAGGCGGTAAAGATCATGGACCTCCTTGGGGCCGTCAAGGCTGATGCCGACCAGGAATTCGTTCTGCCTGAGGAATTCGCACCATTCGTCATTGAGGAGGACGCCGTTAGTTTGCAGACAATTGCGTATCGTTTTGTCTTTTTGGTATTGCTTTTGAAGTTCAATTACTCGGCGGAAAAAATCGATGCCGAGTAAAGTAGGCTCTCCTCCCTGCCAGACGAACTCGACCTCGGGGTGGGGTTGGGCTTCAATATACTGGCGGATGAAAGCGGAGAGGATCTCATCGGACATCCGGAAATCCTCATTTTTGGGAAAGAGCTTCTCTTTCTCCAGATAAAAGCAATAGGCGCAATTTAAATTGCAGACCGGCCCGATCGGTTTGGCGATAACATGGATACTCATGTAGTTAAGTTGAATTTAATTATAGCATAGCCAAAAACCATTGACAGCATAAAGAGAGGGTGGGAGAATAATCGCATGAGCGAGAAGCCGAAACTTACGCAATCGGGATACAAGCGGATCATCATCATCTATCTGTCGATGGTCTTCAACGCGATCCTCTTTTTTGCCGCAGCCGGCAGGATCGATCTTCCCCGCGCCTGGGCTTATATCATGGTTCAGGCGCTCATTATGACGTTCATATTTATCCTGATGCTGGTCCGCTTCCCGGAGATGGCAGAGGTGGTTAATGCCCGGGGCGAGATGAAAATGCCCAAGCTTTGGGACAAGCTCTTTGCGATTTTCTACGCGCTTGCCACCATGCTTCTGATGCCGATCATTGCCGGACTGGATGTCGGGCGTTTCGGTTGGTCAGAGCTCAATCTTTGGTGGATGGGTCTGGGGTTTTTCTTATTTTTTTTCGCCATGTTCATTTCCGAGTGGGCGCTTTTTGAGAACCGGTTCTTTGAGACCGGGGTTCGCATACAAAAGGAGCGGGGCCAGAAGGTAATTTCGACCGGACCTTATGCCATTGTCCGGCATCCGGGTTATATTGCCTTCATCCTGCTTTATTTTTCTTCCCCGCTGGTCATCGGCTCCTTTTACACGCTGTTCGTTTCGCTTTTTACTGCTCTACTGATCGTGCTCCGCACCACCCTCGAGGACATCACTTTACAAAAAGAACTGGAAGGGTATGTAGAATATACGAAGAAGACCCGATACCGGCTTATCCCGTTGGTCTGGTGAAAGCCGGCGGTGGGAGAATGAAGCGACTGGAGGAGAGCATGAAAAGATCATGGTTCCCGCTTGTGACCCTGCTGTTATTTTCCGGCGCGCTTATCGGCTGTGGCCTTTTTCAGCCCAGCCCGGAAGATACCGGTGCCGGCCGGATCGGCTATGTCGGCGGCGGGTCGGTAGGCGACGGCCACGGCGTGATCCTGAAGACCGAAGATGCCGGGCTTACCTGGACCAGGGTTGGCAGCAGCGAGCTCCCCGACGTTGATCTCTACCAGGTCCGGGCGATCGACAAGTCAATCGCCCTGGCGGCCGGCATGCCCAGCGGCGGCTACGGCTTGATCCTGCGCACGACCGACGGCGGAGCGACCTGGCAGCGTCTCGGGACCAGCGCCGCCATACCCAATGTTGAAATGAGCGGCATTGCCGCGGTCAATTCACGGATCTTCTGGGTGGTGGGAGCCAGCGGAGTTATCTTAAAAACGACGGATGGCGGAGCGACCTGGGCGACGCAAGAAGCGGCCGGCATCACCGCCGATCTCGGCGCGGTTTCTGTGGTTGATGAAAACAATGCCTGGATCATCGGCGGTCCTCAGGATGGCTATAGTGTAATTCTTCACACCGCGGATGGCGGCGCCACCTGGACGCGGCAGGGGACAAGTGAAACCGTGCCCAGAGGCGGTCTGATCGATGTTTCGGCCTATAATGCCGACACCTGCTGGGCCTGTGGCACAGAGGGATCGATCATCCGCACGGTCAATGGCGGAACGACCTGGGCCAGCACTGAATCGATGCATTCCATTATTCATTATAACGGGATAATTGCTCTGGGCAGAGACACGGCTTGGAGCGCGGTTGACGATGATCTGATGGTTTTTACGGAGGATGGCGGACAGAGTTACGATATGATCAAGATCCCTACCACTGAAGGCCTCGGCTATGCTCTGCTCACGGTCGCGGCGACCGACGCCGATCATGTCTGGACCGCCGGCATCTGGTTCAATTCCCCCCAGACTCAGGTCGGCACCATTCTGCGCTCGACCGACCGCGGCGCGACCTGGCATCGGGCCGCGACCCCAGTCAACACTACTTTCCGGCGGATCTCATTCGTCGGCTCGCGGCAGTAAAGCGGAGCTGGCACAAAAAGATATTTCCGTCACTTCTCTGACCTGCCTGCCGGCAGGCAGGCGAAATCTCGTCACTTTTATTCCCTTTGAGCGTGGCAATAAGATTGCTGTATTGGGTTTGGAATTAAGGAATTAAGGAATTAAGGAATTGGGGGGGTAGGGATGGGGCAATTCTGTGATCTTAAAGTTTGGAAGAGCAGCAAAGAAGTTGTGGTGAGGATATACCAGTTGACGAAAGGATTTCCTAAGCAAGAAACGTATGGATTAACGGATCAGCTCAGGCGGGCGGTTAATTCAGTCTGCGCGAATATTGCTGAAGGATATGGTCGGCATCATCCTAAGGAAAAGATAAAATTTTATTACAATGCTCGTGGATCGCTCTACGAATGTAAAAGCCATATTTTGGTAGCGAGAGAACTGAGCTATTTCACACCCGAAGTGACCGCCGAACTGCTTTCTTCCTTTGATTCCATCGGCCGCATGCTAAACGCCATGATCACTTCCCTTTCTCGCTATTACGATTCTCTGTCTAATAAATCCTAATTCCTCAATTCCCCAAATCCTAATTCCCAATTCCCCAATTCCTAATTCCCAGTTCCCGTTTCCCAAAGCGCCCCAGTATTAAAAAAAAGTGAAATTTGCGCATAAGCGTGCTGATATACAGTCAGTAAGAAATAGGGTATGACCATTTATTTAGGAGGGAAAGAAATGTTAGGAGTCGATCGAACTGTTCAGAATATAAATGGATTAAAGCAAGCGTTGCCGGTTTTACAGAAGTTAAAGGCACTAGGCGCAAGCGTGAAGCTGGGAGAATATGAAAGCGTTATTTCCCCGAGAACAAGGACCTTGGAGTGCCAGCATGTTCCGCATGTTTCTGATCCCGGCCATTACTACACGCATCTGGCACTTAGCTTTCTGGAAGGTGCGGGAAAGGTAGAAGGTGGAGTAGAAGGATTGGTTGAGATCGCCAGGAGACAGAAAGGACTCTCTATGCCTGCGGTTTTACGCCGTTTTGCCGACGCGGAAGTGCCGGAATACATGGATTTTGATGCCGTCAGCCGCGAGGTAAGCGGCCTATCGGAGCGGACGCTGCTGCGCATCGGTTGGTTTTTACGGGATGAAACAGTTAAATCGGAAAAAGCCGGAACGGTCAAGTCCCTGATGGCGCGGAGCAGGGTGACCATCGATCCGCACACTTTGTCTTTTTATTCGAAAATGAAGAATTTTAGGGTGATGGGATTTAGAACTGCTGGGGGCGTAGCGGTAAGCCGATTTGGGAAAGCCTGGCCTACCGATGTTCTCGTGCGGGATGGATTTGGTCATCAAAGAGATGGTTATTTCTATGCAACCGGCGCATTGAATGTTGACGACATTGTCCAACAGGGAAACGGCTTAATTTTGAAATTAAGCGCAAGTAGAAGCTATGAAGAATCTTACCTGCTGGAAGAAATACGATATGTGCAGGTAACCACGGCACCGGATCCCGTTGTAAAGCGCTAATTCTTTACCCTCTGACGAAATCTCGTCGTTTTTTCTGGGTACTAGGAACTAAGGAATTAGGAACTAGGATTTGAAATATTATTGTAATATCGGCAAAAATCTGCTTTCAATACCCCACTTCCTAGCCCCTAGTTCTTAGTTCCCAATACTGGCAATAAAATTGCTATGCATAATGAGGTAAATGGGATACGGGCAAAGGGGGCAACGGAAATGGGCAATTTAATTCCGCTAGAAAGGATTGAGAGCAGGATTTATTTGATCCGAGGCCAAAAAGTGATGTTGGATAATGATCTTGCCGAATTATACGGGGTCGAAACATTTAATCTAAACAAGGCCGTTAAAAGGAATAAAAAGCGGTTTCCTGATGACTTTATGTTTCGACTAACACAAAATGAGTGGCAAAACTTGAAATTCCATTCTGGAATATCAAACTTGAAATCACACTTTGTGATGTCAAGATGGGGCGGCCGCAGAACATTGCCCTATGCTTTCACCGAACAAGGGGTGGCGATGCTTTCCTCTGTACTGAACAGCGAGCGGGCCATACAGATGAACATTCAAATTATGCGTGCATTTATCAGGCTTAATCAATTCATTCACGCCCACAAAGAACTTGAACGGAAATTTGAGCTTTTAGAAGAGAAAGTCGGAAAACGCTTAAAAAGACAAGATGAAGAGATTACGGCAATTTTTAATCTTATAAAAAAGATGCTTACTATTGAGGAAAAGCCGAAGCGGAGGATTGGATTTGCGATCTAAGGGGCAAAGGATCTAAGGAACTGAGGGTCTAAGGAACTGAGGAACTGAGGAACTAAGGAACTAAGAATGGGAGAGTTCTGCGATTTAAAAGTATGGCAGGACAGTAAAGCGCTGGTAGTTAGAATATACCAGTTGACGAAAGGATTTCCTAAGCAAGAAACGTATGGATTAACGGATCAGCTCAGGCGGGCGGTTAATTCAGTCTGCGCAAATATTGCGGAAGGGTATGGCCGGCATCATCCTAAGGAAAAGATAAAATTTTATTACAATGCGCGTGGATCGCTCTACGAATGTAAAAGCCACATCCTGGTAGCGAAAGAATTGGGATATCTCAATCCCGAAGTATCAGCCGAATTGCTCTCTGCTTTCGATTCCATCGGCCGTATGCTAAACGCCATGATCATTTCCCTTTCACGCTATTACGATTCTCTGCATAACAAATCCTAATTCCCCATTTCCCCAGTTCCTAATTCCTCAATTCCTAATTCCCCAGTTCCTAGTTCCCCAGTTCCTGTCTTCCAAAGCATTGACACAAAAAGATGGGGGTGGGAGAATTGGGGCACATTTAGGAGGTGATTTATGAGCAACATTGATGATTTAAATAAAGCTCTGAAAATATTGGAAGAAAAACATCAACAAATTCAGAAATATATAATCACAAAACCTTTAGAACCCGGGAAAAACCCGCCTCCAATCGACGATATAAGTCAGATGGGGAAGGCGTTTAAAGAATATTACGAAGCGTTAGAAGATTATAGAAAGATAAGAGAACAGATCTTAAAAGAAATAAAATAACCCCACATCTAACGTCCTTTATAGAGAAAAGCAAGGATTAGGGAGAGGGTTACGGATGGTTACAGAGAGTTACTGTCAGTTATTGAAAGTTGCCTTGGAATTCGGAACGTAACAGTTCAATTATTCGTTGGGGTGTCTTGAGGCTTTAATTTCATAAGAAAGATATCGTCCCATCCCGCATTTGTGTTTCCCTGAAGGTTTCCCCTGGTGTTGCCTGTTATGTACAGATATGAGCTTGCGTCGACTGCAATTCCGGTCCCGTAATCATAGGAAGTAGTGCCGAAAAGCTTTATCCATTCTCTGTCCCCATTTTCATTATATTTTAAAAGGAATATTCCGGAATTAGTGTTGTTGTTATCATCCTGCAGCTTATCAGTTCCACCGCTGACATAAATTGAGCCATCTGAATCGACGGCCAGATCGAAAGGGATGTCAGATTCAGTAGAACCAAGGCCGCTGATCCATTGGACGTTCCCGGAACTATCGCATTTCATTACGAAAGTGTCAGCCCAGCCCTCGTTGGTGATCCCGCCCAAATTTCCGTATGAATAACCGGTAATGTAGATATTTTGGCTCGCATCCAGGGCAATAGCATTAGCTATGTCTCTAGTGTAAGTTCCCAGCAATTTAACCCATTTTTGATTGCCATCTTTATCGAACTTGGCCAGGATGATGTCCTCTTCTCCTGAATTGGTCTGGCTGCCCACATTGCCCTGTGTATATCCGGTCATGAGAATATTTCCCTCGGCGTTAAGCGCGATGTCAGGGGACCTGGCATAACGTGTTGAGCCCAGCAGTTTGACCCAGATCTTGTTGCCATTAATATCATACTTGGCCAGGAAAATGTCTTCTGATTCAAGCGGGCTGTTGCCGTCTAGAGTTCCGCAGGTGTCGCCGGCAATATAGAGGTATCCGGATGGATCGAACACAATGGAGTGACCCTCCTCGCCGTCAGATGACCCCAGCAATCTTACCCAGCCAAGATTTCCGTCGGTGTCATACTTGGCAATGACGACGTCGCCGGAGCCCGAGCTGATTTGTCCTTCCAGACTGCCCGTCGTATAAGTTTTTCCGGTGATGTAGACGTTGCCTGAAGGATCGACAGCAATCGCATTGCCGTCTTCAATAAATGAGGTGCCCATGAATCTTACCCAGAGGACGTTGCCCGTTGAATTGAATTTGGCGACCAGAATATCTCCTGCGCCAACCGCCGTATTGCCTTCTATGGTTCCATAACTATCTCCAACGATATAGATATTGCCCAGGTCATCCAAGGCAAGGCCATTTGATTGATCAAAATAATATCCCGCGAGTGTTTTTGCCCATACGACCGTAACCTTTTCTGGTGTGGTATTAGTTATCTGGCTGCAGGAAACAGTAAAGGGCAGCAGCAAAGAGATGGTCAGCAGGATCGGGATATAAAGCAGGGAAGGAAGGCCCGGTTTATTTGCAAATAAGTTCATTTATTGGCTATTTTAACAGATAGGATGACCAAATTCAATTGTTCCGAATCTGCCATTTGGTCTCCGTAACCGACAGTAACCATCTGTAACTGAAAGTAACCATCAGTAACGGTTTTTAATAATGAATATAGTATAATACTCTCATGCTAACCTTACTGCCCAGGATACTTGCCATACTCTATATAGCTTTCATCAGCATGTTCGCCTTCGATGTGTTCGAAGAGGGATATGGTTTGTTTGGAACAATGCTAGCGCTGTTCATGCATCTTATTCCGTCTTTTATACTGATCGCCTGCCTGGCTGTGGCTTGGAAGTGGCCGAAGATCGGAGGAGCACTTTTCTTAGCGCTGGCGATCATCTTTACGCTCTTTTTCAGAACTTATCGGAGTCTTGTTAACTTTTCAATAGTCAGCCTGCCGCTGTTGATTATTGGTGGGTTGTTCATTATAAAAGGCAGATTAAATCCTAATTCCTAAATCCTAAACAATTTCGAATATCAAAATTCAAGTGTTTAAATAATTCGGATTTGGAGCATTTGAATTCCTGCCTGCCGGCAGGCAGGTGTTTAGAGTTTAGGATTTAGAGTTTATTATCTGTTGTATAATACTCCCATGCCAATTGTTCCGGCTTTTGAGATCGGGTTCTGGAACGCGTGGATCATTATGGTCCTGCTTATTTTAACCGCGGTAGTCCCGGGACAGATGAATAAAGAAGCCAGCGCGCGCGCCATGGGGAAGTGGAAGGACAGCACCGGGACCGAAAAGATCGTAATGATCATCACCCACGGCCTGATCATGCCCGGCCTCATCCTTTACAGTATCTTCGTGCCGCTGAAACTGGGTACGGTCTGGCTCTATGCGGGTCTTCCCATCTCTTTCCTGGGCCTGGCCCTGAGCTTCAGGGCCGGAGTTGACTTTGCCACGACCCCGCTGGATAAACTCGTTACCACCGGCGCCTACCGCATCTCAAGACATCCGATCTATTTCGGAACGTTTTTATACTTCGCCGGCACAGGTATTGCCTGCGCTTCTTGGGTTTTTCTGCTCTGTGCGGCAATATGGATGACCTCGTTTCACTTCGGGGTCAAAGATGAAGAACGATTCCTTCTCAAGCAGTATGGAGATGCCTACCGGGAATACATGGAGCGGACCCCGAGATGGATCGGGATTCAGCGCCTCTATGGTATAATGTTCCCACGGAGGTAAGAACTATGAAAAAAATGATCTGTATTTTGATAACGATGATGGTTTTCAGCGCGATCAGTATCCCGGCTCACGCAGCCAAGACTCCTGTTACTATCGGCTTGCGCGGAGGATTGGGAACCGATATCAGCGGAGGGCTCGCTATCGGGGCTAACGGCAATTACCAGGTCGACCTGGGCGGCACTATAACTGAGCTGGGCGTGAGTTTATACTTTGCTAACAACAGCTCGGATTCCACCAGCGGCGTGCATAAATACACAGAAAAAACCAGCGTGTTCGTCTTCGGCGGGCTGGCAAACTTTCTGCTCAATTACGCGCCCAATACCGGCGGCCTCTTCTTCGTAGCCGGCGTCGGCTTGGCCGCCGTTAACGTCTCCTGGACCGAGGAAAGCGCCACCGATACCAGTTTGGGAACTCCCTTGCCCGGCGGCGGAAGTTCGCAAAGCACGGATGCCTTTGCCGGCGGCTCGGTCCTGAACCTGGGCATCGGCTACCTGTTCGAGAACGGCTTTGACCTGCGCTTTGAAGTGCCGACCATCGTCGTCTTCGGCGCGCCAGGCAAAGCCGCAGGCGTTATCCCTACCTTTACCTTGACCGGCGGTATACGCTTTTAATGGCAGAAATGGAACAAATGACGGACATGTTGGAAGGCCAGGAGATCAGTGCCCTGGCCAGAAAAATATTTTTAAACAAGGGGGTAAAAGTAACTATGTTTAATGGAGTGGCGGCTTTGATATTTTTTGCTTTGTTTTTCGGCGGAATGATCCTTGCCTTTTTTGCCTACCTGGCGACCGACAGCGGCGTGATCTTCTCCCTCATCGTGTTCGTGGCCTTTGTCCTGGCCTCGATCATCTCTTCCGCCGCCCGCATCGCCGCGCAATGGGAAAAAGGATTGCTCTTCCGGCTGGGCAGGTTCCGCGGCCTCAAAGGACCGGGCTTCTTCCTTATCATCCCCATCATCGAAAGCGTGTTCATAGTGGATACGCGCATCCAGACCCTCGATATACCCAAACAACAGGTCATAACCAAAGATAACGTCCCGGTCTCGATCAATGCGGTCCTTTACTTCAAAGTGGTCGAGCCGGCTGACGCGATCATCAAGGTCCAGGACTATTCCTACGCCGTTTCCAATTACGCCCAGGCCACCCTCCGCGACGTAGTCGGCGGCCTGACGCTCGACGAACTCCTGGCGGAGCGGCAAAAGATCGGCGATGAGATCGAAAAGATCGTCCTGGCGGAAAGCAAGAACTGGGGGCTTGAGATCACCAATATCAAGATGCAGGATATCGACATGCCCGAAGAGCTCAAGAAAATGATGTCGCGCCAGGCCTCGGCGGAGCGGGAGAAACGCGCCACCATCACCAAGGCCGAAGGAGATAAACTGGCCGCGTTTAACCTGTCCGAAGCGGCGAGGACCATGACCGCCAGCCCGGGCGCGATGCAGTTGCGCACCCTGCAGACCATCGACGGCCTCGGACCCACCGCTTCAAATACGGTGGTGATCGCCGTGCCGGTGGAGATCGTGGAAGCGATCAAGGCTTATACCAGGACAACCACTCAATAAGGCTTGAACTGGAGATCGATCTGTTTCTGTCTTAGCTTGATCCGCAGCGTCAGAGGGTATTCAAGAATAAAATCGGCGTAGTAGCAGAGCACACCCTCCCTCGGTTCATTGACATAGATCGTCCGGAAAGCGAAATAATGGTCGACCGCCCAGTCGACCGATTTAAGGAACTCGGACAGTTCCGTATTCCCCATGCTCTGGATTATCCCGCTGAACTGCGTCAGCGCCAGGTCCAGCATGCCGTTGCCGGTCTTGATCTCCTGCCCGGTCGACAGCTTCTTGCGGTATTCCATGACCACTTCGCGCGAGATCAGCTTGAGCGGCTTATGGTCACGCCCATCGGCCAGTTCAATGGAATATTCAGCCGCCGGTAAGTCCTTGCCGGTGAGGTCGGCGATCCGGAGCGAGACCACGATGATCCCCTGCGAGCCGAACATGGTTGCGGAAACGGCATAATCTTTGTCCTTGTATCCAATAAACTTTTGGCCGTTCTTGACCTCGATCTCCTGGTTGGGGGAGGTGATGGCCGGTTCGTAAAATTTGATCTGTACCGGCGCCTTGGCGCAGCCGGCTAAGATAGCCGCTGCCGTCAGGCAGATTAGGACCGTTGCTAACTTCCTCATGGCCGCAATTCTACCCTTATATTGAAATAAAAACAAGCAGCACGGTGGATAGGGAAAGACGCGCTGTGAGAACTTGTGTTATAATTACTGAACAATGCAAGTTAAACTTTTTGACACAACCTTAAGAGATGGCGCCCAAACTGAAGGGATTTCCTTCAGTCTGGAAGACAAGCTAAAAATCGCCAAACTGCTCGACGATTTCGGCATGCATTACATCGAAGGCGGGTGGCCGGGGAGTAACCCTAAGGATATCGAGTTCTTCAAAAAAGTAAAGCTGAAAAATGCAAAGCTGGTCGCGTTTTCTTCCACCCGACGGCCTAATACGAAAATCGAGCTCGATAAAAATATCCAAACTCTGGTTGAAGCCGAAACCCCGGTGGTTTCCATCTTCGGCAAGTGCTGGGACTTCCACGTCAAGGACGCGCTGAAAACCACTTTAATGGAAAACCTGGATATGATCGATGAGACGATCGCGTTCGCTAAGAAAGCCGGGAAAGAAGTTATCTTCGATGCTGAACATTTCTTTGATGGATACAAAGCCAATAAAGATTATGCGCTCCAATGTTTAAAGGCGGCGGAAGATGCGGGCGCAGATGTCCTTTGCCTCTGCGACACCAACGGCGGCTCGCTCGCTTTCGAAGTCCAGGAGATCATCAATGAGATCAAGGGCAAGTTTAAAACTCCTCTGGGCATTCATGCCCACAATGATTCTGAAACTGCAGTCTCCGTTTCCGGGATGGCGGTCAAGTGCGGCTGTACCCATGTGCAAGGAACCATCAACGGTTACGGCGAGCGCTGCGGGAATGCCAATCTCTGTTCGATCATCCCGATTTTAAAGATCAAAATGGGGATCGATTGCGTTTCTGATGAAAAGCTGAAGAAATTAACCGAACTGTCTCGTCATGTGGCGGAGATTGCCAATCTTCCTCAATCAGCGCACCAGCCGTTCGTGGGCCGTTCGGCCTTTTCCCATAAGGGAGGCATCCATGTCAGCGCGGTCATGAAGCATCCGGGGACTTACGAGCACGTCAAACCGGAACTGGTCGGCAACGAGCGAAGAGTCACCATCTCCGAACTCTCCGGCGTCAGCAATCTTTTGGTCAAAGCGGAAGGGTACGGCGTGAGCCTGAAAAAAGAATCACCGGAAACCAAAGCTTTAATTAAAACGTTAAAAGAGATGGAAAGCCAGGGCTATTCATTCGAAGAGGGTGAGGCTTCCTTTGAGCTGCTGGTTAAAAGAACCTTGGGCAAGCTTACTCCTTTCTTTGATCTAGAAGAATACAGGGTTGAAACCGAAAAAGCGGGAGATAAACCTTCCAGGGTGACCGCCCATATTCATCTAAAAGTTAAAGGGAAACATTTCGAGACCCTCGGTACCGGCGATGGGCCGGTGAATGCGCTTGATAATGCTCTGCGTAAAGTGCTCGAAGATATTTACCCGGAGCTGAAAGATGTGAAGCTGACCGACTATAAAGTGAGGGTCTTGAACACCCAGGCCGGGACCGCGGCCAAGGTGCGGGTCATGGTCGAGTCGGCGGACGAGAAATCGGTCTGGAATACGGTTGGTGTTTCTGAGAACGTCATCGACGCCAGCTGGATGGCGCTCTCGGATTCGATCGAATATAAATTAATGATGGAGAAAAAGTAAGCTTATCAGGCAGCCATTTTCCTAAGGAAAGGCTTCAAGTATTTATTTAAATCTTTTATAAAATCATCGACGCTTTGATATCGGTCTTGCGGGTCATAGGCGATTGCTTTTAATATTATCTTAAATAAACGACGCGGGATATTTCTTCGATCGATCGGCGGTGCTTTTTGCTTTGCGATCAGCTTGGCGGCTATCTTTTGCGCGGTTTTCCCTCGCTGGAGCATCCTGTCGACCTCTTCCAAATAATCATAAATATTAATGGCATAATCGCGGTAGGATCGTTTGCCGGCGCCGATTTTGAAAGGATCGATTTTTGTCAGCATTTCATAAAGGATGCATCCTGCGGCATAGATGTCGTTTTTAAAAAGCCAGGCTTCTATCTCATTTTCTTCACTTAATAGTCCCTTCTTTCCCAAATAAGAAAAGATCATGAATTCGGGAGCGCGATAGGCATCGGTGCCGATAAGCGGCACCCGCGTCCGCATCAATTGAGTCGCACGCTGAGTATTCGCGGAAGTGATTGCCCCCCAGATATCTTTGGCCAGGTCGAAATCAAAAATTACCAGCGCATCTTCTTTTTCGTCCACAAATATATTAGCCGGTTTCAGATCGCGGTGAGCAACGCCTTCTGCATGTGCCGCTTTCAACCCCTCCAGCATTTGCAGAGCGTATTGTGCGGCCCCTCTCGCGTCCGGGGGTTGCTTTTCAATGATTTTGTCCAGCGTAAGCTCCATCAAAGGGTAAACTGCAAATTGATTCCCATACATGGTCACGCCGGAATCCAATATTTTTATTATGTGTTCATTGTCTAATTTCGTCAGCACTTCTATCTCTCTTTGGGCACGGGCAGTGTCCTGAACCGGGTCGCCATTGGTCTTGAATATTTTAACTGCGCGCATCACTCCCGCTTCCAGATCCCATGCCCGGTAGACTTCGCCCCCGCTTCCGCCGCCCAAAGGTTCGGCGTGACGAAAGGTCCGGCCCGAGTTTTCTTTAGGAAAAAGGATATATCTTTTTTTGCCTTCCACGATCAATCTTAGCCCCAGCGCCAGTCTTTCGGCTTCGCGCTTGATTTCTTTTTGATTATCGGGCGATACCAGTGGATTTTTTAAGGCGCTCAATAGCCTTTTCAAACCGTTCAAAGCTTCACCGATGCTTCCAAAGCTTTTGCCAATATCGGGTTTGATGCTGGCTTCGTATTTTTCATTGGTTTCTTTCTTTAATTCTTCCAGTATTTCTGAAAGATATTTTGCGGCCGGAGTCTGTGAATTCACCTTCCCTGAGAGGGCGGAGTAATGTGCTGCGGCGGCGGCGGCCAGTTTGTCCAGATCTGACTTCTCATCCCGCCGCTTATATTCCTCAATGAACCGGACCGCTTCTCTTATGGGAAGCAGACCGGCCTTCAATTTAACGGTAAAGTATCTGTACAGCCGGGATACATCTTCGCCCATCTGTTCAAAATTCAGCAGAGCCTGAACAAAGGCCTGCCGGTCTTCAGGTTGATTGATTTTTACCTGTTTAAAATAATGCTTCTGCTGGGCGGAACGAACCGCCTCGTAGATTGCGTGGAAAAGTACTCCCGGTATGAGACCAAAGGGAAGGAGCGTCATGGATCCTAAGAGGGGCGGAAGTACCAAAATTAGTGGGATCACGTACGCGGCGATCAGGGCTGCTACCTGCCACTTCTTGGGCTTAACCGCGTCGGTTAATTTGATGATCAGATTTTCTTTCTCAGTAACCAGTGCTGGATCGACTTCGTCAGGGTTTTTTATTTCCGATGAAGCGAAGAAACGAGTAACTCCGCTGCTTCCCGGATCTTCAAAACTGTCTCTTTTGATAATTTCAAACCTGCGAATTCCCGGCCCGTGACCGGCTGTGGCATATGCAAAATTGTCAGGCAGGTCAACTGGCCTTCTCAGGAAGAGATTCTTAACCCTTCCTGAGAGATTATCATACCTTTCTCGGCATCGAGCTGTAATTGACTTTAAAGATACAGTTGACATGTTTTCTCTATCTAATATCCTTATTAATATATCGTTTAATATCGCAGTTAATTTCAATTCCACTTCATTATTTATTGTGTTATAATCAAAAAAATATGATTAATCTGATAAATTTACCTGATACCGCTAAAATTAATGGCAGCGGTCACCTTGAAATTGGGGGCTGTGATGTCATCGATCTGGCTCGAGAGTTTGGCACTCCGCTCTATGTGATGGATGAGGCGACACTGCGGGACCGCTGCCGGCAGTATCTCAAATCCTTCCGCACCCATTATCCGAACAGCGAGATCATTTTTGCCAGCAAAGCGCTCTGCACGGTCGGAATTTCTAAGATCATTGCCAGCGAAGGGCTGGGCTTTGATGTTGCTTCCGGCGGCGAGCTTTATACGGTATTGGAAGCGGGTGCAGACCCGAAGAAAATCTATTTTCACGGCAATAACAAATCACCCCGAGAAATTAAAGAGGGGCTAGAAGCCGAGATCGGCCGGTTTGTAGTTGATAATGAGCAGGAGCTTGAACATCTCGACCGCATCACCAAAGAAAGCGGATTGCGCGCGCATATCCTTTTCCGCATCAATCCGGGGATCGAAGCGCATACCCATGAATTCATCCAGACCGGTAAAATCGATTCCAAATTCGGCGTCCAGCTTGTTTCGCTTGATGCGCTGGTTGATAAAACCAGAAAAATGAAATTAATCGAGTTAAAAGGTTTGCACGCTCACATCGGATCGCAGATATTAGAAGTTAAACCCTTTGTGGCCGAGATCGGATTGTTGCTTGAATTGACCCACCGCTATAAACTGGAAGAAATGAATATGGGGGGCGGTCTGGGGATAGCTTATCTTCCACAGCATTCGCCGCCGGCGATCGATCACCTGGCCGGAGAAATTTCAAAAGTGATCAAAGATAAAACGGTGGCGAAACTGGTGCTGGAGCCCGGCCGGTCCGTCGTTGGGACAGCCGGGGTCACTCTGTACACTGTTGGTGGAATAAAAGATATAGCGGGCATCCGGAAATATATCTTTATCGACGGTGGCATGGCTGACAACCCGAGGCCGATCCTTTATGACGCTAAATATGATGCTTTGATCGGGAATAAACCGGAAGCTGATAGAAACGAAACCGTTACCGTCGCGGGCAGGTTCTGCGAATCGGGAGACATATTGATCAAAGATATCCGGCTTCCGCGGGCCGAAGTCGGTGACACCCTGGTGGTCACCTGCACGGGAGCTTACAATTATTCCATGGCTTCCAACTACAATCGGGTGGCCAGGCCGGCCATGGTTCTGGCCCATAATGGCGACGCCGCTATCGTGGTCAAAAGAGAAAGTTACGAGGATTTGATCTTAAATGATGCCATTTGATATCCGCTGGATCGATTTTGTTGATATCTTCATTGTCGCGGTACTTATCTACTACATCTTCCTGTGGTTGCAGGGAACCCGCGCCGTCCCCCTCATCCGCGGCTTGATTCTGATCTTGTTGGTTTACATTGTCGGTCGGGTCATAGGACTGCATACTCTCAACTGGCTTTTCGAAAAATTTGCCGCGATCATTGCTGTGATGCTGATTATACTTTTTCAGCCGGAACTGCGGCGCACTCTGGAGCGTTTCGGGCGAGGAAAGATTTTAGAAACTTTAGGTTTTTCTTCCCTGCCGCATGGAAGTGTTTACGTTCGCCACCTTGTGAGAGCGGTGGAGCAGCTTTCCGAAGATAAAAATGGCGGGTTGATTGTTATCGAAAAAATGACCGGCCTGACCGAATACCTTGAGTCGGGAGTACGGTTAGATGCCTTGCTTTCGGCGGAAATTTTAGTTTCGATATTTAATTCTAAATCTCCTTTGCATGACGGGGCAGTTATCATTCAGGGAGATAGGATTTTGGCGGCAAGCTGCCTGCTTCCCATTTCCGACAGCCGGCTGCTGGATAAAAGACTGGGCACCCGCCATCGCGCGGCCGTCGGGATTTCCGAGCTTTCGGACTCGCTGGTAATTGTGGTGTCCGAAAAAACGGGTATCATTTCGCTGGCCGAAAATGGATATTTAACGCGCTACCTGACCAAAGATTTGCTGGAAGAAAAGCTGTTCTCTCTCTACAAGGTCGAGAAAGAAAATGCGGAATTGGCACCCTGGAAGATATGGAAAAAGTAAACATTCGACAACTTCAAACTTCAAAATCCAAACATCAAAAGCTGGTAATGCTGACGGCGTATGATTATCCGTTTGCGAAAATATTGGATGAAGCCGGTGTCGATATGGTTCTGGTGGGGGATTCTCTGGGAAATGTGGCCCTTGGCTATCGAAACACTCTGCCGGTATCGATGGAAGAGATGATCATCCACACCCGGGCGGTTTCGCGGGCAGTCAAACACGCTTTGGTGGTTGCCGATATGCCTTTTGGGTCTTTTCAGGAAAATGAAGAGAAAGCCGTTTTCAACGCTATCAAGCTGGTCAAGGCTGGAGCCGAAGCGGTGAAGATCGAAGGGGCTGAATATCTTTCTGCTATCAAAAAAGTAATTAAGGCAGGAATTCCGGTTATGGGGCACGTTGGATTCACTCCCCAATCGGTTAACCTCCTGGGGTATAGGGTTCAAGGGAAGGACAAAAGATCGGCCGCAAAGATCATCAAAGCTGCAAAGGCGCTCGAGAAAGCCGGCTGTTTTTCGATCGTGCTTGAAATGGTGCCTGAAGATCTGGCCGAAAAGGTTACCAGAGCAGTTAAAATACCGACGATTGGCATCGGCGCCGGGAAGAAAGGCGACGGGCAGGTTTTGGTGACGAATGATTTGCTGGGACTTTATGAAAACCCGCCGAGCTTTGTTAAGCCTAAAGCGAACTTGCGTGAGATTGCCCTGGCGGCGGTAAGGGATTTCATTTCCACCGAAGGCGGTGTGCCCCTGTAGCTCAGTGGATAGAGCAGCGGTTTCCTAAACCGTTGGTCGCAGGTTCAACTCCTGTCAGGGGCAAATAAATAAATATGAACCTAATTCTAATTGGCTTCATGGGAGTTGGTAAGTCGGAAGTCGGCCATCGGCTGGCCAAGGAGCTGGGGCTGAATTTCCTGGATACCGATGAATTGATCGAAAAGACGGAAGACCGGAACATTTCCGAAATTTTTAAGATCGATGGAGAAGAATATTTTAGAAAGCTGGAGACCGAGGTGCTTAAAACTTTACAGGACTACGACAATTATGTATTATCTACCGGCGGGGGTATTATACTGAGGGAAGAGAATGTGGGCCTGTTAAGATCGATGGGTCCGGTCATCTGGCTGTGGGCGGAGCCGGAAGTTGTCTATGAAAGGATAAAAAATGAAACCCATCGGCCGCTGCTTGAGGTTGCGGATCCAAAAGCCGAGATCAAAAAAATCCTTGATTTTCGGATGCCGATCTATGCGCGGGTGGCGGATCTAAAAGTCGATACGGCAAAGCTAAATCCGGAGGGGGTCGCTCAGGAGATCATGCGATGGCTAAAATCAAGGTAGATTTAAAGGAACACGGATACGATATCATCATCGGATGCGATAACCTTTCGGAGCTGGGGGGATTGATCGAAGAGGAGAAATGGGGCAGGGAGATCTTTATTATCACCGATTCCCTGGTAAATGATCTGTACGGGGATATTGTCAGGAAAGGATTTAAGAGCAAGCCCAAGCTGATTGAGGTCCCTCGCGGCGAGCGTTTTAAAACCCTCAAAGAAGCGGCCGCGCTCTACGATGCTTTAGCCCGTTTTGGCGCGCACCGGGATTCGTTAATTGTGGCGCTGGGAGGCGGAGTGATCGGCGATCTGGCGGGCTTTGTCGCCGCCACCTATATGCGGGGAATAAATTATGTCCAGGTCCCTACCACACTTTTATCTCAGGTAGACGCCGCCATCGGAGGCAAAACCGGCGTCAACCATCCCAAAAGTAAAAATTTAATCGGCTGTTTTTATCAGCCGCGCTTGGTCTTTATCGATACCAAGACCATCACCACGCTTCCGGCGCGCGAGCTCCGCACCGGTTTGGCGGAAGTCGTGAAGTACGGGATCATAGAAGATGAAGATTTCTTTAAATTCCTGGAAGCCAATGCTCACCATTTAAACCCTAAAGCTTTTGAAGCTCCGGATACCCTGCGTGCCGCCTTAAAGCTCTGGCAAACCATCGTTGCGGAATCGGCAAAGATCAAGGCGCGGGTAGTTGAAAAAGATGAGAAGGAAGAGGGGTTGCGGATGATCTTAAATTTCGGACATACCATCGGTCATGCCATTGAAGCTTTGACCCGCTATCGGGAATATAACCACGGAGAAGCGGTTTCGATCGGTATGGTAGCGGCGGCTATGATCTCTCAAAGAATGAAGCTGCTTGAAGCAGTGGTGGTAAATAGAATAAAAGAACTGCTTGAAAAGCTGGGGCTGCCCACCGAGATCGAAGGGCTCGCTTCCGCAAAAATTATTGACGTGCTGCGAATTGACAAAAAGGTCCGCGGCGGCAAGATCCAGTTCGTGCTTCCGGAAAAATTGGGAAAGGTCGTGGTCCGAAATAATGTTCCATTGCCAATGGTAAAGCAGGTATTGAAGGAGATCGGAGCAAAATGAAGCCTTTAGAAATTATCAAACGCGGGGCAATTGAGCTCGTCCCCGAAGACGAATTAATAGCTAAATTGCAAAGAGGCAAACCTTTGCGGATAAAGTGGGGGGCGGATCCATCCGCGCCGGATATTCACCTCGGGCATACGATCGTACTAAATAAACTTCGGCAGTTTCAAGACCTCGGGCATGAAGTTATTTTCATTGTCGGTGATTTTACTGCTAGAATTGGAGACCCTACCGGAAAATCTGAAACACGCAAGCCTCTGACCAAAGCAGAAGTAGAAAAGAATTCAAAGACTTACCAGGAGCAGGTTTTTAAAATTCTGGATAAAAAGAAGACCAAAGTGGTTTATAACAGCGGCTGGCTGTCAAAAATGAAAATTGAGGAGGTAATCAATCTGGCGGCAAAGTATACGGTAGCCAGGATGCTGGAACGCGACGACTTCATGAATCGCTTTGAAAAGGAGCGGCCGATCTCGATCCATGAATTCCTCTATCCTCTCCTGCAGGGTTATGATTCAGTGGTGGTCAAGGCGGACGTTGAAGTGGGCGGCACCGACCAAAAGTTCAACATGCTGGTGGGAAGGGAGCTGCAGCGCGAGTACAAAGAGGAGCCACAGGTCATTGTTACGCTTCCGCTGCTGGAGGGGACCGATGGCGTGCAGAAGATGAGCAAGTCCTTGGATAATTATATCGGGATCACCGAATCACCTTCGGAAATATTCGGGAAAACCATGTCGATCTCGGACGACCTGATGCTCCGTTACTTTGAGCTCCTGACTAATTTTCCTCTCAGCGAAATAAAGGCTATGCATCCAAAAGATGCCAAAAAGAAGCTGGCCTATACTCTGGTCTGCCGATTTTATGGTAAAGATGAAGCCTATCGGGCGGAGGAAGAATTCGAGTCGGTTTTTAAAGAAGGAAAACTTCCTCAGGATATTCCGTTGCAAATAATAGACAAAAAAGAGATTCCGATTATAGATCTATTGTTAGGGACGAAGCTTTCAAGCTCAAAGTCAGAAGCCCGGCGTTTGATCCAGCAAGGAGGAGTAAGGGTTGGAGATGAAACCATCTCGAGTGAAAAACACATAGTGGAACTCGATACTGAAAAAGTGATCAACGTTGGCAAGAGGAAGTTCGTGAGGGTGGTCGGCAAGAAATGAAGATAGCGATCATCGGCGCTGACGGCCAGCTGGGAACCGACTTTTGCAAAATAATTCCCCGGCAAGAGCAGATCCCTTTAACCATCAAAGATATCGATATCACCAGCAGGGAACAGACCCGGGAAGTTATAAAAAAGTATGCTCCCGAAATCGTTATTAACACCGCCGCCTACCATCAGGTCGATAATTGCGAGGACCATGAACAACCGGCTTTCGCGGTGAATACCATCGGAGTAAGGTATTTGGCCCAGGCTTGCAGGGAAGTTGATGCCGCTTTAGTTCATATCTCAACTGACTATGTTTTTGACGGCGAGAAGAATTCTCCTTATCTAGAAACCGATCCGCCTGATCCGCAATCCGTCTATGGCATATCCAAAATCGCAGGAGAATTCTGCGTAAAATATATTTTAAACAAATATTTTATTGTCCGGTCGGCCGGTCTTTACGGGAAGGCGGGTTGCATGGGGAAGGGGGGAGGCAATTTCGTTGAAAATATGATCAAGCAGGCCGCCGCTCAATCGGAGCTTAAAGTTGTCACCGATGAGATCCTGTCCCCAACTTATACGCTCGATTTAGCGAACAAAATTATTCAGTTGATAAGGACAAAACATTACGGTTTATACCATGTTGTGAATCATGGTGAATGCTCCTGGTACGAGTTTACCCGTGAAATATTTGAGCTTTTAAATCAAAAAGTTGTAATTAGAAAGACCACCACCGCTGAATTCAAAACCCGCGCCAAGAGACCGAAATATTCGGCGCTTAATAACGGGAATCTGCAAAAGCTTGGTATGGATGATCTGCGAACCTGGCAGGAGGCGCTCAAGGCCTATTTAATGGGGAGGGCGAATAAATGAAAAAGGCGTTGATAACCGGTATAACCGGGCAGGATGGGTCCTATTTATCCGAATTTTTGCTGGAGCAGGGATATGAGGTGCATGGGATCGTAAGGCGGGTGGCATTTGAGGATATCGAGCACAGAATGTGGAGATTGAAAAATTTCCATGATAAGTTGATCCTGCATCCGGCATCTCTGGAGAATTATGCCAGTTTGTTTAAGATAATTGAAAAAGTGGTCCCGGATGAATGTTATCACCTGGCGGCTCAAAGCTTTGTAAGTTATTCCTTTGAAGATGAATTCTCCACCATTAATATCAATCTTAATGGCACGCATTATATCTTATCTGCTTTAAAGGAAAAGGCCCCGAAATGCCGATTTTATTTTGCCGGATCATCCGAAATGTTCGGTCTGGTAAAGGAAACGCCGCAAAATGAAAATACCCCTTTTCATCCCCGGTCGCCCTATGGCATTTCCAAGGTTGCCGGATTTGACCTGACCCGAAATTACCGTGAAGCTTATGGTCTTTTTGCGTGCAGCGGGATCCTGTTCAATCACGAGTCTCCCCGCCGGGGATTTGAGTTCGTGTCCAGAAAAATCACCAATGCGGCGGCTAAGATAAAACTCGGAATAGAGAAAGAATTGAGCCTGGGAAATCTGGAGGCGAGGAGAGACTGGGGGTTCGCGGGCGACTATGTCAAGGCCATGTGGTCTATGCTTCAGCAAGAGGAACCCGATGATTACGTGATTGCGACCGGCGAAACTCATTCGGTCAGAGAATTTGCAGAAGCAGCTTTTAATTATCTTGGCCTTGATTACAAGCAACATGTGGTCATTGATGAAAAACTTCGCCGTCCTTCTGAAGTCCATCTCTTGTGCGGCGATTACAGCAAGGCGCAAAAGAAGTTTGGCTGGAAGCCAGCCATTAAATTCAAAGAACTGATAAAAATGATGGTTGATTCCGATATGAAGAGGTTAGAAAATCTTTGAGGAGATCAGGCCGCGCGGGAAAAAGCGGAGATATGAAAATTGCTATTGTTCATGATTATCTTAACCAGTTTGGCGGCGCCGAGCGGGTAATTTCGGCCTTAAACGAGATCTATCCGGAAGCTCCCATCTACACTTCCATTTATGACGGGAAAAAGATGCCAGCCAATTTTAATCGGATGGATATCCGCCTCTCATTCATGCAAAACCTTCCCCTGGTTTTTCCGTTTTTTAAATTCTACTTTCTTTTTTATCCTTTGGCATTTGAAAGGTTTGATCTATCTAGTTACGAAGTAATCCTGTCTTCTAGCTCAGCTTTTGCCAAAGGGGTCAAAAAAACCGGCAACCAGCTTCACCTCTGCTACTGTTACACCCCTATGCGTTTTGCCTGGCGTTATGAGGATTATGTAAAAAGAGAGGAAATCCCCGGCTGGCTCAAGGGTCTCTTGCCCTATTTCCTGGAGCCAATAAAAAAATGGGATCGGCAAAACAGCCAGGGAGTGGATTATTTCATCGCTATTTCCGGCGCGGTGGCGGAGAGGGTCAAAAAGATTTATGGGCGGGAATCTGTTATAATATATCCGCCGGTTGATTGCGCTTACTTTCAACCTTCAAACCTTGATCGGGATTATTACCTGGTGGTTTCAAGGCTTAATCATTATAAACGCATAGACATAGTGATTGAGGCTTTTAATGAGCTGGATTTGCCATTAAAAATAATCGGCGACGGGCCGGCTCGCCGAAGTTTGGAGCGATTAGCGCATTCGAACATTGAGTTCCTGGGCAGCTGCCGGGACCAGGAATTAGCGAGTTATCTGGCAGAATGCCGGGCGCTGGTTTTTCCCGGCGAAGAAGATTTTGGAATCGCTCCCATGGAGGCAATGTCATGCGGTCGGCCGGTGATCGCCTATAAGGCGGGAGGGGCATTGGAAACCATAGTTGAGGGCGAAACCGGTTTATTCTTCTTGTCGCAGACCCCGCAGGCGTTGATACAAGCGGTCATGAGATTTAAATTTGAGAGATTTGATAAAAAGAAGATTCGCCAGCATGCTTTAAAGTATGATAAGGCGATATTCAAACGGAAAATCGAAGGATTTGTGAAGGAGAAGTATGAAGAAAGATTTGCCAAGAACTAAACCGCTGGCTGGCCCAGTCAATATTTTTAACTTTGATTTTATCATCGAAGTTTTATTGCTGACCACTATTTTTTTAACTACGGTAATTTTTGATCGCCGTCTGGGGATTGTTTTTTCAGGAACAAAAATTGCCTGGCTGAGGGCTTTGGTGGTTATCATTTTAAGCGTTTGGGCCATCAAGCTGATCGCTGCTAAAGAGCATCGTTTTATGCGCACAGCTTTGGATTGGCCGATCTTGGCCTTTTTGGCTTCTACCACGGTAGCCACTCTAACTTCGGTTCACACCTATACCAGTTTTGTTGGTTTCTACGGAAGATTTGAAGGTCTTTCGACCTGGTATATCCTGGGCCTCTTGTTTTTTATCACGGCTAACTATATTCATTCTTCTGAACAGCTTAAGAGAATAATTGCGGTCGTTATTCCGGCTGCGGTATGGATGTCTATTTACAGCATCATTCAAAGGCATGAGCTTGATCCCTATATGTGGGGCGGAGTGCCGACCAAGGAAAGAGTTATCGGAACCATTGGTCAACCAAACTTTTTGGCAGCTTATATATTAATGGCATTCTTCTTGGTAATGGTTTTGTTTTTGGAAGAAAAAAAATATTCCAGGGAGATCGATTGGTTTGGGCAGCTTCCGCCGATAAGTTACTTTCTTTTTAGCCAGATCGGATTTGTCGTCATGATCTATTTTCTGGAAGCCCAGGATATTTTCCTCTGGTATTCCGGCTTCGCTTTGATCACGGCAGCTGCGCTTCTTTTTGTTTATACCTATGAAAAACTCCATCCTTTGATCTTGGATTCGCTTTTGGGAATAAGTCTCATTTTGTTTTATGTTTGCCTGCTTTATACCCAGAGCCGCGGCGGATATATGGGGTTCTTTACGGGGGGGGTGCTCTTTGCCACCCTGGCAGGCAGGGCCTGGATCTTTAAAAACTGGAAAAACCTTTCAATGCTCGGACTGGCGATTATCTTAATATCAGGGGTCACCATGGCTCAGCCTGAATATTCTCCTTTTCAACGCTTCACTTCGGAAATCGGAACCAAGCAGGAAGGGGGAGCAGGGAATAATGCGGAGAGTGGCCTGGAGCTGAAAGGGGCGGCCGGTTCGCGCGGTGAAACCTGGAAAAGTGCTTTCAAGATTATTGCTGATTATCCTATCTTCGGCATTGGACCGGAAGTGCTAAAAATGGTCTTTCCTCGTTATGAAACCGAGCTTTTTCGATTTAAGGAAGCTTTTCATGTTAAACAGGATCGCTGTCACAACGAAACTTTCGACGTACCGGTGACCAAAGGCATGGTCTCATTTTTCCTCTACCTGTGGATCATTTTTACGGTTTTTAAAGTCGGCTTTAATAAATTGAAAAACGCTTCTGCATCTCAAAAATTAATGCTGGCGGGAATACTGGCGGCCTGTCTTGCTTATCTGGTCCAAAATCAATTCAGTTTTGGGGTGATCGCAATTACCTCGCTGTTCTGGGTAATGTGGGGAATGGTTATGGTAGCGGGGGAAGAAAAGCAGCCAGCAAAACCGCAACCATTATCCTGGGCGGAAGTTCCCTGGCTTTCCGTCGCGGGAGTAGTGATTATCGGAGGATATCTCATCTATGTTTCTTTCCTTTCTTTCCGGGGAGATATTTATTTTAAGGCCGGTAAAACTTATCTTGAAACCAGAAATATTCCTCAGGCAATAGAGGAACTCAATAAATCACTTAAAGTATATCCGCTCGAAGGGACCGCCGCTTCACATCTGGCTATCGCCTATTTAAATCTCGGCAAGATGGATGAAGCGATCAATGCTTTGAAATACGGCACCTTAATAGATCCTTACAACGCGGATAATTTTTTCATGCTGTCAAAAGTTTATCTGTCATTTTATGATCACGGGCTGAAAGATGCGATCAAAGCTGCGATTATGAACACTGAAATAACTCTGAAGATCGATCCCTATTATGCCGAGGCCTACGAAGTACTGGGGCAGATTTATCTGCGCCAGGGTAGAATTGCGGAAGCCGCTCAAATGTTTGAAAAGACTTTCTGGGTGAATCCAACCTTGATCACTCCCATCCAAGAAATCGAAGATACTTTTCGAAAGTTAGACCAAGTTGACAGGGCAAGAAAAATTTTTGAAAAAGCTTATTCTCGATGGCCCGATAATATAGAGATTTTTAAAGCCCTGGAACGCCTGAAATGATGATTAAGGTAATCATCGACGCTTTTTTAATAAATCTTTCTTTTATCCTGGGATACTATTTAAGATTCAATGTTCTGCTTTTTATCAACCCGACCGCGGTTCCGATTTTTGAAAGATACCTAAATGTTCTTATCTTTTTGACCCTGATCTGGCTCGCGGTTTTTAAGCTGATCGGGCTTTATGAAGGGAAAAAATTCACGGCGCTGGTTGATGAACTGGCCATGCTTTTTGGAGGGATAACTCTATCGTCTTTAATTCTGCTCGGCTTATTGTTTTTGTATCGTGAGTTCTGGTTTTCCCGCCTGGTGATCGTAAATGCCTGGTGGGTTTCTTTTGTACTCCTGGCATCGGCAAGGATAATTGGTTTTACCGTGAGCCGGTTTCTGCATTATCGCGGAATGGGGATCAGGAAGACTTTGATATTGGGAGCGGGGGAAATGGGGCAGACCCTGGCCTGTAAAATGCTGCTGGACAAGGGCCTGGGTTACCGGGTGGTGGGCTTTTTGGACGACGACCCTGTCAAGATCGGCAAACACTACTACGGCATCCTGGTCATGGGTGATCTTTTGTCGATAAAAGAGGTTATAAAAAAACAAAGAGTTGATGAAGTTGTTATTGCCAGTTCTAAGATCCCGGCAGAAAAAGTTCTGGATATCGTAACCGAGTGCGAAAGATTCGGCGTTGAGTTTAAGATTGTTCCGGGCATCCTCGAATTGATCGCCAGCCGGGTTGATGTTGACGAACTGGCCGGCGTCCCGCTGCTGACAATTTCAGAAATTCGCCTGAAGGGGTTGAACGCCGCGGTTAAAAGGACTTCCGATCTCTTTTTGTCTATGGTTGGCCTAATGGTTCTATCTCCGATTCTTTTATTATTTGCGGTTTTGGTGAAGGCAACTTCGCCGGGGCCGATTCTATTTACTCAGGAAAGGATCGGTTTTGATGGTAATTCTTTTCCGATGTTCAAGTTCCGTTCCATGATAAAAGACGCGGATAATCTCTTCCCGCAGCTGGAGCCTCTTTCCGAGGTTGACGGATATCTTTTTAAAATGAAAGATGATCCGCGCGTCACCGCGCTCGGGAAATTTATGCGGCGTTTCAGCATCGATGAGCTGCCGCAGCTTTTAAACGTTTTTCTGGGGCATATGAGCCTGGTGGGGCCGCGCCCGCCCTTGCCGCGGGAGGTGGTAAAATACAACGCCTGGCATAAGAAAAGATTGAGGGTGCGGCCAGGCATAACCGGGCCCTGGCAGGTTTCGGGCCGATCTCTTCTCCCATTCGAGGACATGGTGCGGCTGGATATCTATTACATTGAAAATTGGTCGCTCTGGCTGGACTTTAAAATTCTTTTAAGGACGATCCCGGTGGTTTTGCTGGGCAGCGGCGCCTACTGACCCCGGCAATGATTCAGGGCTTAAGGACGATTATTTTACCCCTTTTGATTTCAACCGTCCCGCCGGATGAAGCTTGCAGGAGGTAGGGATAGATTCCATTCCCGACCGCAGCCCCGAACTGGTCGAATCCGTTCCATGGAACATTCCCCGCAGCAATATTATTGAACTCTTTTTTCCAGATGAGGTTCCCGATCAGATCAAAAATGTAAATTTTAATATCGGCTGCCGATGAGAAATTAAAAGTAAAATACATTTGCCTGTCATTTCTGGGAGAAAAGGGATTGGGGTAATTTTTGCAGTCAGTTATAAGAGTTGCAAAACTGTGGATATTGGCAAACGTTCTTAAAAATTGACCGGATTTATTGCCGGCTTGGTCAATAGCTTCGACCAGGATTTCATTATTTCCAGGAAAGAGTTGGATTTCTTTTGTAAAAATATTTTCCTGCGGGATAAAGCTTTCTATTAGTTCTTGATTATTATAGATTTTTATTACAGAAGAGTGGCTGTCATTTACCAGCCCGTTGATCAATAAGCTGGATTGGTCGGTTGAGCTTTCAGCGGATGAAAGTATAAAAAGAGCTGGAGGTATGGTATCCACAATTAAGCAGAAAGCGGAAATATTTCCGGTGTTACCGATCAGATCGCGGGGGATGGCTTCTGCCTCATAGCTGCCATCCGGAAGCGGGAATTTAGTTTTTACTATCAATTTTTCAGCTTCCAGCGAAGCGAAGCCTTCAGTTGAAACGCCTGCGATCATTATGATGGTTCCCGCTGGGTCGACCCCAGCGCCCGCATCGGTGATGGGGATTCCGACCGAAGAAGAGGAATTGGAAAATACGGTGTTCAGGGCAAGGTGTGAACCGTAATGGTTCACACCAAGCGCCGGAGCGGTTCGATCGATATTGATATTAAACGCAGCTTCCCCGACATTTCCGGCGGCGTCGTTTAATTTGATCCCTGCTGAAAGTTTACCATCCTGCATATTCTGGGGGAGGCGGATAAAACCGGAAAGTTTAGCTTCATTTTTATCATAAATCAATCTGTCTTCTAAAACCGCTCCGGAAATAACTATTTCACCCTCTGCTTCATCCGTTATATCATTTTGCGGATCACGGGCTTCCGCTTCGATGTAAATGGTGGAATCGGGCTTAAACCAATCGGTTTCTTTTGGTTTCAGCAGAATGATTTCGGGCCGGATCGCGCTGTAGAGAATGGTCTTTGAAAAATGGGCAGTATTCCCGGCTTCATCGGTGGCGGTGATTTCAATCAGGTTTTTCCCCGGCTGCAGGGAGAATTTAACTTTAAAGGTCCCATCCGCTTCTGCGGTGACCTTAAAATTATTTATGTGAAGGTCGGCGGCTTCGCTGACTTTGCCCGTCAGAAGCAGGTTCTTCTGGTCAATAACTTCTGCTGTGGGAGAAAGCAGCGTTAACGCAGGCGGGGTCCGGTCGATTCTAAATTCGATCGGTAGGGTGGGGAAGCTGGAGGCTAATCCATCAAAAGCAGAAAGGCGCATGAAATAATCCCCTTCGGGGAGCTCCACCGGCAATTGATAGCTGACTTCCGGTGAGCCGCTCACATTTAATTGCTCAAAACAGTAGCTTTTGTCGGGAGGAAAGCTTCTGTCCCAGGAGATCTCAATCCTGCCCATTAACGGGGCCGGGCTGCCTAAATTATAAGAAATTTCAAGCGAGGAAATATGCGTCCGATACAGTTCTGGCGTCGGAGGAAGCGGAAAGTCAATATTTTTTAAAGTTAGGTAGGGGGCCGCTTCTGAGCTGGATTTATTGGTGAAGTAAATCCAATTATTCCCATAGAAGCCCAGCCAAAGCGGATCGGATTCAAAGGGGACAGCTCTGGGTTCTCCAAAATGCTTTCCCTGGTCCAATGAATTGGCGAGGTAAAATTCGCTCCGATCCAGGTATTTTTTTTGCCAGGTTATCAGCATTCCCCAGGGAGATGGAATAAGCTTGGGATGGGCAAGATCGTCCTGGCTTTTAAAGATGACTTTTGGCTCAAGCGAGCTGAGGGAAGTGTAATAAAGGCGCTTTAAATTCAAATTTTTATCCTCAGACAAGAAAACCAGATGAAAATGGTTAAGATTGTCGATGGCCACGGCAGGGGAATTCAGCACCTCTCCGGTTACTTGAATCATGGCGGGGTCATTCCAGTTAATGCCTCCGTCTTCTGAGCGGGAATAGCAGATGGATCCGTCCTTTTCCCAGGCGGCGGCAAGCAGTTGGTCCGAAGCGCCAAAAACCAGATCGCAGGCATTAACTTCAAAGGTAAAGCCGAAAAGTTCGATCGCCTGGCCAAAAGAGCTGCCCTGATCGATTGATTTTGAATATTTTAAGATAGATTTCACTTCGCCTGAGACCGATCGGTCGGTCCAAAATTGATAAAGGTTTCCGGCCGGATCCGAAGTGACGCCCAGGGCCCAGACCGCTCCGGTTAGAAGAAGGGTGAGGAGTGATGCAAATTTCCAGCGCACGGGAGCATTCTACCATCCTTTACCCTGTACCGCAATTGGTACAGGGTTTACTTGCGGGTGCAAATACGCTATAATTCCTCTTTTAAAGATGAAAAAATCTTCGAAAATCGTAATCGTAGGGGCGGGGCCGGTCGGCTGCTACTTGGGTCAGCTTTTAAGGAATTCCGGTTTTGATCCCCTCCTGCTGGAAGAGCACCCCGAAGTGGGAAAGCCGGTACAGTGCGCGGGGATCGTGGGGAAAGGGATTTTTGAGGAGCTTCGTATTCCCCTCACCACCAGATCCATAATCAACACTATCGACGGTGCCATCATTTCATTTAACGGGACTGCTTTTAACCTGAATCGCTCGCGCGTGGCTTACATTATCGATCGCGAGATTTTTGATAAAGAGCTCAGCCAGAAACTGAATATCGAATTCAACACTGAAGTGCAGGAGATCCATCCCATTAAAGACGGGTATATTTTAAAGACCGGCAACGGCGAATATTTTACCGATCTGTTAGTGGGCGCTGACGGCCCCAATTCAAAAGTTAGAAAAGCCTTGGACTTTGCCTCCGACATGAAGCTTTACCGCGGTTATCAATACCGGGTTAAAATGACGCCGGAAAAGCAGAACCTGGTAAAGGTGAACTATGTTAAACCCTTTTCCCTTTTTAACTGGGTGATCCCGGAGGGGAACGGCGTGGTCAGGATCGGGACCATCTCGAACAACCCTTATCAGGAACTTACTAATTTTATGGAAAAGAACCGGCTGCAGGGCGAGATCGTTGAGAAGAACGCCGGCGCCATCCCGATCGGGACCTGCGAACTGGCCAAGGAGAAAGCGGCTCTAGTAGGCGACGCGGCCTGTCAGGTAAAACCCATTACCTCGGGCGGCATCTATTACGGAATGAAAGCGGCCGAGATGCTGGCGGACGCAATAAAGGAAGGGGATCTTTCCCGATATGTATTGAGATGGAAAGAGGAGTTCGAGCAGGAGATAAAAATTTGTCTGCTTCTCCGCTACATCATGGAAAACATGGATGACGCCATCTTGACAAAAATCTTTGATTATGCCAAGGACAATGCTTCTCTGATCGAAAAGATCGGAGATTTTGAAAACCATTCCTCAGTTATGTGGAGTTTATTATCAAATCCCCGGACCTATCCGACCATTGGAACCTTCCTGATGGGAATGTTAAAGAATCCCCGCTTTCTGCTGCGCACCCTCCTGCGTCTGCCCGGTTGAAAATGAAACGAAAAACAATTATAGCAGCGGCGATCCTTCTGGCCATGGCAGTCGGATTATATCTCTTTTGCCCGGCATTGCTTGAAGCAATGGCCAAGCATTTGATAATACAGGGCCGGCTTGAAAAAGCAGATGTGATAATAGTCCTGGGAGGAGATAATAATGGGGAAAGGGTCAGCCAGGGGGTCAGGCTGTATAAAGCGGGGTTCGCAAAGCACATTTTAATGTCGGGAGGGCCCCTGGCCTGGAAGCTAACCTGTGCGCAATGGATGAAGAGGCAGGCAGTTGATAGCGGCGTTCCGGCCGCGGCGATTCTTTTGGAGGATAAATCTAGATCTACTATTGAAAACGCAAAATTTTCTCTTCCCATCATGAAAAATTATGGCTTTAGATCAGCTATTTTAGTGACCTCTCCTTTTCATTCCCGCCGCGCAGCCAAGGTTTTTCGAAAGGTTTTTTTTCCCGCGGGGATCAAGCTTGTGATCTATCCTGCGCAGAAAAGCGAATTTAACCCTCACCGCTGGTGGACCCGGCACGAGGATACTGCTTACGTGGTATGGGAATATGTCTCACTGGTGTTATATTTTTTTAAAGGGTATAATTAGGCCAAATGAGAATTGGAATCGGTTACGATGTTCATCGGTTGGTCAAAAAGGGCAGGTTGATTATCGGCGGGGTGGAGATCCCCTATGAAAAAGGTTTATTGGGCTGGTCGGACGGCGACGTGCTGGTTCATGCCGTCATTGACGCGATATTAGGAGCATTGGGAGAAGGGGACATTGGCCGGCATTTTCCTCCGGGAGATCCAAAATATAAGGGCATTTCCAGCCTGAAGTTGCTGGAATTGATCAAAGAGCTTTTGCGTGAGCGCGGGTATGTCATCGGAAATATGGATTCGACCATTGTTGCCGAAGAGCCCCAATTCGCTCCTTACATTGATAAAATGAAGAAAACTCTTGCCACGGCGCTGGATATTTCAGAAGAGCTGGTGAATGTAAAGGCAAAGACCGAAGAAAAACTGGGCTTTACCGGAACTAAAAAGGGAATCAAGGCCTACGCAGTCTGCCTGATGCATAAAGCAGTATGAAACTCGGAGTTAATATTGATCATATCGCTACCTTAAGGGAAGCGCGGAAAGAAGACTTTCCCGATCCGCTAGAGGCTGCTCGTGAAGCAATTGCCGGCGGGGCCGACGGCATTGTCTGCCACCTGCGCGAAGACCGCCGCCACATTCAGGACGAGGATGTAAAAAGGCTGCGCAAATTGAATTCACGCCTCGACCTCGAAATGGCCGCGACTCCCGAGATGCTGCGCTTCGCTTTGAAGCTTAAACCGGATATGGTGACGATCGTGCCCGAAAAAAGGCAGGAGATCACTACCGAAGGGGGATTAAATTTAAAATTCATCCCGATCGGATCGGGACAAAATGCAAAATTAAGGAGTGTTATCGGGAAATTAAAAGAGGCCGGTATTGTGGTAAGTCTGTTTATTGATCCGGATCGAGAGCAGGTGGAGGAAGCGGCGGTGATGATGGCGGATTTTGTTGAACTCCATACCGGCAGATATGCCAGAGCTTCTTACATTAAAGGCAGGACCTTGACCGTTAAAAGAGAGCTGGAAAAAGTAGGGATCGCGACCCAGCAGGCGAGGCTGATCGGCCTGCGCATCAATGCCGGTCACGGTCTGGATTACCATAATGTAAAAGCTATTGCCGCTATCCCGGGGATCGAAGAACTAAATATCGGTTTTTCAATTATTGCACGCTCGGTTTTTGTCGGGATGAGACAGGCGGTGGCGGAGATGAAGGAGTTAATATTTAATTCTCCACACTTAAGTGTGGAGAATTAGGAGAAAATCTTATGAGAATAGCCATTGGTTCGGACCATGCGGGTTTTAAATTAAAAAAACAGATACTCAACTATCTGAAAAAGAAAAAGATCGCTTATAAGGATTTTGGGGCTTACTCGGAGGAATCCTGCGATTATCCAGATTTTGCATTCACGGTAGCCAGAAGCGTAGCGGCGGGGAAATTCGATCGAGGTATCCTCATCTGTGGTTCTGGAGTTGGCATGACCGTCGCCGCCAATCGAATAAAGGGCATTCGCGCGGTGAACGCTTATAACCTATACACTGCCAGGCAAAGCCGGGAACACGGGGATGCGAATGTCTTATGCCTGGCTGGTCGAAGACTAAAAATAAAAAAGGCCAAAAAAATCCTTGAGGTTTGGCTAAAGACTCCATTTTCTGGTGAAGGACGCCATTTGCAAAGGATCCGGAAGATCGATCGGTAATGAAAGCCTTTATTTTAGCAGCCGGCTACGGGACGCGACTCGAACCGCTGACGCTGGCGGTTCCCAAACCTATGGTCCCGATCGTTAACCTCCCCACCATGCAGCACAATCTCGAGCTTCTGAAGCGGTATGCTATTGCTGATGTAACTGTCAACATTCACTACCACCCGGAGCAGATCGAAAACTATTTTGGCGACGGCAGCGCTTTCGGATTGAGCCTTTCTTACTCTTTTGAAGAGCAGCTGCTGGGGACCGCCGGCGGGGTCAGGAGGATGGCGACAGAAATAAATCCAGCCGATGAAACCTTCTTGGTTTTGTCTTCGGATGCTCTGACCGATATCAATCTGGATAAAATGCTGGCTTTTCATAAACAAAAGCAAGCTTTGGTTACGGTTGCACTTTCTTCCATGGGGGAGGTTTCTCATTTCGGGGTGGTTCATTTAGATGAAAATAGCCGGATCATTGGATTCCAGGAAAAACCCCGGCCGGAAGAAGCCAGAAGCAATCTGGTCAACAGCGGTATTTATATCTTTGAACCGGAAATCCTGAGCTTGATCCCTTCCGGATTTCACGACTTTGGCAGGGAGCTTTTCCCAAGATTGGTGGATGAAAAAGCTCCCATTTTCGGTTATCGCATGGTTGAATACTGGAACGATGTCGGCGGCCTCGAAAAGTACATTCAATCCAATTACGACGCCATGAAGGGTCTGGTCAGGATCTGCATACCGGGGGAAAAAATTTCGGGCTCCACCTGGATCGGAGAGCGCGAACGGATCGATCCCTCGGCGCGTTTCGAGGGGTCGGTCATTATTGGCGATCGCTGCGCTATCGGGAAAGATGTATACGTCAAAGATTCCGTCATCGGAGATAAATGCCGGATCGGTGACGGCGCGGTGATTACCGGTTCGGTCATCTGGTCGGACACGGCGGTGGGGATAGAAGCTTCGGTCGCGCAGTCCGTGATCGGTAACTGGTGCCACATCGGAGAAAAGTCCAAAGTCTTGGAAGAATCGATCATCTCCAACCGTTCCCTGGTTCGCAAAAATTCTGAGATTCCCTCACATACCAGACTTAAGCCGAATTCCATTGCTTGAATGGTGAGATATCTCAGGTCCATAATATTTTGGTTCAGTTTTGTTTTTTCGATCGTATTTTTGGCTCTGCTGCTGCCGGTTTTATCCCTTTTGTTGGGAAAACGGAACCGGCTTCACTATTTTGCAACGGCATCGGTTTCAAAACTGCTGCTTTTGCTTCCCTGGGTGTTGGTTGAAATTGCAGGAAAAGAAAGCCTATCCGGGATAGATAAAGAGAAAGGCTTGATCATTGCCGCCAATCATGCCAGTTTCCTGGATTATTTTGTTTTGCAAAAAGTATTCGATTTTCCCATTAAGTTCGCGGTCTGGTCAGCCGGATTTAAAATGCCGCTTCTAAAAAGGGTTTATGAAGAATTGGGATATGTTGGAGTGGGGGTAAAGGGAGAAAACATTATTGCATCTTATCAGTTTTACCAGATCTTAAAAGAAAAGGGCAGCCTTGTGATCTTAAGCCGGCCCTCTTTTACCGGAGAAGATAAGATCGAATACGGGGAAGCCGTAATTAAACTTTCTTTGTCCGCGCAGTCTCCCATCCTTCCCGTCGCGATCAAGAATGCTTCTAAAGTCCTTCCTCTGGGAAAGTATTTGTTCGATCAAGGCAGGATAAAAGTCAAGATCGGCAAACCCGCTTTCTTTGATTCCACTCAAAGCCTTCAGAACGAAATCCTGCGGCTCTACCACCAGTAAATCCAATAAATTTGTATCCGCGACATCCAGAGAAAAAATCCAGCGATCATCTGTGAGTTCATTACAAAGAAGGATGCAAGTTTTCCCCTTGTAACTACGAATAGATAGATGAAATGAACGACTTTTCTATAACTTCCAGAATTCCAAGTTTATCTTCATTTAACAACAATGAATCGAAAGTAAATTCAAGCAACTCGGCAGATTTTCTGCAGGTGGCCGCAGAAAGCTTTAAAAATCTTCAAACCGCTCAAACGGTTTTGGTTTCCGAAAATGTGAACGGAGGATCGGTAAACTTTTGGAAAAATAAAGTTGAAGTGGAAAATAATTCTCACACTTTTGAAGATTCAGTGAAAGACAAGATCGATGAATTGCTGTCGCGCATTACCTCTCTGCTGGAAGAGCAGAAAGAGAAGTGATGCAAGTTTTTGGCGTTTGAATACGATTATAAATTGGAATAGGAGCATGACCCTATTTTAATGTTTAAATAAAGGAGGTGAATTCAAATGAGTGTTGGTGATGTAGCAATAGATATCGTAGGTGATGCGACGGACAATATTAATGAACAGTTGGACAACATAAGCGGTGGGGGGAAGGAAGTTGGAGCAGCCGATGTGCTTGAAGCGACGATTAATATTAACAATGCGACGAACACCTCAGCCTTGGGCACCAGTGCAGTTGGTAAGGACCAAGAAATTACTGGCAAGGCTCTCCAATTAGCAGCGCGTTAAGGATGAAAGGGGGGAAGAGAATATCTTCCCTCCTAAATTGCTTCCTGAAGCTTTCAGGAATTAATTTAGGAAAGATTAGAAGGAGGAATTAATATAATGTACGTTGATCAAGGAATTAATGGGGCGGGAGTTGCCACTGAAATCAGCGCTGTCAGCGGCTCGGGAATGGGCAGGACCGTTTCGGGAGATTTTCTCAGGGTCCTTTCGAAGCAGATGGAAGGATGGGTTAAAGCTATCAGCGACAACAAAATAACTAAGAAAGAAATTTCGGATATCAGCGGTTTGCTCTCGGGATCTTCGGTTCCCAGTGTGGGAGCGGAGGAAGATCAGAGCGCTACAGATTATGAAGGGGCAGCTGCCACCCTTTATGCCACCTTGAAAGTGAATGAGGTTTCGAATCTGATGCAATGGCTTATCAGTTTTGCCGGCCAGCAAAGAGATCTCGATAACAAGATGGCAAACCTGTTAGGAACTTAAAGGAGAAAAAATGTTTGGAAGCGGTTATTTTATCCCTCAACCGCCGATTAATATTTCGAGCCCGATCCCGGACTCCAAGTTCGGGTCTTTGTTTTATAATCCGGGCCGGGCACAGAATGGAGCAGAAGAGCTAAAGACTTTTACCAGTTCGCTGGCGGAAATATTTAAATTTATGTCGAACAGCGAAGATTCTGAGACCATTACAAAAATCGAAGAAGAGGTTCGAGAATTTAATTTCCGCGATTATGTTGGGGATATTGACATGAGCGCAGATTATTCTGAATCGCTGGCGAATGGATCTACCCCGGGAGATGAGCTGATAGATATTTTGATGGCGGCAGATTCAACAAAAAAGACATTGGAAGAGAAAGTTTTCAACAGTATTGGAGGCGAGCGCTTAAACAAGGCAAAACAGATGTTTCGTGACTGGGGGACCTACGATTCCCAGATCTTATTTCCGCTCTTTGACAGTTATTGCGCTGTTTTTAGCGAAATTGGCAGCAATAAAGATAGCGTAATAAGCAGAACGGAAAGTTATATCGATGGCCAGGGTAGCGCGGGGCTTGAAGATTTGTGTCATAAGCTTGGGGTCGCGAGCAAAAACGATGACGATAAGAATAAGCAAGCCTTGAAAGATTATGTTAATGGAGTGATTAGTGATCTTACATCTTTCCGGGGATTTGATCCGGAAGCGCTTGAGGAAATACATAGGTCGCAGCAGGTGAATGCGGTGACGCCGGCCATCGGCATGATAGGAACAAACATTGCCGGAGGAAGCATGGCTCGGGTTCAACATGACAATTATAAGCTTATGAAAGAAAGCGCGGAAGAAGCGGAAATTGATGAAAAAAGATCGGAAGCCAAACACGAGGCCAAAGTAAGATCCGAGGCAAAACAAGCCATGATGCAATCGAGCCAAAATATCCAAAATATGTTGAAACCAATAAAAAACCAAAGGAGGGGAAGTATATGAGTGCATCACCGGTAAATAACAATGCCCCAGCGCCAGTTACCTGGAAAGATGTAGATAAGACGATAAGCATGAACCAGGCGGCCAGCACGGGGATGAAAATAGTGCAGAAAGCTCTCCAAAATGCCACTCAAGCCAGTCAGGAGAAAAAGGATTAATCGATGTTAACGGGCGGATTTCAAAATACGGCAACAGCCGAACAGCTGTTTTATCCTTTAAAGACGCCGCAGAAAGCGGCTGCCGCTGCGGTTGAGAATAAGAAGCAACCGGCAAAAACTGAGGAGTTTCCCCAGATTCAGATGGTGGATGTGACCACGGTTTCCATCCGTCCGGAAGAAGTGGAAGCGCCTAAGCTTTTGAACTTTTTTGGCTATAAGATCGATCTTACTTCAAAGATCGCCGATCTGAAAGATAGCTATGTGAAAAATTATGGTCAGACCAAGTCCCACAATTTGATGGTGGCCCGGTTCGCGGAATTCAAAACCGCGGCCCTGGGAGCTTTGTTGGCAGTGCTGGGAGTGCCCAGTGATGAGATCGAAAATATGCAGAAAAAAGCGGTGAGAGACGCGGTTAAACAGAATAAGCTGCTTTTTGAAGAGAATGAGTACAACGCCGAGCTCCTGAGCCTTATCGGCGGGGGGAAAAAGAGGATGCGCGCGCAGAACCGCGTGATCTCCGACATCCGCAGCCAGCTGGCGATCCAGGCGGTGAATCTGAGGATGGAGCCGTACTCCAAGGAAAAGGTCCTGGAGATCAAGCTGGCGCAGTGCCGCAAGATCCTGGAGAAGTTTTTGGAAGAGAAAAATTCGCTGGATTATCAGTATCAGCTGGTGGCTTTTGGAGTGAACTAAAGTGGGAAAGAAAAAAGTTCTATTAGAAGAAAAACAGGAGCTGACCAGGGAAGAGATCCTGGCCAAGATCAAGCGCCTGCAGGGTTATATTGCAAAAACCGAGAGACAGATCGTGACGCACGAAAAGGCCCTGGCCAGACTGCGGGAGAAGCTGAGGAAAGAAATGCAAAAGACCGTGGGCGGCATTATAAAAGGAAAGCTTTATGGTTAATAATCTAAACAATGTGAATCAGGCGCAGGCGATGGTCGCCGCCGAGGGAACCATGTCGGTTTCTACTCTGGTGCATGACATGGAGCGGGTGGACGAGCAAAAAGAAGTCAAAAAAACTGACTTGATGGAAAAGCTTTTGGAGGTTGGAAGCAGCAAGGATCTAAGCTCCCAGCTCCTGAAAGATCTGATGACCAAAGTGGCTCAAGCCGGGATCACCTTTGAGAAAACGGCTCCCCAGTCAAAAATCGAAGAGAAAAGGGATAAGCCGAAAGAAGGGGATTATGCCGATAAGGTTCAGGTCTCTTCCAAAGAAGATAAAGAAGCGAACCTTCCGATACAGGGAATCGGCCGGAGCCGGGCTAGATTTGAGGGGTCAAAAGAGCAGATTGCTTCCGAGTGGGAGGAGATTAAAGGCCAACTGGTGAAAGAAGGCAAGTCGGCTGAAGAGATTTCGCGCCTGGAACAGCAGTTCAAAACCAGCGAGATGAAAAAATACATGTTTAATATTCTAAAGGACAGTGCGATCCTTTACTACCTTGATTCGGGGACCAAGCTGCGCGAAATAATAAGGCGCAGGGGTTATGCGGACCTGATCGAGAAATCAAGTAAGGAGCTGGCAAAAGAGGCGGCAGTCGAGGCGCAAGCAGAGGTAAAAAGCTTCACTCTGCACGAGCTTGAGAATCAGCTGATCACCCGCACTTTTCTGCAGGATGGGGATTTTAAAGAAGCTTATAGGCTGGTAGATATTGGAAAGAAGGTCGGGCTGGATACCGTCGCCTGGATGGATAAGGTCTGGCCGGACAAAAAAGCGGATCATGGATTGAATCTTTTGGACATTCCGCATGAGGTCACCTGCTTTATAAACTTAAGAGATGACAATCCCGATGCAAGAAAAGAGAGGGCTAAATACGATTATAAAGATGAAGACGAAAAGGATATTATCCTGAACCGTCTGCGGGCCTGTTATCTGCAGATGGCTCTGCGGCCGGGAGCGGCCGAGTCGATCCGGACCTGGTTTAAGATGAGGACGCTCAAAAACGGATTGGTCCGTTTGGGAGTTTATACTCAGGATATTGACGAGAGAACGCAGGAGGAAGCGAAAACTTTGGCTAAAGTGAAAACGATGGAAGTGCTGGATGAAGCTCTGCATGAGCGCGCCAGCCTGTTTGATCCGTCTAAAGACTCGTTAGTGGAAAACAAGATCAAGAACTGTATGAAGAACCTGGAGCGGCTGGGCTTCAATCTGGATGAAAAGGATTTTATCGCTTTGCGCGATAAAGCCAACCGTCATGTGTATGGGTTAATTCAAAATGAAATGGAAAGCCTAAAAAGCAAAAGCGATCCGTCTGCCGAAAAGAAAGCGCAGCAGCTGCAGAAGCTGCTGTACCGCCTGCAGAAGGAATCGAACCTGAGCCATAAGGAGGAAGCGTAAGATGGAAGGTAGTGTACGCAGCGTAGCAGCTCCCTCAACTCAAAAACCGGCCAGTCAACCGACTCGTGCAGGTTTTGAGGGAGGCAACACTCGCGGAGATATAGCGATTCAAGCCCTTGGCGAGCCCGTGATAACTAAAGACAAAGGAAGAATTGGATGGGCTTTAGAAAAAGGATACTTGGATTCAGCTAATGTTCAGCAATATTGGGGGATGGATGAGAAACATTTAAGGGGTTTAGCCGCTCTCGGCGTGGTGTGGCAGAATGGGAAGCAGGGCGTGAAGATTAACGTAGATAGTTTGCAGAATCTGGCTCAATATAAAGATAAATTATTTAAGGAGGCGTTCCTGCCGGTTTTCCGAGGGTCAGGCCTTGGGGAGACAAAGATTAGGGAACTTTTCGATAAGCTGTGGGAACTGGCGAGAAATGGCAAGTTGGACAGATCCGCTTGGAATGAACTGAGGGAGGCATACGGCCTTCCTAAAAAATACGATATGAATCCTGCTTCCTTTTCCGCGCTCCTGGGCGGGGAAAAAGGAGAGTTCTTTTCTGATGATAAGCGAGTGGAGAGCGTTTTGGAATTAGCCCAGGCGCTGTCTAATCTGATCTTAACCATGCAGACCCGCTTTCCGAGGACGGGAGACCCAAAAAAAGATCTTGAGCAAGAGAAAGAATATTTTGAGGTTTTTGGCGAGCTCTGCGAAGCGAAAAACTTTAATATCATTTATCTGGATAAATGGGATAACGCGGCGGTGCAGATGCTGGCGCAGATGAAAGGCCGGGATCCTTCCCGGTTAAAGGACCGAAAAGAGCTTTTGGAAGGGATAAAGAACGGCGACTTTGACGATACGTTGAAAGAGCTGGCCAAAAAAACCAAAAGCTGGGAAGAATTCCTGGTTAAATTGCTTCGATACTTGGAAGAAGCGGTGGTCAAGGGAATGCCCAGGAAGGGAATGGATTCGTTCCAGTATTATTTATCGCTGAATGAGAGAATGAAATTTGTAAAGACGATCTTGGATGAGGGAGAAGGCGGTGCCAGGTGGAAAGCCTTTATTAGAGAATTATCAAATATTTTTAAAGGGCAGGATAATCAGGTGCGCTTTGACTATGAAAGAGTTCAAAAGGGGGGTGCTTAAGTCATGAATATCCCACATTATGGATCAGAAATTAGACCAACGAAATCGGGAGCCAGAGCGAATGCCTATAAGAAATTTGAGGATGCCGCTGAAGGTTTTGTAAAAGCCGCCGAGGAAGAAGCGGCGCACCTGGGTGCTCCTTTCGGTGGAGGAAAGGCGGAAATGCTCGCTAAAGCAGAATTGCCTGGAAAAAAAGAAGAAGACAAGCCTGGGACGGTTGTCGTTCCTGCTGAGTTGCCCGGGCCACAAGCGCAGGCAGAAACCAGACAAGTGGATATGGTGGCATAAAATGAGTGTAGGTAGTATAGGAAAAGCATTAATTTTTACATTTACAAATGTGACCGTTATTTCCAATGCGGCCGAAGGGGTTGAACAAGGCGCGGCCGCGGCGGCAAAGCTTTTTAATGTCGCTCGCGACCAAAGAAAACCCGCTCAAAATCTGACCAAGGACGATAAACTGCCTTCCACTCCGGAAAAAAATCCTGGCGATGTCTATGCGCCGTCGAAATTGAAGCCGTAACTGACCTGCCTGCCGGCAGGCAGGCGAAAATCCTTAACGCCCTCATCCAAGTTTTTATTAAACCAAAATCTATCTTTTACTGCCTTCTCCCAGAGGGAGAAGGGGTGGGGTGTTTTTGATTGTATTTCACCCAATTCCCTCTCCCCCTGGGAGAGGGTTGTAAGTACAGAGTGAACTTTAACGACAATCTGGGTGAGGGCTGTAGATGCAAGTTTTTCCCCATTTGTTACGATATATTAGTAGAGGAAAACCTGTATAAAAATGACACCCGTTAATGCCATAAATCCTAATTTGTCCGTAGAAAAAGAGCAGCGGCTGGACGTCAATGCCAATGTTACTGCGTCTTATCTGATAAATCAGGACCGCTTTATTCCTCCGTCGGAGCTTTCAAATACCGGCTCGGATTTTTCCGCCGCCGGCCAGCGTGCCATCGCTTTTCTCAGAGGCCGCGAAACCACCGGCTTGAACTGGATCCCTAATCTGGGTGAGCCTTCGCCTCCGCCTCCACCTCCACCAGTGCCTGCGCCTGGGCCTACGCCTGCGCCTACTCCGGGTCCTCATGGAGTCCATTCCGGAGAGGATGTGGAAGGGAAGGCGGTGGATGCCGCGGAAGATTTGATGGACGAAGCGAACAGCTTATCGAATGATCTGAAAGAAGGTGACTGGACGATAACCGATTCCAGCGGCTATCAGTATGTTGATCCCCAGTTCTATGTCAAGTATGCTCAGCTGACTTCTATCCTGAACGCTCTGCAGATCATAGCAGCCATTATCGACGGCCTGCGGGGAATGAAAGAAAATATTATCGAAATTGTTGGCGGATCGAAGAAAGAAAACAGCGGGTTGAGTGAAAATTCCGCTGCCGAGGTCCTGGGAGTTGCGCGCGAAGTCGGTATGCTTACCGCTCAGGGGCAGCTCCTCCAGATGACCGAAGAGGTCTCAACTAACAATCAAGCGCTGCTCCAACAGCGAACGGAAGAAGCAAAACGAAACGCCAAGAGTAACATAGCTGACATCTTTTCAGAAGTGTTCACCAGCGGCGGTTCCGATGCCTGTTCCCGGCACAAGGATTCCAAGTATGCTGACGCCGTTTACGCCGAGATGCAAAGATACGAGGCTTTCGAGCAGTTTGTTCAAAACCGGTATGAAGCGGTGCTGGGAAACAACTCTTACATTAACGCATTAACCGGAGCCGGCGATATCTTCAAAGCTTTGAACTGGATGGACATGACGGTGGATATCGGCGGCGGGAAAGTCGATATTGACCGCAATCAGCTGCTGGCCCAGCAGATGAAATTTTCCAGCATCGAAAATCAGCGGCGCCTCTATGCCCTGGTAAAGAGATCCGTCCAGGCCTTGAAGGATTTGATCCTAGAAGGGACCATGGGGGTAAAGATCTCTTCCAACACCAAGCAGATCATAGAAGGAGTTTTGGAAAGTCTGGATAAATTTGAGAGCATGGTTTTTTCGGCCCTGTCTTATCAACTCCAGAGCTCGATCGCCGGTCAAAATATGCGGGTGGACGCCTATAATCAGAAAACGCTGGCGAAGAGTTTGTATGATTCATCTATAGGTGGTTTTCCGGGGGTTATAACCCTTCTGGAGCTGTTTTCGGGAGACACCGATGCTGCTCTTGCCAGTTTGAATCCCCTGAATCAGGGATCGATCCCTTTAATTGGCGGTTTGACCAAAAACATCAGCGACTATTTTGCCCTGGCTATCTGGAACGCCCAGACCGACGACGCCACCAATCCCACCCAGCTGGACATGAACCAGGTTTATCAGATTCTGGCAGAAATAACCGGAACCAGTTCGGAGCAGGTCCGTGAAGATATAAATTCTGCTAACGATTATGTTCTGAAATTGGACGGTTTTGAAAAGCAAGAATGGGAGGTTACGGGGCGGTTAAATGACGAATATATTGTGATAACCCACAAAGACGGCACCCAGGAGATCAACGAATTCCGGGTCAACCTTTTGCGCGAAGAGCTGAACAGCATTCAGAATAAAGAACGCATACTGGTAATGGGAGTAGAAGCCATTGCCCGTCTCGCAAAAATAGTCATAAAGATCTCAACCGGACATGGCGACATCAGAGTGGGAGAGGGCGCGGATGCCGCGGTCCGGGCGGGTATGGAGAATCGGGCGACCGCCTTCGATCTCAAATTTGCCGGGATCAAGAACAAAGTCGATGCTAATAATAAAGAGGTAAAGGAAAAGAAACAGCTGGAAAAAGCAAAGTGGGTGGCGGCGGGAAGCTTTGTAGGAATGGGGGTGGCGATAGTGCTTTTGGTGTTGGGTATTGTAGCTTTTCCACCTCTGGGCGTGATAGGCGCGATCGGGTTTATTGCGGCGGTCGGACAGCTGGGCGCGGCGATTTCCACCATCGCGTTTAACGCGGCCAATCCGATCGATGACAAAATTTACGATCAAACCCAGTTTTACTTCGGTAAAGCGAAAAATTCAATTGAAGAAAGTTATGATCAGCAAATAGATCGTATTTCTGAAAACTCGCATATCAACGCGGAAAATAGCAAAGATCCCATGAAAGCCGGCAATCAATGGGCGACCGACACCCGGCTTTTCATGGATGTAAGAAATAAACTTACCCGGATCTATTTTTATGAACAGATCCTGATGATGTACGCAAAAGCTTTTGCGGATATTGGCAGCATGGCGACCATGACGGGAATGGGAGGGGAAGACTTTGAGTGGGCAAGGGGCGCCTCCTCGGGACGCTTTACTACAAAAGTCAAGGCTTATCAGCTTAAAGAAGATATGGTGGATGACATTATCAGCCGGCGCAACCTGGCGGTTTCGCAGGATACTGAGCTCAACTGGGCGATACTGAGCGCGGCCATCAGCGTGGTTCAGATCGTTACTTTTGGCATTGCTAATGGAGCCACCGGCGAAACGGCGGAATTCTGGGGTAATGTGAACCTTGGGGTTGACCTGGCCGGTATGGCGGTCCAGGCTACCAAACATTACCTGGATGCCACCTCCGGTTATGATGAACTGGGTGATTTCAACGCGATCAAGGATGCGATTGAAGAGTTCCTCAAGACCTATTATGGCGACGATAAGAGTGTCACGACCCTCCGCAGCGCCCTGGAGGGAGTTAACGAAGGGGCGATGGTGGAAAGCATCGGGAGCGGCAAGGTTATTGCCAACTCTTCCAGCTATTACCAGGCGATCCGTCAGGTCCAGCGTATGTTCAATCGCATTATTCTTATGCTGCGGGTGGCGGAAGGGGTTGCCAGGTTAAGAGCTCGTATCACTGGAGCTTCCACGGCGATCGGAGCCAGCGAGGCTTTTGAAGCGGAGAAAGCCAACCAGCTTAAACAATTGGATCTTTTATACAAGCGGGTCCAAACCTATGTGGAGCGCACCAACGCCATGGCGGATGCCTGGCGCCAGTTTACCGTCACGGTCTGTGTAATTGCCTTTAAAATTATGATGAAAATAGCCAAGGACAATGGGTTGATAAACAAGCTAAAACAGACGGTGAAATTCGGAGAGGTTCAGTTTTCATCCGACCCGGTGAAATCGACCAAATGGATCAAATTCTTAACCGGGGATAAGACCGCGGTTTCGAACGGCAAGATAGCCCTCAGCAGTTTGCTGATAGATGTTATGCTCAATCAGCAGGTGATCGCTATGATCGCCCGCAAGGTTTATGACGCGACCAGGTCGGGGAAGCATCAGGCAGTGGCCGTGGCAAAGATCCAGCGGGCTTCTACCGATCCGAATTATTCGCGGATCGATCAGATGGAGGACGAGGCTTATAACAACCAGCTCGATCTGGCCGTTAGCGAAGTCGGCACCGCGGAGCTGGAAATCAAGGATAAGGTTAAACAGGAACTGATAAATTTTATGGCGAGCGAAGTCAACACCGCGGTTGACGGGCTTTTCGACGAGCGCTGGAAAATGAGCACCGCTTTGACCAAGGCGATACTGGCGCTTCAAAACAGCAATCCGGATGGGGTCGCCGTGCCCGGCCATATACTGATAGATTATTCAGAAAAGGTAAAACTGGAAAGCGCCGATTGGAGCACTCCCGAAGCGATCAAAAAGAATTTTGAACAGGTTAAAAAGTATGTGGACGGATATAAGCAAGTCGACGGCAAACCGATGCCTGAAGAGTATAAGCAGAGATTGATCGCCGCTTCGGCTTTCAACGCCGCGGAGTTCATTGTAAAACAGCAAAACCCTCAAGCCGCCGTCCAGGCCCTCAGAGAAGTTGTCTCTCAGCAATTGTCCAATAATTCCCGTGATATAGCTTTGTTGGCTTACGCCACGGCCATTATGGGTAGTCTTACTAAAACTAAGGGGGGAGGGGTGTCCGAGAAAGAGCTTGACAGCTTGATCTCTCAAGTCTGGAACAAGGTGGCTTCGAAGCAGATCTCGGAGGCAGACGCCGAGAAGATCTGCGAATATGTGCAGGAGTTCAGGCCGGCCAGGGTCGAGGTCTGCCGGCTGTTAGCCAAATATATAGCTGAAGTTAAAAGTACCGATCGGACCAAAACGGACGCCCCCGGAAAGGATCCTTCTCCCCGGCTCAATTTGACCAGCAGCATTTACACCAGGGCGGGGATCATGGCTTTAATTGCCGGAGTGCCGAGGGAAAAGCTGCCTCAGATATTTGCCGACCTCGACCTTCCCCGGCTGAATGACGCCAAAAACGTGCCCGAACTAGTATCCCGTCAATTTAACAAAATAAAGGAAGAATTGCTGAAACTGGTCCGGAGGGACGCAAAAGCGGCGGGGATCGATCCCAAACAGCTTCCTGAAGTGGTGAAACAAATAAGGGATTGCGCCTCCATCGCCAGCCTGGCTGATATAATTCAGACTTATTTATTGAATGATAACAAAAAACTTCCTGAATCAGCCAGAAAAGATCTAATGCAGGCAAAGGATATTTTGGGCCTGGTTTCTCAAGAACTGAGCAAGCCCAAGGAAAAAAAGCAAGCGACTCAGCCGGCGGCCAGACCGGTCGCCCAGGCGGCGGCGCAGGGCGCCATGCCGAAGGCAATGAAGGATCTATCTGAAAGAGCTCCCGGACTGGTAGAAAGAGTGGAAAGAGAACTTGAGAGAATGGGCCCAAAAAGAAACGGAATCGGCGACACGGTCCGGACTCACGATAGTGGTTTTATCCCCGTAACGCCTGGTGCTGGCGCCGGCGGCCGAGGCTCTTCAGGTGGCCAAAGCTCTTCAAGCGGTCAGGGAAATAACGGCCGGCAGAAGCAGGCTTATTACGGTTTAGACAATTACAATAGAATAATTCAAGAACATAATGATAAGAAAAAGAAGCAGGGTGTTTCCGCTTAATTAACCTCTTATAACTGACCTGCCTGCCGGCAGGCAGGCGAAATCTCGTCATCTTTTATCCTCTTTGAGCGTGGCAATAAAATTGCTAATGCTAAGTATAAGACTATCAAGGCAAACAAGGCATTCAAGGCTACCAAGGCAATAGGAGGAAGGGGCTAACGAGAGAAAAAGACCAGGAGGGGAAAAATGGAAGAGAGATTGTACGGACACAAGAAAATGATCGTTTGGCAGATGGCTGATAAACTTGATGCTTTGATCCAAAAAGTATTGAATCAAATGCCAAGAACGGAGTTTAAACTCAGGGAGCAGCTTGATTCGGCGTCAGATTCTGTAGTTTCGAATTTTGTTGAAGGTTATTACTCAAATTCTCTTGCAGAGTATATTAGGTTTTGCAGATATAGTAAAAGATCTTTAGGTGAAATACTGCAAAGAATGAGGAGAATTTTGAGAAAAGGTTACATTAACGAAGCTTTCTTCCTCGAGATTGATAGTGTTGCAGGAAGATCAATGTATTTGTTCGACAGGTTATTGGCAGCGCTTGAAAGTAAAAGAATTTATACGGAAGCGAACAAGGTTAAAAAGGGCAAACAAGGCTAAAAAAGCAAACAAGCCTTTATAGCCTTTTACTCTTTGTAGCCCTGTTTGCCTTGCTTGCCCTAATAGCCTTGAGTGCCCTGAATGCCTCTATAGCCTTGTTCCCTCTGATTGGGTGATGCAAGTTTGCTTTTCACTGCTACGATAGTATAATAGTGGAGTAGGGCTGACAAAAAGGGGAAAAACCAGTGGGTATTGTTGCTAATAATAAATTAAAAATTCTTCTTTTTGCCATGGGTATGGCAATTCTAGTTAGCTCGCCGGCCTTCGCCGCCGGAGTTTCGATCAATAATGGAGCCACCTATACCTGGACAACAAAGGTCATTTTGTATTTAACCCGCCCTGACGTGAGTTATAATAAAGTTGCAATAACTAATCACCTTGGATATGGTGGGTCAGGTAACATAACTTATTCCCCTACCAAGGAATGGACGCTCGAAGGGGGCGAGGGGACAAAAACAGTTTATGTGACATTTGGCAATACCTCCAACCAGTGGACCAGTAATTATAGCGATACTATAACAATACAATTTGATCGAACGGCCCCGACCGCTCCAACCAACTTGCAGAGCGGAAGTTTTTTTGGTTTTCCGGTGACCTATTTTAATTCTTTTTCGCAAAAAATGGTTATTCTCGGTTGGAATCCATCCCAGGATCCGGTTGGAACGGATGGAATTCCAGAAATAGTCAGCGGGGTTGGTTCTTACTTGATATCTTTACAGGGTCCCTCACATGCGGGATTTGAATCTGTCAATACTACTTTTAAATGGTATGATAAAGGTCTCAGTGAGGGAATTTATACGGCGGAAGTATCTGCTGCTGACCGCGCAGGCAATCCCAGTCCTTTCTCAAACCAGATTATGTTCTACGTGGATATGACAAAGCCTCCCAAGCCTACTAATGTGAGGGCTTTTTATGCTGGAACCCCTACAGATGAAACCTCTACCGGCAACTTCACTATATCCTGGGAAGGGGTGACCGATAACCCTGGCGGGAGCGGCATTAAGGAGTATGAGGTCCTAATATATCCACCTGGATCAACCCAATATAGAACATATGTCCCTACCACAGCGACCAATTATTCTTTTACAAACTTCTGGTATAACGGCGACTACCATTTCCATGTTCGTGCAGTTGATAACTCCTATAACTATGGTGACCAATCTGCAAGCTTTGCAAGGGTGATGATTGATAAAATAACGCCCCAGGCGACCATAGCTTACTTCAATGGTTGGCAGGGTAATGACCAGATCACATTGGAAACCTCCTACATTGTTGGCTCTTCTGAAATTGAAGATGGAGATCTGGAATATAAGACGGGTCAAATAGATAGTGACGGAAACTATGTTCTCGGAGGTTGGCTGGAATATGGTGGTGAGGATGGGAAGGATCTAGCGGTACATGCAGTTCATGGAGAAGATAATTATGCTTATCAATTCCGTTTTCGGATTAAAAATGGAGTGGGAGTATGGAGTTCGTACAGTGAGCCATCGAGTATCGTTAAAATTGATGTCCAGGATCCCGAAGCTCCCAATATCACCCAGCCGGCGAGAGATCCTGAACATCCTTCCGGCGTAGCGGTAAAATACGATTTGCCTGCGGAAATAAGCGGAGAAGCCCGTGATGTCATCCATTCTGCTATTATTGAAGATCCCAAAGATTGGCTAACCGGCGGATCCGGAATTGCCGGGGTTGAGATCAAGATCGTGAGTCGGGAGGGGACCGATAAGTATCGATTTTGGGAGAAGACCGAAGGCGGTGTCTATCGATGGAGCCTGGTCGCATTAGATACTAAAACTTGGGATGGCGGCGATTACGGTTATGGAGTGGTCGGCGTCTGGCACCCGGTAACCAGCCTGACGCCTCGCGCCTACTTTAAGATAGACCAAAATCATTATTATGATACCTGGTCGCTTTCATCACATTTGCCAAGTTGGGATGAAGGGATAACTTATGTCATTATAGCCAGGGCAACGGACAGGGTTGGCAAGTTATCTAATGTTGATTATTTTACAGACCCGGTAGAGGTAAAGATAGATAGAACCGCTCCCAAAAGCCATGTGGTGACATTCACGCCTGATGCCACTAAGGAAGCAACTTTTACGGTCAGATGGATGAAGGATGCAACCTCATCCCCGCCGGACAGCTATACCATTCAATCCAAAGAAGCTAATGCGCAGGGCGGCGTCGTGAGCGGTTGGAAAGACTGGAAAACAAATGTGACTACACTTAGCGCTGACTTTTCTGCTGTTAGAGAAGGGACCTACTCCTTCCGTTCCATTGCCAAAAAGGGGCCGCTGGTTGAAACCGATTACACAGGTTTGGGGGATGCGTGGATTTCTTACGATCATACCTCGCCGGAGGGAAGCATTTCGATCAGGAACGGGCCAGCAACTACGGAGTCGAGAGCCTATTTGACTTTAAATGTGACTGATAATGTTTCTCCTACTACTGAAATTAAGATGCAGATCACCGGAGATGTGGCGATAGAGACCGGTTGGATAAACTTTTGGCCTGATTTTGATAGGGCTCTCTCTGGCGATGGTCAAAAAACTATCTCGGTTCAATACAGGGATAAAGTGGGGAACACATCAAGCATATATTCTGATACTATTTTCAGGGATACAGATGATCCTGATGTTCTGATTATAAAAACACCGCCTACCGGAACCGTATCAAATATCCCTATAATTACTGGAGAAGCGCATGATGCGGGGTCGGGAGTTGCCAAAGTTGAGGTGAAGATAAGGAAGCCCGACAGCGGCCAGTATAGATTTTGGTTAAATAGCGGTGGATGGTCGGATTTAAAGGATCAATCATATGATGGCCCTGAAGTATGGAATCTTACCACTTTAACTCCGGGATCGCCAAATGACACCTGGTCATTCTCATTAAACCCTCTGCCCACCTGGCCGGCGGGAGATACCGATGTCAGGATTTCGGCTAAAGCTACGGATAGAGCAGGAAATAAAAAAACGGGGGTGTACCGGTCTGTGACAGTGCATCCTTCAACTGCAGGTTCTTATTCGGTCAGCCTGGTTGCTGGTAAAAACTGGGTTTCTGTGCCTTATATTAATAACTATACGGATGCAAAATCATTCCTGTTAGATATTAATGGGAATGACGGCAGCGGGAATCCCAGTTCAGGGCCAATTACCAGTATCGTTAGATTGAATCCTGATGATCAAAAGTATGAGAGCGCGACTTATAATGGCGCTTTAGGTTGGATTTACGATCCAGGCCCTAATCCATTCCCAATGGTGGAAGGGGATGGCTATGAAATAACTGTCGGTCAAAATACTCCGATTACCTTGCACGGTTCGCATGATCCCAATTTTACTTTCAGCATGACTTATCATCCGAGTATTGGAAATAAACATTGGATTTCTGTCCCTCAGGAAAGCAATTATACCAACGGCCGGCTGCTCATTAATAGCATAAACGGCGGGAACCTAGTTCCGGGGACAGCAATAAGCATTACCAGGTTGAACCCAAATAATAAGCAATATGAAAGCGTCACTTATAATGATTTTCTGGGATGGCTTTATGATCCCGACCCCAACAATCCTTTCCTGGTGGTTAAGGGAGAGGCGTACGAAGTCACCATCAAGGCCAATACCAGCTGGAAACCCACCACCCCTTAATCCCGCTGCTTTTTACGGGCCCTACTTGGCCACAATAACCTCAAGTTTGGTGACGCAAGTTTACTTTTAGTTGCTACGACAATATAATAGTGGTACAGGGCTGACAAAAAGGGGCAAAAAGAGTGGGAAAAATCGCCAAATATATTAATATTAAATTGTTAGTTCTATTGATCCTTCTTTCGGGAGCAATGGGAAATACCGCTTTCGCCATGTTTCAATTTAATTCCAGTACTACTGACCTTGGCACAGTGCGCTATGATCCCGGACAAACGTTCACCGTTTCATTGGAAGGGAAAAATAGTGTTAATAATGGATATGATAATCTTTATATAGCGATCATAAGACCAAAATTAATTTTGTACGCTGGCGGCTCATATCTGAAATATACAAAACTCATAAAGAATCCGATGGTTCCGGTTTCAACTATAACATGGCTTACGACTCCTTTGGAAATCGCTACTAACCTGTCGGAGGCTGCCGCGTCTTCCTTGTTTAAAATAGACCCTAAACCGGGGAACAATCAGAAAGCGTATGATGCCATGCATAATTATGATGAATATGAGAATGTGGCTTATAAAAGCGCTGCTGGTTTTTATGCTCATCCAGCGCAGCAATTGCGCCCGAATTTGAAATTTGTTGCGAATTCTTTAGTGCCAGACCTGCCGATCTATATTATAAACAACTATGGCGAGCTCGTTTCCACTCTTTATGTAAAAATTTGTTATACGCCGGTTTCAAATATTGCAGGTATTACCGGCCAATATTATGGCCCCAATAACTGGCCGGATACAATTTGGGGGACTTTTAATGGCAGGGGAGTAGGAGTTTATAGCGTAGATTTAACAATATGTGACGAAACAAAGAGTAAATTTTATGATGCTACTGGAACTTGGCAAAGTCAGGCATCTTCTATTAATTTACATGGTAGTCGTTATTTGGATCAGTCGAAAAAATATTGGCATTATGATCTTCCGGATGCCGCGTTTTCGGAAAGGTCGGGCCATTCCTTTGTGCTGCTAAGCAGGGCACTAAATGATCCCCCATATTCTGTTTACGAGGAAGGCAAAGAACTAAGCAATGGAAAGAAATTTATCTGGGATGCGGATTACCCTATCGGCGAATCGACTCTTATGATCTATAGCGGTAAGGGAAGTGTTTTTGTGAACGGTGAGGGGCTGGCTACGAATATGAGCTTTATTAAGATTCTTAGCAACATAACGGACGAGGTAAGCCCCGGTTCTATGCAGATGAAAATAAGCGGCCCGCTTGCTGATCTAAAGGCAAATAAATGGATCAGTTATACCAACGAGGCTTTCGTTAACCTGGCGGCCGGCGAAGGCCGGAAGACAATTATTGTCGATTATAAGGATGGTGCGCAAAACATAACGACAACTACCCATCAATTTGTTTATGATAAAACCGCACCTACCGGAGAAGTTTACATCAATGATAATTTGCAATATACCAATTCGGGGAAAGTTACCCTAACCCTCCATGCAAGGGATCCGGGAGGGATTGCCGCATCCGGGTTGTCTAGCGAAGTACTGGTAGGGAAAGCGGGCGCTTTTACTTCTGAGGCTGTAACCTGGACCTACACAGGGGCTTTGGACGTTTATGAGGCGAAAATTACCAATTGGTCGTTACCGTTCCCTACCCAAAACGGGACTCAACCAGTTTATATTAAATTTAAAGATAAGGCCGGGAATTTAAGCGCGACTGCGACTGACAGCATAATTTTAGACCTAAACCCTGTCGGCGTGCCAACCATTACCAATCCATCGAGGACCGGCAGTGTCCAGAATATTACGGCGATCGAAGGGACGACCCCGCAGGATGCCAGTTCCAGAATTGCCTATGTGGAAGTAAAGATCATGAGAAAAAACAACGATGTTTGGGAATCTTGGAGTGAATACACCGGTTGGACGGCGTCTGAAATGTGGAAGACAACTGCCTCTACCGATAATTATCGCCACTGGAATCTTCCCCCGACTTATTATAATGGTAATTTGGGGAAGTATATGAACAATTTCCCTGCCTGGGAAGAAGGACAAACCTATACGATCACTGCCCGATCAGTTGCCAAGACGGGGAGCGTGTCCGCTCCCTCTCCGGAAAGCGACACCCGCAAAATGACAATAGACAGGTCCGGCGCGGTAATCAGCAGTAATAATATAACTGCTTCGCCTGATCCGGCGAAAAGTGGAACCACCCTTACCATCACTATCACTGACACAAGAGATGCCCTGTCGATGATTCCGTATCCCCCAGATGTTACGGTGGGGGGCTGGAATGCCGCATATAATTATGATTATAATCCCTTACATCATACATTAACTTATCGTTATGATGTATCACAATATACATGGAATGAAGGTGGAGGAGGGCATTGGGCAGAAAAAGACAGAGAAGGGGTTAATAAAATTTCGGTCGTAGGACAGGATGCTGCCGGCAACACCGTTACCGGCGAAGGGACGGTGACTTTTGACTTTACCTCACCTACCGGAGCCATCACGATCGAAGGGGGCGTAGCAAATGTGCCTTCCGGGACAGGAACGTTAAATCTTAATTTATCCGTGTCAGATAATCTGTCTCCGGCCAATGAGATACATATGATTATCTGGGGCAATGTAACTTCGGATACGAGTTGGAATCAGGTTTTTGAACAGCCCTATTCGCGGTCGCTAATAGGTACACATGATGGCCTGAAAGTGGTTTACGTCCAATATAAGGATAAAGCCGGGAACACTTCAGAGGTTTATTCAGATACTATTTATGTGGGAGCAATTACCGGCAGCCGGGTTGATCCATTTGACCCGCTGTACACTTCGATAGAAAGTTTTACGGTTACCTGGGGAACCGGCGCAGATAAATATACTATCAGATATAAATATAATAATGGAAGCTGGATGCCCTGGTTAACGGATGTCCCGGCACCCCAAACTTCGGCTGTTTTTACTGCCACCCAGGGTGAAGGAACCTATTATTTCCAATCGACTTCGGAGACAAGCGGGATGGTAGAAAGCAAAGATCCTGCCACTTTTGACGCCTATATGATCCTGGATCGAACACCGCCAACGGGTACGGTTACAATTGGTGGGGATAATGTCAGGGTGGTTGGGGGGGCTAAATACGCGAAGGACAACTCGATTGATTTAGTCCTTTCTGGTAGTGATGGTGCTTCGGGTTCGGGATTGTTTAATAAGGTTTTTATAACAAATGATAACAGCTCATGGCCCGGCGCGCCCAATAAAGATGTTACATGGGAGAGTGGGGCAGCAACGGTGGAAAGATGGCTTCTCCCTTCCGAAGATGGGACAAAGACAGTTTATGTCAAATTTTTAGATAACGCAGGCAATATAACGACAACAGCAACCTGGGATAGCGCCTATTATGATCACAGCGATCCCCAAGTATTATCCATTGACACTCCTTCCTCAACTGTTGATATTCCTACAATTTCACCGATCAGCGGAACGGCGCGTGATGTAATTTATGATCCGTATATAGGAGCAAACATCAAAGGCGGTTCCGGGGTTAATACAGTGGAAGTTAGAATTAGAATAGATAACACCGAAGCAGATAGTGGCTCTCTTCCATATAAATGGTGGAATGGGACGAGTTGGATCAAAGGCGGCTCAACCCCGACTGGGTTTTGGCTGCCGATCATTCCTACGCCGGTAAGCGGGAGCTTCCCGGACACCTGGTCAATTTCTTCTAATCTTCCAACGGCCTGGCCAAGCGGGGACACTAAAGTTAAGATCTATGCTCGAGCGATCGATAAATCCGGCCGTATCTCGGCCGTATTCGGCCCGAAAACTGTAAATGTTAATCCAACGGCTCAGCCATCGTACACTATTAACCTTATTTCAGGCAAAAACTGGGTTTCGGTCCCTTATCATAATAACTATACTGATGCAAAATCCCTCCTGTTAGATGTTAATGGAAAGGACGGCAGCGGTAATCCCAAATCAGGACCTATTACCAGTATTGTAAGATTGAACCCTGCTACTCAACAATATGAAAGTGCGACTAATGTTGACCCTATTGGTTGGATTTATGACCCAGGCCCTAATTCATTCCCAATGGTGGAAGGGGATGGCTATGAGATAACTGTTAATCAAAATACTTCGATTACATTGCATGGTTCGCATGATCCCAATTTCACTTTCAGTATGACTTATCATTCGAGTATTGGAAACAAGCATTGGATTTCTGTCCCTCAGGAAAGCAATTATGCCAACGGCCAGCTGCTCATTAATAGCCTAAATGGCGAGAACCTAGTTCCGGGGACCGCGACCAGCATAACCAGGTTGAACCCGAATAATAAGCAATTCGAGAGTGTCACTTACAACGACTTTTTAGGCTGGATCTATGATCCGGGCCCCAATCCTTTCCCGGTAGTAAAGGGAGAGGCGTTCGAAGTCACCATCAAGGCCAACACCACCTGGAAACCGACGGTACAGTAAAGCTACTTTTAAGCCTCAATTATTCTTTGAAACCCATGCAAGTTTTCTACAGGTAGTTACGATTATACAAGTGGAAGGGGACGGCAGGGGGACAGAGGGAAGGGAAGGCCATCTGCAAACCATACAATAGATGGCCTGTCGAAAAGACAGGTTTTTTAGTATAAGGGGAAAATGAGAGTGGGAAACATCACTAAATATCTAAATAAGGGATTATCAGCAAAGGGGATTCTGGTAGCTTTGCTGTTATTTATTACTGCGACTTCGGTTCTTGCCGGTAATAACCTTTTGGTCGGGAAGCTCCTTCCAGCAGGCACCGATTATCGCCCGGTAACCTATAAGATGTGGGTTGCAACGCGGTCAGGAGATTCAGCTTCCGGAAGCGCAATTTACCAAAACTCTTACACAGCCTATTATGCCAACGTTTTAAATTTTTCTCCTAATTGGTCCAACAACGAAGTAGTCGTCGCTATCACTGAAAAGGATGACGGCAGATATTCTGTTACCGATTTAACTTTGAATGGATCGGCGTCAACTCAGAACTTCCCGGATGCTACCTTCCAGCCCATCCCGAATCCTACTGCCAACCCGGGGAGCGGAGCCATCACTGTGTCCTGGCCGGCGGCCGTTGACAGCGGCACTGGAAACATTGCCGGATACAATGTCTATCGTAGTGCTGATGGAACAAACTTTAGCCAAATAAATGGTTCTATCGTGGCGGCTTCCCCATCACCATCATATAGTGACGCATCTGGAACATCCGGCATCACCTACTATTATAAGATTAAGATAGTATTTAGAGGTGAGCCAAATAAGGTTGTATCCACCAATTTTTCGGCCGCTTCAAGCGGGGTCCAGTTCCCAAATGCGCCGGTGAGCGTTACTACGTCCAGCTTACCCCATGGGACTGTCGGAGTTGCTTATAATCGGACTTTAGAGGCTACCGGCGGCAACGGAACTTATGCCTGGGCTATCTCATCCGGATCATTACCCACCGGTCTTGGCTTGAATGCTTCTACCGGGGTGATCTCTGGAACTCCGACTGCTGCGGGAACTTCAAACTTTACGGTAGAAGTAACTTCTAATGGCACGGCCACTAAATCATTATTAATAGTGGTAGATCCAGCGCCTGTAACCTTAGTTTCAATTGCGGTAACACCAGCTAATCCTAATGTTATGGTTGACCAAACCAAGCAATTTACTGCCACCGGCACTTATTCAGACTTGAGCACTCAAAACATCACCGGCTCGGTAATATGGCAGAGCTTGAATATCGGCGTGGCAACTATGAGCGGAAATACTGCCACCGGAGTCGCGCCTGGAACAGCTACTATTAAAGCCACCTCGGGTGCAATTTCTGGCCAGACCACTTTGACCGTTATTCCTCCTGCGCCGCATCCGATCATTACCCGGAGCCCGATTTCATTTAACCTTTCGGTGACTCAGGGTCAAAACGTTGCCAGTCAGACCTTTACCGTGGGTAATTCTGGCGATGCGACGTTAAACTATACGATTACTGATAATCAAAACTGGCTGTCTGAAACTCCGGATAGCGGAATCATCGCTCAGGGAGGAGCAAGCCAGACCATTACCATTAACTTTGATACCACATCTCTGGCGCAGGGTCCTCATAATGCGACTATCACAGTTTCAGATCCGGGTGCATCCAATGACCCGCAGACTATCTCAGTGGCATTAACTGTTAATCCTGCGCCCCAAGCGGTTCTATCGGTTGATCCGGCATCATTTGCTCTTTCCGTAACCCAGGGACAGAATGCGGCTAATCAGAACTTCACTATCAGCAATACTGGAAATGCTGGTTTGAATTATACTATTACCAAGGACCAAAGCTGGTTGGATGTTAACAAGACCAGCAGGACTGTCGCGCCGAGCGGGTCAGACTCAGTAAACATTGTATTTAATACTACTGCCCTTTCGGTCGGTTTAAAAATTGCCCATATTACGATTACCGATCCCAGCGCAAACGGCAGCCCCAAGACCGTGACTGTGAACCTGAACGTAACTTCAGCTCCGCTGCCGGTGGCAGAAGTCATTCCTTCAAAATTAACTGTTTCTGCGGGAGAAACAATTAATATAACCCTTAAATATAGCGAAAGTAATCAAGTCACTACCAGCTGGACGGCCCCAAATAGAGCCGGATTGTGTGATTTGACTCCTTACTTCAGCGGGATTCAAATCCATGGAACGACCAGTATCAACGTTGTGCCAGCCGACCTCGACCACATCGTGATCTTACCGCATAGCGTGACCCTGGAACAGGGCCGGTCGGCGACCTTCACCGCTAAAGGCTACGACGTCTACGGGAACGAAAGAACCGGCGATATCTTTAACTATGCTTCCGATTTAGGTGATAACTCAACTGTGACCGCTAACGTTGCGGCCGGCGATTATGTAATCTCAGCCTACAAGGATGGAAAATCAGACGTGGCTGACATTAAAGTTACTTCAAAATATAACAGTTTAATCGTCAAAGTTGAGAATGGCAAGGTGAAGCTTTCGGCTAAAGATGCTCTAGGCAGCGAAGTAGCGCTTCCTGCCAATGCGTCAGTTGCCTATGACATAACCGGCAAAGCCGACGGCAATGCCGTCGCGGCCGACGGCACCATCGTGGAAGGCTCCCAGGAAGGCGACTTTACCGTGACCGCAACCGTCACCATTGGCAGCCAGACCCTTACCGGCAACTGCATCGTGAATATTAATAAAAACGGCCCAACCATCCAGGCGAAAATCGATAACCAGGACCTCGCTAATAATATCGCGATCTCCAGCAAACCTAATATAGAAATTAACCTTACCGACGGCAACGGTGTCAAAGCGGTCCGCATCTTTATCGATGGCAGCGAAATGACCGGCTTCTCCCTGCGGGCGCAAAATACCGCGAGCTCGTCAGTTAGCTTTACTCCGGATACTTCACTCGGGAGCGGCAGCCATGCCCTGCTGATCGAAGCCGAGGATAACCTTGGCACCAAGAGCTCAGTTTCCGCCCAGGGACTGAAAGTCTACGCTGATCTGCAGGTTCAGGGTAAACCGATGAACTATCCTAACCCGTTCAAACCGAGCGTTGGCAATACCACTATAAATTATCGACTAACCAAGGATGCCGAAGTCAAACTGATGATCTATGACTTTACCGGAAGGCTGGTTTACACTCAAGTCTTTGCTGCCGGCAGCAACGGCGGCAGAGTGGGTGAGAACGATCCGACCTGGAATGGCAAGTCCTTCACCGGGGCATCTGCCGGAAACGGTGTCTGTGTCTACTTTATCACCGCGGGCGGCAAATCGATCGGCTCAGGAGAGATAAGCATCTATGAATAACTTAAAGTTTAAACTTCTAATAGTGGTTAGCTGTTTGCTGTTAGTTGTTAGCGCAGCGGATGCGGCGAACTCGATCGACCTCAGCGTCGCGGGAGTAGGCGCCCGGCCAATGGGAATGGGCCGCGCCTTCACCGCCCTGTCAGATGACGTTAACGCCGTATTCTCCAACCCGGCCGGGCTGGGTACTCAAAAAGCATGGGGCTTCACCAGCATGACCACCAAACTGATGGATAGAGTGGAGTATAGAATGCTGGGTGGGACTTATCCGACCGACTTTGGAACCTTTGGAGTGGGTTACCTGAGCGCCTCAACCCCTGCCGGTTACCTGACCACCGATAAAGCTTCGCTTTCTGGAGCGCAGGCCATTAATTATAGTTCAAGTATGCTGATCCTCTCTTACGGAAGAGATCTGAATGAAGCTATAAAGAATAGCGGCTCGATCGGAAAACTTTCCGTAGGAGCCAATTTCAAAGCTATTTCCAACCAGTTCGAAGGCACCGACGGGTCCGGAACCGGATCCAGCGCCGACGTTGGTCTTATTTATAAACCGAACGCAACTGTCAGCACCGGTCTTACCTTCCAGAATGTGGGCGGAACCATCAACTGGAAGAGCGGCACCAAAGAAGATATGCCGTTAACCACCAAGCTGGGCGGAGCGGTTAATCTTTCAAAAGTTGCCCTGGCGGCAGATATCGAAAACAGCTCGAGCAGCACTCTCGTTCACGGCGGCGTGGAATACCGGCCGTTTGACGGAATAGCGCTGCGTGCGGGTATTGACCAGTCAGCCCTGTCTCGATCTGAAAGCACTTTCAGCTACAGCGGCGGCGTGGGAGTGAAGATGAGCGGATTCAGCTTTGACTATGCTTATCGCCAGGACGGGACCTTAGCCAGCAATTCAACCCATTACTTCTCGATATCTTTCCAGCCGGAAGCTGTGAAAACAGCTGTCGTGCAGAACGAGCAGAGTGACGACGCTATCACATTAAGCACAACTGATGGGGTTTACCGGCTTTCAAGAAAGAGTGCCGACAAAAGCATCCTGAGCTATTACCAGTAAACTAAGATTGGTTAGGAGCCGAAACCCCCACACTGAAGTGTGGGGAATTTGCGAATAAATTATTCCCCAGACTTCAGTCTGGGGAGCATTGCTAAACATTCTCAAACTAAAGAGGGGCTGCTATGCAGATGGCCAGCCCCTTTTTAGTTAAAAATTAAGGACTAAAGAACTTCTTCTAAGTTGATTTTACCTTCGTAAAGCGCCTTTCCCACAATACAGCCTTCGACTCCGATCTCTTTGAGCTGGTCAATGTCTTCTTTGGTAGTGACGCCACCCGAAGCAATTACCGGGACTTTAACCTGTTCGACAAAGGTTCTTATTCCTGCAAAATTTGGTCCCTCCAGCATGCCATCCCGGCTGATATCGGTATAAATGAATCTCTTTACCCCCAAGTCAATTGCTTCCTTTGCGAGAGTGAGGATGTCTTTTTTAGTGACGTAGCTCCAGCCCTCGGCGGCTGCAAAACCTTCTTTGGTGTCGATCGCGACGGCGATCTTATCGTCAAACTTTTCGCAAAAGTTCGCCAGCATATTGGGGTTTTTAATGGCGGTGGTTCCCAGGATGACGCGGTCCGCCCCGAACTTGATCAAGTCGGAAATGACTTCCATATTCCGGATCCCTCCGCCGACCTGTACCGGGACCTTTACTTCCTTAATAATGGACTTGATAATTTCAATGTTGGCCGGGATGCCGGTGCGGGCACCGTCCAGGTCTACCACGTGCAGCCTTTTGGCTCCCTGGGATTCCCACTTTTTGGCAATTTCTACCGGGGCGTTTGAATACACGATCGGCGTGTCGTAGCGGCCCTGCTTGAGCCGCACCGCGTTGCCGCTGAGAATATCGATGGCTGGTATTACTTCAAACATAGTTTTCCAAAATTCCTAAGTATGTTAAGTCCCGCATCTCCGCTTTTCTCCGGGTGAAACTGAATACCGAAGAGATTCTCCTTCCAGATACTGGACACGAATTCTATCCCATAATCGGTGCGGGTTGCAACCATCATTTCGTCTTTCGGAACGGCATAATAAGAATGGGCAAAGTACATCATGGCGCCGTCATCGATCCCTTCAAAGATGGGCGGGCGGGCTGGATGCTTAAAAAGCAGCCGATTCCATCCCATGTGCGGGATGCTCAAATTTGACCAGGGGGTTCCGGCAAAGTTAAACTTCTTTACATTCCCGGCCAGGATGCCCAGACCCCTCTGCTTTCCCTCTTCGGAAGATTCAAAAAGATGTTGAAGACCCAAGCAAATGCCGAGGAAAGGCTTGCCCAATCCGATCGCTTCTTCGATCACTCCTTCCAGTCCGAGCTGGCGAAGCTCATTGATGGCGGAATCAAAGGCGCCCACTCCCGGCAGAACTATTCCTTTGGCTCCGTGGATGGCGGCCTTATCTTTGGTGATCTCGGCTGGAACTCCAACCTTTTGAAAAGCCTTCTGGACACTGCGCAGATTACCAGCGCCGTAGTCAATGATAGCTACAGACACAGCGCGACCGCTCCCAGGACCCCGGATTCCGCTCCCAGTCTGGCTCTTACGATCTTAACCGATTTGGCAGGCAGGGCGAGGGCGTAGTTCTTGAATTCTTTTCGAATGGGGTTGAGTAATAATTCCCGCATCTTGGAAACACCGCCGCCCAGAATGACCAGCTCGGGATTAAAGATGTTAACCAGATTGGCGATGCCGATAGCTAAATAATGGGCGGTTACCTCAATGACGTGCTGGGCTTTTTTATCACCCTGGCGGGCGGCCAGCTCGACCGCGATAGCGTCCATACCGCCTCTCTTCTTTATGGCCGAACCGGAAGCTAAAGCTTCCAAACAGCCGATGTTGCCGCAGCCGCACCGGTAACCTTTGGAATCGATGACCATATGGCCGAATTCTCCGGCGGCGCCGATGGCCCCCCGGTAGAGCTTCCTGTCAATAATGATCCCTCCGCCGATGCCGGTCGAGATAGTAACATAGATAAAGTGGTGGGCCTTCCGCCCGGCGCCAAAGCGGGCTTCGGCCAGAGCGGCGCAATTGGCATCATTATCAATGAAAACCGGGACCTTGAATTCTTTTTCCAGTATCTTCTTTAAGTTGACCCTTTTCCAGCCCGGTAGGTTAGGGGGTTCGATCACGATCCCTTTTTCGTACAGGATCGGTCCGGGGACGCCGACGCCGATACAGCAGATCTGCCCCCTTTTCCCGTGGGCCAGGTTGGAGATGGCTTTTTTTAGATTGGCGATGACAAAGTCTTTGCCTTTATAAGCCTCGGTAGGAATATTAACGTCGGTGATGATTTTGCCTTTATCATCTGCCAGTGCCGCTTTGATCTTCGTCCCGCCCAAGTCGATGCCGATAATCATGGGTGAAAGTATATCATAAGCCGTCTTTAACTTCTAATTCTTCCCGGCTCTTTAACAAAAATGGGGAAGCATTAAGCCCTCCAGGCCTTCTTTTTGAGGAAGGGGATAATAGGGCATATTTCACTATTTTTTCGGAAAACGCCGATCCTCACTAATTACGCTTTCTCCAATAACTCTAATTTCCATATCTCCAACTCCTCCAATTAATGCTAATTACACGAATTCTTTCTCTCATGCTTTTGGATTTGCGTTTATAGGCGTCTATTTGCGGATTCGAGTTCTCGGAAATTAGTATCATTAGCGAATGGCCAAATTAGCGAGTATTAGAGATCGTCGGTTGGAATAAGATGGCTTATCAAGATCACATAAGCCTGCTTTCGCCTTCTCCTGCTATTTCTCTTCTATCGCATCTTAGGCTTTCTAAAACCTTCTAGTTTGGATGCAAGTTCCACCCCTTCTTTTACGATTATATATGCAGTTAGGGCATTGGCCCGCAGCCATCTGCGCCTGGCTACCTCGTTAGATAGGCGAATCTCAAGAGAAGGTCGACGGGGCAAACCAGGGAAGTGAAAGTTAAAATAGGAGGAAAAATAATGAAAAAATTAGTTTTGTTAAGTTTAATCGGAATAATGTTAGTAGCTCTTGGAGGTTTAGTTTTTGCCGCGCCAGTAGGAGTAACGTCTGTTAATAGGGTTAATACTGCCGCTAATTATAGCCCATGTAATCGCACAGGTGTTACCGGAGTGGCACCACGCGGTTATACTATTTGGGATATAAATAATGCTCAAAACCAAGCGAGTGCTGTTACATCTGCGGCAGAGAAAGAGAAGGGGAATGAAGCAAAAGCCAATAGTTTGTTAGACCGACCATAACTAAATAGTTAGTTATTATTTAGAAAGCCCTCGATGACCTCGGGGGCTTTTTCTTTTTACCCCCCTTGACAAAATTGCAAGCCCCGTGTTATGATGTTAGCACTCGCTTTGGATGAGTGCTAATAAGCACTTCGACAGGCTCAGCGCAAGGAGGTGAGATACGGTATGGCAGTCAAAAAACTAATCCCGATCGGAGACCGGGTGGTGGTAAAACAAGATCCGGAAGAGCAGAGGACCAAGTCAGGGATCGTTCTTCCCGAGACGGCGAAGGAAAAGCCTTCGGAGGGGACGGTGGTCGCGGTAGGGACAGGAAGGATTCTTGACAACGGCCAGAAGGTTCCGATCGAGGTCAAGGTCGGGGATAAAGTGATCTACAGCAAATACGGCGGGACCGAAGTAAAGATAGATGATGAAGAATACGTGGTTTTGTCCGAAAAGGACATTTTAGCGATCAAAGGATAAAAGGAGGTGAATTCGATGGCAGCAAAGGAAATGTTATTTAGTGATGACGCCTGGAGAAAGTTAGAGAAGGGAGTTTCGAAGGTTGCCAACGCGGTTAAGATCACTCTGGGGCCGCGCGGTAGGAACGTGGTTCTGGAGAAGAAGTGGGGATCGCCCACCATCACCAACGATGGGGTGACGATCGCCAAAGAGATCGATCTGGAAGATCCGTATGAGAATATGGGAGCCCAGCTCCTGAAAGAGATCGCCAGCAAGACTAATGATATCGCGGGTGACGGCACCACCACCGCGACGGTTTTGGGCCAGATCATTTTCAAGGAAGGCTTGAAAAACGTGGTTTCGGGCGCCAACCCCATGGCTTTAAAGAAAGGTATTCAATTGGGAGTTGAAGGCGCGATCGTTGAACTTAAAAAGCAAAGCCGGCCGGTTGAGACCAAGGAAGCCATCGCGCAGGTGGCATCGATTTCCGCCAACAATGATATGGAGATCGGAAACCTGGTCGCGGACGCCATGGAAAAGGTGGGAAAGGATGGAGTTATTACTGTCGAAGAGTCAAAGGGTATCGAGACCACTCTGGAAGTGGTCGAAGGTATGCAGTTTGACAAAGGTTATTCTTCCCCCTACATGGTGACTGACCGTGAAAGAATGGAGTGCGTTCTGGAAGACTGCTTCATGCTGATGACCGATAAGAAGATCAGCGCGGTGAAGGACCTTCTGCCGACTCTCGAAAAAGTCGTGCAAGCAGGAAAACCGCTGCTCATCATAGCGGATGAGATCGAAGGTGAAGCCCTGGCTACCCTGGTGGTAAATAAGCTGCGCGGGACTCTCAACGCGGTGGCGGTAAAAGCGCCGGGTTTTGGGGATCGGCGTAAGTCGATGCTGGAAGATATTGCTATTATCACCGGCGGCGAGGTCGTTTCCGAAGAAAAGGGTCTTTCGCTTGAGAACGTGGATGAAGCCTGGTTCGGTAAAGCCAAGAAAATCGTAGTCCGCAAGGAAGATACCACCATCATCGAAGGCGCTGGCAGTCCTAAAGCGGTGAAGGATCGAATTGCCCAGATCAAGAAAGAGATCGATCTTTCCGATTCCTCTTACGATAAGGAAAAGCTGCAGGAGCGGCTGGCCAAGCTTTCCGGCGGTGTCGCTGTGATCAAGGCGGGAGCACCGACCGAGACTGAGCTCAAAGAGAAAAAGCATCGCATCGAAGATGCGCTCTCAGCGACCAGAGCTGCGGTGGAAGAAGGGATCATCGCCGGCGGCGGATCGACCTTTATTCATATCTTGGGTGCAATGGAAAAACTGGAAGCCGGCACCCAGGGTGACGAAAGAGTTGGGGTTGCGATTGTCCGCAAAGCGCTGGAAGAGCCCCTCAAGCAGATCGCGACCAACGCGGGCTGGGAAGGCTCAGTTGTGGTTGAGCGAATAAAGAAGGAAAAGACGGGGATCGGTTTTGACGCCCAGAAATTTGACTATGTTGATATGTTCAAAGCCGGGATCGTTGATCCGCTAAAAGTGACCCGTTCCGCTCTGCAGAACGCGGCCTCTATCGCTTCCATGCTTCTGACCACCGAAGTGCTGGTGGCGGAAAAGCCGGAGGTGGAAAAGAAAATGCCCGCCATGCCCTCGGGCGGCGGATACGAAGGCATGATGTAAGCGGGATTGACCGTGTACCGGCCGGTACATGGTTGACAAAAACAGCCCCAGGCTGTAAAATTGTTTAACGTTGCAAAAGTGGGAATTTTCCCACTTTTGCGCTTATAGGGCACTTTGACTGGCTCGGTGTAAGGGGGATTTATGAAAATTGAGAAGTTTTCTGAGATGCTGGAGGAAATCCAACGCGAGCGGGGCCTTTCTAAAGAGGCGCTGATAACCGCTATCAAAGCTTCCCTGCTTTCGGCCGTCAGGAAAAGATTTAAAGAAGAGGAAGTGATCGAGGCTCGCATCTCGGACGAAGGCGAAGTGAAGATCGTAAGAATTGCTGAAGGCAAGGAAGAGGATGTGACCCCCCACGATTTCGGGCGCCTGGCGGCTCAGACCGCTAAACAGGTTATCATCCAACGGCTGCGTGAAGCTGAAAAGGAAGGCGCCTTCGAAGAATATTCAAAAAAGGCGGGTGAACTGGTGACCGGCGTTATCCAGAGAAGAGAGTTTGGCGGTTATCTGGTCAATCTGGGCCGGCTTGAAACCGTGCTGCCGATCTCCGAGCAGATCCCGGGAGAGATTTTAAAAGAAAGGGATCGGGTTAAACTTTACGTGGTGGAAACCAAAAAGACGCCCAAAGGGCCCCTGGTGGTAGTTTCCCGGTCTCATCCCAATTTGGTAAGAAAGCTTTTTGAAATGGAAGTTCCGGAAATAAAAGACGGGATCATCGAGATCAAGACCATCGCCCGTGAGGCGGGCAAGAGAAGCAAGGTGGCGATCCATTCCAACGATCCGAACGTGGGTGCGGTTGGCACCGCGGTCGGGCATATGGGGCAGAGGATCCAGAACATTGTTCGCGAACTGGGCCCGGAGCGGATCGATATCGTCGAATGGAGCGAGGAGCCAAAGGCCTATATCTCACATTCCCTGAGCCCGGCCAAGGTGCTTAAGGTGGAATTAAATGAGGCGGAAAAAACCGCCCGGGTGCGGGTGGCGGAAAAGGAACTTTCACTCGCCATCGGCAAAGAAGGGCAGAATGTAAGATTAGCGGTCAAGCTCACCGGTTGGAAGATCGATCTGATCTCTGAAGAAGGGGAGAAAAAGGCGGAAGAAAAGAAAGCCAAGGTCAAAGTGCATGAACTGGCAAAAGAAATGGGAATTACGAGCAGCGAGTTGATAGTTAAACTGCGGGAGCTCGGCTTCTCGGTCAAAGCTGCGAATTCATCCGTGCCCGAAGAAGCAACCCTAAAATTGAAAGGCGGAAATGTCTAAAATAAAAGTCGGGGACCTGGCAAAAGAACTCAAGATCACCAGCAAGGATTTGCTGGCGACCTTAAAGGATTTGGGAGTAGTTGCCAAGACCGCGGCCTCTTCCATTGACGAGGAATCGGCCAAGATCGTCCGTGAGATATTGAAGCCAAAACCGGCACCTCTCGTGGTGGCTCCCCCGCCTAAAGAAGTAGAAATCACAGTGCCGGTTATCGATGCCGACGATATTTCAGTTAAAGATCTGTCTGATAAAATCCAGGTTAAGTCTTCCGATTTAATTAAAGAGTTGATGAAAAAGGGGATCATGGCGACGATCAACCAGAGGATCGCGGCCGAGGTGGCCAAGGAAGTGGCGATCAATTTGGGGAAAGAAGTGGTGCTGCGAGCGAAAGGTGGAGCCGCGGCTGCACCCGAGATGAAAATCGAGAAACGCGCGCTGAGGCCTCCGGTGGTTACCGTCATGGGTCACGTTGACCATGGTAAGACCAAACTGCTGGATGCGATCCGCAAGACCAAAGTGGCCGAGAAAGAAGCGGGCGGGATAACTCAGCATATCGGCGCTTATCAAGTTGATGTCCATGGAAGAAGAGTAACGTTTTTGGATACACCGGGGCATGAAGCTTTTACCGCCCTGCGCGCCCGCGGTGCGAAAGTAACCGATATCGTGGTTCTGGTGGTAGCGGCGGATGACGGCGTCAAGCCCCAAACAGTTGAGGCGATCAACCACGCCAAGGCGGCCAATGTGCCAATTATCGTTGCTATTAACAAGATCGATAAACCGGAAGCTAATACGGAGCGGGTTAAAACCCAGCTTTCCGAACTTGGCCTCCAGCCGGAAGAATGGGGCGGGCAGACCATCACGGTTCCGGTCTCGGCTAAACAAATAACCGGAATTGATGAGCTGCTTGAGATGATCCTGCTCCAGGCGGATGTTCAGGAGTTAAAAGCCGATCCCAATGCATCGCCGATGGGGGTAGTGATCGAGTCCAGGCTCGATAAAGGCCGCGGTCCGGTGGCAACTGTTCTTATGAAGAATGGGACATTAAAAATCGGCGACATTTTCACCTGCGGCAGCACTTTCGGCAAAGTGCGCGCCCTTCTTACCTACACCGGGGCCCGCATGGAAAAAGCCGGCCCCTCGACTCCGGCGGAAGTTTTAGGTTTCTTTGAGGTGCCTTCTCCCGGGGACCTTTTTCAGGGGATGCCTTCGGAAAAAGAAGCGCGGCTGCTGGCGGAGCAGAGAAAGGAAATTCAAGGCAGGGTCTTGCGCGGAAAAGTGGTTTCCCTGGAGGATTTCTCCAAACTGGTCAAGGAAGGCGAGGGCCAGGATCTCAACCTGGTGGTCAAAGCCGATGTGCAGGGATCGCTGGGCGCGATCATAAAATCGCTTTCCGATTTGAAGATCGGGAATACCGGAGTCCACATTATCCATAACGCGGCCGGGTCCATCAACGAATCCGACGTGATGCTGGCCAAAGCCTCGAATGCCATTCTTATCGGATTCAACGTCGGTTTGGAAGGAAGGGCAGAGACTCTGGGCGCGGATGAGGGAGTGGAGATAAGGAAGTACGATATTATCTACAAACTGATCGATGATGTTAAACTGGCGATGGAGGGAATGCTCGAGCCGGAATATGAAGAGGTGGTAATAGGGCATGCCGAAGTCCGCCAGCTATTTTCTTTTTCCAAAGTCGGGGTCATTGCCGGCTGCTTTGTTACCGATGGAAAAATGGTCCGGGGAGCCGGCCTGCGGATCTTCCGGGGCAAAGAAAAAGTGTACGAAGGCAAACTTGAATCTCTCAAGCGTTTCAAGGAAGATGTTAAGTCGGTGGAGCTGAATTATGAATGTGGGATTGCCCTTACGGGCTACACCAATTTTGAGGTCGGTGACATGATCGAGGCGTTTGAGGTTAGAGAGAAGCCCCGTAAAAAATGACCAGGCAGGAAAGAGTTGAAGAGTTGATCCGTGAGGAAGTCAGTGACATTCTGCGCGAAAAAGTATCCGATCCCCGCATCGGTTTTGTTAGCATAACCAGAGTGAAAATTTCCCCCGATCTGGAAAACGCTTCCATTTATGTCAGCATTTTCGGCGAAGAAAATAAGAAGAAAGAAGCGATGAAAGGATTGGCTTCGGCAACCGGGTTCATTCGAAGGGAGCTGGGGCACATGCTGGAGCTGCGGCTCACCCCCGGTATTCGTTTTGTGCGTGACGATTCCATTGAACGCGGGAGCAAGGTACTGGAAATCATCCACCGGTTAGAAAGTGAAAAAGATCTTCGAAGAAATAAAAAGGGCCGTAAAAAAAGCTAAGACGGCGCTTATAGCTTCACATGTCGATCCGGACGGGGATGCCATCGGGTCGATGCTGGCGCTCGCCATGGCGCTGGAGAAATTGGGTCTTTCCGCTGCCATTTACAGCGCCGATGGGGTTCCTAAAGTCTATAAATTTCTTCCCTGGGCGGACAGGGTAAAAACCGAAATTCATCCTCAACACTGCTGCGATCTGGCCTTGGTGGTGGATGCATCGGATCTCTCCCGGATCGGGGATAAAATTGATCTGCGCCAGATGGTACCTACCATTATCAACATTGATCATCACCCGGATAATACCCAGTTTGGCGATATCAATTATGTGATGAAAACTTCTTCGGTAGCGGAAGAAGTATTTGATCTCTGCCGCTACTTAAAGATCCCGCTGGATAAAAAAATCGCTGACTGCCTTTACACGGCAATGATCACCGACACGGGGAACTTTAGGTATGAAAATACAACCGTTAAGACCTTTTTGATCGCGGCTGAACTTCTAAAAGCGGGTGTTAATACGCATGAGCTCACCACCAAAATTTATGATACCAAAACTGTCCCGTCGATGAGGATTTCGTCCCGGGCGCTATCTGAGCTTAAGTTTTCCAAGGACCGGAAGATTGCCTGGACGGCGGTGACCGAAGAGATGATGGCGGAGGCGGGAGCCAGGGGGGAGGACTTGATCGGCATCGTGGATCGGATCCGCTCCATTGAAGGGGTGGAAGTGGCGATCTTTTTCCGCGAAGAAAGAAACCGGGTGAAGATCAACTTTCGCTCCAAGCAAAGAGCGAACGTATCGGAGATCGCGCGGCGTTTTGGGGGTGGCGGCCACCTGAAAGCTGCCGGGGCAGTGGTTGAAGGTCACATAGCTAAAGTGGAGGAGCAGGTCGTCAGCGAAGCCGGCAAGTACCTGGAAGCTTCGAAGTTTTTGGTTTAACATTATGGATGGAATAATTATTGTCAATAAGCCGCAGGGATGGACCTCTTTTGACGTGGTTGCCAAGATCAGGAATCTCACCAAAGTGAAACGGGTTGGCCACTCGGGAACGCTTGACCCGATGGCAACCGGAGTCCTGCCGGTCTTTCTCGGAAAAGCGACTAAAACCATCCAGTATTTCCTTAATGGAGATAAAGGGTATACTGGTGAGATGGTATTAGGGGTGAAGACGGATACGGGGGATGCGGAAGGGAAAGTCATTAGCCAGCCCTCACCCAGCTTTTCCTTATCGCAAGATGATTCCCAACTCCCTCTCCCTGAGGGAGAGGGACGTAATGATTATCGAATGATTACGATCAGTCGGGTGAGGGAGATTTTCGATAAGTTTAAGGGAGAGATTGAGCAGATGCCGCCGATGTATTCGGCGGTGAAGGTGGGGGGGCAAAGGCTTTACAAGCTCGCAAGGAAAGGGATCGAGGTTAAAAGAGAGCCGAGGAGAGTTACTATTTACAAATTGGAATTGATCAGATTTTGGAAACCTGAGAATAAACTTCTCGGTTTCCAAAATCAAGGAAACCGCGACGTTCAGTCGCAGGTTTACTTGGCTAGCTTTTCGGTCTTATGTTCTAAAGGGACGTATATTAGGCAGTTAGCGATAGATATAGGTGACGATTTAGGTTGTGGAGCTTACCTTTCGAAGTTAACCAGAGTTTACTCCCATCCCTTCCACATTTCCCAGGCCCTGGATATGGATGTAATCGTCACCCTGGCGAAGATTGATAAACTATCGACGGTGATAGTTTCTCCAGAAGAGATGCTTGAGGTGAAGACCAATGGATAAAGCACAGGCAAAGAAACAGATCGATCACTTGGGAGAGATCATTCGTCACCATGATTATCTCTATTACATTTTGGACAAGCCAGAAATATCGGACGCGGAGTATGACCGGCTCTTTCGCCAGTTGCAGGACCTGGAAAAACGATTTCCTGAATTGGTAACCCCGGATTCGCCAACCCAAAGGGTAGGGGGAGAACCACTCAAGGCCTTCAAGACCGTAAGCCATAAGACGCCTCTTTTATCCCTTGATAACGTGATGAGTGAGGAAGAACTGCTGGATTTTGACCGGCGGGTACGAGAAGGTTTGGGCAAGGAAAAAATCGAATATGTATCAGAATTAAAGATCGATGGATTGGCAATATCGCTGATTTATAAGAAAGGCAAGTTTGTTCTCGGTTCCACCAGGGGGGATGGCATCCACGGTGAGGATATTACGCAGAATCTGCGCACAATTAAGTCGATTCCGCTGGTTTTAAAAGAAGAAGTCGATCTCGAAGTAAGGGGCGAAGTCTACTTGCCTTACGATGAATTTGTAAAGATCAATGAGGAAAGGAAAGAGAAAGAAGAAGCGCTTTTTGCCAATCCACGCAATGCTGCGGCAGGATCGGTCAGACAGCTCGATCCAAAAATTACCGCCGGTCGACCGCTTGATATTTTTGTTTATTTTGGCGAAGTGCCGAAGCTGAAGACCCATTTTGAAACCCTTGAATATTTAAAAAGTTTGGGCTTCAAGATAAATCCCAATATTCGTGTTTGCCATGGAATCTCTGAAGTTCAAAAATATATTAAAGAGTGGGGAGAAAAACGGGAGAAGCTGCCATATGAAATTGACGGGATCGTGGTCAAGGTAAACGATCTGCACGATCAGCGGAAACTAGGTTTTACCGCGCGGGCGCCGCGCTGGGCAGCAGCCTTTAAATACCCGCCTATGCAAGCGGAAACGATCATTGAAGATATTGAAGTGTTTGTCGGAAGAACGGGTGCGCTGACGCCGGTGGCATTTTTGAAACCGGTGCATCTGGCGGGCGTAGTTGTGAAAAGGGCAACCCTGCATAACGAAGACGAGATTCGCCGTAAAGGTATTAAAATTAAAGACCACGTAAAAGTTCAAAGAGCGGGAGAGGTTATTCCCGAAGTGGTTGAAGTGATTAAAAGCAAGCGAACCGGTCACGAAAAGGAATTTCATATGCCTAAAACCTGTCCGGTTTGCGGCTCGAAGGTTTACCGGCCGGAGGGAGAGGCGATTGCCCGCTGTATCAACGCGGCCTGTCCCGCCCAGGTGATGGGGCGCGTCCGCCTTTTCACTTCCCGGGAAGCGATGGATATCGAGCATGTAGGTCCGGCTTTGATCGACCAGCTGGTAAAGAAAGGTTATGTTAAAGACGCGGCAGATCTCTATTCGTTGACTAAACAGGACATCATGAAGCTGGAGCGGATGGCGGATAAATCAGCGCAGAACGTGATTGATTCGATTAAGGGAAGTATAGATCGACCGTTCGACCGTTTACTTTTTTCGCTGGGAATCCGGATGATCGGAAGAAGAACCGCCCAGCTCCTGGCCGATAATTATCAGGACATCGATAAACTGGCCGATGCCTCCGAATCCGAACTATCTAAGATCCATGAGATCGGACCTAAAGTTGCTGAATCGGTGGTTAACTTTTTCAAGCAGAAAGAAAATCGCCATCTGATCGAAAAGCTCAAAAAAGCAGGGGTAACGGTAAAAGGGGAAAGGGAAAAGGGTCCGAAGCCATTTGTGGGAAAGAATTTTGTTTTTACCGGAGGACTTTCCAAATATACAAGACCCGAAGCCGAGGAGCTGGTCAGGAAGTTAGGCGGCCGGTCCAGTTCATCGGTTTCAAAAGAGACTGATTATGTAGTAGCTGGGACCGAACCGGGATCGAAGTATGATAAGGCGAAGAAGCTTGGGGTTAAGATTATTTCGGAGGATGAGTGGTTGAAGATGGTGAAAAAGCACACGTGATCAGGAAGCCTGCGGCTGAACCCCTCGATTTCTCTCGGGGCAAGCGCCGCGATTAGGGAGTTTAGTATATGAGTGCGATGGATGTTTTCATTTTTTTAGTCCTTGGAACAATTATGTATTTCGGAGGTTACCAGCCGTATTTTTATTTTCAGCATATCACTTTCAATCGCGCGCGGGAGCTTTCGGGAATATTTGTTAAGCTTGACAATAAAATTCCGTTTCGTCCTGCTTGGATATGGATGTATACAGTTTTCTACTATCCAGTTGTTGTAATTGTGTCAGTTGCAGCAGCGCATAACCACCGTCAATTTGTTTACATTGCATTCAGTTATATGATTATGTTAGCGGTAATGATTATATTTTTTATTATTTTTCCCGTTAAAATTCCCGCTCAATGGAGGGTATACGACAGGAATAAATCTCTTTCCCATCGTTTTCTCTCCTTTACTCAGGGTATTGATGATTCGAATAATTGCTTTCCAAGCGGACACGCCGCAATTAGCGTAATAACGGCTTATCACATGGCTGCATATGTTGGCAATGTATGGGCAGGGATTTTTTCACTGCTAGTAATCTTGTCATGTTTATACACCAAACAGCATTACTTGATTGATGTAATTGCGGGAGAGTTGCTTGGATTCATGGTTATTTGGATTTATTTATTGATGATTTAGAAATATCGATGCATGGTCTCAGATTGCCAGTCGTATTATAATGAAAGACAAACTCAAACTCATTAAAAATCTGCTCGAGAAACGCAGCATCCGTCGCAAGGAAAAGGCTTTTGTGGTCGAAGGCCCACACCTAGTAGAAGAGGCGGGCGATAGGATTAAATTCTTTTTTTACTGCGAGAACTTGCCGATCGTAAAAATACTGGAAGAAAAGGGAAGTGTCGGCTATAAAATCTCCCGCAAACAATTTGAAGAAATATCTCAAGTAGAGACACCACCAGGGATTTTAGCGGTAGTTAGAGAACCGGAATATACTTTTTGGGATTTATTAAAATCGGATAAGACCCTGATCATCTTTTGCCTCGGCGTGCAGGACCCCGGGAACCTCGGTACTATCATTCGAACGGCGGACGCGTTGGGTGCTTCCGGCATTATCCTTTCCAAAGGAACGGTTGATCTGTATAACCCAAAAGTGGTTCGCTCTACCATGGGTTCGCTTTTTCATCTACCGATTGTAACAATTGAAGATGAAAAAGAAACCATCGAGCAATTAATACAGAAAAATGTTAAAATAATCGCGGCTGCAATTGACGCGAAAAAAAATGTAAATGCTGCAGATTTGAGAGGTCCCATTGCGGTTCTGGTAGGGAACGAGGGGACAGGGTTGCCAGAAGAGATAATCAAGCTGGCAGATGATTCGGTTAGGATCCCGATGCCCGGGAAAGCCGAGTCGTTGAATGTTGGAATTTCGACTGCGGTAATTTTATACGAGGCTTTAAGACAGAGAAATTATGGAAGATAAAATATCCAGGATAAAAGAAGAAGCTTTAAAAGTTATTAAGGAAGCAAAGACGCTGGCTTTGCTCGATGAGGCGCGCGTTCGCTACCTGGGCAAGAAAAGCGAACTGCTTGAAATCCTTAAATCACTGGGAGAAATTTCTTCGGAAGAGCGCCCTAAAGTTGGCGCCTCCGTTAATGAAGTGAAGCAGGCCATTGAACAGGCGCTGAGGAACAGAAAGGCCATTCTGCTTCAGGCAGACCAGAAGAAAAAGATCGCCGCCGAAAAGGTGGACGTCACCCTTCCCGGGAAGGGGATAAAACGGGGAAGCTATCATCCTTTGACTCAGGTGATGGAAGAAGCCAAGGGGATCTTTCTTCGCATGGGCTTTGAAGTAGCGGAAGGGCCGGAAGTCGAGACCGATTACTATAATTTCGATGGCTTGAACATTCCATCCCATCATCCTTCCCGCGACATGTGGTCAACCTTATTCATTTCTGAAGCTGTTCTCCTGAGGACGCATACTTCTCCGGTGCAGATAAGAGTAATGGAAAAGAGAAAACCGCCGCTGGCGATCATCGCACCGGGGAGGGTTTACCGCCGCGATTCTGATGCTACCCATTCGCCGGTTTTCCATCAGTTAGAAGGGTTTCTGGTTAATGAGAAAGTAACTTTCGGCGATCTGAAAGGAACGCTGACCGAGTTTCTCAGGCAGATGTTTGGCAAAGAGAAGAAGGTTCGCTTTCGACCCAGCTTCTTCCCCTTCACGGAACCTTCCGCTGAAGTAGATGTTGAATGTGTTATGTGCAGCGGAAAGGGCTGTCGTCTATGCAAAGATACCGGCTGGTTGGAGATCCTGGGTTCGGGCATGATCGATCCCAATGTTTTTAAAGCAGTTGAATATGATCCGGAAAAGTTTACCGGATATGCTTTTGGCATGGGGATAGATCGTATCGCCATGATCAAATATGGAATTGATAATATCAGATTATTTTATGAAAATGATCTTAGATTTTTGGAGCAGTTCTGAAAGGGAACAATAATTATTCCCCACACTTAAGTGTGGGGAATAGGGAAAATATAAAACGATGAAAGTGCCGATTGATTGGCTTAAAGAATTAGTGAGCTTCCGGGCGGGTTCGGATCAGCTGGCGCAAATGCTGACCATGGCCGGATTGGAAACTATAGTCTTGCCTGACGATGTTCTGGAAGTTGACATTCTCCCCAACCGCGCCGATGCCTGGAGCATGCGCGGGATCGCGCGCGAAATTTCCGCTATCACCAAGTTTAAGACCAAAAGCCTGAAATTAAAAATGAGGGAAGCATCCAAAAAAATAAATAGCCTGGTTAAAGTCGAAGTGCGGGATAGAGATCTCTGTCCCCGTTACATGGCCCGGGTGATAGAAAATGTAAAAGTCGGGGATTCGCCCGAATGGCTGAAGAAAAAGCTGGAAAGAGCGGGGATACGTTCGATCAATAATGTGGTCGATGCTGTGAATTATCTCTTGCACGAGCTCGGCCAGCCCATGCATGCTTTTGATGCGGCTTTGATAAAAGATCAGTCTATCATTGTCCGCCGTGCCAATCCGGGAGAAAGAGTGGTCACGCTTGACGGCAAAGAACACATTCTTGACAGCGAAGTTCTGGTGATCGCCGATCCGGAAAAAGTCATTGCGGTAGGAGGAGTAATGGGTTGCGCCAATACCGAAGTAAACCCATCGACTAAAACCGTTATTCTGGAATCAGCGTTTTTCAACCCGGTTTCGATCCATAAAACATCCAAAAATTTAAAACTGATAAGTGAATCTTCAGTTCGCTTCGAACACGGTGTGGATTGGGACGCGGTCGAAGAAGCGCTGGATCGCGGCGCGGCGCTGATCGCCGAATTGGGAAGAGGAGAGGTTTTAAAAGGTAAGGTTGATGCACTGGCAAAACCAAGAACACCCAGGCTAGTGGAATTGCGGCCTGATCGGGTTATTCAAATTCTAGGGGCGGAAATCCCGGTTGGCGATATGATAAGTATCCTGAAACGTTTGGGTTTTAAAGTCAAGAAAGTAGATAGTAGAAAGTTGAAAGTAGAAATTCCTCTTTTTCGCTCCATGGATATTGAGCGGGAAATCGATCTGATCGAAGAAATTGCCCGGATCTGGGGATTCAATCGGATCGAAACCGCCATGCCGAATACCGCTTTTGCTGGAAAAGAAGTTGATAAAGAAGATCTGCTGCACAATAGGGTCAGAGAAATTATGGTTGGATGCGGCCTGATCGAAATTCAGAGCTACAGCATGCTCGGGCCAAAAGACTTTGAAAACGCCGGCGTTTCACTCGATCGCACAATCAAGATCGCTAATCCTCTGACGGTGGAGGAGAGCATTATGCGCACTCACATTTTGACCGGATTATTAAAAACTGCCGTTCATAATCAAAACCGGCAAATCGAGGATATTTTTATTTTTGAGATTGGCAAGGTGTTTTATCCCTCTAAAGAAAAACTGCCGGAAGAAAAATGGGTTTTGGGCGGATTGCTGATGGGCTCTCCTTTCATGAGCGCGCTGGGTAAGGGGGAAGTAGATTATTTTTATGTTAAAGGGTTATTAGAAAATCTTTTCAAGGGCTTGGGGGTGGAATTGCCTAAAATTGCAGAGACAGATAACTTCCTGCTGCAACCGGGGAAAGCGGCAGCGATCGAGGGCATCGGGATTTTTGGGGCGCTGCACCCGGACATTCAGAGAAGCTGTGAGCTTGCCAAGCCGGCCTTCTTTTTTGAAATTGACCTGGATGCGTTATTTAAATTAATTATGGAAGAGAAAAGATATAAACCGATTCCCATATTTCCTTCGGTCTCGCGCGATATTTCCATGTTCGTTCCTTCCGATCTTGAAAATCAAAGAATTGTTGAAATGATCGAAAAAGTCGGCGGAGAGATGGTTGAGAAGGTTTATCCTTTTGATAAATATAAAGACAGCGTTGCCTACCGCATTGTTTATCGGAATCCGGAAAGAACATTAACCGAGGAAGAAGTTAACTCCAAGCATCAGGCAATCGTTCAGGCACTGGTTTCGAAACTGATGGTTCGTATTAGATAATATGCCCGATCTAACCCCCATGGTTAAACAGTATCAGGAGATAAAATCCTCACATAAGGATGCCATTCTTTTCTTCCGTTTGGGAGACTTCTATGAGATGTTTAATGAAGATGCCGAACTGGCTTCACGTGAGCTCGATCTAACCCTCACCGGCCGGGGGAAGGAGGAGAACCGCATGCCGATGTGCGGGATTCCTTATCACGCGGCTGAAAGCTACATCGCGAAGCTGATCGAGAAGGGGTACAAAGTAGCGATTTGCGAGCAAGTTGAAGACCCTAAGCTAGCGAAGGGTTTAGTTAAACGAGACATTATCCGCATCATCACTCCCGGAACCGTCATCGAATCTTCCATGCTGTCGGAAAAGACCAATAATTACCTCATGGCGATAAATTATGAGAAAGGGAAATATGGCCTGGCTTTTGTCGACGCAACCACCGGAGAGTTTAAACTGACTGATTTTGATTCGATAGACAAACTACTAGATGAAATTAAAAGGATAAATCCTTCCGAAATCATCATTTCGGATATATTTCCGGAGGAACCGCGACGTTTAGTCGCAGGTTCCTCGTTTAAAGACACCTATGACCAGGAAACCGCCGTTGAGAAACTCAAAGAACACTTCAAAGTCAATTCGCTTGAAGCCTACGGCCTGGAGGGAAACGAAACCGCTTTGGGATCCGCTGCGGCCATCATCAATTATCTCAAAGAAACTCAGAAAACCTCTCTTGATCACATAAACTCAATCAAACTATACCACACCGATGATTTCATGTTTATTGATGCTGCCACACGGCGCAATCTAGAGCTTACTCAAACCATCCGCGATAAATCGTTTAAGGGAACTCTTCTCTGGGTTTTGGATCGGACAAAAACTTCCATGGGGAGTCGCCGGTTGCGGCAATGGGTACTGCAGCCGCTTTTAAATATTTCCGCCATTGATCAAAGGCTGGCTGCGGTGGAAGAGCTGATCGGGAATTCGATTCTTCGTGCCGAAATGGGTAAAGCCCTGGAAAAGGTTTTTGATATTGAACGTTTGACGGGGAAAGTTGCCACGCAGTCGGCCAATGCGCGGGATTTAGTAGCTCTTAAGGAATCGTTGCGGCAGTTGCCGGGGATCAGAATAATAATGAAAAATTGTAAGGCCGATCTCCTGAAAAAAATATTGTCAGATTCCCCACACTTAAGTGTGGGGAATAATAACCGCTATGATTGGGAAAAAGAAATAACGGAATTAATTTCCAAAGCCGTTGTCGATGATCCTTCATTTGTCCTCAAAGAAGGTGGCCTGATCAGGTCCGGTTATAACGCAGAACTGGATGAGCTTAAGAAGGCGACGAGCGGCGGCAAGCAGTGGATCGCGGAACTCGAGGCCCAGGAGAGGAAGCGGACAGGAATTAAATCGCTAAAAGTCGGCTTCACCAAGGTTTTTGGTTATTACATCGAGGTGACGAATTCTAACCTTGATCAGATACCACCGGATTACATCCGCAAGCAAACCCTGGTTAACGCCGAGCGTTTCATCACCCCGGAGCTAAAGGAAAAGGAATCATTGATCCTGAATGCTGACGAGCGGATGAAAGAATTGGAATATCAGATCTTTTGCGATGTTCGGTCAAAAGTTGCTGAATACACCAAACCGCTCCAGGCAGTTGCCTCAACCATCGCCCAAACCGATGTCCTATTGTCACTGGCCGAGGTCGCGGTTGAAAACCGGTACTGTCGGCCGAAGCTGCGGGAAACGGGGAGCGGGATACGGGTAATGGGAGGGAGGCATCCTGTAGTGGAAAAAACTTTGGGTGAATTTAAGTTTGTTCCTAATGACGTAGAATTGGATGACGATAATAGTTTCCTACTCATTACCGGACCCAACATGGGAGGAAAATCCACTTATATGCGACAGACAGCGCTTATTTGCCTGATGGCGCAGATCGGATCGTTTGTCCCGGCAAAAGAAGCAAAGCTTTGCCTGATCGATCGCATTTTTACTCGTATCGGCGCAATGGATGATATCTACGCCGGGCAATCAACCTTTATGGTTGAGATGACTGAAACCTCCAACATTTTGAATAACGCCACTGAGAATAGCTTGATCATTCTTGATGAGATCGGTCGGGGTACGGCAACCTTTGACGGCATGTCGATCGCTGCTGCCGTGGCGGAGTTTATTCATAACAAGATAAAGGCCAAAACCATGTTTGCCACCCATTATCATGAAATCACCCAGCTGGCAGATAAACACCCCGGCATGAAGAATTTAAATGTCTCAGTTAGAGAAGAAGGCGACCGCATAACCTTCCTTCATAAAGTGGTTGAGGGGCCGGCTGATCGGTCTTACGGGATCCAGGTTGCTAAGCTGGCGGGTTTGCCGATTGAGGTGGTGAAAAGAGCAAAAGAAGTTTATAATACTTTGGAAATGGTAGAGAACGATCTCAGCGAACGTAAAACTAAAAAATCAAAAAAGTTAAAAATGGAATCACAAGATCAGGCGAGTTTATTTTAAAATGAAAAAAGTTTTTTTAGTATTGGCTTTGTCATTAATGGTTTTTAGCCAGGCTGGGGCGGCGCAACTGGAACTCATTGGCGGGATCAGAGATGGTCTCGCTCTGGGAATTATGGCCGAGCAGAACGCGGCGAGAAATTTGGGATTGCGTTACGGAATAGAGGCCAACACCGGCAATCAACCCATTATTATTTTTCTGGGAGGGAAGTTTTATCTTACTGATTTTAGCCGGGGTATGCCTTTGTCTCTGGGATTAGGTTTTGTCGGCTATTTTGGGGAGAAAAAAACCGATCCCGGTATTTCCATTTCCATTATCATTAATCGAGCCTTTAATCTTAATCCTCTTTTTATTGAGGGGGGGGTAGATGTGGCTGGCTCGGGCAGGCTCCAGCTTCAGGTGGGGTACAAGATTTACTAGCAGTATTATCTGATGCAATACATAATTACATTTATCTTAATCTGCGCGGCGATTACCACCCTGGTGATTCTATTTCGTTTTTTCCAGATCATTTTGCTTTTCATGAGAAAGAGCAAACTGCCTGAATCAATAATCGTTGAAGATGATAAATTGCCCAGAGTCACGGTAATGGTTCCAGCTTACAATGAAGAAAAAGTAATCGCAAAAACTATGGATACGATTCTTAATTTGGAATATCCTGATGATAAATTTGAAATATTAATTATAAACCCGGGGTCAACTGATAAAACCGGGCAAATCATTCGCGGAATTGCGGCCAAGAGCAAAAGAAATGTGATAGTGAAAGACGCGACGGATGATTTTGTACATCATGGCAAGCCGCGCGCTCTTAATTTTGGATTAAAGCATGCCAGCGGAGAAGTGATTGTAATCTACGATGCCGATAGCCTGGTTGATAAAATGGCAGTTAAATATCTGGCTTCGTACTTGGTTACCCATTCGCAGGTGGGAATCGCCTTCGGCATGCGCAAAGCCATCAATCCTCACAGTTTTTTTGCCCGGCTGGTGTATCTGGAATCTTTATCCCAGCAGCTTATGACCGAGGCGGCCCCGCCCAAAGAAGGGAAAAAAATCCTCTTTTGCCCGGGTACGAACGTGGCGATCCGGCGATCGCTGCTGGATGAGCTGGGCGGGTGGGACGATAACGCTTTAACCGAGGATTTTGAGATCTCAATGCGGGTCCACTCCCGGGGCTATCGCATCGAATACGTTCATTCGGCTTTGTCCCACGAGGAAGTGGTTGAGAGACTTAAAATTTGGATGGTTCAAAGAACCAGGTGGGTGAGAGGCGGCAATCAGGCCTTCTGGAAAAATTTTCTCGAAATACGCAAGAATCTGGTGGAACGCAAGCTTAAATTTATTAATCTGTTGATTTTTCTTAACGTCCTGGAATTTTACTCGCCTCCGGTGGCGCTGGCCTCCGCCGATCTGGTTTTCTTTCTCGGAGTTATAGAGATCTTATTTTTTGGAGGCGTGGGCATCGGCTTTTTGCTTTGGCTTTTGTTTTATATTTTGTTGGTTCTGATGGTCTTAGCCTGCATTGTTTATGTAGGTGAGCTAAAAATAAAAAATATTTTTGGTTCGCTCTTATTTTATTTTTATTTCCAGCTCTGGTTGATCGTATTTTTCAGGGTTATTATGCTGGATCTATTTCGTGCTCCCAATCTTTGGGAAAAGACTGAAAGGTTTGCCAGCTGAGATGAAAAATTTGCTGTTTTGGCTATTAGTTTATACCCTGATCATGGCCATGAGCCAGATTTTTTTAAAGTTAGGGGCGGTTCAGATGGGCAGTCTCAAGATCAAAGAATTCAGAGATGTGCTGATAATTGCATTTGAGATTTTAACTAATCCATTTGTCATTCTCAGCGTTACTCTCATGGTTTCCTTGTTTTTCCTCTGGATGTTTATTCTTTCCTGGTTCAAGCTCGGCTTGGTTTTTCCCATGACGGCTTTGACCTATGTTTTTGTTGCGCTCATGTCTTATTTTTTTCTGGGAGAAGCGCTTTCGCCGATCAACTATTTTGGAATAATTCTAATTGCTTCCGGGATCTTCTTTTTGCTTTACCGATAAATGAGGATTTTGGTATTTGGAATTTTATTGGGATTTGGGATTTGGTTATTGGGATTTGCACAGGGTTGCGGCAATCCCATTGTTCAGCATTTTCCCAATGCGCCTAAAATCACATCGGTATCTCCTGCCAGCGGAGCAACCGGAGTAACCGTCGAGGTTCGAGTTACTGCCGCTTTTGATAAAAATATGGATGCTTCAAGTATTAACGCCGATTCTTTTACTCTTACGTACAACCTGGGCCTTAATAAAGTTACCGGCACCGTGAGTTATAATTCCACCGGCAAGACGGCTACTTTTACCCCTTCTGCTACATTATCTTTTTCTAAACTTTATACTGCAATCATCTCCAATGCCGTGAAAGACTCAGATGGAAACCAACTGGAAAATTCTTACAGCTGGAGTTTCACTACTGCAGCGGCTCCATGAAGATAATTCTCGCCGGCTATAATGTTGATGCAGAAGTTTTGTCCGAACTTAATAGAAGAGCAGATGTCACCCCGGAAACTCTTTCTGCCGCTTACGCCCGTATTTCCCGCGACCCGCGGCCGATAGATGAACTGCGAAAAATTGCACGCGAAGAGGTCGAAAAAGCCCGCAAATCGAATTCAACCATCATCTTTAAGATGGGGCATCATTCGGTGGCGGAACATGCGGTTTTTAACTTTGATCTGCTGGATGTTTCACGGCTGGCGCTGGAAGAAATCGAAAAATTCAGGCTTTGCTCCTTTACCGAAAAATCACAGCGCTATCAAAAACTGGAAGGCGGCTTCCTGATACCGGAGGAAATAAAAGGCGCAAAAAGCGAGAATCGTTTTGTCGAAATCATAGAAAAGCAAAATCAATATTATCAGGAGCTGGTAGGGAAGGGAATCGAGCCAGAGGACGCGCGCTATGTCACGGCGATGGCAACTTACGGACAGGTTGGGCTGACTATCAATGCCCGCAATCTGGAGCTGCTTTTCCGAAGATTTGCCTCGGCTGAACTTGAGGAAGTGAAAAAGCTGGGAAGATCATTATATGATCTGGCTAGTAAAATTGCTCCTTCGATCCTACTTTTTACCGAAGCCAATGACTTTGACCAAAAAACCTATCCTGAGTTGCGTGATTATTTCCAAGGGAAGTGGGAAAGGCAGCGAAGGGTAAAACCAGCCTGTGAATTGGTCGATTATACGGAGAAAGCCGATCTCAAGTTGGTGGCAGCGCTGCTGCACACCTCATCTGGGATTTCCTTCCGCAATTGCTGGCGCAAAGCTAAAGCAATGACCTGGAAGAAAAGAGAGGAAATCGTTAGAAGAGCTTGCCAGCACATGGAATTTTACGATTCGACCCTGCGTGAATTTGAGCACGTGGCTTTAACTTATGATCTTATTTTGTCTTCAGCTGGTTTTGCGCAGATGAAGCGACACCGGATGGCGACCATCACTGCGCAGGCTTACGATCCGGCACTGGGGATTACCCTTCCTCCCGCAATAAAAGAAAAAGGAGAAGAAGAGCACTTTCTTAAATTAATGGAAGAAACCGAAGCGGTTTATGCCGAGATAGCAAAAAAATGGCCGGCAGCTGCAAACTATGTTTTGACCGGCGCTCACCGCAAAAGGATCCTGATGACGGTGAATGCCCGGGAACTGTATCATATCTCCCGCTTGCGGGAGGATATCCATGCCCAATGGGACATCAGGGAACTAGCGGGTCAAATGGCCGAAATGGCAAAAAGGGTGATGCCGCTAACCATGCTGCTGATCGGAGGAAAGGACCGTTACCCGGAAAATTATAAAAATATTTATGGCCGCCCGCCAAAAATGATCCCGCCGAAAGAATAGATAGAACTTCGAATTTTAAACTGCTATAATTTTTTCTATCATGACCAATCAACCGGTCTCGCTCGCCATTCTCTGGCATATGCATCAGCCTTTTTATAAGGATCTGGTGACCGGTGAATATATCCTTCCCTGGGCAAGACTCCACGCAGTAAAAGATTATTACGATATGGTTGCGATCCTGGATAAATTCCCCGAGGTGAGGGTAACCTTCAATGTGGTCCCGTCCCTGTTGATTCAGGTTGAAGATTACGTGGTAAATAAGGTTTCTGATAAGTTTTTAATATTGACCCTCAAGGACCCTTCGGCTTTGTCGCTGGAAGAGCGGGTCTTTATCCTTCAAAATTTTTTCATGGGTAACTGGGATACCATGATCAAACCCTATCGCAGATATCATGATCTGCTTTTAAAGCGCGGTCGCTTTGTTTCATCTGCCGAACTGGCCAGAGTTGCCCGCCGTTTCTCGGATCAGGAAATTTTGGACCTTCAGGTTTGGTTCAATTTAACCTGGTTTGGTTTTATCTATAAAAATGAGGACGCGGTCATTAAGGAATTAATCAAAAAAGGGAAATATTTTACCGGAGACGATAAAAAAGCCGTGATCGATAAACAGTGGGAGATCATGGGGAAAGTGATTCCTAAATATAAAGAACTGGAGGATCGTGGGCAGATCGAGCTGACCACCACTCCCTTTTATCATCCTATCCTGCCGTTGCTTTGCGATACCAACTCAGCCAAGGAAGCGATGCCTTATATCAAGTTGCCTGAGGCGGCCTTCCAGCACCCCGAGGATGCGGAGGCACAGATCCGGATGGCGGTTGAATTCCACCAGCAGAGATTCGGAAGGAAACCGCGCGGGATGTGGCCTTCCGAAGGATCAGTATCGGAACCAATTATTCCACTGGTGGGCAAAGCGGGGATAAAATGGCTTGCCACCGACGAGGGGATTTTAGAAAGATCCCTCAATAAGATCGAGATGCGCGCGCGCACCCTTTCGGCCGCGGAACTTTATCAGCCTTATCTGGTTGAAAAGGACGGGACTTCGGTCGCCATGATTTTCAGGAATCATTTTATTTCAGACCAGGTGGGTTTTGTTTACTATCGCTGGAAGGTCGAGGAGGGAGTGGCTGATTTTATGTCCCATATGAACAATATTCGAATCAGTCTGCCGGATGATTCCAAGAATTATTTGGTCCCGGTTATTCTGGATGGGGAGAACGCCTGGGAATATTATCCCGGCGGGGGCAGAGAATTTCTGGAAGCTTTTTACTATCGGCTTTCCAGTGATCCATCGGTCAGAACGGTGCGAGTCTCCGACTACCTTGAACAGAACCCGCCGCATAAAAAGTTGACCCGGCTTTTCGCCGGCTCCTGGATCGATAATAATTTTAAGATCTGGATCGGACACGAAGAAGACAATACCGCCTGGGATTATTTGAACAGTGCTCGGCTGGCGCTGGAAGGGGTCAGCCGCGATGATGCCAGGACGGCCTGGCAGGAGATTTATATCGCGGAGGGTTCAGACTGGTGCTGGTGGTATGGGGATGAACATTCTTCAGAAAATGACGCGGTCTTTGATGCCCTTTTCCGCAAACATCTTAAGAATGTTTATACCTTGATCGGCAGAAGGCCGCCCAAATATTTGGATGCCCCCATTAAAAAAGCCAGGGTGGTTCGTCCCCTTAGAGAGCCGGTTTATCTGATCCGGCCGGTGCTGGATGGTGAAATCACTAACTATTACGAATGGCTGTCGGCCGGATTTTTTGATATTGCGCGCGCCCGCGGGGCTATGCATCAGATCGCGACGCTGTTAAATGAGATCTATTATGGGTTCAGCCTGACCGATCTTTATCTCCGCTTGGGAGTTAATCTGGATCTTTCTAATGAAGAAGTTCAGAGTTTTTCTTTTGCCGTTATCACTTTTGCTCCCAGCGAGAAAAAAGCAGAAATTGTTTTTAACCGCGAGGCTAACCGTTTTGTTTTTAAGCTTTACAAAATGGGTGAGAAGCATGACTGGGAATTCGTCCGGGAGCTTGAATCTTTTGGAGTGGGGCGTATAATTGAAATGGGAATTCCTTTCCCGGATCTTGAGGCACGGCCTTCGCAGTTGGTTGAGCTGGTGGTGGTGGTTTATAAGGACGGACAGGAGCTGGAGCGCTGGCCGCGGGGCGGGGTGATCACCGTCACGGTACCGACCGAAACCTACGAACAAGAGCAGTGGTACGTATGAAAAAAGTAAAATTTTTATTCGGAGTACATTGTCATCAGCCGGTGGGAAATTTTGAGCACGTTTTTGACGAAGCTTACGAAAAATCCTATTTGCCATTTATTCAGGTGATGGATGCGCACCCGCGGGTCAAATTTGCCGTGCACTACAGCGGGGTCCTTTATGACTGGTTTCTGGAAAAACATCCGGAATTTATTGATTATTTGAAAAAGCTGTCCAAGCGCGGGCAGATGGAGGTCATGACCGCCGGTTATTATGAACCGATCATCCCCCTGATCCCAAATGAAGATAAAATCGGTCAGATCAATTTGCAGAATGATTTCATCAAAAAAAGGTTCGGTATGGCGCCGCGCGGGATGTGGCTTACGGAGCGAATATGGGAACCCCATCTCCCCAAAATTTTAGCTGAGGCGGGGATTGAATACGTCACGGTGGATGATCAGCATTTTGTCTCAGCCGGCATTCCGCCGGAAAAGATGATGGGATATTATGTTACTGAAGAGGAAGGATCGATACTTAAGATATTCCCTATCAGTAAAATGCTGCGCTATCTGATCCCTTTTAAGTTGCCGGAAGAAACTATTAAATATTTGCGAAGTATCGCAGTTGAAGGAGGGGAGGCAGCTGGCATTTTAGCCGATGACGGAGAAAAATTTGGGGTGTGGCCGGGGACGCATAAATGGGTCTATGAAGAAGCTTACCTGGATAGGCTGTTGACCATGCTGGAAGATAACGCGGATTGGATTGAATTTAAGACTTTTTCAGAATATCTGGAAGATCACCCTCCCTTGGGCAGGGTCTATCTTCCCACCGCTTCTTATTCTGAGATGATGGAATGGGCTCTGCCCACCGAATCGGGGAAGAAATTGGAGAAGCTCAAGGAAGAGATCAAGCGCCTGGGTAAAACCGAAGAATGCGAACAATTTATCAAGGGAGGCTTTTTCCGCAATTTTTTGACTAAATATCCCGAGGCCAACAATATGCACAAAAAAATGCTGCAGGTCAGCCAAAGACTTCAAACTCTAAAAAAAGGAAAATCGATCATCGGGGAGCGGGAAAGGGAAAATCGGCTGCGGGAGGCTCAGCTGGAGCTGTTTAAAGGTGAATGCAACTGCGCTTACTGGCACGGGGTCTTTGGCGGGCTTTACCTTAATTTTCTGCGGCATGCGGTTTATGAACACTTGATTAAGGCGGAAGTGACCATGGAAAAATACGCCCGCGGGAAAGATGACTACGCGGAGATAACTATCACTGATTTTGATAAGGACGGCTGTGACGAGGTTATCCTTTCAAACAGTTTATTAAATTTATACTTTGCGCCTGCCTACGGCGGCTGCCTTTTTGAACTGGATTATAAACCGAAGCATTTTAACTTGATCAATACTCTGGCGCGGCGGGAGGAAGTATATCATGAAAAGATCAAAAGAGCCGCCCTTCAACCGACCGGGGAAGGCGCCGGAGCGACCACCATTCATGAAATAGCCCGGGTCAAAGAAAAGGGGCTGGAAAAGGATTTGCTTTATGACTGGCATCGCCGGATTTCCCTGCTGGATCATTTTTTAGGAGCGGATACCACTCTCGAAAACTTCAGCCAGGTTAATTACCAAGAGGCTGGAGATTTCACCATCCTTCCTTATGAATTTATGCCTCAGCGCCGGGGTAGCGAGATCTTGGTGGCTATGAATCGGCATGGAAAAGTTAATGGGTCCCCGGTAAAGGTTGAAAAAATCATCTCCCTTTATGCCCGGCAGTCGATTGTGAACGTGGTTTATGAAATCACCAATTTGAGCCAGGAGAAGCTCAACCTATGGTTTGGGACCGAATTCAATTTTTCCTTGCTGGCAGGAAAGGCGGAAGACCGTTATTATGAAGTGGGGGGAAGGGATATGGAAGACCGCACCCTGGGGAGCTGCGGGAGTTTAGTTAATATTAATTCGATTAAATTAGTTGACGAATGGAAGGGATTTGATGTATCATTGGAGTTGGATAAGCCGGCCGAATTTTGGCGCTTTCCGATCGAAACCGTTTCGCAATCTGAAGGCGGGTTTGAGAAAACTTACCAGAGTTCCGTGGTTTTTCCAAACTGGAAGTTTTCTTTGAATCCCAACGAAAAATGGAACATTAAGATAGTCTTGCGCATTGAAGATTAGGACAGGAGGAATAAATGCCGGAGCTGCGTAAAGATCCTATTTCCGACCGCTGGGTGGTGATTTCCACCGAACGGGGCAGGAGACCTTCGGATTTCGGTACCGTTTCGGTGGCCGAGGAAGCCGCCGAAACCAAATTTTGCCCCTTTTGCGAGGGCAATGAAGGCAAAACCCCCAATGAGATAATCGCCTGGAGAAAAGCTACGACCCTGCCGAATACCGCGGGCTGGGATGTTCGCGTGATCCCCAACAAATTTCCGGCTTTAATAATTGAGGGGGAAGTGAACCGCACCGGCATGGGGATCTTTGATATGATGAGCGGCATCGGCGCTCACGAAGTAATGATAGAAACCCCGCAACACAATCTGAATATCCCTGATCTTCCGGATGAACATGTGGAAAAAATACTCTGGGCTTACAAGCAGCGCATTCTGGACCTGGAAAAGGATAAAAGGTTCAGATATATTCTGGTGTTTAAAAATTACGGCACTGCGGCGGGAGCTTCGCTTTCTCATCCGCATTCGCAGCTGATAGCGACTCCGATCACTCCCCGCTACGTTAAACTGGAACTTTCCGGCTGCCGCTCTTATTTTCAAGAAAAGGAACGCTGCATCTTTTGCGATATGATAAGGCAGGAGCTGGGTTCGGGGGAAAGGCTGGTCTATGAGAACGAATATTTTGTGGTTTTCGCTCCCTTTGCCTCACGTTTTCCCTTTGAGGTCTGGCTGCTTCCCCGCCGGCACGAATATGGTTTTCAAGAGCTCCCGGATGAAGAGCGAATTCAACTGGCTCGTTGCCTGAAGGATATTTTAATGCGCTTAAAGAAAACTTTAAATGATCCGCCTTATAACTATGTTTTGCATACAGCCCCCAACCCGGTTCCTCGCGCCGGTAAACCAGATTACTGGGGAACGATTCAGTACGATTTTCATTGGCATATTGAAATAATTCCAAGACTGACCAAAATGGCGGGTTTTGAATGGGGATCCGGGCTGTACATTAATCCTACAGCACCGGAAGAAGCGGCAAAATATTTAAGGGAGGTGAAAATTTAATGGCTAAAAAGAAAGTGACGTTTAAATTTGTACCTGCGAATCCGGTTAATGATGTAAAGCTGGCGGGCAATTTCACCAACTGGGAGCGGGGCGCGATCGTTATGACCCGGGGCAGGAGCGGGGAATGGAAGGCGCAGGTCAGTCTTGATCCGGGCGAGTATGAATATAAATTTATGGCGGATGGAATCTGGTTCAATGATCCCGACGCCGATCGCTCGGCGACCAACGTTTGGGGAAGCGAAAATTCGGTCAGAGTGGTGAGGTGATATAAGTGGCCCCAAAAAAGAGAGCGGCTAAAGCGAAAGCTCCACCCAAAAGACCCCGCCAAAGGCAAGCGAAAGTTATTGCGGCTCAACCTGAAGCGGTGAGGAGAGAAGGTCAAGCGGAAGAAAGCAAGTATTATGCCGGACCGGTCATTCAAAAATTCGAAGGCGAAAGGCCTTTTGAATTTCCGGCAGGTTATGGAGATAATCGGATCGTGGCGATGGTCCGCGATCCTTTCTGGATACACAGCTATTGGGAAATAAGCGACCAACGCCGCCGCGAGATTAAGAGAGAACTGGGAGAAGAAGTTTTTGCAAAAGCCAGAGAATACCTGCGCGTCTTTAACACGGAAAATTGGGACGCTTTTGATATAGAAGTTACCGGCGGCGCCAAAAATTGGTACCTTCACGTACCGCATCCAAATAAAACCTATTGCGTGGATATTGGTTATAAAACTCCGGACGGGAGATTCGTCATCGCGGCGCGATCAAACTGGGTTACCACTCCTCTGAATAAGATGTCGGATGTCATTGATGAGCAGTGGATGATTCCGGACTGGGAGCGAATGTACGCGCTTTCCGGAGGCTTTGGCATCGGAAGGAGTTCGGGCGAGATCCGCGAGTTAATGAAAAAACGTTTCCAGGAAGAATCGGCTTCCGGCTGGGTTTCTTCCATTTCTTCGCCGGTGCGGAAAGCGGGCGAGAGGCCGTTCTGGCTGGTGGCCAATGCCGAGCTCATTATTTACGGAGCCACCGAGCCGACCGCTACCCTGACCGTGCAGGGAAGAAAAGTGAACCTGCGTGATGACGGGACTTTCAGTCTGCGCTTTTCGCTTCCCGACGGCAAACAGGTTATACCCATTGAGGCCATCCGCGATGACGGAGCGCAGCGCCGCAAAATTACCCCCAGTGTAGAAAGAAGAACTGACTAAGGAATGGAAAAAGGTTACCTGGCGTTAGTACTGCACGCTCATCTCCCTTACGTGCGTCATCCCGAGTACGAGGATTTTCTGGAAGAAGACTGGCTTTACGAAGCCATTACCGAAACCTATCTTCCGCTCCTCAAGGTCTTCGAGAGCCTGATAAATGATGGCGTCGATTTTCGGATCACCATGTCCATCACTCCCACTCTGGCCTCGATGTTGACCGATCCGCTATTGCAGGAGCGCTACCTTCATCATGTCGACAAGCTGATTGATCTCACTTACAAAGAGATGGAGCGCACGCGCTGGCAGCCGGAGTTCCAGGAGCTGGCTAAAATGTACAATCACCAGTTTGTCGAAGCGCGTTCAATCTTCGTTAATAAATATGGAAAGAACCTTGTCAACGCCTTCAAAAAATTTCAGGATCTCGGGAAACTGGAAATTATCACCTGCGCCGCGACCCACGGTTATTTACCTTTGATGGAAATCAATCCTAATGCGGTCCGCGCTCAGATCCGGGTGGCAGCCGCACAATATGAAAAACTGTTTGGTCGCCGCCCCAGGGGGATCTGGCTGCCGGAATGCGGCTACCAACCCGGCCACGATGATATTTTAAAAGAAGAGGGGATTCGCTATTTTCTGGTCGATACCCATGGTATTTTACACGGCACGCCCAGGCCGAAATACGGCGTATTCGCTCCTATCTATTGCAAATCAGGGGTGGCGGCCTTTGGCCGGGACATGGAATCATCCAAAGCAGTCTGGAGCGCAGTCGAAGGCTATCCGGGGGATTACAATTACCGGGAATTCTATCGCGATGTCGGCTTTGATCTCGATTATGATTATATCCGCCCCTACATTCATGCGGACGGAACCCGCATCCAGACCGGGATAAAATATTTCCGCATCACTGGAAACGTTGATCTAGCATTCAAACAGCCGTATGTCAGAAAATGGGCAATGGACAAAGCCGCGCAGCAGGCCGGCAACTTTATGTTCAACCGGGAAAAACAGATTGAACATCTTTATAATTATCTGGGAAAGAAGCCGATCATTGTTTCACCTTATGATGCTGAGCTTTTCGGGCACTGGTGGTACGAAGGTCCGGAATGGCTTAACTTCCTGATGCGAAAGATCCACTATGATCAAAAAACGATCAAGCTGACTACCCCCTCGGAATATCTGGATTGGTTCCCGAGAAACCAGGTCGTGACTCCCTCCATGTCTTCCTGGGGATGGAAGGGTTACAGTGAGGTCTGGCTGGAAGGGTCGAATGATTGGATCTACCGCCATCTGCATAAAGCGGCGGATAGGATGGTTGAGCTGGCGCAATCGTATCCGAACGCCAATGGCTTGACCCAGCGGGCTCTCAACCAGGCCGCCCGCGAGCTTTTGCTGGCGCAGTCATCAGACTGGGCTTTCATCTTTAAGACCGGGACTTTTATCCCTTATGCTTGCAAGCGGACGAGAGATCATGTCGAGCGGTTTACGAAACTTTATGATTCCATCCGGTCAAACACGGTTGATGAACCCTGGCTCAGGGATATAGAGAATAAAGATAATATTTTTCCGGACTTAGACTACAGGGTATATTTATGAAAGCGGTAGTTTTAGCTGGTGGACTGGGTACGCGGTTGCATCCTTTGACGGTAAATATTCCCAAGCCGATGATCCCGGTAGCGAACCGTCCGCTGATGGAATATGTTATTTATCTTTTACGTAAACACAAATTCAAAGATATTACCGCGCTGCTTTATCATCAGCCGGAGATCATAAAAAATTATTTCGGGGATGGATCAAAATTTGGCGTCAATATAAATTATGTTGAGGCTCAGGAAGATTACGGCACGGCCGGCGCGGTTCGATATGCAGCCCGGAGCATTAATGAGCCTTTTCTGGTAATCAGCGCCGATCTTATCACCGACTTTAACCTGGAAGGGATTATCAGATATCATAAAGAAAAGGAAGCTGCCGCTACCATGGTTTTAACTCGTGTACCCAATCCCTTGCCTTACGGAATTGTAATTCTCAGCAAAGAAGGAAAGGTCAAACGCTTTCTGGAAAAACCTTCCTGGAGTGAGGTTTTCTCGGACACCATTAATTGCGGAATTTATGTTCTGGAGCCCCGCGTTCTTGAAAAAATTCCGGAGGGCCGGCCCTTCGATTTCAGTCACGATCTTTTCCCGCTTCTGCTTTCCGAATCCGAACCGCTGTACGGTTACGTGGCCTCCGGCCTTTGGAAAGACATCGGCAATCTGGTTGAATACGGTAAGGCACATATTGACGTTTTCAAAGGGAAGGATTTTCAGATTTCGAAAGGAGCGGTGGTTTCTCCCTCGGCCAAGATTGAGGGGGTTGGGGTGGTTGGAGAAAAAACGGTGGTTGGTGATGACGTTTTCATGAGCAACGTCTCCATTGGCAGAAATTGTCAGATTGCCCGCGGCGCAACCCTGCGGCAATGCATCCTCTGGGATAATGTTATCATCGGCTCCGAGGCTCGGCTGGAGAGAACGGCGGTAGCGCGCGGTTCCGTTATTGGCGATCGAAGTTATCTGGAAGAAGGAGTCGCGGTCGGAGAGGGATGCAATATTGGGAAAGATGTGAATATCAAGCCGTACGTTAAGATCTGGCCGAACAAGGTTATAGAAGAAGGGGCTACGGTTTCACGGTCGATGGTCTGGAGAGAGCGATGGAGCAGGGGGATCTTTGGCCCTTACGGAGTAACCGGATTATGCAACGTTGAGGTAACGCCGGAATTTGCGGCGGCACTGGGAGCGGCTTATGGTTCCGTGCTTGGGAAAGGAACGTGCATAACCACCTCGCGCGATTCCCATAAATCTTCGCGCATGATCTACCGCGCCCTGCTTTCGGGTGTGCTTTCAGCCGGGGTGGATGTTTCGGATCTGGAAATGGTGCCGATCCCGGTCAATCGGTATGAGTTGAAAGCCCTGAAAAGCCGGGGTGGTTTTCACGTTCGAAAATCGCCCTATGATCCGCAGGTGATCGATATTAAATTTTTTGATGAAAACGGAATGGATCTGGCTTCGGCCCGGGAAAAGAAAATTGAACGTCTCTTTTTCGGGGAAGACTTTAAGCGTATGGAGATAGAAGAAGTAGGAGAACTGACCTTTCCCTTCCACCGCGTGGCTGAATCTTACAAAGAGGGAGTATTAAATTGCATCGATAAAGATGCTATCGGGGCGGCGAATTTTAAAGTGGTGGTTGACTATGCGCACAGTTCCGCATCGCAGATCTTCCCTTCCATTCTGGGGGAACTGGGAGTTGAAGTTATCGCCTTAAACGCCAACATAGATGAAACCAAAATCACCAAGACCAGGACGATGTTTGAGACCGCGCTTTCCCAGCTTTCTCAAATTGTAAAATCATTGGAAGCCGATCTCGGAATCATGCTGGATACAGGAGCCGAGAAAATATTTCTTTGTGACGAAAAGGGGAAAATTCTCCAGGGGGATCTGGAACTGGCGATCATGACCATTTTGGTAAGTCGCCTGGCAAAAAAAGCGCAGATAGCGGTGCCGATCAAAGCCAGCCGGGTGATCGATGAGCTGGCAAAAAAGAACAGCGCAAGGGTGGTGCGAACCAAGACCAGCACCCGTGATATGATGGAAGCTTCAACCAAGCCCGGTATCAGTTTTTTGGGGGAAAATCTTGGGGGTTTTATTTTTCCTGAATTTCAGCCCGCCTTCGATGCCATGTTCACGTCGGTCAAGCTTTTAGAGATGCTCTCTAAAGTTAAAATCAAGCTTTCTGAACTGGCAAATGAGGTTCCAAGAATTGTTATGGTATCCAGGGAAGTTTCGTGCTCTCCTGAAAACAAGGGGAAAGTTTTGCGCGCCCTGGTTGACAGTCTGCAGGACGAAGAGGTTGATCTGACGGATGGATTAAAAATATTCCATGGCAATGACTGGGTGTTAATTTTGCCGGATCCGGCGCGTCCCATTATCCATCTCTATTCCGAGGCTGGCAGCGAGAAACAGGCGGAAAAATATGTTAAGGAATATATCGAAAAGATAGATTTAATTTTATGAAGATCCTTTTTGTATCGCCCGAGGTGGTTCCCTTTGCCAAGACTGGCGGCCTGGCCGACGTGGCCGGATCACTCCCCAAAGCTTTAAAAGAAATCGGTCACGATATCCGAATTTATATGCCGCGTTACAAAAAAGTAAAGCCCGAAAAATATCTTCCGGGCACCGAAGTTCCGGTCTACTTTTACGAAAATGAAAAATATTTTGGCAGCCGGGAAGAACTCTATCAGGTCAAGGGTGTTGACTATCCCGATAACCTCGAGCGTTTCTCCGCTTTTTGCCAGGCGGTTCCTTCTTTCCTGAAGGAAATCAACTGGCAGCCGGATATTATCCACTGCAACGACTGGCAGTCGGCATTGGTGATCGCATATTTGAAAATCCTTTATAAGGATGAGCCATTTTTTAAGAGGACAGCTACAGTTTATTCTATTCACAATATGGGTTACCTGGGTTTGTTTCCAAAGGAAAGGCTTCCTTTGACCGGCCTCGGCTGGGATCAATTTAAACCCGAAGCGCTGGAATTCTGGGGCAACATCGCTTTGACTAAAGCGGGATTTGTTTATGCGGATGTGATCAACACCGTTTCCGAAACTTATGCTAAAGAAATTCAAACCCCGGAATATGGCAGCGGGCTGGACGGGCTACTGCGTTTCCGCACCAAAGATGTATACGGGATTGTCAACGGGCTCGATTATGATATTTGGAATCCGGCCACCGATAAAGATATTCCCAAGCGCTACAGTCCGGCGACCCTTTCCTTAAAAATTGAAAATAAGCTCGAACTGCAAAAGCAAAATAATCTCCCTCAAAAGAAAGAAACTCCGGTGATCGGGATGATCACCCGTCTGGCGGACCAGAAAGGGCTGGATATTTTGGCCGGGGCTCTTGATCGGATCATGCATGAGCACTGCCAGTTTGTGGTTCTCGGCACAGGAGATCCTAAATATCACAAGCTGATGCTGGATCTGAAGAAGAAATACCCTGATCACATTGGCGTAAACCTTAAATTTGATGCTATTTTAGCTGAGTTAATTTATGCTGGCTCCGACATGTTCCTTATGCCCAGCTGTTACGAACCCTGCGGGTTGGGGCAGCTGATCAGTTTTAAGTATGGGACGATACCGGTGGTGCGAAAGACCGGCGGCTTAGCCGACACCGTCCATGATTTTGATCCTAAAACCGGGGAAGGGGAGGGTTTTGTTTTCGAAGAGTATAGCTCAAAGGCGCTGTTGGGAGCCCTCAAGCGAGCCTGCGAGACTTATCATAAAAAGACGCTCTGGAAAGCCCTGCAGGAAAAAGTGATGCAGCTCGACTATTCCTGGGATGCTTCAGCGAAGAAATATGTGGGCCTTTACATGAAGGCACTGGGAAAAGTGGGGATTAAGCCTCTGTGACTCGATAAGGCTGAGGTGCCATATAACATTTATCGTGATTTAAACGCAAAAACTTGTACCTGCCGTCGAATTGGAAATTCAATTACAAAGCTCACTTTTCGCCGGTAAAAATTTGTGGTAAAATTATTTACGATGATATTCGATTGGTTCAAAAGTAAAGAATTCTATTATGAAGAAATATTTAAAAAGCTGCAGAAGAAGAAGGTCCATTTCGTTGTTGTGGGAGGCATCGCGGTCTCGCTTTATGGCGCGGTAAGGCTTACCAGTGACGCCGATATTATTCTTGAATTAGATGTTGAGAACGTTAAAAAATTCATGTCGGCATTGGGCGAGCTTGGATACGAGCCAAAAGTGCCCGTTGATCCGCTTGATTTCGCTGATCCGCGTAAAAGAGAGAAGTGGATCAAAGAAAAAGGGATGAAGGTCTTCGCTTTCTGGCATCCGAAACGGCCCTTAGAATTAGTTGATGTGTTCGTGGAGAATCCAATTGATTTTCAGGAGATCGATAAAGAAAAGACGGTCAAAAAGGCCCGGGGGTTTGAGGTCCCGATCCCTTCGCTTCGCCACCTGGTAAAACTAAAAAAGTTGGCCGGATGGGAACAGGACTTGAAAGATGTGGAAATATTGGAGAAATTGTATGGGAAAATCCAATAGAATTGACTATCAAAAAGCGATGGAATATCCGCCGCAGGAATTTAAAAACCTTTCAGCCGAAGAAATTTTGAGATGGCTTGAACAAGCCAATAAATTTATCAAAAAGTTTTTATCGGTTGATGAGATTCTCAGGCAAAGAGAGATTAAAGGCCAACATCGCCACTAAAATCGGGATCGCGGCTTTATAACATTGACAAATCGCTGTAAAGTTGTAATATGGCATCCAGGAATGGGGTATTATCAATGAATACAAATAAATCGTTTTATTTATGGGTGGTTTCGATTTTTGCGGTCGGCACGGTCCTGCTTGCTTCCGGCTGCGGACTGATCGTGGCATCGGTGATCCCGAAGGGTGAGGGAGCTACGACTACCATCACTTTACCCAGCGGCGGTGTTTTTCAAGTCAGCGGAACGGTCAGCCGTGGAACATTGGTAGTATCGCCAACCATAGAGGGGGCAGTGCTGCTTTTTAAAAACAAATCTGACCTCCAAAGCAAGTCTGCTCCGCCAGTTTCGGCAGGAGTAAAAAGTTTTACCGGCGATACCTTTACTTATTCGATCGGCACTACCGAAGGGGGCACTTATTTCATCATTGCCGCTTATCCCTTTGGCGATGTTGGCACTCCCGAAGGGGCGGGCGGTCCGGGGATAACCGCGGACAGCGGCGCAAACTCGATGATCAATGCGCTTCAACCAATAACTTTAAACAGCCAAAGTACCACGGTTAATATAACGCTTTACCGCATCACCGGGCCGTAAATCATCATGTCAGGCCACTCCAAATGGGCAACCATCAAGCACAAGAAAGCCAAAACCGACGCTCAGCGCGGTAAGGTTTTTACCAAGATCATCAAGGAGATCACTACTGCGGCCAAGATCGGCGGGGGAGACCCGGGCGGCAATCCGCGTTTGCGCCTGGCGATTGAAAAAGCCAAAGAATCCAATATGCCCAATGATAACATCAAGCGGGCCGTTGAAAAGGGGGTAGGTGGCGGCGCCTCGACCATAGAAGAATTGACCTATGAAGGCTATGGCCCGGGCGGGGTGGCTTTGATGATCGATGTTATGACGGATAATCGCAATCGGGCCGCTGGCGAAATTAGAAACATTCTGGAAAAAGGCGGGGGCAATATGGGGGCGGCGGGCAGCGTTTCATACATCTTTAAGCGCAAGGGCAGCATTGTTTTCGAAAAGTCCGCGGCCAACGAAGAAGAATTGACCATGGCCGCGATCGATGCCGGGGCGGAAGATGTTTTGGAAGAAGAAACGGTGCTGGAAGTGGTCACCATCCCGGAGAATTTTGAAAAAGTAAGAGATGAGTTAAGCAAAAAAGGATTTAAGTTTTCAAGCTCTGAGGTCACCATGGTTCCTTCCAATACGGTAAGGGTTACTGGTGAAACGGCTGAGAAGGTCCTGAAGCTGGTCAGTGTTCTTGAAGAACATGACGATGTTCAGGCGGTGCACGCCAACTTCGATATCCCGGATGAAGAAATCGAAAAGATTTCTTAGATCACAATGAAACTGATTGCTGATCTCCATATTCACACTATTTCTTCCGGCCACGCTTATTCCACCCTGGAAGAATATGTAGCCCAGGCAAAACAGGTTGGCCTCGAAGCCATTGCCATCACCGATCACGGACCGGCTATGCCGGGAGGACCGCATTATTACCACTTTTCCAATATGCGGATGATCCCTCGAGAAATTAATGGCATAAAGATCCTGCGGGGGATCGAGGCCAACATTGTTAACGATCAGGGTGAAATTGATCTGACCGAGCAGGAGATCAAATGGGGAGAGCTGGATATCGTGATGGCGGCGATGCATCCCCGGGTAGGCTATGAGAATAAGGGAGAAGAAAAAAACACCGAGGTTTTGATTAAAGCCATGAAAAACCCCTACGTAAACGTGGTTGCTCACCCTGGAAATCCAAAGTATCCTATCAGAGTGAAGGAATTGGTAGCTGCAGCCAAGGAGAATGGCGTTCTAATTGAAGTAAATAATAGCTCTGACTTTTCCCGCCCTGGCAGTCATGAAAAATGCGTGGAGATAGCGCGAGAGACAAAGAAGATGGGATGGAAAATACTGATCGGAACCGATGCCCATATTTCTGGCATGTTGGGAATTTTCGATGATGCTTTCAGGCTGATTGCCGAAGCCGGTCTGACCGAAGAGGATGTAGTGAATACTTCGTGGGAAAAGATTGAAAGGTATTTAATAAAGCATGTATAAGTACTCGATTTTTGAAACCTCTCTGGGTTATATGGGAGCGGTTGCTTCTCCCGCAGGACTGCATATGGTCATCCTTCCGAAGAAAGAGGCCGGGGAGGTAAAGAGGATCCTGGAGGAGCATTACACTGAAGAATTAGTCCGGGATGAAAAGGGCCTGTCAAAGATTGCCGGTAAAATCAAGGATTATCTTTTTGGGAAAAAAGTCGTCTTCAAAGAGAAATTAGATGTTCACGGCATTACACCTTTCGAAATGAAAGTCTGGGACACTGTTTACGGTATCCCTTATGGAGAGGTTCGGTCCTATGATTGGGTAGCAAAACAGGTGGGTACTCCAAAAAAAGTCCGTGCGGTGGGGCAGGCGCTGAAGCGAAATCGGCTGCCGATTGTCATTCCCTGTCATCGGGTGATTAATAAGTCTGGCGATTGGGGCGGATTTTCCGCCGGAGTGGAACTTAAAAGAGAGCTTTTGAAGATCGAAGGGAGGATCTGGTAGATGTTAGCAAAACGCATCATACCCTGTTTGGATGTCACCGAAGGCCGGGCCCTGAACCTAAGCGAAGCGCATGGTTCAGGGCGGGTGGTCAAAGGGGTGAAGTTTGTGGATCTCAAAGACGCCGGTGATCCGGTGGAACTGGCTGCCTATTACGATAAAGAAGGTGCCGATGAGCTGGTCTTTTTGGATATTACTGCTTCTTCTGATAAAAGATATATTATGCTGGAAGTGGTTAAAAGGGTGGCAGAAAAAGTTTTTATTCCTTTCACGGTTGGCGGCGGCATCAAAGATGTGGAAACTATGCGCGAGATCCTGGCGGGCGGCGCCGATAAAGTTTCTGTCAATACCGCGGCGGTGCAGGATCCTAATTTGATCAAGATCGCCTCAGATAAATTTGGCAGCCAGTGCGTGGTGGTTGCTATCGATGCGAAAAAGACCGTCGGTCAAAAATGGGAAGTTTACACCCACGGCGGAAGGACCCCGACCGGCTTAGATGCGGTGGAGTGGGCAAAGCAAGCTGAGAAGTTGGGTGCGGGAGAAATCCTTCTAACCAGCATGGATCGGGACGGTACCAAACTTGGATACGAGCTGGAGCTGACCCATGCTATTGCCGATGCGGTAAATATTCCAGTGATCGCTTCCGGAGGGGCGGGGACCCCGGAGCATATTTACGAAGCCTTCATAAGAGGAAAAGCAGATGCTGCTCTCCTGGCTTCGGTGCTGCACTATCGCGAGATGACGATCAAGGAGATCAAAGATTATCTTGAAAATAAAGGCATTACTGTCCGAAGGTAAAAAGACGATTGACCGGGAGTTGAATGGTTACTTGACGAAGAAAGGCAAACTTGCAAAAGCAATGCGCTATTCGGTCTTTGCGGGAGGAAAACGGTTTAGGCCCATCCTTTGCCTGGCAACGGCTGAAGCGCTCGGAAAGAAAGCCGAAAAAGTTTTGCCTTTTGCTTGCGCGGTTGAATTGGTTCACACTTTTACTCTGATCCATGATGACCTGCCAGCCATGGATAATTCTGATTTCCGCCGCGGCAAACCCACCTGCCATAAAGTATATGGTGAAGCCATGGCAATTTTAGCCGGCGATGCGTTAAATACTTTGGCTTTTAAGATAATTTCCGCTTATCCTGAGGCTGCGAGGGAATTATCTGTGGCGCTTCTGGAAGTGGTGGAAGGCCAGGCAGCGGACCTGGAGGCGACCGGGAAAAGATTGTCGCTCAAGCAGTTAAAGCATATCCATCTCTGGAAAACGGCCGCGCTGCTGAAAGCTTGTGTTAAGGGAGTTGCCTTCATCTGCGAAGCTTCCACGGCTAAAGTTAAAGCATTATCAACTTATGCCGAGCATCTGGGTCTTGCCTTTCAAATAACCGATGATATACTTGATGCTACTTCCACACAGAAGAAAATGGGCAAACCGGTAAAAGCCGATGTAGGGAAGGGTTTTCCGCATTTTATTGGGCTGGAAAAGTCAAGCCAGTTGGCTGAACAGGAGAAAGAAAGGGCAATGGCAGCTCTGCACGGCTTTGATAATAAAGCAGATGGATTGAGGAGAATAGCGGAATATGTTGTCGCAAGGAATTTCTAATGTATTACCCGACTGAAATAGAATTTATAAGACTTTCTAAAAAAGGGAATTTGATCCCTGTCTACAAAGAAATTGTGGCGGATATGGAAACCCCGGTTTCGGCTTTCAAGAAAATCGCCATGCCTGCCGGCAGGCAGGAGAGTGATTATTCATTTTTGCTGGAGTCAGTCGAGGGCGGCGAAAAGATCGCGCGTTATTCGTTCCTGGGATCCTGTCTTCCGTCACAGGTTATTGCCATCAATTCATTTGAGGATATCCGAAAGATCATGAAAAAATACAAACCGGTCGAAGTTGCCGGTCTGCCAAGATTTTCAGGCGGATTGGTCGGGTATATCAGCTATGACGCGGTTCGCGAGATTGAAAAACTTCCGGATAAGAACCCGGATGATTTGAAGTTTCCCCTGATGCAATTTCTTATGGCTGACACCCTGCTGGCTTTCGATCATATTAAACATAAGATCTTAATTGTTTCCAACGCCTTGCTTCGGGGAGACCCGAGAAAAGCCTATCATGCCGCCTGCCGCAAGATAGACGCTTTAGAGAAAAAGCTGAAACAAAACCTGAGAATGGAAAAAGTAGAGTTTGAAATTCCCTCCCATCCCGCATTAAAGCCTAAAATCAGATCCAATTTATCCCAAAAAGAATATGAACAGATAACAAGAAAAGCTAAAGCGTATATCCGTGCCGGTGAAATTATCCAGGTGGTCCTGTCGCAAAGATTCGAGGAGGAGTGTCGGGCGAAGCCTTTTGACGTTTACAGGATATTGCGGATAATAAATCCGTCTCCCTACATGTATTATCTAAAATTTAAAAATTACGAGGTCATCGGTTCTTCTCCGGAGGTGATGGTCAGGCTCGAAAAGAACCGGGCTACGCTCCGGCCGATCGCCGGAACTCGTCCGCGGGGGAAGAATGAAGAAGAAGATGCAAAAATGGCGGAAAATCTCCTGGCTTCAAAAAAGGAGCGGGCAGAACACATCATGCTGGTTGACCTGGGAAGGAATGACCTGGGCCGGGTTTGCGAATACGGGAGCGTAAAGGTTACCGAAGAAATGGTGATAGAGAGATATTCCCATGTCATGCACATCGTCAGCAATGTGACTGGAAGGCTCAGGGCCGGGAAGAATGCGGTGGACCTGATCAAATCTTGCTTTCCGGCGGGAACCGTTACCGGAGCGCCCAAAGTGAGGGCCATGGAGATAATTGATGAACTGGAAACAATAAAACGCGGTCCTTATGCCGGCAGCGTAGGATATTTTAGTTTTTCAGGCGATCTGGATTCGGCGATTACCATCCGGACCATTCTCATAAAAAACCGGCGCGCTTATGTCCAGGCCGGCGCCGGGATTGTAGCGGATTCGGTGCCGGAGAGGGAATATCACGAGACCATTAATAAGGCTAGGGCCCTGCTTTCTGCCGTTGAATTTTCCCCATGATCAATTTCCGAATGCTCAAGCTTTCGGACTGGTATATCTGGACCGCCGTCGGAGGCTTGATCTTAATCGGTTTTATTTCGATCTTCAGTGCCACCTATGGAATGCAGATCAGGCTGGGCGGAGATCCTTTTATTTATATTAAACGCCAGTTTGTTTCTTTATTGATAGCTGCGCTCGGGCTGATCTTTTTTGCCTACCTGGATTATAAGAACTTAAAAAAAATCGCTCCCTATCTTTACGGAATTACTTTGCTGTTATTGGTCGTTATTCTGTTTGCTGCTTCCGGAGCTCAGGGAGCACAGCGCTGGTTCCAGCTGGGGCCATTTTCTTTCCAGCCTTCAGAAATTTCCAAATTCACGATCATTATCTCCCTGGCCAGTTTTCTTGCCTATCGCAAAAAGGTGAATAATGTTTTGGAGGCGGCTTATCTTTTGTTTTTGGTAGGTGCGCCGGCTTTTCTTATCTTCAGGCAACCGGATCTGGGTACGGCGCTGGTGTTTTTGGTTATTTTAGCCGGCATGCTGACGGCATCAGAAGCTTCTCCCCGGCTCTTGATCTTGCTGATAACCCCTTTTATTTCGATCATTCTGCGCCCGCTGATCGTTCTTTGGTTGATCTATATTCTGGTAATAGTTTTAGCTTTGTTCCTGACCCGTGCTGCCTTCTGGGATTGGGTTCTCATCCTGGGACTAAACATTGCAGTTGGCATTGCCGTTCCCTTTATCTGGGGCATGCTGAAAGCTTACCAGCGAGCGCGCATTCTGGCTTTTCTTAATCCGGCCGCTGATCCTTACGGAGCCGGTTACCATAGCCTGCAGAGCAAAATTGCCATCGGGAGTGGAGGTCTTCTGGGAAAAGGCTTTTTGAGGGGAACTCAAACCCAGTTGCAGTTTATTCCCGAGCAGCATTCCGATTTTATTTTTTCGGTAGTGGGAGAAGAATTCGGGCTGTTAGGCGCAATGTTGGTCCTGTCGTTTTTTGCGATTCTGGTATGGAGGATGGTGGTGATCGCTGCTCAGGCCAGAGATTGGTTCGGAAGTCTGCTGGCGAATGGGATGGCAGTGATGACCGGCTTTCATGTTTTAGCCAACATCGGTATGGCGGTCGGTTTGTTGCCGGTGGTGGGAATTCCGCTTCCCTTTGTCAGTTTCGGAGGAACTTCGCTTTTAATGAATCTGATGGCGGTCGGTGTGCTTCAAAGCATCGCTATGCGCAGACAAAAGATCATCTTTTAGAGCTTAAATTTAGCCTCGGCGACACCGCTAGCTTCAAAAGTCTCATCTCGAACCGAAATGACCACTTGTTTGCACCTCACCCAGAGATCGCCTCTTTTCATGAAGACGTTGCCGAAAAGGGTGAGTATCTCATTTTTATCATTATAGACTGCTGAATCGGCCCTGGCTTCGTGGCCTTTTAAAGTAACCACGACGCCTCCCCGGGCTCTGGCATCACCCGTTTTTATTGAAAAGAAAAGTTCATCTGCGGTAATAACGGTTCTCCTTTTTAAAGTTTCTTTCGTATCCGTATTTCTCAGTTTTTTTACCGTTTCTGCTTTCAGGATGGCTGCGGCCTTTTCGAGCGTGGCTTTTGCCCCGTGTCTTAATATCAAACCTTTAAGCGTTTTTGAGTAAATTCCCTCCGGTGCGACCGCAAGTTTTTTGCCCTGAAGGACTTCCAGGCTACCGACGAGAATTATGTCTTTTTCGGTGTCGTTCGAGAGCTGGGCGTAATTACAGCGAATAAAAGTGCGGATCTTGTTTTCGCGCAGATTTAATTTAACATTGCGGTCCGCGTTGATCTGTTCGGTTTCTCCCAGATACTGAACCGCATCGGCCTGCAGGATGCCGTCTTTCCTTTTAATATAGATATTGCCGGAAATATCGGCAATTTTTTGATCATGGTTTACATTAATCCGATCGCCATTGAACAGGCTGCCTCTCTTGGCCAGGATGACATGACCGAGGATTTCGGATCTTTTTTCCGCTGGTATATATTTAATATAATCAGCTGTCAGCCTGGTCCAGTCGCTCTTGTTCTTGGGCTGGGCAGCAAACTTTCCCAAATCTAAATAAGCCGTTAAAAGACCGGCTTTGGCTTCAGCTGACCCGAAGGCTTCGACTATCTCGGTATGCCGGAAGACCCTTACTTGCGAGGCTCGGAGGTCGTGCACTACCAGCGTTCCGTCTTTTCTAAAGATTTGACCCTGGCTGACACCAGTCAGGTAAGTGATTTCCTGATCCTTAGCGGTCCATCCTGCTTTCGCGAAAAATTCCCAGACCCTTTTGCCTTCTTTTCTTCCTTCCACGCGGGTATTTTCGAACTCGGCCACTTTTTCGGTTTTCTCGGGGCTGAAATAGGTAGATTCCCGCGGAGAAATAAGATAATAAGCGATTCCTAAAATGATCAGGGAAAATATGGTTGCGAGGTAGACGATTTTCCAGGAAAGATTTTCTTCCATAGCTATTATTATAACACGCCTGCCTGCCGGCAGGCAGGGTTGACACTGGTTTTAAACGGATGTTATAATGCGAACAAGCTTCTAAGTTAGAAAGGAGAAAGGAAAATGGCGAAAGTAAAGGTTGGGATTAACGGATTCGGGAGAATTGGGAGGAACATAGTTCGCGCCGCCTATAAAATGGGGGTAACGGATGTCGATTGGGTTGCGGTTAATGACTTAACCGATGCAAAAACTTTGGCGCATCTTTTTAAATACGATTCGGTACATAAGATTTTTGACGGAGAGGTCAAAAGCAAAGAGAACAGCATCGTCATTAACGGCAACGAAACGAAGGTTCTAGCCGAAAAGGATCCGGCCAAACTTCCCTGGAAAGATTTGGGAGTTGATATTGCCGTTGAAAGCACGGGACTTTTTACGGACGTGACCAAAGCCGCGGCGCACCTGACGGCCGGTGCCAAGAAGGTTATTATTTCCGCTCCTGCCAAAGGCGATTGTAAAACCATAGTTATGGGAGTTAACCATAAAACCTATGATCCGGCTAAAGACCATATCATTTCTAACGCTTCCTGCACTACCAACGGTCTGGCGCCGATGGCGAAGGTGCTCAATGATAATTTTGGGATAAAAAAAGGATTGATGACCACCATCCACGCCTACACCAACGATCAAAGAATTCTTGACCTGGCCCACAAGGACCTGCGCCGGGCCCGCGCCGCGGCACTTTCGCAAATTCCTTCTTCCACCGGAGCGGCCAAAGCGATCGGGCTGGTGATCCCGGAGCTAAAGGGAAAAATGAACGGAATTTCCATTCGGATCCCAATTCCCGACGGCTCATTGGTCGATTTAACGGTTCAATTAGAAAAGCCGGCCACGGTTGAGGTAATCAACGCGGCAATGAAGAAAGCGGCGGCGGAGGAATTAAAAGGAATTCTTCAATATAACGAAGATCAGATCGTTTCGGTTGATATCGTGGGAAATCCCTATTCATCGATTTTTGATGCCACCTTAACCATGCAAATTGATGAAAACTTCGTCAAGACGTTTGCCTGGTATGACAACGAGTGGGGCTTCTCCTGCCGCATGGTCGATCTGGTGAAACTGTTGGCTTCCAAGATGTAATCGCCTTATGGCAAAACAGACGATAGAAGACATAAAGGATTTAAAAGGGAAAAGGGTTTTGGTCAGGGTCGATTTCAATGTTCCTCTGGATGAGAAGCAAAACATTGCCGACGACACCCGTATCCGTGCTGCTATTCCCTCCATAAAATATCTTTCTAATAAGGGAGCGAAAGTTATCCTGGTCTCTCATCTCGGAAGGCCTAAGGCCGGGCCGGAAGATAAGCTCCGCCTTGCTCCGGTCGCCAAGAAACTTTCAGAATTGATGAAAAGAGACATTGGTTATGTCAAAGATTGCATTGGCCCGGAAGTGGAAGCAGCAATCGCTAAGTTGAAAGAGGGAGATATTATCATCCTAGAAAATGTCCGCTTCTACAAGGAAGAGGAAGCAAATGATCCGGCATTTGCCAAAAAATTGGCTGCGCTGGCGGATCTTTATGTAGATGATGCTTTTGGCACCGCCCACCGGGCACATGCTTCAACCGAGGGGATCACCAAATACCTTAAAGGTTATGCCGGTTTCCTGATGGAAAAGGAGATCAAGTTCCTCGGTCAGCTGCTGGAGAATCCTGGCCGCCCGTTTATCGCTATCCTGGGAGGGGCAAAGATCTCAGGCAAGATCGATGTTATTCAGAACCTGCTCAATAAAGTTGATACCCTGATCATCGGCGGCGGGATGGCTTATACCTTTTTCAAGGCCCGCGGGGTTGAAGTTGGAAAATCGCTGGTCGAAGCAGACAAGGTTGAGCTGGCCAAGGAGATCCTCAAGAAAGCGATCGATCGAGGTATTCCGCTGATGCTGCCCATTGATCATGTTGTCGCCGACAAATTCGATGCCAATGCCAATTCTCAAGTAGTGACTCGAGCCGGGATACCGCCGGAATGGCAGGGGATGGATATTGGTCCAGAAACCATTACTAAGTTTGGCCATGCCATTAAAAAGGCAAAAACCATCTTTTGGAACGGTCCCATGGGAGTTTTCGAGTTTGATAAGTTTGCTAACGGGACGCTGGCAGTAGCAAAATTGGTGGCAGAGGCGACCGAAAAAGGTGCCATCTCCGTCATTGGGGGCGGGGACTCGGTGGCTGCGATCGAGAAGGCCGGCTTAACGGATAAGTTTTCTCATATATCAACTGGCGGCGGTGCCTCCCTTGAATTTATTGAGGGAAAAGTTCTTCCCGGTATTGCCTGCCTCCAGGATAAGTAGCATGGGGCGGTAGTTCAGTTGGGAGAACGCGGCGTTCGCAACGCCGAGGTCAGGGGTTCAACTCCCCTCCGCTCCAATCATAAAATATAGGGTTGAAAACGGAGCGCAGAAAGGATAGAATTCGATCATGAAGGGATTGTTATTAGTTCTGCAGTTTATTTGTGCGGCACTGCTGATCGCGGCAGTCCTCCTGCATTCGGCCAAAGGGGAAGGGTTGGGGGGGATCGGCGGATCCGCCAGGTTGTTTGGCACACCCAAAGGAATGGAAGAAGGTTTGGATCGGATCACCTGGGGCTTGGCCATATCTTTCATGCTGATCTCAGTTTTTCTGGCAATTATTAAAGCTTGAACGAAAGGAGCAGTTTATGGGAATGGAATCTTTAGTTTCCTCGCTAAATTCCGCTTGGCTGAGAATTTCTCCCCTGATCTTAAATTTGATTGGTGTTTTCTTCCTTTTGCTAATCGGATTTCTGATCGCCAGAGGGCTTGATTTTCTGGTGACATTTATCTTAAAGCTAATCCGGCTTGATAAAGGTGCCAAGCAAATCGGTTTGAGCGGCTTGCTGGAAAAAGGAGATATCAAAAGAACAATTTCGGAACTGCTGGGAGACCTGGCTTACTGGGTGGTCGTTTTTATTACGGTGGTCGGAGTGGCGGAAAATTATGGTTTGCCGGTCGGTCAGGCATTGACAAACGTATTTTATTACTTCGGTTTGGTATTTATTGCCGCTATCGTCCTGGGAATCGGCGCATTTTTTGCCTCCCTCTTGGCAGGTATTGTGAGAGTTATTGCAGCCGGCTTTGGGATCGAAGGGGCGAGAACCCTTTCGAGGGTGGTTTATTATATTGTCATTATCGTAACCTTTCTTGCAGCTTTAGCTCAATTGGGGATCAAACCCGATGTCTTTGTCCCGCAGATCGGAGTGATCATTGGAGCGGTCGGTCTGGCGGCGGCGATCGCTTTTGGCCTTGGCTGTAAAGATATGGCGGCTGACTTTTTGCATAATCTCTTTCGAGGTAAGTAGCTCAATCTAATTCGAGAGGAGGTGAAAAAATGAGAAAAATCGCTTTGTTATTAATAATGGTTATTATCGGAACGGCAGCATTTGCTGCGGCGGCAAAGCCAGCGGCATCAAAAGGAACGGAAGGTCAAGGATTTACGGCAATTACTCTCAACTCAATTCCTGGAGTACCTTCAGCTCGCTTCGGGTTTGGCAGTTGGAGTCTGGATGCCGGAGGCAGCATTGCGAATGCAGCAAACACAACCACCATTACTCTGCTGTTAAAAGGCGAAATACCAATGACGACCGTCAGCAGTGATGTTAAAACTTATATTGCTCCGGCTCTGGTTCTAGTTTCAGGAGGAGGCACCAGCACTACCACTATTAACGTGTTTTTGGGAGCGGAATATATGTTTAATCCCCACCTTGCTCTTTTTGCTGACCTGACGGCATTTACGCTTACTTCTGTGGGTGGCACCACAAACTGGACCATTGGTGGCAACAGCGCGTTGATTTATTCTGGAGGAAGATTGTATTTATAGTCTGAATCCGGAAGCTAAAGCTTTAGCAAGAAGCCCTTCGAAAGAAGGGCTTCTTTATTTGCGAACCCCCCGAAAATATAGTAAAATAGCATAGTGATTAGCTCGATTGCGGTGCTTCTTTCGGCGGCAGTTATCTCACTGCTTATGACTTTTCCCATCGTTTGGCTTTTGATTTTCTTTAAGTTCAGGCAGCCAATACGACCGGAAGCGCCTGTATTCCACGCCGCCAAATCCGGCACGCTGACGATGGGCGGAATCGGGTTTGTCTTGACCATACTCATATTAGCTTTAATATTGATCAACGTTGAATTCCGACCCGAGTATTTAGCTTTAATTCTGCTGGTGCTGGCTTTTTCACTCATTGGTTTAATTGATGATCTGCTTAAAATATTCCGGCGGCAAAATTTAGGGTTAACTTTTTGGCAAAAAATACTGTTTCAGTTTGCGGCTGCCGGGGGTTTTGCCATTTTTTTTGCTTTTTTGGGATATAATTTGAGTGTTACGAGCATTCTTTCTAAATTGGGTTTCTCCAACCCTTATCTTTATCAGCTTTTTCTCATGTTTATGATCGTCGGATTTGCCAATGCTGCCAACCTGACTGACGGATTAGATGGTTTACTCGCGGGCACGGCGGGAATTGCCTTCTTAGCCTTGGCTTTTGTTTCAGCCAGACTAAATGCTCCGGACGCGGTCATTTTTTCTCTCATTTCTGTCGGAGCTGTCCTGGCTTTCTTATATTTTAATTTTCCCAAAGCCAAAATTTTCATGGGGGATGTGGGATCATTGGCCATAGGGTCGGCGTTGGCAGGCCTGGCCATTATTTTGCATAAAGAATTAAGATTGATTCTGATCGGCGGAATTTTCGTGGCGGAAGCGCTGTCAGTCATTTTGCAAGTTGCTGCTTATAAATTATTCAAGCGCAGAATTTTTAAAATGGCTCCGCTGCATCATCATTTTGAGCTGATGGGAATAAAGGAGCAATACGTAGTGGTTGGGTTCTGGGGAGTTGGATTGGTTCTTGGTATACTTGGAATCATTCTTTAAAATCAAAATGGAATTTAAAAATAAAAAAGTAACAATTTATGGCCTCGGTAAAAGTGGAATTGCTTCTGCCAGGAAGCTCTCTCGCCTGGGAACAAAGGTGTTTGCCACCGAATCTAAATCAGTCATCGACCTTTCAGCGAACGAAGAGCTAAAGCGTCTTGGGGTCACGGTCGAACTGGGCGGCCACACCGAAAAATCAATCGAAGGCGTTGATTTGATTGTGGTCAGTCCCGGTGTTCATCTTGATATCCCGGTTCTGGAAGAAGCGAGGAAGAGAGAAATCCCGATCATATCAGAAATAGAGCTGGCTTATCAGTTCATCTCAAAACCGATTATCGCGGTAACCGGAACCAACGGAAAAACCACTACGACAACTTTAATCGGTGAAATGTTGAAGGCGGGGGGAAAGAAAGTCGCTGTGGCGGGTAATATCGGCCTGCCTCTGGTTGAAGTTGATGACTTGGGTCTTGACTATATTGTGGCAGAGATCAGCAGCTACCAGCTGGAAACCATCAAGAGCTTCCGGCCCTGGATGAGTTTAATATTAAACATTCAACCGGATCATCTCGAACGTCATCATTCCATGGAAGAATATATCGACCGAAAAGCACGCATCTTCATGAACCAGACCGGTGACGATTATTTGATCTATAATCAGGACGATCCCCGGGTTGCTGAAATGGTTAAAAAGGCGAGAGCCAGACTTATTGGTTTTTCCAGATCTCATCCCGAAATCATCACCCTTGATCCGGATGAAATAAAAATACCGGGCCGGCACAATCTGGAGAATTCTATGGCGGCGGCGCAGGCGGCTTATCTTTGCGGAGTGGGCAAGAAAACGGTGGCCGGAGTCCTGCGCACTTTTCCCGGAGTTGAGCATCGAATCGAATATGTAACGACCGCCCGCGGCGTTGATTTCTATAACGATTCCAAGGGGACTAATCCTGATTCGACCCTGGTGGCGCTCGAAACTTTTTCAGGGCGGGGCATCGTGCTTATTCTGGGCGGGAGGGATAAAGGGGTCAGTTTGCAAGCGCTCAGCCACAAGGTGAGAGAGGTGGTGAAAGCCGTGGTTTTGATCGGCGAAGCCGCTCCCAGATTTGAGCGCTCCCTGAAAGAGCATGGCTTTAATGCTACTTATCTGGCAGGTTCCATGGAGGAGGCGGCAAGCAGAGCCTTTTCATTAGCCGGGAAAAATGATGTCGTCCTTTTGTCTCCAGCTTGCGCCAGTTTTGATATGTTCTCAAATTACGAAGAAAGAGGAATAGTTTTTAAACGGGTATGTCTAAACCTAAGATAGATTATATCTTTTTGTTTGCCGTGCTGGCTTTATCGGCTATAGGATTGATTATGATCTTGTCGGCCAGCCCCACCATGGGATTGAAGCTGGGAGATAGTTTTTTCTTTATTAAAAGACATCTTTTTTACCTTACACTGGGTTTTCTTGCCCTTTATTTTGGCTTCAGGATAGATCTTGAGCACTTAAAAAAATGGGCGGGGCTAATTTTCGCTATATCAATAGTACTTCTCATCTCAATATACATTCCGGGAGTGGGAAGGAAGGTCCTGGGCGCTTCACGCTGGATCGATCTGGGGATCCTTTCTTTTCAGCCTTCCGAGCTGATGAAATTTTCAACCGTTCTTTTCCTGGCGGTAATTTTGACCAACCGCAGAGAACAAATAAAAGATTTTTTGGCGGGGCTTCTACCTCCTTTGGTCCTGACCGGCATGGTCGCGGTCTTGATTATCCGACAGCCGGACCTGGGGACCGCGTTAACGATAGCTGCTGCTGCCTTTATCATGTTATTTATTGCCGGAGCGCAGCTTTGGCATCTGGGTTTGATGGGCGGGGTAGGGGTGCTGGGAATAGCAGTTTTGTCCATCTTCAGCGCTTATCGCATGCAAAGATTGCTTGCCTACCTTGATCCTTGGAAAGATCCGCAGGGGATCGGATTCCAAATCATTCAATCTCTTTTAGCGGTGGGATCGGGAGGCCTTTTTGGATTGGGATTGGGAGCCTCCCGGCAAAAATTCTTCTACTTGCCTCAGCAGTTTACGGATTTTATTTTTGCCATTCTTGGTGAAGAATTGGGTTTGGTGGGTGGTTTGGGAGTGGTTATATTGTTTATTGTTTTAGCGGGGCAGGGCTTCCGCATAGCGCTTTCAACTACGGATCGCTTTAAAAGCCTGCTGGCAGCCGGGTTGGTGTCATGGATAACGCTGCAGGCATTGATTAACATTGCGGTGGTCTTGGGGATAATCCCCACCACCGGAATTCCTCTGCCTTTTATCAGTTACGGCGGAACGGCCACTATCGTTAATCTATTTGCAGTCGGAGTGATCCTGAATATCTCAAAAAAGGGTGAATTGAGGACAAAATGAAATTTGCCATTGTTTCCGGTGGCACCGGCGGACATATATATCCCGGGATTGCCATCGCGGAAGAAATAAAACGCAGATATCCTCAAGCCGAGATTCTTTTCCTGGGGAGCGAGGATGGATTAGAAAAAGATCTGATTTCCCGCGCCGGCTATGCCATAGAACTGATTAGAGCGCGGGCTCTGCTTAGAACCTTATCTTATAAGGCGATCTCGGCCCCTTTTATTTCCATGATCGGTTATTTCCAGGCGCGCTCAATCTTAAAAAGATTTTTTCCTCAGGCCCTGATCTCTACCGGGGGGTATGTAAGCCTGCCGGCAGTCTTGGCGGCAAAGACGTGTTCCATTCCGATTTATATCCATGAACAAAACGTTTTGCCTGGATTCACCAATCGTCTTTTTAGAAAATGGGCAAAAAAAGTTTTTCTTTCCTTTGAAGCCTCCGCACAATTTATGCAAGGGACGGTGGTAGGAAATCCGGTCCGTCGGGAAATTATCGTTCTTGACCGGGAGAAAGCGCGGGCGAATCTGGGGGTTGCAAACCATGAAATGGCGGTTACAGTGATAGGCGGCAGCCAGGGATCGAGAAGAATTAATGAAGTCATGGTTTCAGCACTATCTTTGATCGGTCAAAATCATCTGAAGATCTTGCATGTGGTTGGGACTCGTGATATAGCCTTAGTAGATAAATGGCTGGGAAACCGTAAATATCCTTTTTATCAGAGAATTGGTTATGTGTATAACATGGCCGAGGCTCTGGCAGCGTCCGATCTGGTGATAAGTCGGGCCGGCGCCACCGCTATTGCCGAATTTCTGGCAAGAGGTATTCCGATGGTACTGGTTCCTTTCCCTTTTTCAGCGGAGGGCCATCAGGAATTGAATGCCAAAGTGGTAGCGGAAGCTGGAGCGGGAATAATAATAAAGGATGCGGATTTGACCGCTCACAAAATTATTTCCGTTTTGGAGCGCAAGCATTTAGATTTAAATAAGATGAGAATTAATTGCAGCAAATTAGCCCGGCCAAATGCAGCGGAGGACATAGTAAATGCTATCGTTTGACATGCAGAGGGTTAGAAATATCCATCTGGTAGGGGTGGGTGGTTGCGGCATGTCCGCGCTGGGAAAGATCTTGCACGAGATGGGATATAAAGTTAGCGGCTCAGACGTGAAAGAAGGGCCGAACACGATTCGCCTGAAGGACCTGGGAATAAAAGTTTATATCGGGCATGATGGCTCACAGGTCAGGGATACCGATCTTCTGGCTTATTCATCCGCGATTCCGAAAGATAACCCTGAACTCAAAGCCGCCGAAGCGAAAGGGATACCCATTTTGAAAAGAGCGGAAATGCTGGCCTGGATCATGGAACAATCCAGAAATCGGATCGCTGTGGCGGGAACCCACGGCAAAACCACCACCACCGCGATGATCGCAAAAGTATTGGACGCGGCCAAGCTGGATCCCACTTTTATGATCGGCTGTGATATGGATTATATCGAAGGCAACGCCCGTTTTGGGAACGGGAGCTTTGCCGTAACCGAAGCGGATGAATCGGATAGTTCTTTCCTTTACCTTTCTCCGACGGTTGAAGTGATCACCAATATCGAAGCGGATCATATGGAGCATTTTGGCAGCCTCGAGGTGTTATTCCAGACCTTCGAAGCTTTTGCTGCCAAGGTTCCTGCCGATGGTTTTATTGCGGTGGACGGGACCGATCCCAAAAATCAACAACTGATAAAAAATTGTGATAAAAGATTTATTACTTACGGGCTCGATCCTTCCCTGCGATACAGTGCAAAAAATCTGAATTTTTCGAATTTCAGCTCTTCTTTCACCTTGGTCAGGGAGGGGAAAAGCCTGGGCGAAGTTAAACTTTCTGTACCGGGTGCGCAAAATATCTTGAATAGCCTGGCGGTTTTCGCGGTAAGTCTTGAGTTCGGTATCGATTTTACGGTGACGGTTAATGCGCTTTTAACTTTTGTCGGTGCGCGGCGCCGATTCTCAACTGTTGGTGAACATGAAGGTATCTTGATTATTGATGATTATGCACATCATCCCACCGAGATCCGCGCCACCCTGGCGGCGGCCCGTTCGGGCTGGCCGGGAAGGCGGATCATCTGTATTTTTCAGCCTCACCGCTATACCCGGACCCTCCTCCTGAAGGATAAATTTGCGGGCGCCTTTGATGCTGCCGATAAAGTTATCATAACTGATATCTATGCAGCCTCCGAATCACCTATTCCCGGCATTTCCGGTAAAACCATCGCTGATTTAATCGAAGCCCAAAAAGTTACCTACTTGCCAAAGAAAGAGCAGATCGCAGAGCATCTGGTCAAAGAAATTCAGACCGGGGACATTATTTTAACTTTGGGGGCGGGGGATATTTATACTGTGGGAAAAGAGATCTTATCGCGATTAAAGATGAAGGAATAAAATATGAAGTGCCTAAAGAATGAACCCTTAAAAAAACACACCTCCTTTAGAATCGGCGGGCCGGCAGCTTATTTTCTGCAACCCAAAAATATGGAAGAGTTGATCGAAGCTTTAAAGTTCGCTAAAGAACGTAAATTGATGTATTCGGTGATGGGTGCCGGAAGCAATCTGCTGGTACTGGATAAAGGTTTCCCCGGCCTGGTCATTAAAATAGCCGGTGGTTTTAACGATATTAAGATTCGGGGCCGAACCGTCAAGGTCGGGGCGGGGGTTTTACTTCCTCGCTTGATAAATTATTTGGCCCGCAAAGGTTTGGGCGGATTAGAGTTTTTAGCTGGAATTCCCGGAACTGTGGGTGGAGCGGTGGTGATGAATGCCGGTGCCTGGGGAAAGGAAATTGGGGATTTCGTTCAGTCAGTTAAAGTGCTGGATAATAAGGGAAAGGTTCAAATCATTGAAGGCAGAAAAATGCAAATGGGATATCGCCGGAGCATCTTCCATAAAGCGAAGTTAATCATTTTTGAAATGGTTTTAAAGCTCAGGAAGAGCAGATCAAAAATGGTTAGAAATCGGATATCGGAATTTTTAAGACAAAGGAGAATGAGCCAGCCGCTGGGGATCCCCAACGCCGGTTGTGTTTTTAAAAATCCAAAAGGTAGATTTGCCGGAAAGCCCTGCCTGCCGGCAGGCAAGCTTATCGAAGAAGCCGGCTGCAAAGAAATGAGGGTCGGCGATGCGCAGGTTTCTGCTAAACATGCTAATTTTATTGTGAATCTGGGAGACGCAAAAGCCCGGGATGTTTTGAAATTATTGACCCGGGTTCAGAGAATGGTCAAGGAGCGATTTAAAGTACAGCTTGAGCCCGAACTAAAAATCATGATAAAATCTCAATGATGATCACCAGGGACAAAATCAAAGAGTTAGAAGCGATCGCCCGCAAACTGCGACAGCATATCATTCAAATGACCTGCGCCGCGGCTTCGGGTCATCCCGGGGGATCGCTTTCAGCCGCTGATATTATAACCGTTCTTTATTTTGACCAGCTCAGGCATAACCCGAAAGATCCCGGCTGGCCGGACCGCGATCGCTTTGTTATGAGCAAAGGACACGCTGCGCCGGTGCTTTATGCCGCCCTGGCCGAAGCCGGGTACTTTCCGGTAAATTATTTAAAGACTTTGCGTCAGATCGGAAGCTCCCTGCAGGGCCATGTGGATATGCTGTCCCTGCCGGGGATAGAAATGTCTACCGGCTCTTTAGGCCAGGGGCTTTCCGCTGCCAACGGGATGGCGCTGGCGGCCCGCCTGGATAAAAAAGGCTACCGGGTTTATTGTTTGATCGGCGACGGTGAATGCCAGGAGGGACAGATCTGGGAAGCGGCGATGACTTCAGCTCAACATAAGCTCGACAATCTTACCGCCATCGTTGATCACAATAAATATCAAATTGACGGGAGAGTAGAAGAGATCAAAAGCATTCAGCCGTTAGCGGATAAATGGAAAGCCTTTGGCTGGGAAGTACTGTCATGCGACGGGCACGCTATAGAATCTCTCATTGCCACTCTTGAAAAATCCAAAAATGTTAAAGGAAAGCCATCCATGATTATTGCAGAAACCGTCAAGGGAAAAGGAGTTAGCTTTATGGAAAGCGCTCCGCTTGATTATCACGGCAAAGCTCCCACACCGGAAGAAGAGAAGAAAGCAATTATGGAACTTTGTAATCTGAAGGACTTTGAAGCATGAAAGAAAGGAAAATGGTCGCTACGCGCGATGCTTATGGAAAAGCCTTGCTGGAGCTTGGGAAAGAAAACCATGATATTGTTGTCTTAGATGCCGATTTATCGGTTTCAACTAAAACCGCGGTTTTTGCCAAAGCTTTTCCTGAGCGCTTTTTCAACTTAGGGGTTGCCGAGCAGGATATGATCGGCACCGCTGCCGGTCTGGCAGCCTGCGGGAAAATTGTTTTTGCTTCGACCTTTGCGGTTTTTGGGTCTGGCCGGGCCTGGGATCAGGTGCGCATGTCAGTAGCTTATACCCGTCTAAATGTGAAGATCGTCGTTACCCATGCGGGCATTACCACCGGAGAGGATGGGGCCTCCCACCAGGCCAACGAAGACATCGCCATTATGCGCGTTCTGCCAAACCTGACCGTGGTGGTCCCGGCCGACGCGGTGGAAACAGAAAAATTGATCAAAGCAGCGGCTGAGTTTTACGGACCGATGTATATTCGTTTGAGTCGCCCCAAAACCCGGCTGGTTTACGAAAACGATAATTATGATTTTAAAATTGGCAAAGGGATCGTAATGCACAGCGGGAAGGATGCCACCGTCTTTGCCTGCGGCATCATGGTCGGGATAGCCTTGGATGCCGCCGATATCCTGGCGGCTGAGGGTATCCAGGCTCGGATTGTTAACCTGCACACCATCAAGCCTCTGGACAAAGAGCTGATCGTAAAATGCGCTCAGGAAACCGGGGCGGTGGTTTCGGCCGAAGAACACTCCATCATCGGGGGGCTGGGGGGAGCGGTGGCGGAAGTCCTGGTCGAAAATGCTCAGGTCCCGATGGTGAGGGTTGGTTTGAAAGATATCTTCGGAGAATCCGGCAAACCGGAAGAACTTCTGGTCAAGTATGGACTGACGGCGCAAAATGTTGCGGATGCCGTCAGAGCGGTTTTGAAAAGGAAAAAATGAACCGGCCATCCTGGGACGATTATTTCATGAAAATAACGCGCGACGTGGGTGAGCGCGCCACCTGTGTCAAACGACAGGTTGGTGCCTTGATCATAAAGGAGCACCGGATCCTTTCAACCGGTTATAACGGGGCGCCCAAAGGTTTCTCTCATTGCACGGAAGCGAGCTGCATCCGCAAACAGATGAACGTTCCTTCGGGACAGCGGCATGAGCTTTGCCGGGGTCTGCACGCTGAGCAAAACGCCATCATCCAGGCCGCCTGGCACGGGGTCAAAATCGAGGGGGGTACTTTATATTGTACCTATCAACCCTGTGTCATCTGTGTTAAAATGATGATCAATGCCGGCATCGTAAAATTAGTTTACGCCGGCGGTTATCCCGACGAGTTAGCGGCGGAAATGCTGAAAGAATCAATGCTGGAGGTTGTAAAGTATGAAGGTCGGATATCTGGGGCCTGAAGGAACGTTTTCGGAAGAAGCCGGCCGGCTTTATGCCAAAAAATTGGAGGGGAAAGTAGAGCTTTACCCTTACACCACCATTCATGATTTACTCTTTGCCGCCGATCGCGGAAAGATCAAGGAAGCGGTGGTTCCCATCGAGAATTCGATCGAAGGGACCATCGGTACAGTCACCGATATGCTGGTTAAGGACGTTGATCTGGTTATCAAGCAGGAATTGGTCCTTCCAGTATATCACTACCTAGTGGCACAGAAGGGAATTCACATCAAGGAAGTAACTGATGTTATCTCCAACCCGCCCGCCCTTGATCAGTGCAAGGATTTCTTGAGGAAAAACCTTCCCGGCGTCAAACTTCACCTGGCTTACAGCACCGCCGATGCTGTCAGGCAGGTCGCAACTTCGCTGGGTGAAAAAATCATCGCCCACGGCAGGGTAAAAGGCAATGTTTTTGCGGCTATCGGAACTGCCGCTTCGGCAAAACTTTATGGATTAAAAGTGGTGGCTTCCAAAATTAACGCGAGTGAAAACCAGACCCGTTTTGTGGTGCTTTCTAAAGCCGACCATCCCCGAACCGGAAACGATAAAACTTCGCTGGTTTTCTCTATTGCTAAAGACCGTCCTGGCGGCTTGCACGATGTTTTGGGTGAGATCGCGGCTCGCAATATCAATCTCACTAAAATTGAATCACGGCCCTCAAAAAAATATCTGGGTGATTATTACTTTTTCGCCGATATGCAGGGTCACCGAAAAGATAAAATCATGGTTGAGGTTATTGCGGGAATAAGACGAAAAACCTCATTTTTTAAAATTTTAGGTTCTTATCCCCGCTACGAACCAAAAGGAGGTTGACATGCAGATCAATTTGACCATGCTTATCCAATTTGCGCTCTTGATTCTGGTGATTTCTTCGGTGGTGGCGCTGGTGCAGATCATTCTTATTCTGGTTGATGTTCGGCAGGCCACCCGGAGTATCAGTAAAGTGGTTTCCAAAATAAAATTAGTGGAATATTTTTTTGACAGCGACGATGCCAAAGAACTGGTAAAAAAAGCGCGAAAAGCTCTTTTTGGTTTATTGAGTTATATTTTTAAATCAATTCAACGTTTGATAGGGGGTGAAAAAGATGGGTAGGTTATTTAAAAGTTTGACCCTGGGCGGGATTATAGGTTTTATCTTCGGATTGCTCTTTGCCCCGCAAAAGGGAGAAGAAACCCGAAAAAAAGTTCAAGAAGCGATCGAAAAGGGCAAAGAAAAGTTTAAAGAGATAAAAGAGGAATTTTCGAAAGGCCCCGAAGATTAATTTCTAGCGCATGTCCAAACAACTAATTGTCTCCCTTCTGGATGCAGCCTTAGCTGATCTTGAAATCTCCGGAATTGCAGATTTTAAAGTAGATTTCCCTCCCAAAAAAGAAATGGGCGATTATGCTTCCAATCTGGCGATCCTTTGCGCCCGCAAACTATCACAAAATCCACTTGAGCTGGCAGAGCAAATAGCAAACAAAGTTAAAGCGCTGGATAAAACGGCGGTTTTTGAGAAAATAGAAGTTGCCCCTCCCGGTTTTATCAATTTTACTTTTTCTGATCGGCAGCTGCAGCAAGCTCTTCCTGAGATTCTAAAACTGGATGGGGACTTCGGCAGAAGTGATGCCGGCAAGGGGCAAAAAATCCTGCTTGAATTTGTTTCCGCCAATCCTACCGGTCCGCTGCACGTCGGCCATGGACGCTGGGCGGTGATCGGAGATGTGATCGCCCGTCTGCTGCAGGCTACCGGCTATCAGGTTGAGAGGGAATATTATGTGAATAATGTCGGCAATCAGGTGGAAAAATTGTTTGCTTCGGTAAAAGCGGCCAGGGAAGGGAAGCCGATCCCCGAAGGAGGTTATGGGGGAAGCTACATCCAAGAAGTGAGGGGAGAAACTTTATTGGAAATTATCGCCTCGCTTTTAGAGGAACAGAAAAAAACCTTGGGTCGGCTGAGAGTGAATTTCGATCGTTTCTTTTATGAAAGTGAAATGTATAAGAAAGATCAGGTTAAATGGATAGTTGAAAAGCTGCATGAAAACAAAAAGACTTTTGAAGAAAATGGGGCCATCTGGTTTAAATCGCAGGAGCTGGGAGATGATAAGAACCGGGTGCTGGTCCGGGAAGACGGCCAGCCAACTTATTTTGCCGCTGATATTGCTTATCATCTCGATAAGTTTGCGCGCGGCTATGATCATCTCATAAACATCTGGGGAACCGACCATCATGGTTATGTGAGCAGGCTAAAGGCGGCTATGCTGGCACTGGGACAGCCGGCAGAAAAATTGGAAATTATTATGGGTCAATTAGTTACGCTCTATCGCGGGAAAGAGCCAATCAGAATGAGCAAACGGACCGGCGAAATGATCACCCTGCAGGAAGTTATCGATGAAATTGGGGTGGATGCCACCCGTTTTTTCTTTTCTGCTACCGACGTCAATTCTCATCTTGATTTTGATCTGGAGCTTGCCAAAAAGAAGTCCAGTGAAAATCCGGTTTATTACGTCCAGTACGCGCATGCGCGGATTTGCAGTATCTTGCGAAAATCCCAAGGCCAACCAGGAATTGATTTGTCTGACTTAACTCACCCAGCCGAAAGGGCTCTGATGCTGAAGCTCCTATCCTTTACCGATCTGGTGGAAGAGGCGGCGCGACTGCGGCACCCGCACCGTTTGACCGAGTACGGCAGAGAACTGGCAACCACCTTTCACTTTTTCTACGAGAAATGTAGGGTTTTGGGAAACCCTGCCCGTTTGCTGCTGGTGAATGCTTCTCGAATTGTACTGCGCAATGTGTTAGAATTATTGGGAATTTTAGCGCCGGAGTCTATGTAAGGGAGTTTAATTGATGAAATACGCATTCTTTAAAGGGGAGATTGTGCCATTTGAGAAGGCAAAGATTTCTATCATGACCCATGCTTTTAATTATGGAACCGCTGTATTTGAAGGCATCCGCGGTTATTGGAATAAGGATAAAAATCAAATGTTCCTTCTCAAGCTCAGAGAACATTATGAGCGGTTGGAAAGATCGGCGCTGGCATTAAAGATCAGCCTGAGATATTCGATGGAAAAACTGATTCAGTCCACGTTGGAGCTGGCAAAACGCAACGGTTACAGAGAGGACATTTATATTCGACCGATCGCCTATAAATCGCAGGAAAAAATCGGACTGGGATTGACCGGCATCGAAGATGACTTTTGCATATATATTTCCCCGTTTGGCGCTTACCTTGACATCTCAAAAGGAATAAAAGTATGTATCGCTTCCTGGAGGAGAATTTCTGATCAATCACTGCCGCTGGGTGCAAAGATAACCGGCGCCTATGTGAATTCTTCTTTGGCCAAAGCGGAGGCGCTGGATAAAGGTTGTGATGAGGCGATCCTGCTGTCTCCGGAAGGAACCGTGGCTGAAGGGTCCGGAGAAAATCTTTTTGTAATCAAGGATAATAAACTAATTACGCCGCCCCTCAATGAAATTATTTTGCCGGGAATAACCAGAGTTTCCATTATCGAACTGGCTGAGAAAGAACTGGGCCTTGATACCATAGAACGGAAGATCAATAAGGCCGAATTGTTTTCGGCGGATGAGCTTTTCTTTTGCGGGACCGGCGCCCAGGTTTCTCCCATCACAGAAGTTGATGGCAAGAAGGTGAGAGACGGCAAGGTCGGGACTTTGACCAAGAAGCTACAAGCGGTCTATTTCAAGGCGGCGCGGGGAGATGACCCCAAATATTCCGATTGGGTAACGCCGGTTTATTGATGGTAAAGGGAATCGGGATCGATATCATTGAGATCGAGCGCATCCGGGAAGCGGCCGGTAAATACGGAAAAAACTTTTTGGAAAAGATTTATACCGAAAAAGAGCTTAAATACTGCCGGAATCGAAAAGCTCTGAGATATCCGGAGCTGGCGGTACGTTTTGCGGCCAAGGAAGCCTTTGCCAAAGCAATCGGGACCGGGATCGCGGGGTTTGGTCGCAGCCACAACGGCGTGAGCTGGAAAGATATTGAAATTATCAATAATTCCCATGGGAAGCCGCTGCTCGCTTTTCAGGGAAATTGTTCCGAAAAGATACAGGTGAGTTTGTCTCACAGCCGGGATTATGCGATCGCATCGGTTTATGTCGAAGAATAAACCTAATTTAAAAAAGTTATTTCCAAAGCGCCGACCGGCGACTCACAAGGGCGATTACGGTAAGGTTTTTATCCTGGCGGGTTCGGAAGGAATGGCAGGAGCGGCAGTTCTTTGCAGCCGGGGAGCGCTGAGGGCCGGCGCGGGGTTGGCCTATCTGGGAGTTCCTTCAAAAATAAGGGATCTGGCTAATCTTGCAACTCCCGAAGTTATCGTTGCCGGTGGCGGCAGGGCAAAAGATTTTTTAACCGTCGCTCAAAATTCAAATGCTATAGCGGTGGGCCCGGGTTTGGGCTCAAAAAGAGATCTTGCCAGAGACCTTCTGGTCAGGCTGAGCAATTTAAAGTATTCTTCGCCGGTGGTGCTGGATGCCGATGGCCTGAATGCCTTCGTTGGTAAAATGACAATGCTGGAAAAAATTCAATTAAAACTTATTCTTGCGCCTCATCCGGGAGAAATGGCAAAATTGTTGGGAAAAACAACTAAAGAAGTTCAAACCAGCCGGGAAGAAATAGCGGGCGTCTTCGCTAAACTGCTCAAATGCACGGTTGTCTTAAAGGGATACCGGACAGTAGTAGCCAACGATTCCGGAAAGATTTACATCAATATGACCGGTAATCCAGGGATGTCGACCGCCGGGGTGGGGGATGTTCTGACCGG